>Ga0335076_10002890_pt1 | contig 17156 bp, 17 predicted proteins | sample Lox_Sample_25_FD_206717 | JGI IMG/M metagenome (GOLD analysis project Ga0335076, IMG submission 206717) | Soil microbial communities from Loxahatchee National Wildlife Refuge, Florida, United States - Lox_Sample_2.5 | ecosystem: Environmental > Terrestrial > Soil > Wetlands | place: USA... | reverse complement strand
CGTTTCTCGTCGCCGGGTTGTATGGGTTGCGTATCCTCGGCCGCTCCAGATTCGCGGATACACGCGAGCGCTTGCCATACGCGATCCTGTTCGCGGCCGTAATTGTGACCTGCTTCGGATCGGCCTACTACCACCTCGCTCCCAACAACGCCACGCTGTTCTGGGACCTGCCGATGACGCTGGCATTCATGTCGTTCCTGTCTGCCGTGATAACGGAGCGGGTGAGCGTGAGAGCTGGGCTCGCTCTACTGGGACCGCTGCTGGCAGTGGGAGTCGCCAGTTTGTGGTGGTGGCGATGGACGGAGGCCGCGGGACGCGGTGACCTGCGACCGTATCTGCTGGTGCAGTTCTACCCGCTGCTGGCGATTCTGCTTCTGCTGGTGCTGTTTCCGCCTCGCTACACACATCAGTGGGATTTGTTGGTAATCTTCGCGCTGTACGTCGTCGCCAAGTTATTTGAGCTGGCAGATCGCCCTATTTTTTATCTTTGCCACATAGTGAGCGGGCACACGCTCAAGCATCTGGCCGCAGCGGTGGCATGTTTCTGGATTGCCCGGATGGTCAGCCTGCGACAACCCCTCTCAAATCATCCTGTCTCGCTGGCGACGGCGCTCGCAGCAATCGCTGCCCCGGATGGAAGTTGCGCACCGGTAGAGCGGTGGCGCAGGTAGCGATTCAGCGGCTCGGAGTACAAATGGGCCACCGCTGCACCCAGCGCGCCTGAGATCACGATCGTCACCGTAAACAGCACCGCCACAAAAGACATCGGTTTGCCGAAACGGAGGAACAGGCCGAACAGGCCAAAGACTACGAACATATGGGTCAGGTAAATCTCATAGCTGTATTGGCCGATTCTTAGCAAGGGAGCGAGAATCCGGGGAGCTTCCCATTGGCTCTGTGCTGTCGCAGCGATGAACATGCAAGTGCCCAGCCCGAGAACCGTCATGTTCAACCCCGTGTGACCGAGCCACCCAGCATATCCCTGCCATGAGAACACCAGGCTGAGGGTAAGGATACCTGCACCTCCAAACCACAGGATTCGCATCGCCGGCCGGGAGAAGCGAGTACGCGAAAGCAGCAGTGCCGTAAGGCAGCCGAAGGCGATTCCTTCCATGCCGCCAAGGTACGAGTACTCCGACCATACTTCGTTACCGTGAGCTAGGATTGTTCGCCCGAAGGGTCCGAGCACGATGAAAGTAAAGAGAATTGCCAGAAGTAACTTGCTCCGCCCAAAGATGAGACTCACCACCGGAAAGAACAGATAAAACATCTCTTCGACGGAGAGCGACCAGAGAATGTCCCAATTTCCGGGCAGGTAACCATAGTGGGCTTCGAGGACATTCACGCGGAAGGTTAGCGTTGCCAGCAGTGCCCGGCCGAGTCCTCCAGTTTTTGCGCCTACCACAAAGTTGTGTACGTTGGCGAAGTGCAGTCCGCAGAGCACCGCGAGCAGCAACACTAAGAGTGGAGCGATGCGAGCAAAGCGAAAGAGATAAAAATCCTTCAGCTTCACGCCCGATAGTGAGCCCCAGCGGCGAATGGTGATGGACGTAATCAGGAAGCCAGACACGGCGAAGAACATCTGCACGCCCAGCTGACCGTTCCACACCAGAAAGTGCGTTAACTGCGGAGGCAAGAATTTGGTATATGGCACCCGTGCGCCGAGCAGCCGAATGTTGACGTGGTTCATCAGCACGAAAAAGATTGCCAAGCCACGCAGCAGGTCGATTCCGTCGAGGCGCTTCCACTGATTTGCACGAATTGTTGAGTCTGGCGATGCCATGCGAGCGACTGTTTGACGGCCAACGATTCCCAAAATGTTTTCGCAGGGATCAGCGGTCAAGCTCCTGGTGATTGCGCCGCCTGCACGCCTGCCAGCCCTAGCTGCTCCGCGATTCCCTTCATTGCCTCGATGCAGAACGTGATGTGCTCTTCCAGTTCCACCCCAAGGTCGGCGGCGCCATTCACGATGTCGTCGCGATTCACGCTGCGGGCGAAGGCTTTGTCCTTCATCTTCTTGCGTACCGACTTCGCCTCGACCTCGGCCAGCGACTTGTTCGGCTTTACCAGCGCCGACGCCGTAATGAAACCCGCGAGCTCGTCGCAGGCAAAAAGCGCCTTCTCTAGCTTGCTCTCGCGCGACACACCCGAGTACTCAGCGTGCGACAGAATGGCGCGGCGAAATTCCTCCGCGTAGCCGCGCTCTTTCAGAATCTCGCTGCCTTTGAAGGGGTGGTCTTGCAGGCTCGGCCAGCGCTCGTAGTCGAAGTCGTGCAGCAACCCGACAATGCCCCAGTAGTTCTCATCCTCAGCGAACTTGCGGGCGTAGGCACGCAGGCAAGCCTCTACCGCCATAGCATGTTTTCGCAAACTTTCCGACTGGGTGTATTCACAAAGTAAACCCCAGGCTGCATCCCGATCGAGCGTCATTGGTTTCTCCGTGTTTTCGCCGGTTATCTTCGGGTTTTATCGGTTCTTCTTGGGAATAACTTACGGATTTTTAATGCTTTTTCCCTAAAAACATCTTGACACAAACTGCCGCATGCCCCAAATTACGCTGCAAGCTTGGGGATAAATCGTGCCCCGGCACGGTGCCCGCTCTGGCATCTTCCACAACCTGAATGGCTACGACACTAGCGCCCGTGGACTCGCGGGAAGTGGTGAGATGCGATCGTTGCCAGCTTGTCCAGTTCCGTACCCAAAACAATTCGTGCAGGCGTTGCCGAACCTCGCTTGACGAGGAAGAGCCCGAGCCAATCCTGGCTCAGCCAACGCCCCCACCCCAGCCGGTCAGCCGCAACGGTCACGGACTGCAGGTCGCGCTCGCCATACGCCAGCTTCGCCAGCGCACCGGCCTGAGCCAGCGGCAACTGGCACTGCGTATGCAGGTGCCGCGCACCTACGTATCCAAGATCGAGAATGAAAAGGCCACCCCAACCCTGTCGTCCCTGGAGCGGCTGGCCCGCGCGCTGGAGGTCACCGTACCCGACCTCATCAACGGCGGCCAGCGCCAGCAGGACATCCGCGAGCTGATGGCCGACAATTTTATCGCGGAGCTGATGCCCTATCTCGACAAGTTGAATGGAATGCAGAAGCAGAGCGTGCTGACGCAGCTTCGTGAGATGACGCTGAGGAGTCAGCGAAGCAGCTAAGATGCGGGCAGGGCGCCCGCTTGCCAGCCGCCCGGTGGGCGGCGCTACAGGTTTTCCTTGCGGGTCGTGGTAGCCCCGGGGCTCGAGCTCCGGGGCTTTTAACTTGGGCCCAGAGAACGGCATCCGCCAGGGTGTCGAACGCCTATTCTTTTTCCAGAGCTACCTGCAAAGAATGCAGAGTATGCGGCGTCAGCGGCGGATTGACCATAACCGCGACGAGGTCCCCAGCTTGGACAGGAACGCTGTCGCCTGTATCAGAGCACGTTCCACCAGTCCCACCGCCGGTAGGCAGCGTACACGTGATGGCAGTGACGGTGCCGTTTACAAAGACCGTCACCGTATCACCCTGTTTTAGGCCCGCTACGTGTAGATTCTTCAGGGTTCCGCCCGACGGCATTGGTAGACCTGAATCGGCAGCGCTGCTCTGTATGGCATCGCCAAACTGATCGCCTCCAAGCCCTGTCACCAAGACGGGCGCTGGAACGGTGTTATCCGAATACCATTCAGAGTAACCCGAGAGAATTGCTACTGGGTTCGTTGCCGCGTGAACAGAACTTCCACAAGACGACAGAACAAGACCCGTCGCTATTCCCAACAGGACGGCACATGAAACGATCGCTGCTTGCCTCATTTACTCAATCTCCGACGCAAACATGGGAGGACATATCCACAAGCTGCTTGATAGATAGGAAACTGATCTGTGACCGAAGATACAATACGACACCTCACGGTTTCTACTGAAAACAGCTTGCGCGATTTCCAAGACCAAAGAAGGTCAACAAGGATCGATCAAGCCTTACCCCAAGCGCCTAATTTGATAAAGTTATACGATCCGAATGGCTGGATTGGACTGAGGTAGCTCGTTGCAGCAAACTGTTCCCGCCGGCTTGGACCGGAAAGAGGCCGAAATCTATAGCGGCCTGGATGCCAAGCGGCTCCCGCAACATATCGCCATCATCATGGACGGCAACGGACGCTGGGCGCACCGCCGCCACCTGCCGCGCGGTGCCGGACACCGTGCCGGTGTCGAGGCGGTCCGGTCCACTGTGGAAACGGCGGCACGCATCCACATACCCGCGCTTACGCTCTATGCGTTCTCTACCGAGAACTGGCTGCGGCGTCCACGCACCGAAGTAGGTTTCCTGATGCGCCTCCTGCGTCAGTACCTGAAGCAGGAGGCGCCGACGCTGAACCGCAACAACATTCGATTGGGGTACATCGGACGGCGGCACGAGCTTCCCGTCGAGGTGCAAGACCGCATGCAGTGGGCGGAAGAGGCGACCCGGCAGAATACCGGTCTGAAGCTGACCCTGGCGTTGAACTACAGCGCCCGCCTGGAGCTTGTGGACGCCTTTCAGCGGATTGCGCATGCTGCGGCCAACAATGGAGGCTTGGCGCACCTGAACGTTGACGAGGAGTTAGTCAGCCGCCATCTTTACACTGGCGGCATGCCTGACCCAGATCTGTTCGTTCGCACTTCGGGCGAGATGCGGCTCAGCAACTTCCTGCTATGGCAAGCAGCCTATGCCGAGATTTATGTGACGCCGGTCTTGTGGCCCGACTTTCGCGGAGCCCACCTGCTGCAGGCCATTGCCGAGTACCAGCAACGGGAGCGGCGCTACGGCGGACTCGGCCCCGGCCAAGTCAGCGACGAAGTCCTGCCTCGAATTGTGACGAAAGAAACTGCCGGCACACCCCGTCGATGAAGCGCGTCCTCACGGCAATCGCCCTCATCCCCGTTGTCCTGGCGGCCGCACTGCGCGCGCCGGTTCCGGTGCTGGCGGCGCTGGTGGCGGGCGTCGCGATGGTGACACTCCGCGAGTATTTCGACATCGTCGCGCATCTCAACATCGAGCCATTCCGGACACCGGTTTACGTCCTGACGGCCGCCGGACTCGTTGCGATCGCCTTTCAGCCCAGCAACAATTATTTGATTTCGACGGCGAACATGATTTTCGGACTCTCAGCCTCCGCCGTCTTCGTGGCTTTCTTTCTTCTTGCCATCGGAATGAGGCGCGTGTCGCTGCCCGCGGCATTTCCAGCAGTCGCGGCCTCAACCTTCGGCTTCCTCTACATCGCATTCCCGCTGGCCATGCTGGTGCAGCTGCGGCAGCAAGGTTCGGGCGCTTTTCTGATCCTGTACGTGCTGATTGTCGTGTGGATGGGCGATACCGTCGCGTACTACACCGGGCGCGCTTTCGGACGGCACAAGATGGCGCCGCGCATCAGCCCCGGAAAAACCTGGGAGGGCGCCGCCGGCTCGATGCTGGGGGCAGTGGCCTCGGGCTACTTGGTATTCGCCTATTCAGCGCCAATCAGCCAATGGCTGCTAACTGTGGGACTAGTGGTTCCCGGGCAGGGATATACGCCACCGCATCTTCCTCCGCTATGGCAATTTGCCCTGCTCTCGGCGGTGATTAATGTTGCGGCGCAACTGGGAGACCTCGCCGAGTCGCTGCTCAAGCGTGGGGCGGGGGTGAAGGATTCAGGCACTCTGCTGCCCGGGCATGGCGGCATGCTCGACCGCATCGACGCCCTGCTCTTTGCCACTCCGGTGCTGTGGTACTATGCGGCTTGGCGCGTACTCTCCTGATTCCAACAGACTTCCGCATTCATGAAGAATATCGCCATCCTTGGCTCGACCGGTTCCATTGGCCGCAGCACCCTCAGCATCGTCGAAAGCTACCCTGATCGGTTTCGTGTGGTCTCGCTGGCCGCCGGAAACAACATTGAGGCAGTCTTCGAGCAGGCGAGACGCTGGCGGCCTGCTGTTGTGTCGGTCGGCGGCGACGCGAAGGCGCAAGAGCTGCGGACCAAGCTGGCGGCTGCCGGGCTGGACGATATCGAAGTGGTCTTCGGATCGGCGGGAACGGTTCGCGTCTCCACCCATCCCCAGGTCGATTTCGTGGTGAGCGCCATCGTCGGCGTCGCCGGACTCGAGGCCACCTACGAGGCGGTACGCGCCGGGAAGGCAGTGGGCCTGGCCAACAAAGAATCGCTGGTCGCAGCCGGTGAGCTTATCACCGCGGAGGCACGGCGTCAGGGGAAACCGTTGCTGCCGATCGACTCGGAGCACAATGCAGTGCACCAGTGCATGCGCGGCGGGAGGATCGAGGAGGTCGAGCGGGTCTGGCTGACGGCGTCCGGCGGACCGTTCTTGCATAAACCGGCGTCGGAGTTCGCGTCGATCACGGTGGAGCAGGCGCTGAATCATCCTACCTGGAAGATGGGGCAGCGCATCACCATCGATTCTGCAACTCTGATGAACAAAGGCTTCGAGGTCATCGAGGCGTGCCGCTTGTTCAATCTGCCGCCCGCGAAGGTGCAGGTTATGGTGCATCCGCAGTCCACAATTCACTCCATGGTTGAATTTCGCGATGGCAGCATATTGGCTCAGCTATCGGTCACGGACATGCGTCTGCCGATCCTGTATGCTTTAGCCTGGCCTGACCGGATCGAGTCAGAGTTGAAGTTTCCGGTGCACGAGCTTCGGCAACTGGATTTTTGTCCGCCGGACTTGAAGAAATTCCCTTGCCTGCGCCTGGCCTACGAGGCCGCGGAGGCCGGAGGGGCCAAGACCATAGCTCTCAACGCCGCGGACGAGGTTGCCGTAGCAGCGTTCCTGGCCGGTGCAATCTCATTTCAGGATATTGCCCGGGTTATTGAAGTAACTGTTCGTGAAACTGCAGAGCTTCATCCGGAATCTATTCATCGGGTACTATCTGTAGATACGAGGGCTCGCCAGACCGCCTTGGAGCAGACCCGGATTCTGGGTCGCCGGCCGGTGCAGGTTCCTCTAGGTTGATTTTTTCCATCTATGTCAAATCTGTTCATTGATGCCTTGGCCGTGGCTGTCGTGCTCGGAGTGATGATTCTGGTGCACGAGTTCGGCCACTTCGCCGCAGCCAAGTTTTTCGGAGTGCGCGTAGAAGTCTTCTCCATCGGCTTTGGCAAGCGCCTGGTTGGATTCAAGTACGGGGACACCGACTACCGCATCGCCGCGCTGCCGCTCGGCGGCTACGTCAAGATGACGGGCGAAAACCCGATGGAGGCCCACACCGGCGATCCGGCAGAGTTCACCTCGCATCCGCGCTGGCAGCGCTTCATTATCGCCTTTGCCGGCCCCTTCATGAACATCCTGCTGGCCATCGTGCTGCTCACGGTGGTGTACATGGTGCGTTACGAGCACCCGATTTATCTGGATCAGCCGGCAGTGATTGGGTGGGTGATACCCAGCTCGGCGGCGGAAAAGGCGGGCATCGAGGCCGGAGACCGAATCGTCAAGATCGATGGGTTGCAAAACCCCACGTGGGAAGATGTGCTTCCCAAGGTCGTACTCAGCCCTGGCCAGCCGGTCAAACTCGAGGTCCAGCGCGGCAACCAGATTCTTGATAAGACGATTGTGCCCCAGCCGACCGGACCGGAGCAGTTTGGGAATCCGGGGTGGCTTCCCGACCAGCCCAATATCGTGACCGAACTCGATCCCGGCATGCCGGCGGATAAGGCGGGCATCAAGCTGGGTGACACGATCGTGGCCTTGAATGGCCAGCCAACACGCTCCATCCAGGGCGTGATCCGCACCTTGCAGGAGAACAAGGACAAGCCGATCAACCTCACGATTCAGCGGGACAACCAAGACCTGAACTTTACGGTTACGCCGACCCTGTCGAATGTGGATGGGCACGAACAGTGGCGCTTGGGCTTCCGCTCCGATCCACAACACATCGACCGGTTGCCCTTCGCCAAGGCGCTGGACAAGTCGCTGGAGCAGAATCGCAAGAACTCGCTGCTGATTCTCGAACTGGTCGAGAAGATGGTGCAGCGCAAGGTTTCGATGAAGCAGATCGAGGGGCCCATCGGAATCGCGCAAGCCTCCGGGGAAGCCGCTCGCGAGAAGGGCTGGATGCCGCTGCTCTCGCTGATGTCGGTGATCAGCCTGAACCTGGGAATCTTCAATCTGTTCCCCTTCCCCATTCTCGACGGCGGCATGATCCTGCTGCTGGGAATCGAAGCGGTGCGGCGTCGCGACATCAGCCTGGCGCTGAAGGAACGTATCTACCAAGTCGCGTTCGTGCTGCTGATCCTTTTCGCAGTAATGGTCATCTACAACGATCTGGCCAGGACGATTCCGGGCAGGTTGCCGTAGAGCTCTATCTTTAAGAACCCCCGAGCCACCGAGAACACCGCTGGAAGACTGCCAGGGTGCCGCTTGGAATGCCGAGCGTAGCCGCCGGTTCCCGCTGAGGGCCTTCTCGCATTAACATAACCCGTTCCTATGCGCATCCTCCGCATCGTAGCGCTGATTGCGGTCATGGCTCTTGCCTGCGCCGCGTTCATCCTGGCCGGCAACTATTTGCGTTATAACCAGGAGACGCTGACGCTGGACGATGCCGCACGCAAAGACGTACCGGGTTCTTTCGTGCGCCTGCCGGACGGAGTGGTTCACTACGAACTTGCCGGCCCGGCAGACGCGCGCACTGTGGTCTTGGTGCACGGCTTCTCCGTCCCCTATTACCTATGGGATCCAACCTTCGCGGCGCTAAAAGATGCCGGATTTCGCGTTCTGCGCTATGACCTCTACGGGCGTGGCTACTCCGATCGCCCCGACGTCAAGTATGGCCCGGACCTTTATGATCGCGAGTTGGTCGGCTTGCTCGATGCGCTGAAGATCAAGGGCGAGATTGATCTGGTGGGAGTTTCGTTGGGGGGCCCCATGGTCACGACCTTTGCCGCTCGCCATCCCGACCGCGTGCACACCATCACGCTGGAAGCCCCGGGGTATTCCAAGGGAGTTACCCTTCCGGCGCCGATACGCTGGCCGATCCTGGGCGAGTACACCTTCGCGACTGTGATCGCCCCGGGACTGGCTGAATCACAGGCGAACGATTTGGAACATCCGGAGAAGCATCCCGAATATGTGGAGAAGTTTCGCCCCCAGATGCAGTACAAGGGCTTCCGTCGGGCGCTGCTCTCGACACTGCGCGACTATCTAACCGTGGACAACAGCGCGAGTTTTGAAGCTTTGGGAAAGAGCGGCGTGCCGGTCCTGTTGCTATGGGGTAAGCAGGATAAAGAGGTTTCCTTCGAGACCAGCAACGACGTCCGCAACGCCATTCCGCAGGCCGAATTTCACGCCTTCGTCGATATGGGACATGTGCCGCACTACGAGATTCCTGAGCAGGTAAATCCGATCTTGCTGGAGTTCCTGCGGAAGCACTACATCGTCTTTCAACGCTAACGTCGCCAGTACCCCCGGTCGCATCTGCTATCCTTAATGAGGATGGCAGAAATCAAGCGCAGGCATTCGGTTATAGCCAATGTGGGCGGGGTTGGCGTGGGCGGCTCTGCACCGGTTGTGGTGCAGTCCATGACCAACACCGACACGGCGGACGTGAAGTCCACGGTTGAGCAGGTTGCGGCGCTGGCTCGCGCCGGCTCGGAGCTGGTTCGCGTGACGGTGAATAATGACGCCGCTGCCGCCGCTGTGCCGCAGATCGCCGAACAACTTGAGAGCCGCGGCCTTCGCGTGCCGATCATCGGCGACTTCCACTACAACGGCCACTTGTTGCTCAAGAAGTATCCAGCGTGCGCCAGAGCGCTGGCGAAGTACCGCATCAATCCCGGCAACGTGAGCGTGGGTCGAAAGGACGACGACAACTTCCGCACCATGATCGAGGTCGCGGTCGAAAACCAGAAGCCGGTGCGCATCGGGGTTAATTGGGGATCGCTCGACCAGTCGCTGCTGACCCGCATGATGGACGAGAACTCGCGGCTCTCCGAGCCCAAAGACGCGCGCGAGGTCACCATGGAAGCCATGGTGGTGAGCGCGCTGAACTCTGCTGCGCTGGCCGAGAAATATGGCCTGCGGCGGGACCAGATCATCCTGAGCGCAAAAGTCAGCGGTGTGCAGGACCTGATTGATGTCTATCGCTCGCTGGCGGCGCGCTGCGAGTATCCGCTACACCTGGGGCTGACGGAAGCCGGAATGGGCGCCAAGGGCGTGGTGGCGTCGACTGCGGGCATGTCGGTGCTGCTGCAAGAAGGCATCGGCGACACGATACGCGTCTCGCTGACGCCAGCGCCCAACGGCGACCGCACCGAGGAAGTGATGGTCGCGCAGCAGATTCTGCAGTCGATGGGAATTCGCAGCTTCATCCCACAAGTTACTGCCTGCCCCGGCTGTGGACGCACCACCAGCACTTTCTTCCAGGAGATGGCGGAGCAGATCCAGTCCTACATCCGCAAGCAGATGCCGGAGTGGAAGACGCGCTACGAAGGCGTGGAAGAGATGAAGCTGGCGGTGATGGGCTGCGTGGTCAATGGTCCGGGCGAATCGAAGCACGCCAACATCGGAATCTCACTACCCGGGACATTCGAGGAGCCGAAGGCTCCCGTGTTCGTGGATGGACGCTTGTTCACCACACTGCGCGGCGATCACATCGTGGCGGAGTTCATCAAGATTTTGGATGAGTACGTGGACTCGCACTACGCGGCGCGGGTAGCGGTAGCTACTCGCTAGGGGTTGTCGTTTCTGCGTTGCGAATTCGACGTGACGCGACGGCGAAATGCGCAATTCCAAACAGCAAACCGACAACACCGCTAACTTCCGCTGCAGAGAAGATCATCCACTTATCGTTGCCATGGTTATGCCAGAACAAGATAGGCGGGAATGTCCAAAAGGTCACTAACGCAAACGGCCAATAGAGCAGCCGCCGCTTCGCATCCCGCAGTGTCATAGGTTTTTCGGCTGCCCAAGAGAGTAGTAAGCCCGAGATGGCGCCGACAAGAAGCGTCGTATTACGCTGCGCTGTGTTCTCATAGCCGCCCTTACTCAACATAATCAAGTAAAGGAACGCGATCCCCAACACCCAGAGGAACCTTCTGATCACGACAGCCTCCGGCGTGCGGGCGGGGTTTCTTCGAGGAAAAGGGCTAAATGCACCAGGATCAGATGTTGGTCCAAAATTGACTCTCTTCCGCCAGATTAGATCACAACATTACCCTGATCACTACATCACAAGATGACAAGACACACGAGCACCTGCTTCGTTTATGAACAGGGATGAAAGGGTGCTCGGAATGAAGGTATGAAAGGGTTTCTAGAAGAGCGGATTTTCGCCGCTGAAGGAGCGCGCTCCAATCGGCGCGCTCTGCGATTACCCACCCTGCCCGCTCGCGGTGAAGGTGGGGAATGAACTTACACGTGGAGCAGAGCGATGCTGGCAGCCAGCCACACTGCAAACGCCACAACGTTAATCGTCACTCGAACTCCAACGTTGTCGATGATCCAGTTATATTTCGCGTCCATATGAGCCTCCGATTTCGTCTCTTTCGTTTTCGAATCCGTTGTTGCTTACTTTCTCTTAGACGTTGACCCCACGCTCCGGTTAGCAACCGTTGGTTCATGTACTAACCATCTATACGTAGAAGACGGGGGAAAGTTCGATTTATTGCGAGCCGAGCCAGGGCTCTTTTGACTAGCCCTCGGGCGTGGGCGCCCTCGTGACACAGCTTTGTCGGAGATGATCAGGCTGTCCCAGCGGGGCGCTGGGACCCACAACAGATCAGGCAAGGATTGGGTCTGCGGGATTACAGCCGGCGGGAAGGGTCTTTCTCTGCAATAGCTTCCAATTCGGGATAGTGCTTCACCAGCGACTCCGGCGCGGGCACGCGCGTGCCGCCAATCATGGACTTCAGTTGTAATGCGTTCACGGCGGCTTTTCCCTCGAAGTGGTTGTTGGTAACCACGAATGTCACCTTGGTCCGAGCGGCCACGCTCTCGATCTTCTGCTTCCAAGGCTCGAGTTGTTTTTCGCTGTAGAGATAGTTATAGCGATCGTGCACCCGTTGCGCCTCGAACCACTGCTCATAGTTGCGGCCGTGCAGGCGCACGTATCCGATGGGCGAGGTCACGTGCTCGGTAGCGCCGAGGGCGCGTCCCAGCTTGGGCTGATCGATGTTGCAGAAGGCCACGCCCTTCTCGGCGAAGTAGCGCAGCGCTTCTTCGACGTTCCAACTGGCGTGGCGGATCTCGACCACCAGTGGATAATCGTGGAACCTTTGCATCAGCGCATCGAGATACGCGCGATTCTCGTCAGTGTTTTTGAATGAAACCGGAAATTGCGCCAACAATGCGCCCAGCCGACCTGCTTCGGCGATTGAGTCAAGCCCCTGCTTCGCCAACATTTCATCTTCGTTGGTCGGCTTGATGGTTGTAGCCGATGTGGACTCAACCGTTGCGATCGGCGAGTGGGTGAACGCCCGGTTCAGTTTGGCGGTAAAGACGAATTCCGGGTTGACGGCGAGGGCTTTCTGCACCCAGATCTTACCGACCTCCGGCTTGATGTGCCCGTAGAACGACGTGTTGATCTCGATCAGGTCGAAGTACTGCGCCAGGTACTCCACTGGGTGTTGCTGTTTTTTCATCCCCTGGGGGTAAACGATTCCCTCCCAGTCCTTGTAGGACCAGCCAGCGGGACCGATTTTGATGGCCGCTTTCAGCTATCAGCTCTCAGCTCAAAGTTGCATCGGGACGACGCAAGCTCTGGGCTCATGCACCGCTGTTCAGCATCGCCAATGACAAACCACAAATCACCAATCAATAAAACACCATCACCACCCAATACACGCCATTGAGATAGTGTGGGCTGGCGGCGAAGCATGCCCCAACAGCGTAGCTAGTCGTAGTGGGCCGGTTACGAACCCTGACCGCCGATGACGGCAGGTGATCCGGCTCCGTAGCGGTGAAAGTGACTGCCGCGGAGACGTTGGGTAAAGTCAGAGCCTGCTGCGTATCGAGTTGGTCGGCCTTGGCCATGCCACAGGCCATGGACCGCAGCCGGCTGTCGACGACCCGCCTTACCGGCCGGTTGGCATCCAGGTGCTCGAAAGCTGTTGCTACTCGGTCTTCTGCTTGCGCGTCGGTATAGTACGGCAGCCTGGTGGCAAAGTCTTCGGTGATGTAGACCAGATCCCCCTGGCGCACCACGCCGATGCCGATGGCGTTGTAGTCGGCATTGAGGATGTTCGCGCGGTGGCCGGGGGAAAGCATCAGGCCTGCGTGGGCATTGTCTATCGTCTGATCAAACGCCACATTCTCCGCATCCGCGCCGAAGCGCAGACCGGTGGCGGCCAGCCGCCTCGGAAGATTGGGCTCACCGGTGAACTGATGCGAAAGCTGCCGGTTCCTGCTCAGCAGGATCGAGTGTTGCCGGGCAGCTTCGGTGAGCCGGTCATCGAGCTTTAGCCCGGGAATACCTCGCTTGGTCCGTTCCTGGTTGACCAACTGAAGCAACTGCTGTTCTCCGTCCGCGTCGAACTGGCCGTCGGAGGATTGCGCAAGTGCGAGTGGAGAGACGAGGAGACAAAACGCAAGAAAATAGCTTCCAGCACCGAGCCGTGCAGCTTTCATCAGCTCTAGCATGCCACGAAAGCGCATAGCTCGTCCTACTGCTGACGTTTCGTGCCTCCCTGCCGCCAAACCGGGTTAGAATCCAACTCGGGCCTGAAACTCACGTCATGGTGACTCCACTTCTCGTCGCACTTCTCATCGTTAATATCGCTCTCGTCGCGCTCATCGTGTCCCTGATTCGCCGCGCCGATGGCGCACAACAGTCCAATGCCATCCTCGGACAGCTCGCCAATCGACTGGAACTGCTCGACCGCTCGCTCTCCGACAAGTTCGCGTCCGCCCGTGCCGACATGGCCGACCGCCTGCAGCAAACCAAGGGCGATCTGCGGCAGGAAGTTGCCGACCGCCTCAATGTAGGGCTTAAGGAAGTCCGTGACTCAGTGGATCAGCACCTAGCAACGGGCCGCCGTGAGCAAACTGACGGCCTTGCCGCCGCGCGCAACGAACTGACCGCCTCACTGACCCGCACTACCAGTGAACTGAAGCGCGAGTTCCAGACCATGAACGAGGGCACAGCGCGAAGCCTGGATGCGATTCGCTCACAGGTGGATCAGAAGCTGATGGCGATCAGCGACCAGGTGCAGCAGAAGCTCAGCGACAACATGCGCGAGGGCTTCGCCCACTTCGAGAAGGTACAGCAGCACCTGAAGGCTGCCGAGGAGCAGTTGCGCGAGGTAAGTACCATCGGGGCGTCCATCAACGACCTGAACAATCTGCTCAAGCTGCCGCACCTACGCGGGCAATTCGGTGAAGCCAGCCTGGAGCGCCTACTGGCGGATTTTCTCCCGGCGCACATGTATGAGTTGCAGGCGTCTCCCACGGATGACCGCTCCCGCGCTGACGCCGTCATTCGCTTTCCGGATCGCAATCTACCGATTGACGCCAAGTTTCCCCGCGAGCAGGTCTTGGCATTGTTTGAGAGCAGCGAGGGGCCGGCGCTCGATCACGCGCGCACGGAATTGGTACGGGTGCTCAAGGTCGAGGCCAAGCGCATCGCCGGCTACATCCAGCCCGAGCAGGGCACGATGGATATCGCGCTAATGTATCTGCCCAGCGAGACGCTCTATCTGGAGGCAATCCGCAGCGCTGAAGCCAGCGACGCCTTGAGCAAACAGCGGGTCTTTCCGGTCTCGCCGAACACCCTGCTGATGACGCTGAAAACCATCTCGCTCGCTTATCGCTGGTACGAGGTGGCGGCGCGATTTGAGGAAACGCGCCGCGAATTGGGGCGGGCGCAGAAGTCGCTGGAGCACTTCCAAGGGCAGTTCGAGACCATCGGCAAGAACCTGGAGCGCGCACAGGACGCCTACGATGTCGCCGCCAAGCACCTGAAGACCTACCGTGGCCGGGTTGCAACGCTCACCGGCGAAGAGGGCGCACAGCTCGAGTTGCCATCCGCTGACGGCATGAGCAAGGCGCAGGGCAGCGGGAAATGATCAGCCGTTAGCACTTAGCTCTTGGCATTTAGCCCATGGTTCTTTTCCAAGAGAGAGCTCTTGAAGGCCAAATGCTAAGTGCTAGCGGCTTGAATTACCCCGCGGCCCGCTTGTTCTTCATCTCGGCCAGCAGTTTGTTGATAGCGTCTTCTTTCTCGAGCGCGGCAAACTTGTCGTCCACGCTGTCGGTGATGAGCTCGGCCTTGGCCTGGCTTACCGCTTCTTCACGCGCCACCTTGTGCTTCATGCGGTCGAAGCTGGCCGACTTGGTGTCGTCGGTGATCTTCATGCGCGCATCGCTGGCTTTGCCCAGCGCGCGCGAACGCCGGTGCTGCGCGATCAGCAGATCGCTCTTGTTGCGAGCCTCGGCGAGCTTCTGCTCCAGCTTGCTCAGAGCCGTCTTGAGCGTCTCGACCTGCGACCTCTGGTCGACGACCTGCTGCGCGAAGTTCTCGCCCAGTTCTTTGTAGCTGAACGAGCGCTCCAGAGCGACGCGGGCAAGGTCGTCCTGCTTCTTGTCCACCGCGAGTTCGGCCTTGCGTACCCATTCTTTCCCGGCGTCCTCGTTCTCCTTCTGCTTCTTTTGCAGCAGGTGCTGATCGGCGATGGCGATGGCCACCTGCGTCTTCACCTGGAGCAACTGGTTCTCCATGTCGAGGATCACCTGCTTGATCATCTTCTCCGGGTCCTCGGCCTTGTCGATCAGGTCGTTGAGGTTGGCCCGAACTAACGTTGAGACTCGTTCCAGTAGTGCCATAACTTCTCCTTTTGGCCGTCGGCCATCGGCTCTCGGCCGTCGGTCTCTGGCTTTCGGCTTTTAGCTCTTAGCCTTGGGCTCCTTGTGTCACTCGGTCTGTTTCTTTGATCTTCCAAACCCGCACACTTAGTCGACAACGAATCCTGACAGGGAGCCGACTACGACGCCGATTGCTGTCCACATCGCCAGGCTCTTCAGCGCGGTTCCCAGTGCCACTCCGATGGCGATTCCGACCGCTACGTTGATCGCGAATACTCGATTACGATTCATGGCTCGCTCTCACAACCTGAGGGCTGGTCAAACGGGGCGCGGCCCTCCATCCGCGCCCCACGGCACGCTACTTCGCTCCAGCACCTTTAGCTTTGCTGTCGCCGTCAATGGTCGGCGGCACATCCGGCTTAGGACCCTTGTCACCGAGAGTCCGCACTTTACCCAGCAACTCCGAGAGCTGCATGCCCGACAGCGTCTCGAACAGCGCCGGAACCTGCGCGGCCATCTTGGCGATATCGCCGGTGATCTTGCTCATGCCGGCGGAATCGCCGTTGCCCGTCGAAACCACGGTGATCTTGTCCACGTTCGCCAGCGGACTAGCCAGCGCACGCACCACCTCGGGCAGGTTGGTGAACAGTTTGTCCACCACGGCGGCCTGGTTGTACTCCTGATAGGCTTCGGCTTTCACGTTCATTGCCTTGGCTTCGGCTTCCCCCTTCTTGAAGATGATGTCGGCCTCGGCTTCGCCCTGGGCGCGAATGGAACTCGCCTTGCCATCGGCTTCGGCGATCAGGCGTTGCTTCTCGGCGGCAGCCAAGGTCTCGATGCGCTGACGCTCGATCTCCGCCTGCTTCAACACGGTGGCGATTAGTTCCTTTTCGCGGCGCGCGATTTCGGCTTCCTGCACCTTGACTTGCTGCTCTTTTTCGATCTGCTGCACCTTGACCTGCTCGGCGATCACCTGTTGCTGCATGACGTTGGTCTGGATCTCATAAGCTTTGTCCGCCTGCGCCTGCTGCTTCTTGGTGGTCTCCAAGTACTGGGCTTTCTTGATGTCCAGATCGCGCTGGGCTTCGGCCTGTTTTGCCTGCGATAGGGTTTCAGCCAGCACCCGTTCCTGATCCGCCTGCGCTTTGGCAGTAGCAGCGTCGCGGGTCGCGTTGGCGCGCTTGATAGCGGTATCGCGCTCGGCTTCGGCGGCGGCGATTTCGGCGTCGCGCTTGATGCGCACGATGTCCGGACGGCCCATGTTGGTGATGTACTCGTTCTTGTCGCGGACTTCCTTGATGGTGAATGAGATGACCTCCAAGCCCATCTTGTTCATGTCGTCGGCGCAGGTGGAGCGCATGCGGTCAGCAACCATTTCCGGCTGCTTGACGATCTCTTCCACCGTGAGCTGGCCGATGATG
>Ga0335076_10002889_pt1 | contig 17156 bp, 16 predicted proteins | sample Lox_Sample_25_FD_206717 | JGI IMG/M metagenome (GOLD analysis project Ga0335076, IMG submission 206717) | Soil microbial communities from Loxahatchee National Wildlife Refuge, Florida, United States - Lox_Sample_2.5 | ecosystem: Environmental > Terrestrial > Soil > Wetlands | place: USA... | reverse complement strand
CTCGGTGGCAGCGCGCTGCGTGGCCGCCGAGATCGACCGGGACGCCCGAAAGGGCAAGCTGCCCTCGGATCACGCCCCGCTCTACATCGATCTGGCAGACTGACCCGCCGGCTCGAGTCCGCCGGGCCGCCGCGGAGCGCCAGGTGACTACGGCGCCACGGGGCTCGGCGACGGGGTGGGCGAAGGGGTGGAAGCCGGGGACGGTGTGGCCCGGGTCAGCTGACCCGGGTCGGGGATGTTGAGGACCATGCCCACCTTGAGCAGGTTCGGGTTGGTGATCTGGGGGTTGGCCTGGAGGAGCTCCCACTGCTGCAGCCCGAAGTACTTCGCGATCGTCGAGAACCGGTCGCCCGCCTTGACGGTGTATTGCTTGGCGAAGTAGATCGTCGGCTGCGAGGTATCGATCACGATGCCTGAGGGGGATGCGCCTGGCACGTTCGAGGCGTTGGGGTCCACCGAGGCGCTGGCCGACGGCTTGGGGGTCGGGGTTGCGACGGCGATCGAATTCCGGTTGAGCAGTGTCGGGATGATGACCAGGACGACCACCACCAGCGTGACGGCCAGCGCCGCGGCGGCGAGGGGCCAGATCGCCCGGTGATTGTCCTGGCCACGCAGCTGCGGATAGTCGTACTGAGTCAGCGGGGTCTCCCAGTCCGGGTGGCTCGGCCCCCGACGCGGTTGCATGGCCGGCGTCCACGGCTCCGACGGGGCGCCCCGAGGCGTGCCCCGGAGCCTGGCCTGGGGCCGTACGGGCGGCCGGGCCTGCCGCCTCGACGGCGCCGACCCGGTGAGATCGGAGGATTTGTAGTCGGCCCAGTCGTCGGTCGACGAGCCCCTCAGCTCTCGCTCGTTATCGTCGTCTGTGTACATCGCTCATCCTCGCCGTGGAAGCGTCGCCGCAGGGTCCCGGAGCCCAGCCGACGCATGTGAGTCGCGCTCCCTGAGCCAGTACCCAGGGGCACGGCCGATCCGCTCGTAGGGTGGAAGGTTGGGATATGAGAGTACAGGATGCGGCGCCGCACGTCCCGGAGCCCTTCGGCCGATGGCGGTCGGAGGCGTCGCGCCCGTAGGCGGGCCCGTTTTCCCGTCGTGCGGATCGTACGCCGGCCCGAGCGGAATGGCAGTATGCGCGTATGGAAATCCACTTCCTCGGCGCTGCCAATACCGTCACCGGTTCCCAGTTCCTGCTCGTTACCGAGCGGGCCAGAGTGCTGATCGACTGCGGCATGTTCCAGGGTGGCCCGCACGAGATCGTGCGCAACCGGGTCCCTCTCGCCTACGACCCGGCGTCGCTGGACGCGATAGTCCTGACCCACGCCCATCTCGATCATTGCGGCCTGATACCGCACATCGTGGCCGAGGGGTTCGGCGGCCCCATCTACGCCACTCGGGGCACGATCGAGCTGGCCGAGCTCGTCCTCCTCGACTCGGGCAAGCTCCAGGAGGAGTACGCCAAGCGCCACAGCCATTGGGCCGCTCGGAACCCCGACCGGGCAGCCAGCGAGGAGAAGCGCGACGAGGCCGAGATCGAGGCCCAGGAGGAGATCGCCGAGCAGGAGGACCAGTCGCCGCCGGTGGACGCCATAACCGGCGAGCCGGTCGGGCCTCATGCCGGCGCGACGACGCCGGACGGCCACGTGATCGCCTCGGGAGTGGACGAGCTGACACTCCGCGACGAGCAGGGCATGGGCACGCGGATGGGCTTTCCGCCCTTCGGCCACCCCAACCACGAGGCGGCCATGGCCGGCGCCCCGGCCCGGGCCAACATGGTCCTCGAGGAGCCGATCTACACCCAGGCCCAGGCCCAGGGAGCGATGGGCCGCTTCCGGGCCACGGACTATGAGAAAGTGGTCCAGGTCGCGCCCGGGATCTCGGCCGTCTTCCACGACGCGGGCCACATCCTGGGCTCTTCGATCGTTGAGGTCCGGGTCGAGGCCCAGAGCGACGTTCCGGCCAGGACGCTGGTCTTCTCCGGAGATCTGGGCAGAGCGGGCGCCCCGATCCTGCGCGACCCCGCGGCGGTCCCCAATGCGGACTACGTCTTCATCGAGTCGACCTATGGCGGCCGCCTTCACGAGCCCGAGGAGGAATCGCTCAAGGCTCTCGCGGATGCGGTCAACGACGTCGTCGCCCAGAACGGGGTCCTGCTGGTCCCCTCGTTCGCCATCGGCCGGACCCAGGAAGTGGTCTGGGCCCTCAAGAAGCTGCTGGCGGCGGGCCGGATCCCGAAGCTAAGGCTCTTCCTCGACTCGCCGATGGCATCCAAGGCGTCCACGATCTACCGCGAGCACACGGACTACTACGACGCCGACGCGCTGGCCCAGATCCACTCGGGCAGCGGTCCGATCGATTTCCCAGACGCCAGGGAGACGGTCCTGCCCGCCCAATCGGAGGCGATCGCCAGGGCCCACCGGCCGTACGTCATCGTGGCCTCGAATGGCATGCTCACCGGCGGCCGGGTTCTGGGCCACCTTCGTGAGCTTGTCGGCGACACAAAGGCGATGATCCTCTTCGTGGGCTATCAGGGTGAGGCGACCCTCGGCGCCCGGCTCCAGGCCGGGGCGAAGACCGCCCGCATCGACGGCCAGGAGTACATGGTCAGATGCGCCATCCGGTCGATCACGGGCTTCTCTGCCCATGCCGACGAGAACGGCCTGCTCGCCTGGCTCGGAAACTTCATTGCCGGCCGCAAGACCGGCGGTCAGGGCGTGCCGCGGCGAGTGTTCATCGTCCACGGCGACCCGGACGCGCAGGCCATTCTCCAGCCCAAGATCGAAGCCCTGGGGTTGCCCGCGATGGCCCCCCACTGGCACGAGCACGTCGTCCTGGATTAGCCTGCGGGACACCCCGCGCCCCCTTTGCGCTGCGCGCGACGACCGTCACGGCCGCGCCGAAGCGCGCGTCAACGGAGCCGGCGGCGGCTTCGCCGAGCCTTTGCGGAGAGCGCGTTTGGGGGTCGAAGAGATGCGGTTCAAGGCGATCTCGGGGCTGGTGGCCGCGGCGGCCATAGCGGCCATCGTGTCGGGCTGTAGTGCCATGGCGACGCCAAACCCGGCAGCGTCGCAGGCGCCCGGATCGGCGGGCGGAACGATCGGGCCGTCGAGCCGGGCGCCCTCGCCAAACCCGACCGAGTTTGCCCCGGCGACGACCCTGCCCGGCGGTCCCTGGACCGGCATCGAGTGGACAAGGACCGCCAGCTCGTCGCCGATCTGGGCACCGAACGAGGGCGAGAGCTTCGACGCCAATGGTGGCGGCGATACCGGATGGATCGTCTATGGCTGGAGCGGGGGCTACGTGGCCTTCGACACGATGACCACCGTCGCCGCCGACGGAACCGCCACCAACGTGACCGCGACCGAGCACTCGCTCGACGGCCTTCGCTGGCAGGCTGGTGACAGCATCACCTTCGGCGGCGTCGGGGATACCAAGACTGCCTTTGACGGCGCCGACATCGCCGGCGTCACCGAGGGCCCGGCCGGCCTGATCGCGTACCTGGGGGAGGTTGTCGTCTGCGGCAACGTCAGTCGCGAGGAGTGGCCGCTCGCCGTCTCGCCCGACGGGGCGAGCTGGCACCTGGTCGTCGCCGGCGGCGCCAGCAGCCAGGAGATCGTCGGCGGCGGGGCCGGCTACATCGCCGTCGGGACCGGCGGCGTCTCAACCTCGGGCAACGGGATCGACTGGCACGCGGTAAACCTCAAGACCGCGGCGTTCAAGGGCCTCGACGGCGTGGACGAGGGCACCTCCTTCGACGGCGGATTCGTCATCTCGGGCGAGGCCTACGGCCCAATGAGCCAAGGTTGCGGCGCCGGCCCGACGCCACTCACCCCGGCGCTGTGGTGGTCCGCCGACGGAGCCTCGTGGACGCGAGACCCGGTCCCGAACCCGCTGACGGGAAGCGCCGTCATGGGCGTCTGCCGGCTCGGTGACCGGACGCTCGTCGCCACGGAGAGTCAGAACGGCGACGTCATGCGGATATGGAGTTCGACCGACGGCCGATCGTGGGCCGCGATGCCGGTGGGCAACCGGGACTGGTGCGCTCTGGCGGACGAGCGACAGCTGCTGGCGGTCTCCGGACACGACCCGGTCTTCTTCAACCCCGACAACCCGACCGAAATCGACCTGGTGGGTGCGGATCTGAAGGTCACAGTCCTCCCGCAAAGCGGCGACATCCCCGACTGGGATTCGGTCGGGGCGCCGGTAGTCCTCGGACCTGCCGGGCTCATCGCCGCCGACGACTCGGGCAACCTCTTCTTCGGCTCGCCGGTGACAGGCAGCTGACCCCCGAGCGGCGGGGGGGCGGCTATTTCGTGCCTGTGCCGCCGCTGCCCGGGGCGTGGAGCGGCAGGCCCGCCTTGCAGGCGGGGCACGTCTCCGGGCCCGGATCGTAGGTCGGCAGCTGGAGCTGCCAGAGGGCGCTGAGCGGGTACGAGCGGCCGGTCTGGGGCGACTCGAGCGACGCCAGGCCGCCCGATCGGTCCGCCATCACGGCGCAGTCGACGATCTCCCCGCCGAACGCCTCGACCGCCGGCAGCATCGCCAGGAGCGAACCGCCGGTGGTCAGGATGTCGTCGACGAGCAGGACGCGCTCGCCGGGGGCAATGGTGAAGCCCCGCCGGAACTCCCGGTGAGTGGATCCGTCCGCGGCGTGGACCTCCTCGGCGAAGATGCTCCGAACCCCCAGCTGGCGGGCCGTCTCGAAGGCCAGGATGACGCCGCCGGTCGTCGGGCCGGCGACGAGGTCGACCGCGGCCGACCCGTCCGGGGTGCGATGGCGGGCGGCCCAGAAGCCGCATAGCTCGCTGGTCGCGGCGGGATCCTGGAGCACCAGGAACTTCTCCAGATACCACTCGGAGTGCTTGCCGCTCTTGAGCAGGAAGTGGCCGTCCTTGAGGGCACCTGAATCCTTGAAGAGCCGCTCGGTCCGAGCGGCGATGGCTCGAGCGGCGGCCAGCTGTGTCTCGGAACGCAACGTCGTCATGCCAGCCTCCGGTAGGGACAGGTCGAAGTCACGGCCGGTACTCGACGCCTTTGGCCGACGGCGCGCCGGATCGCTTCGGCAGCGCCGTTCCGATGAGCGGTTTGTAGGAGTCGAGGCCGCGACGCAGGCATTCGGCCCGCAGCTCGTCGCCGAGCCGGACGGGCAGCTCCGGGTCGGCGAAGATGGCCGTGCCGATCTGGACGGCGACGGCGCCGCAGGCCAGGAAGTCCAGGACGTCGCCCAGGTTGGTCACGCCGCCGATGGCCACGATCGGGATCGAGACGACCTGGGCCACCTCGTAGACGATGCGCAACGCCACGGGCTTGATGGCCGGCCCGGACAGGCCGCCGTAGGTGTTGCCGAGCAGCGCCCGGGTCCGATCCGGAGCGACCGCCAGCCCCGAGAGCGTGTTTATGGCCGTGATGGCGTCGGCGCCGGCTTCCTCGATCGCTCTGGCGATGGGCCGGACGTCGGCCACGTTGGGCGAGAGCTTGACCAGCAGGGGCAGGTCGGTGGCGCGCCGGACGGCGGCGGTGACGGCTCGAGCGGCGTCGCGGTCGATGGCGAACTGGAGCCCGCCCTTGCCGACGTTGGGACAGCTGATGTTGAGCTCGATGCCGGCCACGCCGGGGACGCCGTCGAGCCGGCGGGCGACCTCGACGTAGTCCTCGATCGATTCGCCCGCCACGTTGACGATGACCGGCACCTTCCAGCCCCGCCAGATCGGGCCGTACTTCTCGATCACCGCGTCGACGCCCGGGTTCTGCAGGCCGATTGAGTTGAGCATCCCGCCCGGCGTCTCGGTGACCCGCGGCGGCGGGTTGCCGGCCCTCGGCCGCAGCGTCGTGCCCTTGCAGCAGATGGCCCCGATCCGCTGGACGTCCACGACCTCGCCGTATTCGACGCCGTATCCGAACGTGCCGGAGGCCACCAGTATTGGATTTGCCAGGGGCAGACCTCGCTGCGGCGCCAGGTCGACCGCGAGGTTGATCCGGTCGAGAGCGGCCTGTTCGGCGAGTGTCGGACGGGCGACCTGCGGGGCTCCTAGGTCGGCCACCGCGGCGGCGCCCGACTCGACCCGCGGCCGTCCGCCAGCGGGTGGCTTGAACCGATCGACCGGCTCGAGCAGACCCTTGGGCTTGCGGACGGTGGGCGTCCTCCTCGACCGGTCGGAATCCTTGCCGAGGCGCATCTCCCCGAACGTGATGACCGTCTTGCGGGCCTTCATCGGCTCGACCTCATCAGCTCGGCCACGCGATCTCCTCCGCGGCGAAGACGGGCCCCTCGCGGCAGACGCGCAGCGGACCCTCCACCCCGATGACGGTACAGCCCAGGCAGGCGCCGACGGCGCAGCCCATGTTCTGCTCCATGGATACCTGGAGGAAGGACTTGCGCCGCGCGGCCGGAGAGCCGAGCGGGTCTGTCTTGCCGCCCCGCTTGCGGCCCAGCCTGGCCACCCCGAGACGATCCCGACGTCCGGCGGCCAGCTGGGCCAGCCGGGCCAGCATCGGATGAGGCCCGCAGGCGAAAGCCTGATCGGCCCATGCTTCGTAGTCCGCGACCAGCTCGGTGACGAAGCCGTGGTGACCGAGCGAGCCGTCGTCCGTGGCCACGACGTACTCGACCTCGTCGGGCAGCAGGCTCGACGGGTAGACGTTCGCGGCGTTGAGAGCCCCGAACAGGATCGTGACCTGGCGGCCGTCGCGGATCGCTTCGTCGGCCAGCATCCGGACGCCGGCCATCCCCAGCCCGCCGGCGATCAGGAGCAGGTGGCGGCTGCGCGGGTCGACCTCGAACGGCCGGCCGAGCGGCCCCAGCATGTCGAGAGCCTCGCCTTCGCGAACCCGGGTCAGCCACTCCGTGCCGCGCCCCACGGTCCGGAAGTGGAGCGTGATCATGCCTGTGGCGGCGTCGGCGGTATTGATCGAGAAGGGCCGCCGCAACACCAGCCCGGAATAGTCGCCGGTCCGGACATGAACGAACTGGCCGGCCCGAGACCCGGTCGCGAGCTCGGGCGCGTGGAACGATTGGAGCCACTGACCCGGCAGAATCTGGCGGCTTTCGACCAGCTCGGCCGCGACCAGGCGCATCGTCACCGAGGCTCGTCGCCCTCCTCGTCCGGTTCGGCCCGGTCGGACTCGTCGTCATCGACTTCTTCGTCCGACTCGTCTTCCTCGGCGCCGCCCTCGCCGTCGTCTACGGCCATTCCGGCGGGCTCGCCGAGGGCGGGGAATGCCTCGGCAAGGGTGTCGGCCAGATCGCCGAAAATGTCGGTCGGATCGTAGAACTCGACGATGTCGTCCGGCCCGTCGAGCCTCCGCCACGTCCCCGAATCGGCCTCGCTCTCGGGCACGACCTCGGCCGTGAACGAGCCGGAGGCCCGCAGGGTCAAACGCTCGTCCTCGTCATCGACGATGATCAGGTCGCCCAGGACTGAGGTGAGGGACCCCGCGGCGCTCTCGAACTGCTCGAGGAGGTGGGCTTCGGTCTGCTGGCTGCGCTCCTGGAAGGCCAGGGCCAGATCATAGAGACGCTCAGCGGCCTCTTCCTCCGTCTCGGGCGCCTCGTCGGTCTCGCGACCGCCGGCCGCCCAGTCGTCGGCCGCGGCGGCATACGGGTTCTCGCCACCCAAACCGACCGTGTCGGTCGGGGCGATGTCGGCCGCACGCAGGAGATCGCCGGTGGCGGTCGGCTCGTCGCCCAGGCCCGCCTCTTCCTTGGTGGCCTCCTGGAAGGCGCCGAAAACGTCGGCCAGGTTGTACAGCTCGATCAACTCCGAGGGGCTCTCGATGACCTCGGTCTCGGTTATCCACTTGCCGGTGGCTTCGTCCAGGTAGCGGCTGCGGCTCCTGAAGGTCAGGTCGGCGGCGATCGCGAGGTAGTCGACTTCGTCGTCGATCAGAACCAGACCGCCCAGATCCGAGATCCGGCCGGCGTTGGCATCGAGGAACTTGGTCAGCTGGGCCGACGCGGCGGCCAGGAAGTCGGTCCGCTCGAGTGAGGCATCCGCGGCGAGCTCGCCGAGCTGATCGTTGCGGCTCGTATCCATCGCTTTGGTCTCCTAACCCTTGAACTCGAGATCCGGGCCGATTCGCTCCCGGAGAAACATCGAGTGATGTCGTTCGAACATCCACTCCCCGGCGCGGTGGCCCAGGGCGCGGGCTGCCTCGTCCTTTTCAAGCTTGTCCAGGGTCGCGTAATCGGGCAGGTCGAGCAGGATCACGTTGTCGAAGTCCCAGCCGTGGGCGACGTTGTACCAGCCCAGGAACTTGATACCGAACTTCTCCTCGTAGCTCTTCATCTGGCGGGGCAGCAGCGTCTTCATGAAGAACTTGAAGAAGGGGTCCCGCCCGCGGCGGACCGAGAAGAAGGTCGCAAGAACTGGCACTGGCTTACCGGTCTCCTGGTTCGATGGCGGTCAAGCTCGCGACGCACCGCCGCGGCGCCTATTCTCGCACGCCCGCAAGGGCTGCGGCTGAGCCCGAGGATGGTCGGTGGAAGCCGGGCCTAGGAGTCGCCCGTCTCGAGGTCGGCGTAGGCCAGGCGGCCGGCGGCGATCGTCACCAGGACGCGACCGGGCAGCTCGCGTCCGAGCAGCGGCGAGTTCTTGCCCTTGGACAGGAGCGACTCGGGCGAGACCAGCCACCTGTCGGAGCGGTCGAAAACCACGAGATCCGCCGGGGAGCCCTCGACGAGTCCGCGGGGTCGCGAGACCGCCGCTCCGTGCGTGGCCGTCGAGGCGGCCATGACTGCCGCGGGACCGGTCGTCAGCGCGGCCACGGCCCGAGCCAGTGGCAGCCTGCCGGCGTCGACGAGAACCAGCAGAACGCCGAGAGCGGTCTCGATCCCGCTGATACCGTTGCTGGCCTTGCCGAACTCCACCTCCTTGTCCACGACCGTGTGGGGGGCATGGTCGGTGGCGACCGCGTCGGCGGTGCCGTCGAGCAAGGCGGCCAGGCAGGCCGCGGCATCTGCGGGGTCGCTCAGGGGCGGGTTCACCCGCAGTGCCGTGGCGTAGGGACCGGCCACGATGGCGCCGTCGACCCACGGATCCCGGACCCTGCCGTCGGCGTCGAGCGCTTCCCAGGACCAGCGCCGGGCACCCGCGATCCACTCGTCGGTGAAGGCGAGGTGATGTGGCGTTACGTCGCAGGTAACGGGCAGGCCGCGGCCCCGAGCCCGCCGGACCAGGTCGAGAGCGGCGGCCGTCGAGACGTGGGTGAGGTGCAGTCGGGCCCTCGGCTCGTCCGCGAGGGCGTCGGCCAGGACGGCCAGGTCGCGCGAGACGGCGTTGACCTCGGCCGCGACCGGCCAGCCGGCCAGGCCCATGACCGAGGCCACGTAGCCTTCGTGGGCTTCGGCTCCCGCGGTCAGCTCCAGGTCCTCGGCATGGTCGACGACGGGCAGGCCGAGCATGCCCGCGTACAGCAGGGCGCTGCGTAGCAGCCTGCCGGTCCGGACCGGCGCCCCGTCGTCGGAGTAGCCGACGACGCCGGCGTCCGCAAGCTCGCCCATGGCCGAAAGCTGCTCCCCCGCCCTGCCGGCCGAGACGGCGCCGTAGGCCTGAACCTCGACGGGCGAGGCGGATGCCGACACAGCCAGCCGGACGCGGGCCAGGACGCCAGGATCGTCCACGGCCGGCTGAGTGTTCGGCATCAGGGCCACGGTCGTGTAGCCGCCGTGGGCCGCCGCGGCACAACCCGTGGCGATCGTCTCCGCGTCCTCGAAGCCGGGCTCGCGGAAGTGGGCGTGGATGTCGAAGAAGCCCGGGGCGACGACGACGCCACGCTCGGTTACGCCCTCGGCCTCGGCTCCCGACAACCACTCTACGGACTCCAGGATGCCGTCGCCGACGACGATCTGGCCGGGGCCCTCCCGTCCGGTGACCGGGTCGACCAGCCAGGCCCGGTCCAGCTCGAAGCGCTCGACGGTGTCGCCGACCGAGATGCCGAGCGAGGACTGCCTGCCGGTCTCAGCCGAGCCGGCGCCGCCGGCGCCCGGGCCGCTCATCGACCCGTCTCGACGCGGACTGTCTCGACGCGACCGGCCTCCGGGCCCGTGTGTCCGTCGTGAGCGGCTTCGTGCGCGCCGGCCAGCAGGTACAGCAGCGCCATCCGGACCGCGACGCCGTTACTCACCTGGTCCGTGATCACCGAGCGGCCGCTCACGGCCACGTCCGGGGCGATCTCCACGCCCTCGTTCATCGGGCCTGGGTGCATCACGATCGCCTCGGGCTTGGCCAGGGATACGCGCTCCGCGTTGAGTTGATAACGAGCCGCGTACTCGCGCAACGAGGGCAGCAGCCCGCTCTGCATCCGCTCGCGCTGGATTCGCAGACCCATGATCACGTCGGCGTCGCGAAGGGCGGCCCCTATGTCGCTGGTCACGTGGAACCGGCCATGGCCGGGAAGCGTCCCGTCCGACCAGGCCGCCGCCCAGCGATCCATCCCCCGCAAGAGAGTGGCCGGCCCGCACAGCCACAGGTCGGCGCCGGCGGCGGTCAGCGACCAGATGTTCGAGCGGGCCACTCGGGAGTGGAGGATGTCGCCCACGATCGCGACCTTGCGGCCGCGCAGGTCGCCGCCGGGCAGGTTCTCGCGCATCGTGAAGAGGTCCAGGAGAGCCTGCGTGGGATGGGCGTGCCAGCCGTCGCCGCCGTTCAGCACGTGGCCGCCGAACACCTCGGCGGCGAGATAGGGCGCCCCGGAGACCGCGTGGCGCATGACCAGGATCTCGGCGCCCAGCGCCTCGAGGGTCCGGATCGTGTCGACCAGCGACTCGCCCTTGGTCACCGACGAAGTGGCCGTGGCGACGCTGACCACGTCTGCGGAGAGGTTGCGGGCGGCGGTCTCGAAGGAGACGCGTGTCCGGGTCGAGGCCTCGTAGAAGAGCGTGGTGACGCGGCGGCCGTTGAGAGCCGGCACCTTGCGGATCGGCCGGGCCAGGATGCCCTTCATCTCTTCGGTGGTCCGCATGATCAGCTCGATCTCTGGCCAGGTGACGACGTCCAGATCGATCAGGTGGCGGTGGCCCCAGCTCACGGTTGGGGTCGGAGCCGGTGCGCCGGCGGCGGGAGTGATCGCGACGGTCATCAGTTGCCCGTCCCGGTCGAGTCGGCCGCGCGAAGCTCGCGGGCGATCGTGACCTCGTCGGTGCCGTCGAACTCGGCGACGTGGACCCTGACGATCTCCTCGCGCGAGGTCGGCACGTTCTTGCCCACGTGATCGGCCCGGATCGGCAGCTCGCGGTGGCCGCGATCGATCAGCACAGCCAGCCGGATGGCCCGCGGCCGGCCGAAGTCGACCAGGGCGTCCATAGCGCAGCGGATTGTCCGCCCGGTGTACAGCACGTCGTCGACCAGAACCACGGTCGTGCCGTTTAGGTCGAACGGCAGGTCCGTGCCTTTGACGATGGGCTGCTGAGCCACCAGCGACAGGTCGTCGCGGTAGAAGGTGATGTCGAGAGCGCCTACGGGGACGCGGACGGTCTCGTGCTCGGCGATCGCGTCGGCGATCCGCTGAGCCAGGGGGACGCCGCGGCGCTGGATGCCGACCAGAGCCAGACCCTGGGTCCCGGCCTGCTTCTCGACGATCTCATGCGAGATCCGGACGATGGCCCGACGGATCTCGTCGCCGGTCATGATCTGCCGGTCGGTCATCGATTCTCGCTGTCCTGCACGGCGCAGTCCTCCTTCCCGGCCTCACGGAGCCGGTCGTTAAAGGTCGTCAGGAAGAATACAGCGCCGGGGACTGGCTCGCCGACCGGGACCGCCGGACGGGGCCGTCAGCCGGCGGGCGAGTCGGTCGGATCAGGCGACGGAGCGTCCGGGGTTTCGTCGGCCGGCGTCGGATTGAAAGTTGGCGTGGCGGCCACCGTCGGAGCGGGGGTGGGTACGTTCTGGACGTACGTCTTGCCGTCAAGCGCTGAGGTATAGACGAGTTGGCCGCCGTCGAACCCGAAACCGTCGAGGACCTGGCCCGACTGCGGCAGGGCCGCGCTGGCAGTGATCGCGCCGGAGGCTCGGTCGACGGAGAACAGACTCAACCTGCCCGTGTCACTGCCGGCTGAGCTGGCCACCCAAACTGCCACGTTCCGGCCCAGCGAATCCCAGCGGACGATCCAGTTCAGGACCTGACCCGGCTGGTCCGTGACCCGGAGGACGGTCGCGGTCTGGTTGGGCGCCAGGCTTGGGGCGGTCGATTCCGTCGCGATCGGCAGGCTCGTGTCGGTGGAGGTCGGCTCGGCCGACTCGACGGCACCGGTTTCCAGCGGAGCGACCGAGGCAACCGGCGAGGCCTCAGTCGCGAGGGAGGTGGGGGCCAGGTTGAGGTTCGCCCAGCTGTCGAAGTAGAGGTCGCCGGTTGCGGCCCGCCAGAGCCCCGTGGCGTTGTCGAAATCTAGAGTGCCGGCCCAGTAGATCAAGAACTGACCGCTCGGGTCCGACGACGGCAGCAGCATCGGCCGGTCGATCTCCTGCGCCATGCCAGTGGCAGGATCGATCGCGTACGAGGAGCAGCCCCACTCGGCCGTGGTGGACGTCGCGGTCGCGGCCGTCACTTCGCTGATCAGCACCTGGCGGCCATACCAGCCCGCCAGCTGGTCGGAGTGGCGGAACGTAACCGCGTGAGCCTGCTGATCGCCGACTCGCCAGACGAACACGTCGGGGCCGGCGGTGTGGTCGACCGGCCGGGCGGTGAAGGCCAGGGTGGTGCCGTCCGCCGAGAACTGCGGGTCCAGCCCCACGATCTCGTATCCGGAGAGGATGGCGACCGGGCCCGTGGCGGCGGCGTTCGCCGAGGCAGTGGACGTCGGCACCGGCGTCGGCGAGGAGGTGGGCGACGGCAGCTCGGTGGCCTGATCCGACTCATTGGAGGTCGGGGTGCCGGTCGGTTCCTCGGTCGGCGTGGCAGCCGCCGTCGCGGCGGTCGTCGGGCGAGGCGTGAGCAGGTCCAGCGAGACGGTCGGCGACTGAGGGGCCAACGGCAGGACGGCGATCTTGTCCGCCGTCCAGACGACCGCGCGGCTGGCGTCTGGGGCGATCGCCGCGGAGATGGCCGTGTCGCTCTGGACCGAGCCGAGAGTCTGGCCCCCGGATATGGAACAGCCGCTCCTACCCGCGCCGCACTGGCTGGTGCCGCCCTTGATCTCGTAGACGCCCGCGCTGGCCGAGATCCAGTAGCTCGTACCACCGACCACCGCCAGCGGCGCCTGCGGCGAGACCGCGGCCAGTCCGGAGCCGCCGCTGCCGACGACCGCCACGGGACCCGAGGCGCCGTTCGTGGGCCGCGTCCCGCCGGGGTTCTGGGCGATGACCGACACGGCGACCAACACGACCACCAGGACGGCCGCGGCTGCGCTCGCGAGCACTCGACGATCGCCGCCCAGGAGATCCCTCAGGCGATCGAGCGGAAGGCCGGTCGGGGCGGCGTCGACGCGATCCAGGGCGGCCGAGGTCCGGGCCCACAGATCGCGCGGCACCTCGGGCGAGGCGAGGCCGCGCAGCTCGAGCCGCATCGCCCGATACTCCGCGTCGATCGCGGCGCAATCTGGGCAGCTGTCCAGATGATCGCCCAGCCGGGCGGCGTCGGCCGGCTCGAGCCGGGCGTCCAGCGATTCCAGAGACAGCGCCCGGGCCTGCTCGTGACTGATCTGATCCCACAAACCGCGTGACTGCATGTCGCCGCTCATCGCCTGGCCGCCCGTCCGTCGTCGCCGGTTCTGGCCGGGTCGCCGCCTCGAGCTCGGATCGCGTACTCGGCGTCGAGAGCCTCCTCGCGCTCCTTCTCCTGGCGCTTCTCGTCGGCGAGGGCCTGCCGCAGGCTCTCCCGGGCTCGGGTCAGCAGCGCGCGAGCGGCCACATGGCTGACCCCCAGGGCTTCGGCGAGCTCCAGGCCCGTCAGGTCGTGGACCTCGGCCATCAGCAGCGCCGCCCGCTGGCGCTCCGGAATGCGGGCCAAGGCCCGGGCCAGCGGACCGGAGAGTCGCATCTCCATGGCCAGATGCTCCGCGGAGGGGGCGGCGCCGTGGCTCTCGCCCGTCCAGGGCAGAAAGCGGACGATACGCCGCCGGCGCATCTCGTCGAGGACGACCCGGTGGGCGATCTGATAGAGCCACGCCCGGGCCTTGGCCCGGTCCTCGAGCGATTCCTGAGCCTTGTAGGCCTTGATGAAGGTGTCCTGGGTGAAGTCGGCGGCTATGTCGGCGTCTCTCACCATCCGGAAGACGTAGGCATAGATTTCGGCATGGTGGAGGGCGAACAGCTCTTCGATGAAAGTCCGGTCCTGGGCGCCTTCGGACGCGGTCATCATGCCGCGCTCCAGCTGCCAGCCGGTGAAACTGATGGACACTCTCTCGCCGCCGTTATCGGGACCAACACGTAATGGCGCGTCGCAGCGCGCGCGGAGCTAGGGACGCGGCTCGGCCGGTTGCTGTGACGCCTCAACCGCAGCCCCCTCGGCTCATGGCAGCCCATCGGCCTCGCTGGACGGTCGCTGCCTCAACAACTCCTCGACGGCCTCCTCGGGGGAGACCGGGTTGACAGGGAGCCCCGTGCCGAGCTCGAGACCGGCTATCTCGCGGAGCCGCGGGTGTACCTCCCAGTGCCAATGGTACGTCCCGTCGACGCGTTCGCGCAGCGGCGCGGCGTGGAGAACCAGGTTGTGGGGCGGTCCGTCCAGGCAGGCCAGGCGGCCGAGGACCTGCCGCAAGGCCTCTGCGGTCGAGGCGATGTCGGCATCCGCGGCGGCGCCGAAGTCGGCGGCGTGGCGCCGTGGCACGATCCAGATCTCGAAGGGGGACCGGGACGCGAACGGGGCGAAGGCCACGCTCGCCCGGTCCTGCCAGATCAGCCTGGTCCCCAGGCGCGGCTCCTCGCGGACGAGGCGGCAGTACGGGCACTCGCCCTCGCGGATGACGTAGCGCGCCGCGCCGCCGATCTCCTCGGCCACCCGATGCGGAATCTGGGGCAGGTCGTAGAGGTCGAGGCAGAGGTGGTTGGTTCGCGCCCCGGCCTGTGCGCCCCAGTTCTGGACGACCTGTAGATAGGCTGTCTGGCCGAGCTTCTGGGCTTCGACGAAGGAGGTCCTCACGGCGGCGAGCATCGTCTCCAGCAGCTGCGCCCCAACCATCTGGATCGGCCGGTGCTCCCCCGGCGGGGCGACGATCGTCCGCCAGCTGCCCGACGCCCTCGCCTGGGCCATGGCGACCTGAGCCAGGTTGCGGTCCATCTCGCGAGCTTCCCCCTCGGCTCCGACGACGTTGAACGCGTAATCTTTGAGCGTCCGCACCCGGACGCCGTCGCCGGGGGGAGTGGCGCAGTTCTGGCATTCGTTGCCGTCGTCGACCTGGGCCGCGGCCAGGGCGAAGCGACCCCGCCGGAACTCCCGGTCGACGACCGTGGCCACCCACCAGCCGGTGATGTCATCGCGGCGGAGCTCGAAAAGACCCGCGCTCATCGGCGTCCCCCGGTGGCAACCGCGGCCTCGAGACGCGCGGCCAGGAGAGCCTCGAGTTCCGCACGAGCCTCGATCGGGTCGGTGGCGAGCTCGAACGTCCGGGCCAGAGGGGCGCCGAGACCGGCCGCCAGCCCGAGCGCGAAGGCCCTGGCGGCCCGGGCGACCGAGGTCGTCGAGGGCCGTGGGGCCAGCCCCAGCTCACGATCGACCGAGGTCGATACGACGCCAGGCAGCCCACAGGCGTCGATGAGGTCGAAATCGGCGAGGTCGACCGTGACGTTGAGGGCGATGCCGTGATAGCTGACGCCCCGCTCGATCCGGACGCCGACCGCTCCGATCTTGCGGCTTCCGCCGCCGCACCAGCAGCCCGGGTATCCGGGCCTCGGCTCCGCCGAGACTCCGAACTCGGCACAGGCCTCGACCAGCGCCGCCTCGAGGATTCGGACGAACGGGCTGATCATCAGCCCGCGGTCGGCCAGCTTGAGGATCGGATAGGCGGTCAGCTGGCCGGGGCCGTGGTAGGTGACCTCGCCGCCTCGCTCCGTCTGGATCAGCTCGATGCCCCTGGCCGCGAGCTCAGCTGGAGCGGCCAGGACGTGGGCGGGATCGCTGTGGCGGCCGAGGGTCAGGACGGGCTCGTGCTCGAGGAGCAGGAGCTGGTCGCCGATCAGCCCCTCGGCGCGCGCCGCGACCAGCCGGTGCTGCAGCTCCCAGGCATCCCGGTAGCCTGTCCGGCCGAGCCACCAGGCCGTGATCGGCGCGGCCGGCTCGCGGCCCCGGATCGAATGGTCGAGCGTGGGGCGATCCATGGCGCCACGATATCAAACGCGGCTGGTCTCGCCCCGGGTCAAACTAGAACCGGACCATTGCGCCGGCTCGGTGGCGCTCCCGGCGACTGCCTCGCCAGATCGTGACCCGACCGCGACCCCTGACCAGCCACGATCCGTCCCGGCCGACCATGGCGGTCTCCTCGTCGATGCCGGCAACGAGGGCGTCCTCCGGCGCGGCCAGGGCCAGCGGCAGGACGAGCGTTTCGGGAAAGGCGTCGTAGTGAGGCACGATCACGAGCCGGGGCGCCAGGCCGAGCCCGTCCTGCCAGCCGATCGGCGGCTGAAGGAACCCGCGACCGCCCATCCGGAGCTGGTGAGCGCCGAGGACCATCGCCCCGGCAGAGCAGCCGGCGATCACCGCGCCCCGGGCATGGGCGTCGCGAAGGGCGGCGCCGGCGGCGGTGTCTCGGAGCGCTTCGAGCAGGTGACCCGGTTTCCCGCCGGAGAAGTAGATCAGGTCCGCGGTCGAGATGGCATCGGCCGCCGCCGGATCGTCGGCCGTGGCCCGGTCGTGGATCAGGACCGGGACCGGCTCGGCGCCGAGATTGACGAAATGGGCTTCCCCTTGAGCCGCCCAGCGCATGAAGACGGGCTCGCCGTCCGGCCACGACGCGGTCGGAACGATTGCCACGCGAGGCCTCTTGCGGCCGATCGATACCAGCAGATCTCGATCCACCTCGTCCATCGCCGGGGTGAATTCGCCCGAGCCCACGAGGGCTAACACGCCATCCACGGACCCGAGTCTACCGGGACGGGCCAGGCTGGACTGCGGCGCTCGACCGGGTGGCGTGAGGTGGGCCGACCGAGACCGCCGTCGCGACCTGGCGGCGGACTCTCCGGAGGGGAAGTCACCCGCCGGTACGCTCCCGGCACGCTCGACTGCCGGCCGCCCGG
>Ga0335076_10002887_pt1 | contig 17162 bp, 10 predicted proteins | sample Lox_Sample_25_FD_206717 | JGI IMG/M metagenome (GOLD analysis project Ga0335076, IMG submission 206717) | Soil microbial communities from Loxahatchee National Wildlife Refuge, Florida, United States - Lox_Sample_2.5 | ecosystem: Environmental > Terrestrial > Soil > Wetlands | place: USA... | reverse complement strand
ATACCGGCAGCTGGTCGACGAGTTGCCCAAGGTGCCCCGCAGCTTCGAGCGCGCGGCGCTGGTGCTGCTTGCCGTCGACGGGCTGCTGCTTGGGGAACTGCTGCACCTTTCTCCGTACACACCCGCCGAGCGCGCCCGGCTGATTAAGGCGTTGCTACGAAGCGCCGCGCGGTGCCGGAGCGTACGATGACGACGAACGCGACCGGCCGGCGGCTCGCTGCGCTCTGTGTCACATTGCTGTCGGCCTGCGCCGTCGGGCCTGATTTCCGCGAACCGGCCGCGCCAGACACCACTCACTACACGCGCGCGCCCGAACCGCAGACTACGGTAGCCGCCCCCGGTCCCGGGGGTGCCGCGCAGACGCTCAGCACCGATCGGGAGGTTCAAGCGGACTGGTGGACGCTGTTTCGCTCCGCGGCGCTCGATGAGCTGGTGCGCCAGGCACTCAGCGACAGCCCGACCCTGCAAGCGGCACGCGCCACGCTCACCACCGCGGCGGAAACTTATCGGGCGCAACGCGGTGCACTACTGCTTCCGGGGATCGACGCGCAGGCGAGCGCTACGCGCCAGCGCGAGCCGGGAGCCGCCTTCGGCCAACCCGGCACGTCGTTCCTGTTCAACCTGTTCGATGCCTCTGTGTCGGTCAGCTACCGACTGGATCTCTTCGGCGCTTCGCGCCGCCAACTCGAAGGATTACAGGCGCAGACGGACTATCAGCGCTGGGAGCTCGAGGCGGCCGCCCTGACGCTCGCCGGCAATGTTGTGACGACGGCTGTCAACATCGGCTCGCTACATGCGCAGATCGCCGCGCTTACCGACATCGTCGCGAGCGAGCGCGAACAGCTCAGGGTGGTGCAGCGGCAGTTTGAGGCCGGCGGCGCATCGCGCACCGAGGTGCTCGCGCAGCAGACGCAGGTGGCAAACAACGAGGCGCAGCTGCCGGGGCTCGAGAAGCAGCTCGCACAGGCGCAGCATCGCCTGGCGGTACTCGCGGGGCGCACGCCCGATGATGCACAGCTCCCCGATTTCAGCCTCGATCAACTGACTCTGCCGTTCGAGTTACCCCTTAGTGTTCCCGCCAAGATGGTGCGACAGCGGCCCGATGTACGGGCCGCGGAAGCACTGCTGCACCAGTCGACCGCACAGCTCGGCGTGGCAACCGCCAACCTCTACCCGCAGCTGAATCTGACCGGCTCGATCGGCTCGGAGACTGTCTCGGCGAGCGAGCTGTTTGGTGCCGGCTCGGCCGCCTGGAACATCGGCGGCTCACTGACGCAGCCGCTATTCCACGGCGGCGAGCTGTTGGCGCTTAGGCGCGCAGCACGCGCCGACCTGGATCGCGCCACAGCCGCGTACCGCGAGGCGGTGCTCGCGGCACTGCAGGACGTGGCCGACACGCTGCGTGCCCTCGAGATGGACGCACGCACACTGCAGGCCGACTCGACCACGGAAAAAGACGCCGAGGACACACTCAACTTGATCAGACTTCAATACAAAGTGGGCGGGGTCAGCTATCTCGCGCTGCTGATCGCGCAGCGGGCCTACCTCGAGGCCCGCGTGAGCCGCGTGCAGGCACAGGCAGCACGTTACGCTGACACCGCGGCACTATTCCAGGCGCTGGGTGGCGGTTGGTGGAACCGGGCGAGCGGGAAGGAGAGCCGACCGTGAACAGCCCCATGCTTTCCAGTGAGTCAGCCGCACACCCCGCGATGAGGCGACGCCTGCTTACCGTGGTTGTGGCGGTGGCGGTGCTGCTCGGGCTGCTCGTGGGATGGCATCTGCTGGTCGGTCATTTCATCGGCCAGGCGCTGAAGCATAACGCACAGCCGCCGCAGACCGTCACGACAACCGTCGCGCGCTATTCCGACTGGCAGCCCGAGGTCGGCGCCGTCGGCAGCGTGCGTGCGGTGCGCGGCGTCGACATCACCACGGAAGTCACCGGTCTGGTGCGCAGCGTCGAGTTCCGCTCCGGCGAGGACGCCCGCACCGGCCAGGTGCTGGTGCGCCTCAACGCTGATCCGGACATCGCCACGGAGCGCTCGCTCGAGGCGGCGGCCGAACTTGCGGCCACCGTCTATGCGCGCGACAAGATGCAGTTCGAGGCCCAGGCCATCAGCCAGGCGCAGCTCGACGGCGACGCCGCTGATCTGAAGAACAAGCGGGCGCAAGCCGCCGCGCAGGCCGCGCTAGTCGCCAAGAAGGTGCTGCGGGCACCGTTCGACGGGCGGCTCGGCATCACCACGGTCAACCCCGGTCAGTATCTCAACGCCGGTGACAAGGTCGTGACGCTGCAGCAGCTCGATCCGCTCTATGTCGATTTCCGCCTGCCGCAGGAGCAGCTCGGGCAGGTGCACACGGGGCTTGAGACCCGACTCACCGTAGACGCCCTCGCCGGCGAGACCTTCAGGGGCGCCATCACGGCCATCGATCCCCTGGTCGATTCCGCCAGCCGCAATTTTCAGGCCGAGGCGACGGTCGCCAATCCGGCGCGTCGCCTGCTGCCCGGCATGTTCGTACGCGTAGCGGTGCTCGCAGGAGCGAAGCAGCGCTACATCACGCTGCCGCAGACCTCGATCACGTACAACCCGTACGGTTCCACGGTGTTCCTCGCGGTGCGACAACCAGACGGCAGCCGCACGGCGCAGCAGACCTTCGTCACCACCGGCGCCACGCGTGGGGACCAAGTGGCGATTCTCAGCGGCATCAAGGAGGGCAACGAGGTGGTGACGAGCGGAGCGCTCAAGCTCAAGAACGGCACGCCGCTCGAGATCAGCACCCAAAATCAGCCGAGCGATGCGCCCAACCCGACCCCGCAGGAGCACTGAGGGGCGTCCGCGATGAAGTTCACCGACCTGTTTATCGAACGCCCGGTCCTGTCCGCAGTCGTAAGTCTTCTGATTCTCGTGCTGGGGGCGCGTGCGATCTTCTCCCTGCCCGTCAGTCAGTATCCGCAGACGGAAAACGCGGTGGTGACCGTGAGCACGACCTACTACGGGGCGGACGCAAGCACCATCGCAGGGTTCATCACCCAGCCGCTCGAAGCCGCCATTGCTCAGGCCCAGGGCATCGACTATCTCTCGTCCTCGAGCAGCACGGGCGTGTCTGTCATCACGGCGACGCTGCGCCTCAACTACGACTCGAATCGCGCCATGACCGAGATCAACACCCAGGTCAACTCGGTGCGCAACCAGCTGCCTCCGCAGGCACAGCAGCCGGTCATCACCGTGCAGGTCGGACAGACCACGGATTCGATGTACATCGGCTACTTCAGCAATGTGATTGCGCAGAACAGCACCACGGACTACCTGTTGCGGGTCGTGAAGCCGAAGCTGGACGCCATCGAGGGCGTACAAACCGCCGAGGTCCTCGGAAGTCGCACCTTCGCGCTGCGCGCGTGGCTCGACCCCACCCGCATGGCGGCGCACGGTCTCTCCGCCGACGACGTCTATGCCGCGCTCGGCGCCAACAACTACCTTTCCGCCGTCGGCACCACCAAGGGCCAGATGGTGAGCGTCGATCTGGCGTCAAACACCGATGTGCACTCGCTCGACGAGTTCCGCCAGCTCGTGATCAAGCGCCAGAATGGTGCTCTGGTGCGGCTCCAGGACGTCGCCACCGTGGTGCTGGGCGCTGAGAACTATGACTTCAACGTCGCTTTCAGCGGCGAGCGCTCGGTGTTCATTGGCATCAAGGCGGCCCCGGCGGCCAACATCCTCGACGTCATCGCCCGGGTGCGCGCCGCGCTCCCGGGTATTGCCGCTCAGCTGCCCGCGGGTCTCACGCAGAAGATCGCCTTCGACGCGACGACGTTCATAAGGAGCTCGATCAAAGAGGTCATCAAGACGCTCGCCGAGGCGCTCATCATCGTCACCGTGGTCATCTTCCTGTTCCTCGGCAGCCCGCGCGCGGTGCTGATACCGGTCGTAGCCATGCCGTTGTCGCTGATCGGCACCTTCTTCGTCATGCTCTCCCTCGGCTATTCCATCAATCTGCTCACCCTGCTCGCGCTGGTGCTCGCGATCGGTCTGGTGGTCGACGATGCCATCATCGTGGTGGAGAACGTCGATCGGCACTTGAAGGAGGGCGCGGCGCCGCTAGAGGCGGCACTCGTTGCCGCGCGCGAGCTCGGCGGGCCGATCATCGCCATGACCATCGTGCTGGCGGCCGCCTATGTCCCGGTTGGTTTCGAGGGCGGCCTCACGGGGGCCCTGTTCTCCCAGTTCGCCTTCTCGTTGGTCGGCGCGGTCACGATCTCCGGTGTCGTTGCCCTCACACTCTCGCCGATGATGTGCTCGAAGGTCTTCCGCCCCGAGCAGGAGCAAGGCCGCTTCGCGCAGTTCGTCGACCGCAACTTCTCGCGACTGCGCAGCGCCTACACGCGGCTGCTATCGAGCTGGCTGGCCACCTGGATGGTGATCGTGGTGTTCGGTGCCCTGCTCCTGCCCGGCCTCGTATATCTGTTCATTACGTCAAAATCCGAGCTGGCGCCAACCGAGGATCAGGGCGTCGTGCTCGAGCAGACCATCGGCCCACCGAACGCGACGCTCGCGCAGATGCAGACGTACTCCGATGCCGAGATCGCCATTGCCCGCAAGCTGCCCGAGTTCCAGCAGATGTTCCAGCTCACCGGCGCGCCTTCAGTGAACCAGGGATTCGGCGGCGTGCTGCTCAAGCCCTGGGATGAACGCCACCGCAACGCGAGCCAGCTGCAGGTCCTGCTGCAGAAGGAATGGAACAAGATTCCCGGCGCGCGCGTGGCGGCCTTCCAGTTCCCCGCGCTCCCGGGTTCCCAGGGCCTGCCCGTCCAGTTCGTCATCACCACCACCGAGCCCATCGAGAACCTCAACGAGGTCGCAACCCAGGTCCTGGACAAGGCCAAATCGAGCGGTATGTTCTGGTTCGTCGACTCGGATCTCAAGCTCGACAAGCCGCAGTCGACCGTGACCGTCGACCGCGACATGGTGAGTGATCTGGGTCTCACCCAGCAGAGCGTGGGTAGCGCGCTCGGCGCTGCGCTCGGCGGCGGCTACGTCAATTACTTCTCGCTCGCTGGACGCTCCTACAAAGTCATCCCGCAGGTCCTGCAGGTGGATCGCCTCAACCCGAGCCAGGTTCTCGACTACTACGTGCACTCGGGTGACGGTTCGCTGATACCAGCGCGCACGATCGCCCGCCTCAAGACCAGCGTCGTTCCGGAAACCATCAGCCATTTCCAGCAGCTCAATTCCGCGACCATTGCGGGCGCACCGGGCGTGGCGGAGGCCGATGCGCTCAAGTTCCTGCGCGACACGTTGAGGCAAGTCGCGCCGAGCGGCTACAACGCCGACTACTCGGGGGAATCCCGGCAGTTTGTCCGGGGCTCGGGCAGCTTCGTCGTGACGCTGCTCTTTGCGCTGCTCATCGTGTACCTGGCACTCGCGGCCCAGTTCGAGAGTTTCCGCGACCCGGCTGTCATCCTGGTGTCAGTGCCGATGGCCCTGTTCGGAGCGCTGATCTTCATCAACCTCGGGGTTGCCGGGCTTACGCTCAACATCTACACCCAGGTGGGGCTCGTGACGCTGCTCGGCCTGATCAGCAAGCACGGGATCCTGATCGTGCAGTTCGCCAACGAGCTGCAGCGGTCCGGTCGCTCGAAGCTGGTGGCGATCGAGGAAGCGGCGGCCGTGCGGCTGCGTCCGATCCTCATGACGACGGCCGCTATGATTTTCGGCGTCCTGCCACTCGTCATCGCCTCGGGTGCCGGAGCCGCAGGCCGGCGGGCCATGGGCATCACGCTGTTCACGGGCCTCGCGATCGGCACCCTGTTCACGCTATTCGTGGTGCCGGCAATGTACATGTTCATAGGTGCCGATCACGGCCACGAAGGAAGCGCGCGGCAGCCTGCCGCCATTGATCCGGCGCCCGAACCGGCGCACTGAAGGCGAATGACGCTCGCCTCCGACGCATGTGGAGCGTTGCCAAGCCCGGACTCGGCACCGTCCCGCAACGAATGCCCCGCGCGCTGCATACCGGTACAGTGACGAGATCGTCGAGGTCATGCGCGCGCCGCGACTCTCTCACCGCGCAGGGTCCAAGTCTGTGAAGTGCTGCCTGCTGCGGTGCGACGGGTTTAAGCTCGTGACTTGCAAGGATAAAAGGTGTGCCTGTGCGTGAGTTGTCGCTGCGGGTGCTTCCGTGAGTTCCCTCGTCAGCGACCGGCTGCAGCGCCGGGCAGCAGTGCCCTCCCTGCGGCGCGTCCGCGTCCGCTGGTGGATTTTTCTCTACATGTTCCTCTTCATCCTGTTCGCCTTCGTCCAGCGCAACAGCCTGAACGTCGCGACGGATCAGATCCAATCGCAGCTCCGGGTGAGCCAGCTGCAGGTCTTCATGCTGATGTGGGCTTACCAGGTCATGTATTCGCTGCTGCAGGTTCCGGGCGGCTCGCTCGGGCAGCGCTGCGGCGCGCGTTGGACCTTCGTGCTGATCGGGGCGCTCGCCTGCCTGGCAACCGTGGCCACGCCGTTGGCTCCCATCGTACTCTCCGGCACTGCGATGATCGGGGCGATGGTGCTCGCTCAGGCGGTTCTCGGCACCAGTCAAGCGCCACTGTTCCCGGTGATGACGGGCGTCTTCGAAAGCTGGTTTCCGAGTTCGCGCTGGGGCTTCGTAAATGGCCTGAGCTCGAGCGCCATGCATGTCGGCACGGCCGTTACCGCACCGCTCATCGTGGCGCTGACTGCGGCGCTCGGTTGGCAGCGGGCGCTGCTTTGTACGGCACTGCCGATGGCGATTCTGACTGTGTGTTGGGCGCGCTACGGGCGCGACCGGCCGCGGGAGCACCCATCGGTGAGCGCAGAGGAGCTCGAAGAGCTCGACGAGGGTGCCGAGGAGTCGACGCCGCCCGCGACGCTCGAGCGTGTACTGTGCCTGATCCGCGACCGCAACGTGGCGTTGCTCGCGCTCTCCTACCTGTGCATGAACTATGTCTTCTTCCTGTTGATGACCGCGCCGTTCCTCTACCTCACTCAGGCGCGGCACCTGAGTCAAGTCGACGGTGGGTGGCTCGCCATGTTGCCACCCGCGGGAGCCGCTCTAGGTGCCTGGGTGGGGGGAGTTCTCGCCGACCGGTTCTGCGCACGTCTCGGGGTGCGCTGGGGGCTGCGGCTCATTCCGCTCATCTCGCTGCCGCTCTCGGGTGTGCTGCTGCTCGTCGGAGTCCATACCGCTGGGGTCTACGTCGCGGTGGCCTGTTTTGTACTCGCGTACGCACTCATCGAGGTCAACGAGGGGCCCTTCGGCGCGGCACTCATGCAGATCGCGCGCGCCGATTCGATGCCGGGCTTTGGCGCCATCAACACCGGCGGCAATCTCGGCGGTGTGGTGTGCTATCCGATACTCGGGTATCTCTCCGGGCGCGGCGAATGGAATATGGCATTCGCAATTGGTGTCGCCTTCAATCTCGTGGCCGCGGCGCTGTGGCTTCTGGTGCGCGCCGATGAGCGCTTCTCGCCGCCGCAATCGCATGCCTGAGCCCAACGATTTGCCGTGAGAATGCACGTGGCGCATGCTTGACCGCGAGGCGCCCCGACCGTGTTGACTTCCACGACCACTGCATCCGTCACCGCTCCGCCGCGTCCCTTTCTCGACTGGCGCGTCGTCACTGACCCGGCGGACTGGGCGGCAGACATCGCGCTCCTTGGCATAACGCACAGCGAGCCCTATCCAGGCGAACCGCAGCCGAACGATCAGACTCGTGCGCCCGATGCGATACGCAAGCTGTCATCGCAGTTCTGCGACGGGCGAGACCACTGGGATTTTGATCTCGGCATGGACCTTGCGGCGTTTGCTCCGCCGCGATGCGTGGACTGCGGGAATGTGATCTGGCAGGGCGGCGACTACGGGCTGTATGCCGCGAGCGTGACGCAACTCGCCCGTCGGCTGTTCTGCGCCGGTAGTCAGCTCGTGGTACTCGGGGGCGACCACGGCGTCACGATTCCGATCCTCGATGCGCTCGACGCCATTGGCCATCCCGTCCATGTTGTCCACATCGATGCGCACCTGGACTGGCGGGTTGACGTTCGAGGCGTGCGGCGCGGGTACAGCAGTCCGCTTTACTGGGCGAGCCGCAAGCCCTATGTGTCCGGCATGACCCAGATTGGCATGCGTGGGACCGGCAGTGCGCGACGTGCCGAATTCGAAGCGGCGCGTGCCTATGGCTCCAACATCTTCACGGCCGAGCAGGTGCACGACGGCGGTTTTGCCGCGGCGCTCGAGACGATTCCTGCGCACGCGCCCGTATACGTCACGATCGATGCCGATGGAATAGATCCGACGGAGGCTCCCGGGGTAATGGCGCCCGCCCCGGGCGGACTGCGCTTCGCGAACCTGGCACCGTTCCTGCGCACGATAGCGCGTCGCCACCGCATCGTGGGGCTCGACCTCGTCGAGGTTGCACCGTCGTTCGACGCGTCGAACGGTATAACGTGCATTACGGCCGGCCGACTGATCCTCAACGCCATCGGCGCATCATGGGGTCCCAAAGGAGGCTTCGCCCGGGAGCGCAAGGCGATCTAGTGTCTGTCGGAAGCGCACCGGGCGATTTCGCGTTGGTGTGAACCAAGATCGATAACCGCCCGCCGTTACCGATCTATCGCAGGCGGTAGTCGATGGCCGCAGTCACCTGCACGAAGCGGTTGTCGGGAGTGGAGGCGAAGTAGTTCGCGTTCAGCGCTACCGCCCAATGCTCGGAGAGTACGTAACGGGGTCCGAGTCCCAGCGTGTAGCCCCAGCCGCGATCGTTGCGGTTGAGCTGCTCGACCGACCCGAACCACAGGTCCGAGTGTGTTACCCAGCGATACGGCCCGGCCCGCAGGTCGAGCGAGAGCTTCGGGCGCAACGCCCAGCGGTAGCGACCGACCAGCGACCAGGCGTCCCCGCTCCCGCGCGTCGCCTGCGTCGCGTCGTACAACAGCTGCTCGAGGTTGGGCGGCACGACACCCTGGAGCTCCGTGCGGGTATGTCCGAGATAGCTCCAGCCGAACTCGAGGGCGAACTGCCGGGGAAGCTCATAGCCGACCCAAAGGCTGCCGCTGAGGCTCTCTTGCGCGACGTCGCTGGCAGTCACCTGGTAACCGGCGGCCTCCAGCCGACTGGTGACCTTCTCCGCCGTGAGCGTGCTCGTAACACCGCCGACGGCGCCCCCGAAGTACAGGTTAGCGAGCCCCGGGCTCCAGTCGGCTGAAGCCGCGGGACGGCCCCCGGCGATGCAGACGACGGCGAATACGACGACGAGGGCATTCAACCGCAGGTGTCGCAGCCGCAGCAGCAGCAACAGCGCCAGCCCGACGAGCATCAAGGGCGACAGGCCACCGCCACCCGAGGTCACGGTGACATCCTGCAGGAGTGGCTGCGCCGCGGTCGTCACCGTGAACGTCGCATCTACGCCACCGATAGCAAGGACAGCGGATGCGCTCGTGTCATACGCGGCCGCCGCTGTGAGCCGCACGGTGACGTGCGCACCCGGGGATACGATGCCGGGTGCCGCGGTATAGGGCCCGCCGTTGATGCTGTATTCGGCGCCGCTCGAGACGCTGATCGTCGTCGGCACGTTGGTGCCCGCAACGGTTATCGCGTTCGACACCTGCGAGCTGGACGGAGCCACGTTGTGCAGCGGCGTGAAGCTGAAGGGGCTCGGGACGGAATTCGTACCCGTGCCGCTCAGCATCACGGTCGTGGGCGAGGAGGACGCACTGCTGATGATCGTCAGCGTGCCGGTGAGGCTCCCCTCGCTGCCGGGTGTGAAAGTCACCTCGATCGTGCAGCTGGTGCCGCTGAGGGCCGCGCTGCAGTTGTTGGACTGAGTAAAATCGCCGCTGGCGCTGATGTTGCTGATCAGTGCACCGTTGGTGCCGGTGACCGTGATGCTTTGCGCGGCACTCGGTACGCCCACCGTCTGCGGACCAAACGTCACCGTTCCCGGATTGGCCACCAGCGTCACGGCGCACGAGACGGTAGCGCTCACCGAAGCCGTATTGTTGGTCTCGTCCGGGTCGACGAAGGTCGAAGAGCCGCCGAAGTCCGCGCTGGCGGAATTCGTTACGCTGCCGCCGCACGCGGTCGCCGGGGCGAGGGTACCGGTGATGGTGTAGGTCACCGAGGCATTGGATGGCAGCGTGAGCCCGGCGGTGTTGAGATTGCCCGATCCGGAGGCCGTGCAGCTCGCGCCACCCGACGGCGCGCAGGTCCAGCTGACCCCGGTGATTTCCGCAGGAAACGCGTCGGTCACCGTCGGCGCGTCGGCCGCAGCGATCGGATACGCGCCATTGTTGGTCACCGTCAGTGTGTAGGTAACGGGCGTGCCCTGAAGCACCGTGGCAGGTCCGCTCATCGTCACCTGCAGGTCATCCGGTGACGCGGTGACCAGCCCCTGCAGCTCGTGATAATTGGTCGCCCCGCCCGTACTGCCGCTGAAACCCACACTCAGGCTCGCCGGCGGGGCGTAGGGGAAGGGCACGTTGGAGAACAGGATCTCGAACGGCTGGCCAGCGGCACTCTGGAACTGCGCGGTGACGGTGTAGCCGACGGCAGCCGGCGTGAGCGTCACGAGCACGGTCTTCGGCGCGGGCCGCGTGCTCACCCCGGGATCGTCGATTCCGCCGGTGATCGTTACGCCGGTCACGTATTGATTGTTCGCGCTAAGCGGTCCACGTATGACCAGCGACTCGGGCACGCGTCCCGGACCACCGCTCCCCGCACCGCAGCGATCGCCCGGATTGGAGAAATTCCCGTATTCATCCAGCCCGATCGCGAAGTAGCCGCCCGCGCCGCCGCAGTAGCCGAGACCGCCGCCGAGGTTCGCTCCACTCATGTTCTGCGTGGAGTCGTAGAGAAACACCGTGATGCCGTCGGCGCCGCTTCCACCCCAGGATACGTAGCTGAGGCGCACGGTCACCGGGACGTTGGTCGGAATCGTCTCAGACGTATCGAGCGCCAGACCCTGCTCGTAGCCGCCCGTGTCGGTGAGCCGCAACCATCCCTGCCCGGCCGGATCGATCGACGGCGCGGTCAACATCGCGGTGCCGGACAATGTCCATCCGGGCGCCGTGGTGTTCATGAATGTCTGCTGCAGTTTGAACTGCGCACTCGCCGGAGTGAGATAGGCAGCCAGCGACAGCGCGAGCAGCCAGCGCGTGATTCGCGCACGGCGCTTCCCGTTGCGCCTGCCTGCAACAATGGGCAGCGCGCGGCTCGAGGGTGTGATCGCGGTCCGTTGACAATCCAACGAAATTGACGCTCGCATCTAACGCTGCGCCAAGCTTTCTCCGCATTGAACATAGCGGCAACGCGCCGATCCCGACTCTGTGACGCGACGCAAGAATTGTGCCGGGCAGGTTGGGGATCTGTGATCCAAATCAACCCGGCCGCCAGCGAACGATTCGGCGGGCGGCCTACGGGCTCAGGGGACTGAGCGTTTCCATCGACCAGCGGTAACGCCACGCCGCCACGGCCCGCACGAGTCGTGGTCGGAGTCGCTCGTGCTCTTGCCGCCAAACATCACGAGCACCGTGTTGAGCGGCAGCTCGAAGCGCGACAGCCCGATGTAGCTGAGATCCCGCTCCTGTAGTCCAAAGCGAGCAAAGTGCAGCTTCGACACGGTCAGCTCGCCCGCATCCTTGCCGCGGATTTCGAGATCGGTGGATGCGAGTGTGCCGTTGTGGTTGAACAGCGCGGTCACTACCGCGACGCCGGCGAATCTCTGCGTCAGGAGCTGCGGATATCTGTCCCGGATGATCGTCACGAGCTGTTGACGGTCGGGGTGTATCGCGGTGTCGGGTGCAGGCTTTTCAACGACCGGATCCGCGCGCGCCGTCCAGGCAAGCAAGGTCCACAGTACGCAGGCAAGCGTCGAGGCGGCGACCAATCCACGAGAGCGTGGTGCCCTGCCGCGGTCAATCCGCCGATGTGCTGTCATCGTTCTCGAGTTGCTGCTTGTATTTCAGGACCTCGCCTTGTGCCGCGTCGATGACCGCACCGAGCGCGGCGGCGACCTCTCTTCCCAGCACTCCTTTCGATTCCTCGGCCAGAATGTGCAGGTCGCTGTTCAGGCTCTCCCAGAACGCCTCCACGGTGGCTGTGCTGAGCCGTGCGCTACCCAACACCAGATCGACCCGGGCTAGAACGTCGCGCGCAAATGCCGCGCCGGGGGCGGCCTTGAGCTGCTCCATGATCTGGAGCCGGTAGTCCTCGAGCGTGATGCCGTGGGCCAAGGGACCTTGAAGCGCCGCTAAGGCGGAGTGGTCGTGGCGACTTTCACGGGAAGCGGCCGGCGGTTCGGCAACGCGGGTCGTAGCGCAGCCACCGAGATCTGAAACGCCGCCCAATGCGCCGGATCCGCCGACCGCTCGCGCAGCGCGATCGACCGCATTGCGGTGCCGAGTGCCACCATCGGGTCCATGGAGTCGTGCAGCATATGCTGATAGAACTCTGTCATGAGGCGTGCGCCAATCTCATCGGGGACCGGCCAAAGGGAGGCCACCACCGCTTGCGCTCCCCGGGCGAGCATGGTGGAGCTCATGCCGACCAGGCCCTCGCTGCGCACCTCCTTGCCGAGAGCCGTTTCACACGCGCTGAGTACCGCAACCTCCGCCGTGAGTGTCTGGAGAGACACGTCCGCAACCCGCACTGCACGGTCGGCGACCCTTCCGCGGGCGTCGTAGGATCCGAGAATCAACGCAGACAACTCGGGGACTTGCGCATCCACGATGCCGTGCGTCGCGATGTGGATGAACCGGTATCGCGACCAGTCGAGCGCGAGCAGCCGCTCGCGCGTGGCGTCAACGCCGATCAGCTCGTCAACATCCGCGGCCGGGAATTGCGCCGAGATCCCGGCAGCCTCTTCGGCGGTAAACCGCAGCCGTCGATAGTCGCCACGGTCGGGATCCGTGGCACGGGCTGCAGCTTGAGCCTCGACCGGCGGATGCTTGACTATGGCGAGCCGCGGGTCATCCGCCTGATACACCGGGTCGGCCACGAGCAGGATCTTCCGTCGCTCCTCCGGTGCCGCCCGACGGTAGCCGGTGTCGAGCATCCACGCGGCCGGGGTTACGGCAACATCGTGCTGCAGCACCACGAACGACGGGGCTTGCCCGTCGCGCATTTGCAGGGCGGTGAAGGGTACGTAGTCAAGAGCACCGTCCGGAATGACCACCCAGTTGCGCACGCCCGACAGCCACGGCTCGAGCGGTCGGATGATCGTCGTGTACAGAGCGCGAGCGTCCTGAAGGCGACGCGCGACCAGCTTGTCGTCCACCAGGCTCGTTAGCGAGGCGTGGAACGCTTCCGCCTGGTCGGTGATGACGCCCGGAGAGGCGAGGCGCGTCCAGCCAATTGCTTTCGACGATACGACCCAGGCGTAGGCAGATTCAGACCCAAGCCAGTACGACACCAGCGCCGTGTCCGCGGGCACGGACGGCATGCTCACCGGCTCGCGTCCGGTTCGGACCGGTGCGCCGCCGCCCGCCGTACGGGTGGCGATGGTGGTGTTGACGGTGTCCACCTCCCGCCGCAGCTCCGCGATGTCGGCCATCAGGTGCCGTACCTGGGGGTCGTCGGTTCCCGAACGCTCGAGTCGGGAGTCCAGGGCGAATCGACGGGCGGAAAGCTCACGGTAGAGCTCCTCGCGACGGCGAAATTCGGCCGCGAGTGCCAGACGAACCTCAGGGGAATATTTCTGAGCCGCGACGTCGGCAAACGAATTCGCACGCGAGGCGTCCGTAGTGGTGAACGCAGCCGCCGCGAGCGCGTTGGCTTCGCGCTCCCGGCCCACGGCCGATGCGTGTTCATACCGGTCGCGGAGTAGCTCGAGTTGGAGGTCGTAGGCCGGTCGCAGCGGCGTCTGCAGTTGCGCGCGCAGCTCAGGATTGGCGGTCTGCAGGCGGACAGCGTCCGCCTGCCCCAGCGCGCGTGCGACCGCCGCGAGCGCTACGTCAGGTTGTCCGACCTGCCGCCATGCTCGGGCGATCTCGAGGTCCGCTTCAAACTCCTCCATCACACTGCCGAAAGCGTGCAAACGCGGCCGGGCCGCAGCCAGGTCCACCAGCGCCTCCCGTGGCCGACCGGTGCTGCGAAGAAGCTGCGCGCGTTGCAGCAGCGCCTCGGCTTGAATGAGTGGACCAACGTTGGCGTGTTTGGAGAGGACTTCGTCGAGCAGTGCCTCGGCCTGCGTGGGCCGGCCGGCAGCGGCGGTGTGTCGGGCCTGCTGAATTTTGATGCGCGCGATTGCCGAGGGCGCAATCGCAAGGCCGAGCGCCTCGGAATCGGCCGCGAGGGCCTGCTCCACCTTACCCTGCTCGGCATCGATGTTTGCCAGCGCCCGCAAGCTCGCGATGCGCCCGCGACCATCCAGGGCCACCGTGCGAATCGCGAGCGAGCGCTCGAGAAACTCCCGGGCGCGCTGGCGGTCGCCGAGCGCGTAGTAGTTCACGCCAATTCCGTAGAGGCAGTACGCCTCATCGCGTGGGGACTGAACTTTTTTCGCAAAAGCCAGCGCCTGATCATAAAGACGCAGTGATTCGTCAAAGTGGCCGAGTGCGTAATCGGCCAGCGCGGTGTTGGTCGCTACCGCCATATAGAGCCTTGGGTAGGGCTCGGTCCCGATATCCGCGAGTGCCCGCTCGAACCAGCGCAGGGCTTCCGGGAGCTGCCCGAGACCCCACAGGCAGAGTGCCTGATTTTGCCATGCCAGCGCGCGTCGCTGTGTCTCGTGTACGGAAGCGAACAGGTGACTTGACGCCGCAGACGCTCGGACACACTCCCGGTAGCGACCCTCATTCAGATACGTCAATGCAATGTTCGTGAGCTGCAGGCCGGCGTCATACCGCTCGCCGCGCTGTAAGTGGAAATGCAGCAGTCGCTGCTGCAGCTGCCGTGCGCGGGCAAGAAGCCCACTCGTATCGGCGCCCGACCCGGCAGGAGCGCGTCCGGCCGCCGCTGTCGAGCCGATCTCGATCCACGCCGCGGCGAGAATCGCCTGGGCCCGTGCCCTTCGGTAAGGATCGACGGCGGCGAGTGTGGTGGCGGCCTCCTCGGCCCAGACGGCCGCCTGGGCCCAGTCCTGCAGATCGAAGTATTCGGCGCCTGCGAGCGCGAGCGCGGTCTCACCTCGAAGCCGCTGAGCCGCAGACGCACCGAGTGCCTGCTCGGCGTCCGAGTATGCTTGCACTGCGCGAAAGAATGCCTCGCGCGCGCTAGCGGTCGAAGACGCCGAGCGGCCGCTCGAAATCTCCTCTCCGGCCGCATAGTCGGCATCGCCCGCGGCGAGTGCCTTGAGGATCGCGACGCAGTCAGGGCGCTCCGCAAGAGCGGCCAGATCAAACATTTGAATGGTGGCTGCCCCGGCGCCGGCCGTGTGCTCCTCGCCGGTCATGCGCACAATGAGCGTCGCGTCAGGCGGCGTCACCACGGCCCGGCGGGTTCCCGTCCGTCGCTCGGGATGGTCGGCGCGGGCGATGATGTGGTTTTTCGAATCGAGGACCTCGACGAACGCATCGTTGTCGCGCTCATCGACCTGGATGAGATATTCGTGGCCGCGGACGACGGGAAAATGCTCTGTGGCGGTCTCACTGCCGAGGGTCTTGAGTGGACCTGCCGCGAGCGCCGGAGCGCCGAGTGCACTGGAACACGAGAGGTTTGCGGGGAACCCCGGCACGGCCCATGCGGCGAGGACAATCGCCGCCGTCAGACACCGGCCGACAGCCTGATGGGCCTGCATTGAAGGCTGCGGTGTCCTGCGATCGCGGCTTATACTTAGCCGGTGATTGGCGTCGATGATCAAGCGGCACCTGCAGGGGTACTGCCCCCGCAATCGGACCTCCCCGCGCCCGTAGCGGACCCGGTCTCCTCCCTGGCCGCAGTCTATCGTGACTATCCGGGCCTGCGCGCGCTCATCTTGCGGCGCGTGCGCGATCCCGAAGTGGCCGCGGACATCCTGCAGGACGCTGCAGTCACGACGCTCGAGAAGCTTCGGAGCGGAGAGATCGCTCACCCGGAGAATCTGGGGGGCTATCTCTACCGTGTAGCCCTCAACCACCTGCGAAATCACCGCCGCAAGGATCGCAGCGCGTTATCCAGCGCCGATGCCTTGGACGAGCTCCCGGATCACGGGAACGACGCCGACTGGGAGGATCTCGGGGGACGTCAGTGGGCCACCGTCGCGCGACGGATGCTCGAGGAGATGCCGGTTGCACGGGATCGGGAAGTTCTGGTGCGCTTCTATCTCGACGACGAGGACAAGGAGAAGATCTGTAGCGATCTGCGGCTATCGGAAGAGCATTTCAGTCGCGTGATCTTCCGTGCTCGCAATCGGTTCCGGGAGCTTATTGAGCATCGCGGCTTCAAGAAGGCCGACCTGCTGACGATCGCGGTGCTTGGCCTTTGTATTTCGGGCACTGGTTCTGACGCTCTCTCGCGCGGGGCTCACACCACGAACACGGCGAATGCCGCGACCGCTATCGCCGACACTCTTGCTTTGGGAGGCGTCAAGTGATCAACGCCTATCGGGATTTTGCGAAGATGCAGGACTTCATCGTCGGAAGAATGTCGGACGATGAGCGCCGAGCATTCGAAGATCGCCTCGTACGCGACCCCAACCTGGTGCACGAGCTCGAGCAGTCGCTGCGGATGCGCGAAGGGCTTCGCCAGCTGCGAACACAGGGATATTTCGAAAGATCCGCATCCCGACGCGCGAGCCCGCGAATCTGGGTACCGGCTCTCGCGGCGGCGGCATGCGCCGGGCTTGCGCTCTTTCTGTGGCTGTCCCGCACTACGGGGCCATCACCGATTTTGCTGGCGTCGCTCGAATCGCCAACTGCCGCAGATGTCGGGCCGTTGGTCGCGGCGCACTTCACCTTTGTCGCGGTGCGCGGCAGCTCGGTACCCGATCTCGATCTGCCTCCCGCAGGCCTCATCGAGATTCGCGTCGCGCCGAGCACGCGCGAGACGATTCACCGCTATCACCTGACGCTCGTGCGCCACGAGGAAGGCAGCATTGCGCAGCCGGTTGCCGAACTGACACGTCTTGCTCCGGACACGAACGGCTACGTGCATTGCTATGCCGATGCCTCGCGCCTGACCCCGGGCAGTTACCTCCTTCGGCTCGAGCCCGACACCAATACTCCGGGCATGGG
>Ga0335076_10002885_pt1 | contig 17164 bp, 14 predicted proteins | sample Lox_Sample_25_FD_206717 | JGI IMG/M metagenome (GOLD analysis project Ga0335076, IMG submission 206717) | Soil microbial communities from Loxahatchee National Wildlife Refuge, Florida, United States - Lox_Sample_2.5 | ecosystem: Environmental > Terrestrial > Soil > Wetlands | place: USA... | reverse complement strand
GCGTTGCCGCGCGGGCAGGTTCCCCAGCCCGCCGAGGAACGGCATCAGCAGCTGATGCAGCCCGGCGAAGCCGAGTTCCATCTCCGACTCCACCCCGGCCGCCCGGGCCACCCGCATATCCCCAGCCTGCTGTACCGCATGCTCCAGCAGAGCGGTCTTGCCGATACCCGGCTCTCCCCGCAACACCAGGACACCGCTCAACCCGTTCCTTGCGCCAGCGAGCAGGCGCTCAAGCTCACGGCACTCCTGCTCCCTTTCCAGCAACATCGTGAACTCATCCCGGTGTTGAGACTGCCCTAGCCATCAGGTAACCATCTCGACAGCCTGCAGCGGTAGGGACGTTTATCCGTACCGAATGCTCCGTGACGCCGCAGGTCATGATCGGCTGCCAGGACCTGGGCAAGGCGTCGCCAACGACTGGAAAGCGCCGCAGCGGGCATAACGGACCGCACGCCGGGCCTTCGACGGCACTGCCAGGGGAGGAGATCCGGTGACAGCCGACTACATACGCGTTACCGGGCCAGCTGACCTGTTCGCCAAGGCCAGGGAGCTGTTGGTCAGGACGATGATCCTTGACGTGGAACCGCTGGTCGCGCCCTGGCGGAGCAGCCAGGAATCACTGGACCAGGGCATAGTGCGCATCCTCGGCCATGTCCGGACAATCCCGTCAGTACGTGTGGTGGTCTTTACCACCAACTCGGGGCGCCATCCCTCTGCCGTCCCGTCCGTTGCTGGCATCGAAGTCAGGTATCTGGCATCGGCCCAGAAGCCGCTGCGGACCGCGCCGTTCCACGGCCTTTCCCGCCCGGGCGTCGTGGCAGGTGATCAGCTCCCCACCGATGGGATCCTCGCCTACCGGCTCCGGTTTACGTTCCTGCACTACGCGGCGCCGCTGACCGGCGTTCCGGCCGGGCCTGAGCTCATGCATCGCTGGGGCGAACTAGTCCGCCCGCTGCTGTTCCGCCGGCCCGCTGGCAGCGGGAGCCAGTAGGAGGGGGTCTGGTAACCGAGCGCCCGGCGAGCTGCTCAGTTCAGGTGCGCGCCGCCCTGGAGATCGTCGGTCTCATCACCTTCCGGATGAGCTGCGCGCCCGGCCACAGCAGGCCAGACCGATGGGTGTCCCGGCCCGGGCGGAAACCGTGGCCATGATGCCTCCTACCTCGCCGCCGAAAGGATCTGGGCAGTATCGCGGCCGATGCCGACGTGGACACGCTGGGCCCGGGTGATCGGGGCTGGGCACCCGCTGTTCCCAGGCCGGGATGGCGTCCCGTGGTTTTCCAGTCCCGGCCACCGAGAAGGATGTATGACGTGACGGCCCGCAGGCATGATCAGCACCCCGGCGGGGAACCCGTCAACGCCGGGAAGTCCGCTATGGCCGCGGCGAAGGCCGCCGCGATCGACGCCGCGCAGGCGCACCCGCTGACCTGGAAGACCGTCATCAAGCGGGCCCTGCCCGTCGCCGTGGCTGGGGCGGGCATCTACCTGGTGCTGCCCAAGCTAGTCGCGGTGCTGGGGGCCTGGCCGCGGCTGTCGACGCTGAACCCGATCTGGTTCACGGTGTGTCTGGCTGCCGAGCTGGCCTCGTTCACCTGCAACTTCGCCCTGCAGCGGCTGGCGCTGCGCACCAAGGTCTGGTTTCCCGTCGTCACCGCCGCGCTCAGCGGCAACGCAGTCACCAACAGCCTGCCCGGCGGCGACGCAGCGCGTGCCGCCGTCCAGTTCAAGATGCTCACCACCGCGGGGTTCGACACCGACACCGCCGTCGGTGGCCTCACGGCGTTCTCGCTGCTCGAGGTCGGCGGCCTGCTGGCGCTGCCCCTCTTTGCACTGCCTGCCATACTGGCCGGGATACCGGTCAGCCGGGGGCTCGTCCATACCGCCATGCTCGGCATCGCCGCGTTCGTCCTGTACGCCATTTTCGGCGTGATCGTGCTGCGAAGTTACTGGCCGCTGGCAACGCTCGGGCGTGTGGCGCAGAGCCTATGGAACCGGATCACCCGCGGGCACCGGCCGCCGGTGACCGGTCTGGACAAGCGACTGCTGGCCGAACGCGACACGATCAGGGCGGTGCTAGGCAAGCACTGGCGGCAGGCGGTCTTGCTGACCGTTGGGCGCCTCGGCTTCGACTACGGTTGCCTGCTGGCCGCCTTGCGTGCCACCGGCGCCAGCCCGCAGCCCTCCCTGGTGCTGCTGGCCTACTCCGCGGCTGGCATCGTCGCGCTGTTCCCGGTCACCCCCGGCGGGCTGGGCATCGTGGAGGCAAGCATCAGCAGCCTGTTGATCCTGGCCGGCGTTCGCCCCGGCTACGCCTTCCTGGCCACTCTGGCCTACCGGATCGCGTCGTACTGGCTCCCCCTCTGCTCTGGGCTGCCGGCCTACCTGCTGTTCCGCCACCGCTACGGGCGGCCGGTCCCGCGGCGCGCGGCACCGGGCGCGGCCGACTCCACCGCATAGCCCGGGCAATGCCACTAAGGCCGCCGGCCGCTGGCCGCCCTGGCTCAGATTACCGGGGTGCCTGTCAACGTCCGACCCTAAAGGCCTGTAACGGCGCGTCCGGTGGAAGCGCTCCCGGGCGCGGCTTTATGTGAGATTGTCTGATCCTCTCCGGCAATAAGCGGCACTGAGTGGGATCCGTCAGTAATAGCCTTCGACTGGTTCTGGTCCATGAGCAAGACTGCGTGCCTGGCAGGCCGCATTGCCAGCTTCGGCCGGTCCCTCAGCGGGGACGTGGCCGCTCACCCGTCGATGTCCCGGCGATCGATCCGGGCCTGGGCGTAGGCAGCCCGGGCGGCGCGCTCGACGATCCCGGAGCCGCTGAACCGGTCCCTGGCCATTCCCGAATTGGTGGTCGACAGAGAGCTCCAGTCGGCGCGGCGGCAGCCGGTCCTGTCCCGGATCCGGTCCAGGTCGGAGCAGACGGTGCTCGACCGGGTCGGCTCAGGTCATTCGGCCGCCAGTTCGCGCAGGTTCGTCTTCGCGAGCTCGACGAGTTCTTCTCCGCCGCCGGACAGGATCGTCCTGGTCGCGTACAGGGTGAAGCCCTTGATCTGGCCGAAGGTGAGCTTGGGTGGCAGGGCGAGTTCCTGCCGGGCGGTGCGGACGTCGACCAGGGCCGGCCCGTCGTGGCCGAACGCCGCTCGCAGCGCGTCCTCGAGCTCGTCAGCCTTGTCAACGGTCGCGCCGAACAGCCCGGCGGACTTCGCGATCCCCGCGAAGTCGGGGTTGTCCAGGTCGGTGCCGTAGGTGGCGATGCCAGCGGCTTTCATCTCCAGCTCCACGAAGCCCAGTGCGCCGTTGTTGAACACCACGACCTTCGCCGGAAGATGCTGCTGGCGCAGCGTGAGCAGCTCCCCGAGCAGCATCGCGAGGCCGCCGTCGCCGGACAGGCTGATGACCTGGCGGCCTGGCTGGCTTGCTTGTGCCCCGATGGCCTGCGGCAGCGCGTTGTCCATGGACCCGTGGTTGAACGAGCCGATCAGTCGGCGGGTGCCGTTCATGTGCAGGTAGCGCGCGGCCCAGATGCAGGGCGTGCCGACGTCGGCGGTGAAGATCGCGTTGGGCGCGGCGAGCCGGTCGATCGTGGCGGCGACGTACTGCGGATGCAGCGGTGCCTGGTTCCGCCTGTCGTGGGCGAGCTTGTCCAGCCGGCCGCGGGCCCGCTTGTAGTGCGCGGTCATCAGGTCCAGGTGGGCCGAATCGGTCTTGGACGTGATCAGCGGGAGCAGCGCGTCGATCGTGTCCCGCACGGTGCCGACCAGCGGGATCTGGACCGGCACGCGGCGTCCGATCTGCTCGCCGCGCACGTCGACCTGGATCACCGGCACCCCGTCCGGGTAGAACGGCCGGTAGGGGAAGTCGGTGCCGAGCATGACAAGGGCGTCGCAGTGCTCCATGGCCCGGTAACCCGAGCTGAACCCAATCAGGCCGGTCATCCCCACGTCGTAGGGGTTGTCGTACTCGACGAACTCCTTGCCGCGGAACGCGTGCACCACCGGCGCCTGCAAAGCCGCGGCCAGGTCGATGAGCTGCTTGTGCGCCCCGGCGCAGCCGGCGCCCGCGAGGATCGTCACCCGGCTGGCGGCATTGAGCGCCTCGGTCGTGGCGGCCAGGGCGGTGTCCGCAGGGCGGATGACCGACGACGTCGGCCCGACCGGCGGGCGGCCGGCGCCGGTCGGGGCGTCGGCGAAGAAGATCTCGCCGGGCACCACGACGACGGCGACCCCGCCGCGCTCCAGCGCCGCGCGCATCGCAATCTCAAGTACCCACGGGAGCTGCTCGGGGGTGCTGACCAGCTCGCGGTAGACGCTGCACTCGCCGAACAGCTCCTGCGGATGGGTTTCCTGGAAGTAGTTCCCGCCGATCTCCTCCCGCGGGATCTGCGCGGCGATCGCCAGCACCGGCACCCGGCTGCGGTTGGCGTCGAACAAGCCGTTGATCAAGTGCAGGTTGCCTGGACCGCAGCTGCCCGCGCATACCGCCAGCTGCCCGGTCACGGCGGCTTCCGCGGCCGCCGCGAACCCGGCGGCCTCCTCGTGCCGTACGTGCTCCCAGGTGATCTCGCCGTCCCTGCGCAGGGCATCCATGAACCCGTTCACCGAGTCACCCGGAATCCCGTACACCCGCCGCACGCCGGACGCCTTCAGCGCGGTCACCATGACATCAGCCACTGTCTTGGCCATGATCTGCCCCTTCCGTGGTCAGCCACCGGGCTGGTGGCCGTAGTGCCGGTGTCGCTCGCGGTGTGGTTACCCGGCGGCCCAGAACGCGCAGTGGTGCCTGGCGGCGAAGTCTGTCTCGACCTGCGGCCGTGGCGGCACGAGCGACAGCATCTGCATGCTGTCCGCGTCGAATGCGGGCCAGGGCACGTCCGCGGTGGACGGGTTGCCGCTGGCCGCGAAGCTCGCCCAGGCCGCTCGCATGCTGGCGGCGAGTGCCTGGCTGCCGGGGCTGAACGGTTCCTGGAACGGCGCGTCCGGCAGGTCGAACAGGTACGCCCACTCGGACTTGTGGGTCGCCACCCGCGGGCCGGTCACCGGCGGGTCATAGCGCAGCGGCGCGCTGTCGTCGTTGAACTCATAGGCGAAGGTCGGCACATACTTGGAGGTCAGCACGTCCAGCTGATAGGCCGGGCAGGCGAAGTTGGCGTCGCTGACCAGCGCGCTGAGGGCCACCGTCGGCGACGGATACGCCTCCGGCGGATACTCGGCCGCGATCACGGCGGCCCGCGCGGCGGGCACGTCCAGGACTGAGCCGATCACCTGCTGGTAGCTCTCGTCGGTCACCGGCTGGGGTACCCGCACGACGGCGCCGGTGACGGCGACTCCGGCGGAGATGAAGACGCGTTCCTCATCGTGGTTGGTCCCGTTGAGGATCGGCATGCGGGCGAACCGCCCGGCGGCCAGCGCCGTCCCGATCGGCTCTTCGATCACCTCGCCGTCGACGACGGCTGGGACCGCGGCGCCGGGGAAGTTGCTCACCAGATCCGCGACCGGCAGGCGGCGCAGGGACTCGGCGGTCTGGTCCGGGCAGCCGGCCTTCGCGGCGAAGGCCTCGCCGACGGCCTCGGCGGCGGCGAGGGATTTCTGCTCCAGCGCCCAGGGTCCGACTCCGCTTTGCACGATCGCCCGGTGGAAGAGCCCGCGGGAACCGCGGGAGATCATGTGGGCGAGCACGGACAGGCCACCGGACGACTGGCCCGCGACCGTGACGTTGCCCGGGTCGCCGCCGAACGCGCGGATGCTGTTCTGCACCCACCGCAGGGCCGCCTGCTGGTCCATCAGCGCGTAGTTGCCGGACGGGCCGCCAGGCTCCGACGCCAGCGCCGGGTGGGCGAGGAAGCCAAGAGCGCCCTGCCGGAAATTGATGGTGACGACCACGATGCCGTTCGCCGCCAGTTTGGTGCCGTCGTAATCACGGCCGGCGCCGAGTGTGAAGCGGCCGCCGTGGATCCACACGAGCACCGGCAGACCGCCGTCGACATTGCCGCCCAGCGTCGGCGTGTACACGTTGAGGTACAGGCAATCCTCGCTCGCCGGACCCGTCAGGGCAGGGTTGGGCGGCTGCGGGCTGCTCGGCCCGAAGCGGGTGGCGTCCCGGACGCCCTGCCAGCCGGCCGGCGGGCGCGGAGGACGCCACCGCAGGTCCCCGGTAGGGGGAGCGGCATAGGGCAGCCCGCGGAAGACGTAACCCCCGGGCACGATCAGCCCGCGGACGGCGCCGTTGTCGATGGTCACGATCGGGGCGGCGCCAGAGTCCGCAGACACAGCCGCAGACGACTGCCGGCCGGGCGGTCCCTGCCGCGATGAGCGTGATTCACGCATGATGTTGCCTCCGTGACCTGTGGGCTGTCGTCAGCCAAGCGGCGTGAACGACGCCCGGATCTCGGTCGTAAACAGCCCGGGCTCTTCCCTACCTCGGCTGGGCGGGACGAGCTCTTCGTGTGACAGGGAGGGCGCTCAACTGGCCAGGCCAGGACCGGCCTGGCCTTCTCGACGATGGAGTTCGCTGGCGATGCGAATGTGCACACCGCCTAGATCAGGCCGGGCGGTCCGGTTACTCCGGCCGCCCGGACCACCTCACTCGGATAGCTTTCACCTTCGGCGTATTCGCCGCGGCCCCCGGAGACTCCGCCAAATGACCGTAACGCCCTAACCACTTCCTGGCATCACCCGTTTGGGTAGGAGTTACCTGTCCAACGTTGTGATCCGTCAACCCCGTCCGGGCGCACGGAGGTCGCCGCCAGCCGGAACGATCGCTGAGGTGCAGGAACGACGGCCAGTCCCCAATCGGGTCTGCCGCCCACAATTTGGCGGGTAGGAGCACGGCGACTTCACGTGTGCCACCTGGGCAAATCCCGTTCCCGGATCTATGACACTGGCCGCAGGGCCGTCACCCGGCTCGTGGTGGCCGTCAGCCGGACTGTGACTGTCGGCTTGTTTGCAGGTGGTCGGTGTGCTGCCGCCGCGACCGCCCGGGCGATCCGGTCCCTCCAGCCGGGCCGGCCGCCCCGCGTCCGGTGTCTGGGTCCGGGTTGTACCGCTTGCCGCGCTGCGCCGGAGGGCGCCACCGCGGCCGGTGCGCTGGCCCGCTCAGGACCGGGTTGCGCCGTGGCGCAACCCGGCGCAATTACCCGCTGCGGTGGCGCGCCCCCAACAGCAGGGGCGCGCGCCACGGCGGGCTGGCCTGGTCATGCTGTGTCCGGAGTGCAAGCGGCGTGTCGCTACTCGGACGGGTTCCGAAAGGCGTGGTCGTTTGTGATGGCGAGCTTGGCACGGACCTCGTCGGCGTCGGGATGCTGGATGTCCTCGAAGATGGCGAGCGCCTGCTGCCAGACCTCCCGCGCCTGCGGCAGTTCCCCGGCGGCGCGGCGGGTGTCGCCGAGGTGGGTGAGGACTTCCGCTTCGTTCCAGCGGTCGCCGACTTCCCGGGCGAGGGTGAGTGCGCGCTGGTAGCAGGCGGCGGCTTCGCCGAAGTTGCCCAGATGGTGTTCGGCGTAGCCGAGGCTGTCCCACGCGTTTCCCTCGGTGCTGCGGTTGCCGGTTTCGGCGCAGAGGGCCAGTGAGCGCTGGCAGAACGCGCGGGCCTGCTGGTAGTCGCCGAGAAGGGCGAGGGACCAGCCCACGTCGTTGAGTACAGCGGCCTCGCCGGCCTTGTCGCCGATGCCCTGGTACAGGCGGAGGGCATGCTCTGCATGGCCGAGCGCGTCGGCGTAGCAGCCCTGGCGTGCGGCGACCGTGCCGAGATCGTGGTGGGCCATGGCCTCGCCGAGGCGGTTGCCGAGCTGCCGGTAAAGCCTGAGGCTGTTGTCGAGGTGGCCAACGGCCTGATCGTGGTCGCCAAGCTCGGTGCAGGCGTTTGCCAGCAGGCGGCTGGATGTGGCCTGTCCGGCGGTGTCGCCGGCGCGGGTGGCGGCGGCCAGCCCGGTGCGCTGGGTAGCCGCCCATTCCTGCCAGTGCCCGCGGTTCTGCAGGAAGGGGCTCATGGCCCTTGGGATCTGCCAGGCGTGCGCATCGAACCCGCTGTGGTCGGCGAGGGTGACGGCGGCGAGCAGGACTTGGTGCTCGGCTTCGAACCAGGCCAGCGCCTGCCGGTGATCGGCGGGCTGCTCGGGCACGGCGCCCGGGCTGGGCGGGGCCAGAGCGATCGGCTCGCGTACCGGGTTGAGCACGTAGGCGGCGCGTGCGGCGGTATGCAGGTAGTGGTCGAGGAGGCGGCTGACGGCGGCCTCCCGCTCGGGTTCGCTGCCGGTGTGTTGGTCTTGCTCAGCGGCGTAGGCGCGCAGCAGGTCATGGAACGCATGTCGGCCCGGGGCGTGCTCGGCAATCAGATGGGCGCGGGCCAGTTCCCGGAGCATGCTCCGGGCTTCGGGCACGCTTGTCGCGGTGAGGCTGGCGGCGGCGGGGGCAGAGATGTCGGGCCCGGGGTGCAGGCCGAGCAGCCCGAACATGCGTGCTGCTGGGCGGGTGAGCTGCTGGTAGGACCAGGAGAATGCGGCTCGCACGCTGACTGCCGGGTCGCCGGCATCTAGGGCGTCCAGCCGCCCGGTCGTGTCGCGGAGTTCGCCGGCCAGGGCGGCCAGCGGGAAGGTAGGCCGGGCCGCGGCGCGGGCCGCGGTGACCGCTAGGGCAAGCGGCAGGAACGCGCACAACTCGGCGATCTGGGAGAGCGCGGCGGGCTCTGCGGCGGCCCGGGCGGCGCCGAGGCGGGCGGTCAGCAGTTGCACCGCCTCGCCCGGGGGCAGGACGTCGAGGGTGAGCAGCCGCGCACCGTCGGCGGCGAGCCCGGCGAGCTGGCTGCGGCTAGTGACCAGCACCAGGCTGGCCGGGCTGGCTGGCAGCAGCGGCCGGACCTGCTGCTCATCCCGGGCGTTGTCCGCCACGATCAGCATCCGCCGGTCCGCGAGCAGGCTGCGGTACAGCCCCGCCTGCGCGTCCGGCTGCGGGGGGATGCGTTCGGGCGGCACGCCAAGCGCGTCCAGAAACCCCCGGATGGCCGCCTCAGGGGCAGCCGGGGTGCCAGATGGGTCAAAGCCGCGCAGGTTCACATACAACTGCCCGTCCGGGAACTGGCCTGCGGTCTGGTGCGCCCAGTACACGGTCAGGGCGGTCTTGCCGACCCCGGCGGTGCCGCCGATTGCTGAGACCACTACCGTGCCCGGTAGACCGGCCCCGGCCTCGTCCAGCAACCGGGTCAGTGCCTGTAGCTCGGCGGTCCGGCCGGTGAAGCCAGCCACTGCCGCGGGCAGCTGCCGAGGCACTGCCGGCGCCGCGACGTCCCGGGCCGCCGGCCCCGCGGCGAGCAGCTCCCCGAGCCGGTCGGCGGATACCTTCAAGACACTGGCGAGCCTGGGCCGCAGCCACGGCAGCGGCTGGGTCGTGCCGCGTTCCCAGCGCACCACCGTGGTGCGCTCCACGCCCAGCTGCTCGGCCAGCTGTTCCTGGGTCAGGCCCACTGCCTTGCGGCGCTGGGCGAGAAGCCGCCGCTTCGCTGCCCCGTTCGTTACGGCATCGTCCGGCATAGCCAGCATCCCGCCATCCGAAATGACCGCTGCGCCCCCTTTTTTGGGAGCATACGCCCCGAGTGCCGCCCAGGCCCGCCGGTAATGAATCGCCAACTGTTGGCGCAGGTCAGGCGATCCGGTGCGGCATTCATGCAACATTCACGCTCTGGTTGTGCTGGACCACGACCGGTTCGATTCGAATCGGCGCCCCGGGCGCGCTGCCGGGGGAGCGCGCCCGCCGCCTGACCCGTGCCGGGAAGGAGAACCATGACTGAGCCCGCCGCGCCGACGCTCACCGAGGTCACCACCCTTGCCGGGACCGCCCACGCGAACCCGTTGTATCCGCCGGACGCCCCCTTGATCCGTGTCCGCGTCTCGGGCCGGCCAGACCCGGTCACCGCCGCCATCGCCCGCCACATCACCGAGTCAGGCAGCGTCTTCCTCGAGTTGCCGGACGGCCGGCTGACGGTCGTCCTGCACCTGGACGGCAAGACGTGGATCGCACGGCCTTCTGATGGGGGCACGTGCGGCTAGCGCCGCCCCGGCCGGTCGCGCAACCGGGGCCGTGACCGCCGGCACGTGCCGTCTGAGCACGTTCATGATCGCCGTCCAGACGACGGTTATGAACCTGGCATCGCCGCGGCGGGTAGTTGCACTCCGTTCGCGCGGCACAGCACGCAATCTCTGCACACTCAATTCTCTCGGGTTGCAATATGTCTTTTCGCCGATGCGGATGCCCGCAGCGGTGCGAGGTTGGCCAAGCTGACAGCACCTGCGCTAACCAGGTCACTGACCTTCCGGGAAGCAGAATGAAACACCACTCCCCATCCGGCAGTTTGCTGGCGCGGCGCCACAGGGACGCTCGCATGGCCCAGGGCAGCAATGCAGACGTACGGACGACGGCTGAAGAGCCGTCCCGCACGATCATTGAGCCGTTCCGGATCCACTCGGTCGAGCCGATGCGGTTGACAACTCGCGCCCAGCGGCCACCGCCCTGGAGTCGGCGGGGTACAACTTGTTCGAACTGGCCGCCGAGGACGTGCCGATCGACCTGCTGACCGATTCGGGAACCGGGGCCATGTCGGTTGAGCAGTGGGCGGCCATCCAGCACGGAAATGAGGCTTATGCCGGGCGCCTTCGTTCCACCGGTTCCGCGCAGCGGTGATCGGCCTGTTCCCATTCGCGCACGTGTTGCCGACGCACCGAGGCCGCACCGCGGAGAGGATCCTATTCACCGCGATCGGCGGGCCTGGCCTGATCGTGCCGAAAGCGCCATCAATCCCCGGTTGCCGAGGGCCTGCAGCCCCGCCGTGCTCCATCCGTTTAAGGGCAACATGGATGTTGCCGCACTGGAGTGCCTGCTGTCCGAGCAGGCGACCGCGGTCCCGTTGGTGATGCTGACGGTCACCAACAACTCCGGCGGTGGCCAGCCCGTCAGCATGGCCAATGTCCGGGCCGTCCGCGAGGTCTGCGACCGGTTCGGCAAGCCGCTGTTCCTCGACTCCTGCAGGATCGCGGAGAACGCCTGACTTCGAGACACCCGCACGGCGGCATGACCGCGTATTACTGACGGGTAGCCCTTGCGACTTCGAACTCCGCTGCAGCCGGGAACGGCCTGCTGATCGGGCTGTTCCTGGCTGGGGCCGAGGCCGGCCGCTACGCGCTAGCGCTGCAGCTAGCGGCAGCCGGCCCGGCTGCTGCGGGCGGCCACCTACGCTCGGTGATATGGGCAGGCATGAGGTCGTGTTGCTGCACGGCCAGCCGGGTTCGGGCGCAGACTGGCAGCAGGTTACTGACCTCCTGCCGCCTGCGCTGAACGTCGTGGCACTGGACCGGCCTGGGTATGGGGCCAGCCGGCAGCGGGCCGGCGGCTTCGCCTATGGCGCTCGTGCGGTACTGGCGGAGCTGGATGCGCGGGGCATCGAGCAGGCGGTCCTGGTCGGCCATTCCTACGGGGGAGGCGTGGCGTTGTCAGCAGCCCAGCTGGCCCCCAGGCGGATCGAGGCGCTAGTCCTGCTGGCCAGCGTCGGCCCCGGCTGCCTGACCGGCTGGGACCGGCTGCTGGCGGCGCCGGTGACCGGGGAGGTATGCGCGGTCACCGCGTGGTCGCTGACTCCGTGGCTGGCCCGGGCCCGGCTGGCTGCCCTGGCCGGGCTGCGGGGGCGCCCCATTTCCGCTGGTGAGCACGTCAATTGGCACATCTGGGGTCACACGCACCACGATCACGGGCCGGTGTGGCGCAGCTTCCTCACCGAGCAGCGTGCTCTGGTACACGAACTCGCCGGCCTGTCAGCCTCCCTGGGGAGCGTGGGGCAGCCGGTGCTACTGATCGCCGACCCCGAGGACACGCTCATCCCTATCAGCACGACCCACCAGCTGGCGGCCGCCCTGCCCGATGCCCGCGTCCAGCTTGTCAGCCAGATCGGCCACCATCTGCCCCGCCGTGGGGCACCTCAGATCGCCACAGCGATCGCCGAATTCCTCGCTGGACTGGACACCCGCCCGCCCCCAGCCTGACTCAGCCGCCAGAACGCTGCCCAGCACGCGAGAACGGCACCACTTCCGCGAGAGTCTTCAGGGGAACCCCGGGGCAGCGGGCATCCCGACTGACTGTAGTTGTTGGGTACTCGTTAATCGCCTGCTCGGCCAGGAGTTTGGCGTTACCGCGCGCGGGTAGCCGCTGCCGCACGCAAACAGTCCGGCCAGGGCCAGGGGGAGTAACCCAGCCTGCGGCACGCAGGAAGGGAAAGCAGCGGTGTCAATTGATGTTCTCGAACAGCTGTCCGAGGCCGGGGTGTCGGTGTGGCTGGATGACATCAGCCGCGACCGGCTGCGCACCGGCAGCCTGCAGGAGCTGGCCGACCACTGCCACGTGGTCGGCGTGACCTCCAACCCGACGATCTTCGCGCACGCGGTGGACCATGGGGACGCCTATGACGGCCAGCTCGCCGACCTGAAGACCCGCGGCGTGTCGGTGGAGGAAGCGTCTCGCGCGATCACTACCTATGACATCCGCTGGGCCTGTGACGTGCTTCGCCCGGTGTACGACACGACGGCCGGCCTGGATGGCCGGGTATCCATCGAAGTGGATCCGAGGGTGGCCAAAGACACCCACAAGACCATCGCGGAGGCGCGCAACCTGTGGTGGATGGTGGACCGGCCGAACCTGTTCATCAAGATTCCCGCCACGCCCGAAGGGCTGCCCGCGATCACGCAGGCCATCTCGGAGGGGATCAGCGTCAACGTCACGCTGATCTTCTCGCTGCAGCGGTACGGTGAGGTCATCGACGCCTATCTGGCGGGCCTGGAGCAAGCCGAGGCGGCCGGGCGCGACGTGTCCCAGATCCGGTCGGTGGCGTCCTTCTTCGTAAGCCGGATGGATGCCGAGGTCGATTCCCGGCTGGACAAGCAGGGCACTCCGGAGGCGACGGCGCTGCGCGGCAAGGCGGCCATCGCGAACGCCCGGCTGGCCTACGAGCTGTTCGAGCAGCGGTTCGCCGGGGCACGCTGGCAGGCACTGCGGGCCAGCGGGGCGCAGATCCAGCGGCCGCTATGGGCCTCGACGTCCACGAAGGACCCTGCACTCCCCGACACCATGTACGTGACCGAGCTCGTCGTATCCGACACGGTGAACACCATGCCTGAAGCCACCATCAAGGCCACGGCCGACCACGGCGAACTGCGCGGCGACACCGTACACGGCACCTACGACGCGTCACGGCAGATCTTCGCCGACCTGGAAAACCTCGGCATCAGCTACGACAACGTGGTGCAGGTCCTCGAGGAAGAGGGCGGGTCGAAATTCGAGGCGTCGTGGAACGAGCTGCTCGACACGATCAGGAAGAACATGGGGCTCTAGTGCTGCGTTCCCCTTTTAGCGTGCTGGAACCTGGCACCGAGTGAAGGGTTACATCCAGAGTCCGGCGTGGAGGCGTTATGGCAGGGGCTGCGACACGAGCGAGGCGATCCGGGCATGACCTGCTCGGCATCTACCTTAATGATCATCTGGCGGGTGCGACTGGTGGGCTTGAGCTGGCACGGCGGGTGGCGGGATCACACGGAGGCCCGGCGGCCGACAGCGCCTTGCAGCGTTTGGCTGCTGAGGTGGCGCAGGATCGCGCCGCGCTGGAGGACATCATGGGCGCACTCAGCATCCCGGTCCGCGGCTACAAGGTCTACGCCGCGTGGATCGGCGAGAAGGCCGCACGGCTGAAGCTCAACGGCCACCTGCTCGCCAGGTCGCCCCTCAGCGGCCTTGAAGAGCTGGAGATGCTGCGACTGGGTGTGGAGGGCAAGGCTGCGGGCTGGCGCACGCTGCGGGTTCTGGCGGAAACAGACAGGCGGCTCGACCCGGGCCGGCTGGATGAGCTCATCGCCAGGGCCCGGCGTCAGGCCGATCTTCTGGAGGAGCTCCGGGCGCGCGCCGCAGACCAGGTCATCGGCCTTGAGGCGACAGCCGGCGGCTCATGAGTGACATCGCCGCGGCGTTATCTTCGGCGTCGCCGACGGCCCTCCGCCTGGCAGGCTGAAGGTGTCGTGCTGGGCGCCGAAAATGCTAGTGCGGCGGCGGTCGCGTGGCGGCGATGCCGAACTGGCGGTACAGGGATCTGCCTGGCGAACCGTGCCACGCATGGCATTGAGACGACACGGGCGTCGGAACAAAACAGGTCGGCGCCACACACGAAGATCCGGCATGGGCAGGAGGCGGGCTGAGGATGTCCGTCAAAGCGAACCAAGCCCAAGCCTTGTCCCCTGTGCGCTGGAGCGGGTGTACCGCCGGTCACGGGATGATGGCGTCGGCCGCCTGCAGACCTGATCACCATCCTGCCTAGACGCCAGGAACTGCACGATGTCATGCCCATCCCGCAGCGCGCGAGGATCAGCCGGTCCGGGTAGTGATTAGTGTGCCGCGCTGTGGGTAGCGCGGCGAAGACAAGGGGGACATGTCCGGCTGTTCGCCAACCTGGCTGTCGGTAAGGCGACTGATGCCCAGCTCAGAGCCGTATGAAGTCCCGCACATCAACGCCGGGCGGCCAGGGGCCAGCCGCCAGGCGGGAGAAGAAGGGACGCTGAGCATGTGGGTTTTTCTGTCTGCCCGGCTGCGGACCTGGCTGCTGCTGGCCATTGCACTGCCGCTGGTGCGGCTGCTTGTCCATCGCCTCGCTATCGCCGCCGAACGCCATGACCCATCCACGCACAGGGCGAAAATGCTCCGCCGGGCCGACTCGGCGGTGACCGCGGTGTCCGGGCGCTCCTCGCGCCGGGCCAGGCGCTGAGACCGGCCAGGGACCGCCGGATGAGTGAATCGCCGCCCGCAACGCCGCGCTGGCCCGGGTCAGTGCCGTTGCGATGCCTTGTCACCGGGGCATCTGGCTACATCGGCGGAAGGCTGGTGCCGGAGCTGCTCGCTGCGGGGCATGCTGTCCGGTGCATGGCACGTGACCCGGGGAAGCTGAGTGACCGGCCCTGGTCCGGCGATGCTGAGATCGCGGCGGCCGACGCGCTGGAGGGGACCGGGGTGCGGCGCGCTCTGGAGGGTGTGGATGTGGCCTATTACCTGATCCATTCCCTGGGCACCGGCGCGTCGTTTGAGCAGCGGGACCGCGAGGCCGCGGGGATCTTCGCGGATGCTGCCAGGTCCGCCGGGGTCAGGCGCATCGTGTATCTGGGCGGTATCGTTCCCGGCGATGGCAGCGGCCTGTCGCCGCACCTGCGCTCGCGCGCTGAGGTTGGGGACATCCTGCTGCACGGTGACGTGCCGGTGGCCGCGCTGCAGGCTGCCGTGATCATCGGCAGTGGGTCGGCGTCGTTCGAGATGCTGCGATATCTCACCGAACGGCTGCCGGTCATGGTCACCCCGAAATGGGTGGAAACCCGCATTCAGCCAATCGCCGTCCACGATGTGCTGCGTTATCTCGTCGGCAGCGCGGCGCTGCCTGCCGGCGTCAGCCGCCGCTTCGACATCGGCGGTCCAGATGTCTTGACGTATGCGGAGATGATGCACCGGTACTCCGAAGCGGCCGGGCTGCAGCCGCGGGTCCTGGTCCCAGTGCCGCTGCTGACGCCGCGGCTGTCGTCGCTGTGGGTCGGGCTGGTGACGCCGGTACCGGCCGGGCTCGCGATGCCGCTGGTCGAATCGCTCAGGAACGAGGTCGTGTGCTCCGAGCACGACATCGCCTCGTATGTGCCGGATCCGCCCGAGGGGCTTGTGCCTCTCGACCGTGCGATCGCTTTGGCGCTGCGGCACACCCGCGAGGGCGCGGTCTCCACCCGCTGGTCATCGGCCGCTACGCCCGGGGCGCCCAGCGACCCGCTTCCCAGCGACCCCTCGTGGGCCGGCGGCTCGCTGTATGTGGACGCGCGGATCAGTGCCGTCCGGGCTTCGCCCGCGGCCCTGTGGCGGGTTATCGAGGGGATCGGCGGTGAGACCGGCTGGTATTCCTTCCCGGCCGCATGGGCCGTACGCGGGCTGCTCGACCGGCTGGCCGGCGGCGTCGGGCTGCGGCGCGGACGGCGTGATCCGCGCCATCTGCTCGTCGGCGACGCACTGGATTTCTGGCGGGTAGAGGCCATCACGCCGGGGTCGCTGCTGCGGCTGCGAGCGGAGATGAAGCTGCCCGGCCTGGCCTGGCTCGAAATGGCGGTCGGCCGAGACCATGACGGCATGACCACCTACAGTCAGCGGGCTATCTTCCAGCCGCGCGGGCTCGCCGGACACGCGTACTGGCGGTCCATCTCACCATTCCACGGCGTGGTATTCGGCGGGATGCTCCGCAACATCACCGCAGCCGCCGAGCGGGCCGGCCGCGCGGCGGACAAGTCCGCATAGCCGGGCACTGACATCGCCGGTCCAGAAAGCTGACGGCCGTCAGGAATGACTGGGCGAGGGCTTGGCCGTGCCGCGGTGCTCGCCATGGTGTCCAGACTGGGGTGGTCCAGGCAGGTTAGGTGTGGCCGATGTTGTCCGGAGCAGGGTGGGCATGGTCTTGAGCGCCGTGGCGAACGCGGCCTTGTACGCCCGGACCCGCCACCGAACCCGCGTTCGCCTAGGCGCGGCTGGGCCGCACGCGAATATGCACCTCGGCGGTAGCACCGTGCCCCGGCCGGACCTGGCGAAGATGAGGCGATCGCCTCATGCCCGGGCCGGTGGCGCATGGTTAGCGTCGTGCCTGCCGATCACAAGGGAGGCAACGATGCCCAAGCTCAGCAAAGACAGCGCACCGAACGTCCAGGACCTGGGCCCGGCGGTCGACTGCAGTGGGGACCTGGCCGACATCACAGTCAACTTCGTGACCATCCGACAGGATCATTCACTCGCCCCGCTGCTGCGCGGGCTGCCCGGAGACAGCTGCCAGTGCCCGCACTGGGGCTACCTGCTCACCGGGAAGATCACCGTCAGCTACGCCGGCCGGGAAGAGACCTACCAAGCCGGCGACGCCTTCTACATGACGCCGGGGCACGTCCCGGCAGCCGAGGCGGGCACGCAGTTCATCCAGTTCAGTCCCAGGGAGCAGCTGGCCGAGACGCTCGCGGCGATGCGGGCCAACGCGCAACGGGCGATGCAGGACGGGTAGCTATGCGCATGGCCCCAGAAGGAGTACCGGCCGGCCGGTCCGGCGCCTGCTTCGGGCGCTCAGCGGCAGGTCCAGCCGCCGTCCACGTACA
>Ga0335076_10002884_pt1 | contig 17169 bp, 16 predicted proteins | sample Lox_Sample_25_FD_206717 | JGI IMG/M metagenome (GOLD analysis project Ga0335076, IMG submission 206717) | Soil microbial communities from Loxahatchee National Wildlife Refuge, Florida, United States - Lox_Sample_2.5 | ecosystem: Environmental > Terrestrial > Soil > Wetlands | place: USA... | reverse complement strand
CTGCGAGTCGATTATGCGGCCGGATTGCAAGGCGGCGGGGTTTACATGGGAGTCACTGAGGCGTTCTAGTCGTGAATAGATTCTCGTCGAGTTACCGGTGGTGATTGCGCCAGAGAAGTGATTGAGCTTTTTTCGGCCTTTCTTAGCGAAGAGGTGTTCTGCTTTTCCGCCTCCTAATAAAAGGGCCCAACGCTGAGATCGCTGAGACGTCCGCCGAGGTCGCTGAGAACCGCGGCACTGAAGGGCTATTCTCAATCCCGATAATCTGGACTATCCTAATTAACAAGCAACTTCGGGCGTGCCCCAAATCATCTACCGACACCAGTAGCTTCTGCGCATTCAGGGCATTGTGTGTCTGGATCTTGAGGACGAGACTGCGTCCGAATCACCGCTCGCTCCGCCACTTCTCTCGTTTCCCTGCCGGGAGAGCGGTTGTCTGCGAGCAACGACAAACTGCTCTCCTAATGCGAATCTCCTGATATGGACAGGAGTACATCGCGTTGTCACCCCACAAGTACGAGTGGAGGGGTTTTGGTGAAAACGGTTCTCATTGTCGACGATTTCGCACCGTTTCGGCAATTGATCTGCAAGCTGCTACACGGGGCTCCCGATGTTCGGGTCGCGTGCGAAACTGCTGATGGGTTGCAGGCGGTAGAGCAAGCGGCTGAAGTGCAGCCCGACCTGGTCCTGCTCGACATTGGGCTTCCCGGCCTGGATGGAATCGAGGCGGCCCGGCGAATCAGGAAGCGAAGCCATCAATCGAAGATAGTTTTCGTCAGTACGGAGCTTTCTCTTGAAATCGTGCGCGAAGCACTTGCCACCGGAGCGGTCGGCTACGCAGCAAAACCAGATGTAGCCGGAGAGCTCTTGATGGCGATGGAGGCTGCGCTTCGAGGAGACCGCTTTATCGGGAAAAGATTTGAGGGTCACGACCTCTTCCCTCCGACTGTTTCAGACGATGCGCTGTGAGTGTAGACTGCGTGCCGTGAGCCACGCGAGTACCACAATCTAGTTCGCCAGATCAACGCGGGACCGCGGGAGCATGCCTACATTCTTTGCACGGGCATCTTCTCATGACTGCTCAGGAACCGGGTTCCAGGATTTATCCGGATCGAACAACTCCATTTTTTGGAACACGTCGAGTGTTGTGGGACCCAGGTCCTTTTCGTAGACAACGCCGTCATTACTCACAATAAACGTCTTCACGCCAGTGACACCGTATTCCGCCGGTGACGCGACCAAAGCAAAACCACCGATCATCACGCCTTTCACCACGTAGTCCATTTGCCCCAGCGGGGCTGACGGGCCTTGCCCTTTCAGAATCTTAAAAAAGTATCCATGATACGGTTCGGCGCCGCTGGTGTAACCCTGCTCAATCGCATGGGCGATTTTTTCACCAATCGGTCCTTCCCAGGTTCCATCGGAATTCTGCCAAGCCAATCCATCCTGCTTCCCTGCTGTGCTGACGATGCGCTGCGCATACTGATTAACTTCGTACTCCTGGTGCGGTTGGAGAGCGTATTCATGCTGCGCTTCCACATAGCCATGACAAATCTCGATGGCATCAATTTCATTCGCGCCGATACGCCGGTATTGAAGCTCCTGCCGGCCAGCCTCGGTATCAAAGAACCATTGAGTTCCTCGCTTCACGATCGGAACCGGGAAGGGCCATTCTTCATCGCCGACAATAAGGAATGCGCGGGTACCAGTTTTCGGATCCACCGACACCGAATTTTTCTCCCGCGCTTGAGTGACGAAATCGGCCGCGTGCTTCCGGTCCTGCGCATATTCGCCGCTGAAGATCACATCCTCCAGGTGAGGACCGAAGATATGTGTGAGTTTCGGAACATCAAATGTTCCCGCAGCATCAATGAGCGCGGCGGCAGCAGCTTGCGGTGTGCTGAAACCCTGACCGGCTACAGTTGAGCCCGGGGCCGCAGATGATGTCTGTTTTGCCGACGTCTGCTGAGCAACCGACATTGTCGTGAAAAACAAGAGCAAGAGCGACCCGCCGACGAATACGAGAAGCCAGCGATGTTTTCGATATGTGGATGAGTGTTTCATTTTCTGCTCCTATGCGCCGGGTAATGTTGCTCGAGACTCTCTACCTGCGACGCCCACCGCCACCGCGACTGCCACCACCGCCGCTGCGGCTGAAGCCTCCGCCTCCACCTCGAGACCCCATGCTGGACGAACCGCGACTGCTGTTCGAGCGAGCGCTGGACCCGTCGTAGCCTCGAGAACCGCCTCCGAATGCATCGCGGCTGCCTCCACCGCTTCGGGAAAGGTCGCGGCTACCGATGCGATCCGCTCCTCCACCAGATCTGTTTCCAAGACCTGATCCACCAGCCCGATTGCTTACGCCAGCGCCTCCACCACGATTGCTTCCCAGGTTGCCGCCTTGGCGGCCAAGTTGCTGGCGTGCGCTGTTTTGACGGTTGGCGAGGGAATCACCACGCGTGGTCCCGCCAAAACGATCTGCCGTAGCCCGGTCGCGATAGGGGGCACCGCCGCGATGTTCCGGCCTATGCTGCCAGTTGCTTCGGTCTCCGCCACCGGACGGAAGGGTCGAAACGCGGTTCCCGCCACCCGCACCACCGACTCCTCCCACGCCTCCAACTCCGCCGGCGCCACCGACGCCACCGGGCCCACCAACTCCACCGGCACCGCCAATACCTCCAACTCCGCCTGCACCGCCAACGCCTCCGACACCGCCGGCACCGCCAACGCCACCGACACCACCGAGATTGCCACGATTACCACCGCCCGCTATCGGATTGGAGGGACGCGCGCCGATGTTGCCGCCCCTGTTGATGTTCGTATTACGGTTGAAATTATTATTGTTGTTGATGTAGACATTGTTGCCGCCCCATCCACATCCCCAACCCCAACCACCACTCCAGAAGGCGCCCATCATGATTCCTACGCCGAACGAAATCGCGACACCAGCCGCGTAGTATCCAGGTGGCGGATAGTAGATCGGCGGGTACGGATAAATCGGGGCACCGTAGACGACGACCGGATTGTAAGAGGGCACGTACACGATCTCCGGGCTGGCCGATTCAATTACGATGACGCTCTTCTTCTCGATGACTTGAGTTTCGACTTTCTGCTGTTCGTTGGATTTCAGATTGCCGTTGTCCTGCGCTTTCTTTCGCATCCGTTGCACGGCATCCATTACATCCGATTGCTGCGCAAGAAAAGCGTTGCCGAGATCAGTGGTCCACTGAATGTCATTTGCCAGGCGATTGGCTACATCGGGAAGGGCCGCTAAAGCTTGCACGCTCGCATCCCACGGCTGCTTCGCGACTGCATCGGCGAGCGCTTTGTCTTTCAGAGTCTTGTTTTTGGTCAGCCACTGCTGAAGTTGGATGATTTCCAACGGATAGGTTGACGCAGCGAGCACTTGAGCAAGGAGCGGGTCCGGATAAAGCGCGATGGGCGCGACCAATGAATCCAACTGATCAGCGGGAATCCTGGATGCCTGGTTCGTGGAAGAGGAAGCACCTTGTTGCTGTGGAGCGAAAGCCAGGGTATCTCCGGGTACCAGAGCAACTACGCAGACTGTTGCGACAACAACCCGAAGCCCTTCAATAAACCTTTTCGAATTCATGCTCCTCCTCCCGTCACGAGTGGGCCTTACGGACTCTCGCTCGTTGGTGCGGCAAATCGCGGCCGAAATACCGCAATACATTTCAGAAGAGCCGCACACAGGATCGTGACCACATCGATCAACACTGTATTAAGGAGAATCTTGTCCGTCTCCTGTCAAAAAATGCAGAAATAAGAATCGCCGCGTGGTACCGGATCGGCCTGAAGACAAATCTCCACCCAGCTTCGCCGAAAAGCGAATAGCGTCGCTCGGCTGTGATCTCACGCTCCTCCGGGGTCACTCGTATTCTGTAATTTCTGACAGTATGGGAAGCTCTCTCCACCCCTTACCGTCGTGGAAAGGAATAACTCTGCTTCGAGTAAGCTTCAGCGCGGTGAGAGCGATCGGATTGCGTCACTAACAGCGGTATACAACTTCATCCGGAAGTGTCTATGACCTTTTCAGATCGCGACATGAGAAACGTTCGCATCCTCTTCCTGATTTGTGTTCTCCTGCTGTCTTCCGGAACGACATGGTCGCAATCCGCTAGTCCAAAGAAGGCACCCACCACGAACCCTCTTTCGGCAGCGCCCACGGTGGCACAGCCGGAATCGCCGAAAGATGTTCTCGGACGCGAAACGCCGCGCGGCGCCGTCATGGGATTTCTCAATGCCGCAAGGAAAGGAAATGGGGAAGTCGCAGCGCTTTATCTGAATACGCCACTACGAGGCGAGGACGCCCAAGTCTTGTGGCGTCAACTTGCCGCGGTATTGAACCAACGGCTTCCGGCCCGAATCAACCTAATCAGCGATAAGCCAGAAGGGTCTATCCCAGACCCTCTCAAACCCGATCAGGACATCGTTGGAACGATCGAAACTGCCGACGGTGAGCTCGACATTGTTGTCGAGCGAGTCGACAGAGGGAAATTGGGCAAGGTTTGGCTGTTTTCAGGAAAGACGCTCGCTTCGATCCCGAAAGTTTTTCAGGAACTAAACGCACCCGCCGCAGAAGAATTCCTGCCCAAGTTCATCGTAGATACGCGTGTATTCGGCGTCCCTGTATTTCAATGGCTCGGATTATTTTTGGGACTGCCATTACTGTATTTGGCAACAGGCTTGGTGGGTCGCATCTTTTCATGGGGCGCAGGTGAGCTCATCCGCCGGCTCACGCGCAATTCAAATCTCAAAAACCCGCAGCTGATGCGGGTCCCGGTCCGCTTGTTGCTTGTCGCCCTTGGCATCTATCTGGTGACCAGGGGTATCAGTCTCCCACTACTGGCGCGGCAATTCTGGTTAACGTTTGCGTTAATGATTGTCGTCATCGCCTGCGTGTGGTTTCTCCTCTTGTTGAATCGTTCGGCAGAGATCTACCTCGTCAAACGACGGCCCAGCATGAGTGGCTCCGAGTCCGTGGTGCGGTTATTTCGACGGACCATCGATGGACTTCTGATATTCGGAGGTTTGCTGTTTGTCCTTTACCACTTCGGCATTCAACTCACCGCGGCACTGGCCGGCCTCGGTGTAGGCGGCATCGCAGTTGCACTCGCAGCGCAGAAGACCCTCGAGAACATCATCGGGGGCGTCTCTCTCATTGCGGACCAGGCTGTGCGAGTCGGAGACTTTATTAACCTGGGAGACGTTCAAGGAACTGTGGAGGACGTCGGGCTCCGTTCAACCCGGATTCGAACACTCGATCGCACGGTAATAAGCCTTCCGAACGGACAGGTCGCCGGGATGCGTCTGGAAACTATTTCCCTGAGAGACAAGTTCTGGTTCCATCCCATCATCGGATTACGTTATGAAACCACGGTGGCGCAGCTTCGTTCGGTGTTAAACGGAATACGGGCGTTTCTAGGGCAACACCCGAATCTGGAACCCTCGTCGATTCGTGTTCGTTTTATCCGACTTGGCGCTTACTCGCTCGATGTGGAAGTCTTCGCCTATGCTTTTGCGCACGATTGGAGCAATTTCCTTGAGATTCAGGAAGAGATTCTATTCACCATCATCGACATCGTTCAAAAGGCTGGGACGGCATTGGCATTCCCGTCACAAAATTTGTACCTGGCTGATGATAGTGCGAAGAGGTTGCTCCGCTGGCCAGAAACGTCAGATAAGGATAGCAACGCTGAGACCTTGGGAGACGAAGAGCTTGTGTCTCGAAAGCGCTAAACGGACTTTGAAACAACCGATGTTGCCTGCGCTAACCAAAACGGGGATCTGTGGAATTCGTCACTTGCGATCTTGGGCGTCGAGTTGCGCGACTAACTCTTTGAGTTCTACCTTCTGGTCTTTGCGAAGCTGCTGCAGCTTCTGCCACTGAGCTTCGGTCAGAATCGGTTTCATCTTCGCGTCAGAGGCACGCACAATCTTCTCCCACTGCGACAATCGCTCTTTACGAGATACCACGGGTGTGAAGATCACACTGCCAGCTTCGGAACTTTCCTGGTCGGCGATGGGCTTGATCTTCGCCTGCTGGTCTTCGGTCAGGTTTAAGGTCGTTGTGAGATGCTTCATCTTCATGCTGAAGTAGTGACCGGGCGCTTTCGACCAGTCAAATCCCGACTGCGACGGAACGGTGGTTGTTCGAAGAATCGGCAAATCGACGTACCCGTAATGGTCGGGATATCTCAGGGAATCCTTTCCAACTGCAAAAAGCCGCTCAATACCGGCGGAGTACTCAACTGTGTTTGATCCGCCCCGTGGCGCATACAAGACTACGTACACTGTATCGTCGATTTGTATCGAGACGTCGTATTGAGTCGCGGTGGAAGAAGAATCTGCTGACGCGTTCTGGTGTGGTTCGACCGCCAGAATTGTCCCCGGCTGGTACTTCAACGATTCTGTCTGACAAAGTGCTGGACTGACTGCCACGCATATAAGAAGGACCAGAGGAAGTCCGCGCATATTTCCCCCAAAATCGGAAGTTTTCGTGAGTATCGGTGAACTTACGGCCGCCAATCACAGCCTATGACTCCCGACCGAAGACTTATACTGTCAACACTGTCAGGTAGGCTGGCCCAAAGTTCAAATAGCCTTGACGTGTTCCGACGGTTCGCGCTCAATCGCTGCGAAGAGAAGGTGGTATGCAGGGCACTGCATCATCCCCTAGCGGGGCGACGTTAAGATACTTGATCAGCAACACATCGTTCCCTCGCTCCCCATAAATCATTTCGTCCACTAGTTTGGAAGTCAGGAGCACTCCAAATCCTCCCGATCGCAGACCGCTGGCGTCGCGGTAGGCCTGGTGCAATAGCGGTTGATCGGGAGGATTCGAAACTGCGGCGTGCTTGATCTCGTCGAATGAGAATCCTTCGCCGGGATCCTTTACGCGACACATGACAGCATGGCGGGCTCGCAGGTAATAAATCTCCACAAACTGCTTCGGATCAAAATGCCCTCCGTGCTCAATCGCATTCAAAAGCATCTCGCGGAATGCAATCGCTACGTCGTCTTTCTCGGGTTCAGGCAGATCGACAATTTCGTGAAAGAATTGAAGCAGACGATCCGCGGTAGCCTTGTCGCATCGAGCCAGCAATTGGATCCAAGCCGGCGTTGCCGAAATCACTTCGATCCCGTCGTCCCAGCATGGACCTTCCGCTGCGAGTCGAATCATTTCGGCAAATGAAGCGGCGGAATACGGTGCAGTAAAGTAGGTGAACGCTCCCTCGCGCATGGATGCAATGACGTCATCGGGAGTGCTCTCTTGTGTAAGGATGACCAAGCGAACATGCGGTCTTGCCCGCCGCATCTTCCGAAGCAGCTGCAGATCAGCAGCGCCAGACGTGTTCTCGCCGGTCACGACCAACTCAAAGCGTCCTGATTCAAGCGCTGTCAGCGCGGTCGCATTAGCGCCGGCACGCTCGATATTCCATCCCGGCAAAATGTTCGCTACTTGATCCGCAAGGGCCGAATCGGGGCCGACAACAAGTGCAGTTCGTCGAAAGAACGGCTGTGATTCGATCTGATCTACCGCGTTGCGGATTTCAGATGACATAGGAAGTGGTCATCGGCCGAGATTTCGCGCTTTCGACGGCAAGACTATCCTCTGATTTCTGCCTGCACGACTAGGAAAATACACAGCCCGAGCTTGAATTTTCCGTTGTCGCGCTTTGGCACCTGAAATGTGCACAGAACCCCAGCCCTTGGGGGTGCGCGAAACTCTACGTTGGCAGCCGGGTTCAAGTCAGAGGCAGCATTCCAGAGGTAACGGCGGGCTCGATGACGAAACATTAAACAGCGAGAACCTGTTAGGGGGAGACTGCATGATCTTTCCGACGCACAACCTGGCCGTAAGGTCACGGCGTAATGTTTGCCAATACCTTCGTGCCTTTGGCGGCGGCGACGTGTCCGTTAAGGTTGAAATGGGGTCGAACAGTTGGGACTACGAGTCACAGTGGCGGATGGCAATTCGGATTTTCTGGAGCAGATCGTCTCAATTTTGAATGGCAAATTTGAGGTCCTCTCTACCGCGTCGAATGGAACATCCGCGCTGGAATCCATTTGCAAACATCGTCCCGACGTCGCAGTGCTCGATCTGAAGCTGCCGGGGATCAACGGTCTCGAAATCGTCACAAGAGCGGCGAATTGCGTACAGAGGCTTCCCGTTGTAATGTGCTCCACCGAGAGCGACCCGGATTTCATCGACGCAGCATTCGAAGCTGGGATTCTCGGGTATGTTCTCAAGAGCCGGATCGCAACCGATCTGGTTCGTGCAATCGAGACAGTCGCACGCGGGGAGCGTTTCGTGTCAGCCTGAACTTATTAGGTTCCGACACCAGAACACCATCACGGAATTGTGGCGTAGTAGCCTCTTCTGTAATAAGAGCGGAGCTGATCCGTATCGGAAGGGCGGCTGACGTTGATTTTGATTTTCCTCCACTTCCCATCGGCAGCTCTATCATTCGGTCGATAGCCAAGCACGTATTGATTCCGCAGCTCGCGACTCAGAGATGCACATTCTTCGGGAAGCCTGGATACGTCCTGGATGGTAGTAGTCTTTCCTCCCGTCACGTCGGTCATGCTACTCAACCATCGTCCGCCCATCGCCTCTTCGAAGGATTTGAATGGGCTCGTGCCAAAAATGCCAATGGCATAAACCATCACATCTGATTCTGCAATCAGGCTCTTGATTTCCCGAAGTTTGTAGCGGCTGGAGTTATCTCCACCATCACTAATAATGACCAGGGCACGACGGGAATAATGCGCGTCGCGCAGCTTCGACAGGCCCAGGTAAACGGCGTCCAATAGCGCCGTGGAACCGCTTGGTTTCACGAGGCCAAGTTCGGTTTCTATTCCCGTGATTGACCGAGCAACGTCTGAAAGGATGCGAGGTTGGTTATTGAAAGTGATTGCGAAGTAGTCGTCCTCTGGATTTGCATTGTTGAAGAATTGTTCCACCGCAGCACGCTCGGTATCGATTTTGTCCTGCATGCTGCTGCTGACATCCAGAATGAGGCCTACGGAGATTGGAGAGTCCTCGTTCGAGAAGTATCGAATCTGTTGCGGCTGATTGCCCTCGTAAACGGTGAAATTGTCACGCACGAGGTCCGTCTGCGGACGATTGAGGGTGTCCGTTACCGTGACAGGGACGAGCACGAGATCCGACGTTATTCGAATCGACTCGAGCCGCGAATGGTTTGGTGCAAGGCCAGAATTCAGAGCAGTATCGACTACGGGCGCGGGGCCGAGATGCAATGGCGATTGTCCGAAGGACTGAAGATTGATTAAAAGTAAAGGAGTCAGGAAGGAAGCTAAAGTTGCAGGATTAAAGAGTTTCCGCGTCATGGCCCGGTGGTCACCCCGAGAAAGCGCGGAAATCGTATCACACTTGGGTGCGCTTCGCACTCAGTGATTGGCGGCATCTCTCCAAGGGAAACTATCGGCCAAAGATGAGACCGGACGATTACAACGAGTGGTGTTTTGCTATAGACCTCCTTTAGATTCCCGCTTGGAATAAGGCGGCTGCTGCACTTCTAAAACTCGCCCCCTGTTCTGGGAGGCAGCAGCCGCAGATATTGTCGTCATCCGACTGATTTCGGTGGCTAAGCAACTACCTTCACGAAAACCTTGAGGACCAACCGGGTAACATTGCGCTACTAGTAGCTCGTGTGCCCGAAGCTGAACACCAAGCCGGCTGAATAACGGAAATTGTTCTGGTTGGAGTTCGCGAACGGATTCGTGAACCGCGTCAGCAAGTAGTCAATTTCCGCCGGCCTGAACGAAATCGTGTGGTTCAACGGAATGTCGACGCCTCCGCCAAACGCCATTGCAAATGCGTCATCGGCCGGAGAGGTTTTCGTCGCGCAGGCCCCAACGACCGGTTGACAGATGGCCTTGTAAGCGTTGGCATACACGTTGGCGTGCGCCGCCCCAAATAGCACGTGCGCGAACGGGTGTAATCCGTGAGCCCGGACCTTTATCTGTGGTCCAAACATGTAGGTGAATACGTCACCAGACGCGTTACCTTGGGCACCATTCGGGAAATTTGGGAGTTTCGGGAACGTAAACCCGTTCGTTGTGCTCTGATACCCTTGAAAATCTGCTTTGAGGCCGAGATACTCGTTGATATTGATCACAAATGCGCCGCCGCCTCCGTTGAGACTGTGACCCTGGGTGTACTGAGCATTGGGGCTAAATCTCAGGAAGGAGTAGTCCGCGGCCACCTCAAATCTTGGGAACTCCTGGGCCCACGCTGTTAGGCCAAATAACATCAGCAAGACGATCATCGGAATTGCTCTAACTTTTTTCATCTTTGGTCCTCCATAACCCGGATGACTAAACAAAACACATCCTTTCGGTTGGGCAGGTGGCGGGTTTCGTAATCCCATTCCCCAGCTGCCATCCTCATCTTCAACAGCATGGGGGAAAGCGACTACTGGCAAGAGTTACAGCTTGGTACCCACTTGTATATGGAGGGACTCTCTGAGCAATCGTCAGGAATAAATCTGACGATAAACAGGCCTCGTACGAAGCCATTCCATCCAAGTTTTTCGGGGATCATTTAGACAAAGGGGCGCGCAGAAATTTTCGCGGTCAATTGAATTCTTGAGTTTGATTGCGAGACTAACTCTCCGCTCTTGCCAGTCATCTCCGGCGGCGTTTGACGTTCAATTGTGCGACTGCACGCGTGAGTGAGGCGTTGACAGACGCGACCTCCTCGGTTGATAGCTTTTCGTTAAGACGGGCAGCCGCTCGCTGGCGCGCTTCTTCGACGACAGCCTCGTCGATCTTTTCAGCGGCGATGGCCATGTTGGTCGCGATCAAAACTCGATCGTTAGTCACCTCGACCAAGCCTTCGCCTACAGCCATGAACTGATCGCGTCCATCCTTGCGGACGATCATCTCTCCCGGGACGAGATAGGTCATCAATCGGGTGTGTTGCGGGAGAAGTCCCATCTGTCCTTCGACTCCGGGGATCGTGACCATTTCTACATCGTCGGAGTACACCATCGCTTCCGGCGTTGCGATCTCGAGTTTGATAGTGGTGGCCATGTCTTCAACTCCGCGCAAGGCGCAAGCTTTCTCTCTCTCTCAGCTTTGCCGGACTTCCTCGATGGGACCCTTCATGTAGAAGTTGCCTTCGGGAACGTCATCATGCTTGCCGTCAAGAATCTCCTTGAAACCGCGGACCGTTTCCGCGACCGGCACCTGCTTGCCCTCGCGGCCAGTGAAAACCTGGGCAACGCTGAACGGCTGGCTCAAGAATCGCTGAATCTTCCGCGCGCGAAACACAGTCAGCTTATCTTCGGGAGACAGCTCGTCCATACCAAGTATGGCAATGATGTCCTGGAGGTCCTTGAATCGTTGCAGGACTTTTTGCACTCCGCGTGCAACTTCGTAATGCTCTTGCCCCACAATTTCCGGAGCCAGTGCCCGAGAGGTCGACGCTAGTGGATCGACCGCCGGGTATATGCCCAATTCGGCGATCGAGCGCTCAAGCACAATCGTGGCATCCAAGTGTGCGAAGGTCGTGGCCGGCGCCGGGTCGGTCAAATCGTCCGCCGGGACGTAAACCGCCTGGAACGAAGTGATCGATCCTTTTGTGGTTGATGTAATTCTCTCTTGGAGAGCACCCATCTCTGCCGCGAGAGTTGGTTGATATCCGACAGCACTTGCGGTTCGACCGAGCAGCGCCGAAACTTCGGATCCGGCCTGCGAGAAACGAAAGATGTTGTCGATAAAGAGGAGCACATCCTGATTTCTCTCATCGCGGAAGTACTCTGTAATCGCAAGGCCGGCCAAGGCGACGCGCAGCCGCGCTCCGGGAGGTTCGTTCATCTGCCCGTATACAAGAGCGATTTTCGACTTTGAAAGATCATCCTGCCGGATCACGCCCGCTTCAGACATCTCTTTATAAAGGTCGCTGCCTTCGCGCGTGCGCTCGCCCACGCCTGCGAACACTGAAACACCGCCATGTAGTTTGGCAATGTTGTTAATCAGTTCCATGATGACAACGGTCTTGCCCACGCCCGCCCCGCCAAACGCTCCGACCTTACCACCCTTCATGAATGGACAAATTAAATCGATGACCTTGATTCCAGTGGGCAACACTTGTGGAGAAGTTGATTGGTCAACCAATGGAGGTGCGGCACGGTGAATTGGATAATACTTCTCTGCATCGACCGGCCCCCGCTCATCCACCGGATTTCCTGTAACATCAAACACTCGTCCCATGACCGCATCACCCACAGGCATGGAGATGGGCTTACCTGTATCCGTTACTTCGAATCCACGTTTCAACCCTTCCGTCCCGGACATGGAGACTGCACGGACCCACTTATCGCCCAGATGCTGCTGAACTTCGAGAATAATGCTGACCGGCTCACCCGCAACTTTGCAATCGCAGGTGACGGCGTTGTAGATCCCGGGCAGTGCGTCTGGAAATTCGATGTCAACTACGGGACCGAGCACTTTTACGATCTTGCCTTTAAGTGCTCTCTCAGTTGGTTCAAGTGTTGTCTGCAGCATAGTTTGCCTCACTCGGATTGCCCACCGGCAATCTCAAGCAGTTCCCTGGTAATGTTTCCCTGCCTCAATTTGTTGTATTCCAAGCTGAGATCTCTGATTAGACCCTCGGCATTGTCTGTCGCGTTCTTCATCGACACCATGCGGGCACTTAATTCGCTGGCCTTCGCGTTCAGCATGACCTGATAGATATAGATGTCGAGATAATGCGAGAACATGTATTGCAAGACAGCCTCGGGGCTGGGCTCGAATAGAGTTTCCGTCGCATCGGAACTCAGTTCTACTTCCGGTTTCGCACCGGGGATTTTCATCGTTTTGATCTCCCCGATCGGCAGGAACGGGAGACACACGGGGTGTTGAGTGAGTGTGTTTTCAAAACGCGTCGCAATAACCTGGATCTCGTCAACTTCCTTTTTTAAGAAAAGGTCGCGCGCGAACGTGGAAAGAGCCCTCGCCTCAGAAAATTGTGGGGTGTCGGCATAGGTGAATTCCGCTGCAAGTTGCCGATGAGTCCGAGCAATGAACTGCGCTGCTTTCTTTCCTGCTGCGATGAAGATTGTGGTCTGCGGATCGAATTCTGATGCCATGCGAAACAGGTTGGTATTGAGCGCTCCGCAAAGGCCCTTGTCGGCGGCAATCAGGATCACACCGCGTTTCTTAACCTGACGCACTTCCAACAGCGGATGCTTCAACTCGCCCATGCGGCTTGTCGCTTCGCGCTGAATGCGATAAATCATCTGTACAAAGGGCCGACCGGCCTGCGCACGCTGTTGGGCCCGGCGCATCTTCGATGCCGCGACCATTTGCATGGCTTTAGTGATCTGCGCGGTGCTGCTGACCGATCGAATACGGCGCCGCAAATCACGAGGGCTGTTCATGTTCTCTTCCTGTTCACCAAATCGTTCGAGGCTTCACTGTCGAAATGTTGAAATCAACTCCAGGTCTCTTTGAACTGATCCCCTGCTGCCTTTATCTCTGCCGATAAGCCGGCACTCAGTGCCTTTTCCGCAGCGATCTTCTGGAGGAGTTCCGGTTTGCGCGTGCCAAGGAACTCGGCCAACTTGAGCTGAAACTCTTTCGCCCGGTTCACCGGCACGTCATCAAAATATCCGTTCTGCACCGCCCAAAGAATCGCGATCTGCGTCTCCACGGAAATTGGACTGTATTGAGGCTGCTTGAAAACCTCCATGATCCGTTTGCCGCGGTCGATTTGTGCCTGGGTCTTGGCGTCCAGCTCGGAGCCAAACTGCGCGAAGGCCGCCAGCTCCCGGAACTGTGCGAGATCGCCCTTGAGTTGTCCCGCTACTTGTTTCATGCCCTTCAGCTGCGCGGCGGACCCGACGCGCGAAACGGATAGCCCCACGGAAATCGCAGGACGCATGCCTTGATAGAACAGATCCGTTTCCAGATAGATTTGGCCATCCGTGATGGAGATGACGTTTGTTGGAATGTATGCGGAGACGTCTCCGGCCTGCGTTTCAATAATTGGCAAGGCCGTCAGAGATCCGTTGCCGTACTTCTCTCCGACTCGGGCTGCTCTTTCGAGCAGCCGGCTATGCAGGTAGAAGACATCGCCGGGGTATGCTTCGCGACCGGAAGGCCTCTTCAAGACGAGTGAGACTTGCCGGTATGCCACGGCGTGCTTGGACAAGTCGTCGTAGATGATCAATGCATCCATCCCGTGATCCATAAACCACTCGCCGATCGCCGCTCCAGCAAATGGAGCCAGATATTGATTAGTCGCGGAATCAGAGGCGGGGGAAGCGATGACGATGGTGTACGGCATTGCGCCTTCCCGCTCAAGCACTGAGATGATGCGAGCGATGTTTGACTGCTTTTGGCCTATTGCAACGTAAATGCAATACAGGGGCCGGTACTCCTTGTCGCCGCTGGCCTGAGCCGCCCGGTTGAGGCGAGCTTGGCTGATAACCGTGTCGATACAGATCGTGGTCTTTCCCGTGGATCTGTCGCCAATAATGAGTTCCCTTTGGCCTCGGCCAATCGGGATCATTGCATCGATGGCCATGATTCCGGTTTGTACGGGCTGACTGACAGAACGCCTTCGGATAATCCCAGGCGCCATTCGTTCTACCGGATATGCGACGTCGCTCTTTACTGGACCTTTTCCATCGACAGGCTCTCCGAGTGTGTTCACTACTCGGCCGAGCAGACCCATACCCACCGGCACTTGTAGGAGTTTGCCCGTGGTTCGTACTTCGCCGCCTTCTTCGAGCAGCGTATAGTCGCCCAGAACAATGACTCCGACTTCGGTCTCTTCCAGGTTCAGCGCGAGGCCGGTGATGCCATGGCCCAGATCAAGCATCTCATTGAGCATCGCGTCGCTGAGTCCCTCCACACGAGCCACTCCGTCGCCAACCTCACGGATTACGCCCACGTTCTGCTTTGTAGTCGTGGCTTTGATGCCTGCAATTTGAGACTCAAGTTCTTCGAGTAGCCCGGGCATATCTTTTCACTCCATTCGCGAAAGTCGAGATCTTCACAATGCTGAAACGACGGGTAGCTTTCTACGCGCCGCGAATGCCAAAACTCACGGCGAGCGCAGCCAATCGCGACTTTACGCTGCCGTCATACACATCGTTGCTCACCTGAATTCGGATGCCACCAATCAAATCAGGAGCCTCCGCGAATTCTGTGTTCATCGCCTGGCCGTACACCCGCTCAACGCTCTCGCGGATCTGTGTCTGGAGATCGATCTGCAACGGAACGGCACTATCGATCTTCGCGGTCTGCTTGGCCTGTTGAAGCTTGAGAATCCGTTGGAATTCCTTGAGCACGGTGAAATAACCACGGCGCTTGTGCTGCAGGACTTGTTGCATGACGACGCGAGCGCGACCTTCGTCGAGTGTTTCATTCACGACGCACCAGTTGAACAGCATCTTGGCTGTGCGCTTGGATTGGGAAACGGTTGCCGGCACAATATCTCCTTTGGTTGCGACTAAGCGGCTCGAGCCAGACTCTTTACGGTCTCTTCAGCCAATCGCCGCTGATCATCGGGAGTCAGCATCTTGCGCGCAGCCGCGGCGGTAGCCTCAATAACCAAGGTTCCGATCTCACGCCTTAATTCGGCGAGCATGCGGTCGTGCTCCAGCAGGGCGGCCTCCTTCGCTTTAGCGATGGTCTGCTCTGCGACAGAAACTGCCTTCTGCATCTCCTGCTCAAGCAATCGAGCGGCTGCGGCATGCGCTTCTTCAATCACTCTGGTTGCCTTCGCGTCTGCCTGCACCATGATCCGATGGTGTTCCGCTTCTGCCTGCTGCAACTCGGCCTTGATGGTTTCTCGGTCGGCAACATCCTTAGCAAGCTGGCCCCGTCTCTGATCCAAGGTTTTTAATACGGGCTTGTAAGCAAAGCGGTGAAGAAGGAAGCAAACGATGCAGAAGCTTATGATTTGCGCGATGAGATGGGGCCAATCCACACCGAATGTTGTGGCAATCTGCTGGACTTGGCTTCCAGGATCGGCTGCTGCGAGCAAGATCAAAGCACTCATGGCTATCACTCTCGACTGTGTGTGTATTGCATTACCGGCCTCGCATCGAATCGCGGCCGATGCATCTACTTAACGAGGAACAGGGCGTAAAACACGATCGCTTCTGCGAAGGCAATGGCCAGAATGGACTGGACCAGAATCTTCGTTGAAGCAACAGGATTGCGTCCTACTGCTTGCGACGCCGCCATACCGATTAGTCCGACGCCGATTGCTGCTCCCAACGCTGCCAAACCAACGTGAATACTTCCGTTCATGTGACTGTCCTCTTCTTCTCCGTTAGCTCCCGCGATTGAACACGGTCGAACCTCCGGTTATTAATCCTTAACTATGTGCCGCGGTAGGCCCTTCTGTTTCGTGCTGACAAATAAGCATCGTGAACACCGCAGTTAACAGCATGAAGACAAGTGCCTGAACAAGTCCCATTAGGAGTTCGAGAAAATAAAAAGGAATCGGGACCAGCCAGCCAAATCCTGGCACCAGCTTTGCCATAGCCTCCAGCAAGTTTTCACCGGCAAAGATGTTGCCGTACAAGCGGAATCCGAGGGAGATTGGCCGAAATAAAATAGAAATGACTTCAAGGCATCCAGCCGCAAAAAACACCACAATCATCAAGACTTTCAGCAGACCTTCACTCTCTCCCTTCGGAGCAAACAGCTCTTTAAAGAAACCAACTGGACCGATCTCTTGCAGAGCCCATACGATCCAGCAGGCGAAGAATACGAGAGCCATCGCGAAGGTCATATTCACGTCGGCGTTGGCACCACGCAAGAGCGGTTGAGCTATCACAAAACCGTGATCGGTGTGGCTTCCCCATCCGATTGATCCGACCCCGGGGATCAGCCCCATCCAGTTGGCAGAAAGAATGAAGATAAAAATCGTCGCAAAGAACCAGAACGTCTTCTCGGCTAAGTGCGGGCCGACGATTCCGACCATGAAGTTGTACAAGCCTTCTACCAGCCATTCCACAAAGTTTTGCAGTCCGGCTGGTACTTGCTTCATATCCCGGGTGGCAGCCTGCGCAAGAACAATCAGGCCTAGAGCCACGATCCAGCTGACGAGCATGGAGTTGGTGAGTGGAAAACCAAATGGGCGTGCGATCTCAACCG
>Ga0335076_10002883_pt1 | contig 17171 bp, 14 predicted proteins | sample Lox_Sample_25_FD_206717 | JGI IMG/M metagenome (GOLD analysis project Ga0335076, IMG submission 206717) | Soil microbial communities from Loxahatchee National Wildlife Refuge, Florida, United States - Lox_Sample_2.5 | ecosystem: Environmental > Terrestrial > Soil > Wetlands | place: USA... | reverse complement strand
TCGGTGCCGGCCCTGGGCCAGGTGGGCGTGCTCGCGCTGGGTGGCTGGCTGGCCATCCAGGGATCCATCACACTGGGCACGTTCGTGGCCTTCTCCTCCTACCTGATCCAGCTGGTCGGCCCGGTCCGGGCGCTGGCCGCCCTGGTCACCACCGGGCAGGAGGCCCGGGCCAGCGTGATCCGGGTCTTCGAGGTGATCGACTCCGAGCCGGTGATCAAAGACCGGCCCGGCGCGGTGCCGCTGCCGCCCGGCCCGGCCGGGGTGCGGCTGGACAACGTGAGCTTCGGCTACCAGCCGGGCCGGCCGGTGCTGCGCGGCCTGTCACTGGACGTGGCGGCCGGTGAGACGGTGGCCCTGGTCGGCACGGCCGGGTCCGGGAAGTCCACCATCGCGCAGCTGCTGCCGCGGTTCTACGACGTGACCGGCGGGGTGCTGCGGGTCGGCGGGCAGGACGTCCGTGACCTGGCCACCGAGTCGCTGCGCGGCGCGATCGGCCTGGTCAGCGAGGACAGCTTCCTGTTCTCCGACACGGTCAGCGCGAACATCAGCTACGGGCGCCCGGACGCCAGCCAGGCCGAGATCGTGGCGGCCGCCCGGGCCGCCGAGGCGGACGAGTTCATCACCGAACTGCCGCAGGGCTATGGCACGGTCATCGGGGAGCAGGGGCTGACCCTGTCCGGTGGGCAGCGGCAGCGGGTGGCGCTGGCCCGCGCGCTGCTCACCGACCCGCGCATTCTGGTGCTGGACGACGCGACGTCCGCGGTCGACCCGCGGGTCGAGGCGGAGATCCATGCCCGGCTGCGCGAGGTGATGGCGGGCCGCACCACACTGCTCATCGCGCACCGCCGGTCCACCCTGCAGCTCGCCGACCGGATCGCGGTGCTGGACGCCGGCCGCCTGGTCGACACCGGCACGCACGAGGAGCTGGACGCGCGCTGCCCGCTGTACCGCGAGCTGATCGCCGGCCCGGATGATGACGCGGAAGGCGTCGACTATGTCGAGCAGGATGTCCCGGCGCCCGCCGTGCCCGGGCCGGCCGGTGCAGCGGCGGCGGCATCACCCGCACCCACCCCGGGGCAGTTGGTCGGGCTCCCGGGTGCGGCCAGAGCAGGCGCACGCGTTGGTGCCCGGGGACGGACCGGCGGGCGGAGCGGCGGCGGTGGCGGTGGCGCGCTGACCAGCATGATGGCCGGCGTGCCGGCCTCGCCTGAGCTGCTGGCCCGGGTGGACAAGCTGCCGCCGGCCACCGACACGCCGGATGTCGACCTCGGCTGGGCCAGTAAGCCCGCGCCGCGGTTCACGCTGCGCGCGATCCTCCGCCCGTTCGCCATCGGCCTGATCATCGGGCTGGTGCTGGACGCGCTCGACGCGCTGGCCAGCATCGCCATGCCCGCGCTGGTCCGGAACGGCATCGACCATGGCGTGCAGGCCGGGGTGTTCCGCATTGTGCTGGCCATCTCCGCGGTGGCGCTGGCCATTGTGCTGGCCGACTGGGCCATCAACGCGGTGCAGACCGTGGTGGTGGGGCGCAACGGGGAGCGGGTGCTGTACGCGCTGCGGGTGAAGATCTTCGCCCAGCTGCAGCGGCTCGGCCTCGACTTCTACGAGCGCGAGATGTCCGGGCGGATCATGACCCGGATGACCACCGATGTGGACGCGCTGTCCTCGTTCCTGCAGACCGGGCTGATCACCATGGTCAACTCGGGGCTGTCCTTCCTCGGCGTGCTGCTCGCCCTGCTGTTCATCAACCTGCACCTCGGGCTGACCGTGCTCATCCTGATCCCGCCGGTGGCGGTGGCCACGCTGGTGTTCCGGTCCCGGTCGTCCCGGGCCTACGCGGAAGCCCGGGAGAAGGTGGCCGCGGTCAACGCGGACCTGCAGGAGAACGTGGCCGGGCTGCGGGTCGCCCAGGCCTACCGCCGGGAGGCGGTCAACCTGTCCCGGTTCACCGCGCTCAGCGCCGCCTACCGGCGGTCCCGGCTGCGCGCCCAGCGGTACATCGCGATCTACTTCCCGTTCGTCCAGTCGCTGTCCACCGCGGCCAGCGCGCTGGTGCTGCTGGCCGCGGCCGGGCAGATGCGCAGCGGCCTGCTCACCGCGGGCGCGCTGGTCGCCTATCTGCTCTACATCGACATGCTGTTCTCGCCGGTGCAGCAGCTGTCCCAGGTGTTCGACGGGTACCAGCAGGCCGCGGTCGGGCTGCGCCGGATCGGCGGCCTGCTCCGCACGCCGACCAGCACGCCGCAGGCCAGCCAGCCACGGGCGGCCCGCCGGGCCCAGGCCCGGATCGAGTTCCGCGGGGTGCGGTTCAGCTACCCGGGCAGCCCGCGGCCCGCGCTGGACGAGGTGGACCTGACCATCAGCCCGGGCGAGACGGTGGCCCTGGTCGGCGAGACCGGGGCGGGCAAGTCCACGCTGGTCAAGCTGGTGGCCCGGTTCTACGACGTGACCGCCGGGGCGGTCCTGGTGGACGGGGTGGACGTGCGCGAGTACGACCTGGGCAGCTACCGTAAGCGGCTCGGCGTGGTGCCGCAGGAGCCGTACCTGTTCGCCGGGACGGTGCGCGACGCGATCGCCTACGGCCGGCCGGAGGCCAGCGACGCCGAGGTGGCGGCGGCGGCCCGGGCGGTCGGCGCGGACGGCATGATCACCGGGTTGCCGGGTGGTTTCCAGTACCAGGTGATCGAGCGCGGCCGTAACCTGTCCGCCGGGCAGCGCCAGCTGATCGCGCTGGCCCGGGCCTACCTGGTCGACCCGGACATCCTGCTGCTCGACGAGGCGACGGCCGCGCTCGACCTGGCCACCGAGGCGGCGGTGATCGAGGCCACCGAACGGCTGACCGCGCGGCGCACCACGCTGCTGGTGGCGCACCGGCTGACCACGGCGGCCCGGGCCGACCGCATCGTGGTGATCGACCAGGGCCGGGTGGCGGAGCAGGGCACGCATCAGGAACTGCTCGACGCGGATGGCCTGTATGCCGCCCTGTGGGCCGTGTTCACCGGCGACCGGCTGGTGGCGTAGGCCGCCCGGCGAGCTGAGCCCGGCGAGCTAAGCCCGCTGGCGGGCGGTGCGGCACAGCGCGGCCAGGTCCTCGGTCAGCCGGGCCGCCTCGGCCGCGGGGCGGTCCCGGAACTCGGCCCGGACGTCGCGGCCGGCCGCGTCGAGGTGCACGGTGGCCAGCGACAGCGACCGCTGCACCGGCCCGCTGACCAGCCGCACGCTCTGCACCTTGGCCAGCGGCAGCCAGGTGGTCACCCGGCGGATCCGGCCGGTCACGCCCATCGCCGTGGCGCGGTCCGCCCCGGCGGCCAGGAAGTGGTAGCTCAGCGGCGCCTTCAGCCGGGCCCGCCGCGGCGGTGCCGACAGCTGCGGTGGCTCGGCCCCGATGACCAGCCGCATCAGCTGCCACCCGGTGCTACGGTGGCCGACCGGCAGCAGCGCCTTGCGGGTCCGGCTGGTTTCCTCGGCGTGGTCCCGGCCGGCCGACCCGGCCACGTCGATCTCCACCCGGCACCAGCCCAGCGGCCGCCACAGCAGCGGCTCGATCATCCGGACCGCCTGCACCCGCTGCCGCGGGATGGTTTCCGCCACGGTGGACAGCAGGCCGCGGCGGATCCGGATGCCGTCCGGCGCCTGCGCCACGGTGAAGCCGTACTCCAGGGAGATCCGCCGCCACAGCAGGGGGGCCAGCCCGAGCACCCAGACGACCAGCATGCCGCCGGCCGCGGCCAGCAGCCAGGGATACTCGAAGACCACGACCACCTCAGCGACCAGCAGCACGGCCACCAGGCTGGTGCTGGACAGCGCCACCGAGCCAACCAGCCGGCCGGCCGGCACCTGGGCCAGGATCGCCTCGGCCGGCTCCGGGGTGGCCGGGTCGAGCCCGTGGTGCGCGGCCAGCAACTGGGCCCGCAACTGGAGCGCGGCCTGCTCCGGCAGGTAGGCCAGCCGCCCGTCGGCGTGACTGGATCCGGCCAGCCGGACCCGCAGTTCGGCCAGGCCGAGCGCGCGGGCCAGGAACGGGCGGACCACGTCGACCGCCTGGATCCGGGCCACCGGCAGCTGCCGGGAGTCGCGGCGCAGCAGGCCGGTCTCGATGCACAGCGTGGCCCCGTCCAGCCGCCACCGGGTCACCAGCCAGTTGACCACCGCACCGGCCGCGATCAGGGCGGCGATGATCCCGTCGTACAGGTGCGAGCCGCCCTGGCCCAGGCCGGCCGCGGCGGTGATCCCAATCAGCGCCAGCACGCCGACCGCGGTCCGCCCGGACCGGACCAGCGGCGACAGTGGGTGCAGCCGGTGCCAGCCGGTCGCGGTGCCGGTCACAGCCCGGCGGCCTTTGCCTCACCGAGCGCGGCCAGCCGGTCCCGCAGCCGGGCCGCCTCGGCCCGCTCCAGCCCGGGAATCCGCGCGTCACTGGCCGCGGCCGCGGTATGCAGCTTCACGGTGGCCAGCCGGAACGCGCGTTCCACCGGGCCGGCCGTGACATCCACGAACTGCATCCGGCCGTACGGGACCACGGACAGGCGGCGGACCAGCACACCCCGGGCCACGATCAGGTCGTCGTCGCGTTCGGTGTAACTCCAGGCCCGCACCCGGCGGCGGACGAACCACAGGGTGACCAGCGCGGCCACCGCGACCACGGCGGCCGCGGCCGCCCCGGCCGGTGCGCCGGCCGCTAATCCGGCCGCGGTCCCGGCCACCAGCGCCCCACCCAGCCCGGCCGCGGCCACTTGCACCTGGCGCATCCGCCACAGCCGGGGTGACGGGGACTTGGGCGCAACTGCTGGAGAGCCGGACATGGGGCACACGGTACCGGCCACCCGGTGGGGCACCAAGTGCTGAGCCCGGCGGCGGTGCATACGATGATGGCGATGATCGCCGACATCACTCCCGCCGCGGTCGCCTCGGTGGCCGAGCAGATCCGCCCATACATCCGGCGCACCCCGGTGCTCACCATCGACCGGGCCGAGCTCGGGCTGGCCCCCGGCCCGCTGGCCATCAAGCTGGAGCAGCTCCAGCACTCCGGATCGTTCAAGGTCCGCGGGGCGTTCGCCAACCTGCTACTGCGCACGATCCCGCCGGCCGGGGTGGTGGCCGCGTCTGGCGGCAATCACGGGGCAGCGGTGGCGTTCGCGGCCCGGTCCGTCGGTGTGCCCGCCAAGATCTTCGTGCCCGAGGTCTCCTCGCCAGCCAAGGTCGCCCGCATCCGCAGCTACGGCGCCGACCTCGTGGTGGGCGGAGCCAGCTACCACGAGGCCCGGGCAGCCAGCGAGGACTGGGCAGCAACGTCCGGCGCGCTCCAGGTGCCAGCGTTCGATCAAAAAGAGACCATCCTCGGGGCCGGCTCGCTTGGCCTCGAGCTGAGCGAGCAACTGCCGGCCAGCGCGGCCGTGCTGGCCAGCGTGGGCGGCGGCGGGCTGCTGGCCGGGATCTGCGCTGGCTATCCGGGCCCGGCCGCCATCGTGGGGGTGGAGCCGGCCGGCGCGCCGACACTGACCCGGGCGCTGGCCGCGGGCCGGCCAGTGGACGCCGAGGTGGGCAGCGTGGCGGTGGACTCGCTGGCCCCTCGCCAGATCGGTGCGCAGAACTTCCCGGTGCTCCGCGACCGGGTCCGCGAGGTGCTGCTGGTCAGCGACGCGGACATCGGCTGCGCGCAGGAACTGCTCTGGGACCGGCTCCGCCTGGTCGCCGAGCCGGGTGGCTGCGCGGCGCTGGCCGCCGTGCTGTCCGGCCGGTTCACCCCGGGCCCGGACGGCCTGGTCACCGTCGTGGTCAGCGGGGCCAACACCACCGCGGTCGATTTCAGCCGCTGAGCGGGACCGCGGCGGGCCGGGTCCCTGGGGGGGCTGGAACCCGGCCCGCCGCGCAGCACCCGCCGCGGCGACAGGAGCGACGGGTGGATCAGGGAGGCGGGCTCGGCGAGCTGTGCTGGTGCGGCGAGGTGCTCGGCTGTGCGCTGGGCTGGGCCGCCGGGGAGGTGCTCGGGGTGGGCGTGGCCCGGGCGCTGGGGCTGGGTGAGCCGCCCGGGCCGCCCGGCCATCCCGGGCCGGTACCCTGCTGGCCATCGTGCTGGTGCCCGTCCTGGCTGGCCGGCCGGTGACTGTGCTGCGGGCTGAACGGGAACGGGCTGTGCGTGGCCGCAGCGTGCCGGTGCGGGTGCGACGCGGTGGCCGCCGGGCTGCTGGTGAGCTTGGGGTGATGGTGCCGGTGCGGCGACATGGATGGGGACGCGGTCACCCCGAGCGTGTGCGCCAGCTGCTCCACCGGGCCGGGCAGGTCGCCTGCGTGGGCGCCGAGCGCGAGCCCGGCCAGCACCGCCACCCCGGCGGCGAACGCCATCGCCAGCCGGGGCCGGAGCAACGGGCCACGCCGCCGCGCCCGGCCCGGTTGGCCCGCCCGGGCGGCGGAGCGGGGGGAGCGGGCCGCCCGGGCGGAGTATTGGGGCTGGGCACGAAAGGCGGCCAGCGCGCTGGCTTGCCCGGCCAGCTCGGCCGGGGCGGCCGGGGCGCGCAGCGCGGCCAGCACGTCGGCGACCGGCTGCAGCCCGTCCGGATCCCCGCCCGGCAGCGGACAGCCGTCCAGCAGGGCGTCCAGCATCGCCTCCGGGCCGGGCTGGTCCTGGCCTGGTGGTCTCATCCGGTGCCCCGCTCACGATGTCGCATGCCACCCCCCGAAACGCCAGGTCACTTCAATGCGTTACACCGGTGTCGGCGAGCAGCTGGGCGAGCCGCCTTAAACCGCGGTGCGCGGCCACCCGGACCGCCCCTGGGCTGCGGCCGAGCAGCTGCGCGGTGGCCTCGTTGTCCAGCCCGGCCAGCACCCGGAGCAGGATCACTTCGGCCTGCAGCTGAGGCAGTTCGGCGACCAGCGCCACCGCGGCGGACGTGCTGAGCCGGTCCAGCGCCACGTCGGCGGTGTCCGGGCTGAGCGGGGTAGCCGTCACGGGCATCTCGGCCACCGGGCTGGAAGGGCGCCGGGCCCGGTACCGGGCGTCGTCGATGACCCGGCGGCGGGCGGTGGTGAACAGCCAGGCCCGCCACGCGGACTCGTCGCCGCGGAACCTGGCCAGGCCGCGCACCACCTGGACCCAGCTGTCGGCCGCGACGTCCTCCGCCACCTCGGGCGCGGTCACCCGCAGGTAGCGCAGCAGTGCCGGGTTGGCGTCCTGCCACAGCGCGGCGAACGCGCCTTCGTCTCCGCCCTGCGCGGCAGCGAGAACCGCCTGGAACGTCTCGCCGATCACGAAGCCGAGTATCCGCACCAGCGCGGCGCCGCGCAGCGGATCCCCGATCTGGGCCGGAAATATCTCGCCAAGAGCGGCCCTACCGGCCGCCGATGTCCTCACTCCACACCGCCGGGTAGCGCAGCTGGAACTCGCGCATTACGGCCATGCAGCGCTCATCGTCCAGCAGCGTCACCGAGACCCCCTGGCTGACCAGGAAGTCCAGGTCACCGGCGAACGTCTCGGCCTCCCCCACGACCACCCGGGGGATCTGGAACAGCAGGATGGCCCCGGTGCACATCGGGCACGGGGACAGCGTGGTGTACATCGTCATGGCCTGGTAGGAGGATTGCCGCCCGGCGTTGCGCAGGCAGGCGATCTCGCCGTGCGCGACCGGGTCGCCGTGCTGGACCCGCTCGTTGTGGCCGGCCGCGATGATCTCCTGGCCGGCCGCCAGCACCGCGCCAACCGGCACCCCGCCCGCGGCCAGGCTGGCCCGCGCCTGCTCCAGCGCGGCCGTCATCATCGCCCAGTCCTGCTCGGGCTGCGCCTCGGTCACCATGCCGGTGAGCGTACCGGTTCAGCGCAGCGTGGCGTAGATCAGGAACCCGTTCAGCGCGACGATGCCGGCCGTGATCAGGCCGGCCGCCGCCGTGGTCAGCCGCCGGTTGACCAGCGCGCCCATCACGTCGGCCCGGCGGGTCAGCAGGACCAGCGGGAGCAGCGCGAACGGGATGCCGAACGACAGCACGACCTGCGAGATGACCAGGCTGCCGGTGGTGGGCAGGCCGAGTTCCAGCACCAGCAGCGCGGGCAGCATGGTCAGCGCGCGGCGCACGAACAGCGGGATGCGCCGGCCGATGAAGCCCTGCATGACCACCTGGCCGGCGTAGGTGCCCACGCTGGACGAGGACAGCCCGGACGCGAGCAGCGCGGCCGCGAACGCGAGCGCCGCCCCGCCGCCGACCAGCCGGGCCAGCCCGGCGTGCGCCGCGGTCAGCGAGTCCAGCTGCAGGCCGCCGGCCTGGCTGGCCATCGCGGCCGCGACCACCAGCATGGCCAGGTTGATCACCCCGGCCGCGCCGAGCGCGATGACCACGTCCAGCCGCTGGAAGCGGAGCAGTTCGCGGCGCTCGGCGTCGTCGCGGCAGGCCACCCGGCCCTTGGTCAGCGCCGAGTGCAGGTAGATGACGTGCGGCATGACCGTGGCCCCGATGATGCCGGCGATCAGCAGCGGGCCGCCCGGCCCGGCGAAACCGGGCACCAGGCCGCGGGCCAGCGCGGCCGGGGCCACGTTGACCGCGACGAGATCGTAGGCGAACCCGAGGAACACCACCCCGAGCAGGCCGGCGATCGCCAGCTCGAACCGCCGGTAGCCACGCTGCTGCATGCCCAGGATGCCGAACGCCACTACCGCGGTCAGCGGTCCGGCGGCGCGCAGCGGCACGTGGAACAGCAAGTTGAGGCCGAGTGCCGCGCCGACGAACTCGGCCAGGTCGGTGGCCATCGCGATCAGCTCGGCCTGCACCCACAGCCCGCGGGACACCGCCGTCGGCAGCAGCGCCCGGCACAGTTCGGGCAGGTCGTGACCGGTGGCCACGCCCACCTTGGCCGACAGGTACTGGACCAGCATGGCCATCAGGTTGGCGGCCACGACGACCCAGGCCAGCGCGTAGCCGAACCGCGCGCCCGCAGTGAAGTTGGTGGCGAAGTTACCCGGGTCGATGTAGGCGACCGAGGCCACGAAGGCCGGCCCGAGCAGCGCCGCCACGCCGCGCAGCCGCCCGCGCGAACGCAGCCGCTGCAGCGTGTGCGCGCCCGCGGCGGGCGGCCCGGCGGGCAGGCGGAGCGCCGGGTCGGCCGCCATGGACGGGCTGCCTCAGCCGACCGACGGGCCGAGGCCGAGCGACTGCGGGGTGCTGGAATCCGGCGACGGCTGGTTCAGGCCTTCGTCCAGCGGGCCGAACTCGGTCATCAGCGCCCGGCTGCCACCCCACGGGGTCTGCTCCTCGGCCACCAGCGTGTTGGTGGTGAGCAGCAGGCCAGCCACGGACGCGCCGTTCTGCAGCGCGGACCGGGCTACCCGCAGTGGGTCGATGATGCCCATCTCGATCATGTTCCCGTAGCGTCCCTGCAGCGCGTCGAAGCCCTCGTCCGGGCCGAGCTGGGCCAGCCGGGCCACCACCTCCTCGCCGTTGAAGCCCGCGTTGGCCGCGATCAGGTAGGCGGGCGCGGTCAGCACCTCGCGGACGATCTGCACCCCGGTGGCGTAGTCGTCCTTGACCTGCAGGTCGTCCAGCGCGCTCTGGGCGTGCAGCAGGGCGGCGCCGCCGCCGGCCACGATGCCCTCGGCCATCGCCGCCCGGGTGGCGGCCAGCGCGTCCTCGACCCGGTGCTGCAGTTCCTTCAGCTCGGCCGGGGTGGGCGCGCCCACGTTGATCAGTGCGACCTTGCCGGACAGCGCGCCGATCCGCTCGCTGAGCACGTCCTCGTCCACGCCGAAGGTGGCCCGGTCCATCTCGGCGCGCAGCTGGCCGAGCCGGAAGTCCAGGTCCTCGGCCGAGCCGTAACCGCCGATGATGGCGGTCTTGTCCGCGGTGACCCGGACCTGGGCCGCCCGGCCCAGCTGCTCGACCGTCATCGTCTCCAGGGTGAACCCGGAGTGCCTGCTGTACACCGCGCCGCCGGTGATGGTCGCGATGTCCTCCAGCTTGTGCAGCCGCCGGTCACCGAAGCCGGGGGCGCGCACCGCCACACACTGGAAGATCCCGTTGACGTGGTTGTGCACCAGCATGCTAAGCGCGGTGCCCTCCACCGTCTCGGCCAGGATGACCAGCGGCCGGGGGGCCCGCATGATCTTGTCGAGCAGCGGCATGAGCTGCTGCACCTTGGTGATCTTTTCGCTGCACAGCAGCAGGTAGGGCTCGTCGACGACGGCTTCCAGGCTGGCCGGGTTGGTCACCATGTAGGGCGACAGGTAGCCGTTGTCGAACTCGAAGCCCTCGATGAAGTTGACCGACATCCCGTTGGCCGCCGACTCCTGCACGGTGACGATGCCGTCATCGCCGACCGTGTGCAGCGCCTTGGCGATCACCGTGCCAACCATCTCGTCGTCGTTGGCCGAGATCGCGGCCACCCGGCGGTAGTCCTCCTCGCTGGCCACCGGGTGCGCGGCCTGCTGCAGGTGGCTGACCAGCCGGTCCACCGCGATGTCGATGCCCCGCTTGAGCAGCACCGGGTTGGCGCCCGCGCTGATCGCCTGCATGCCGTGGCGGACCACCGCCTGGGCCAGCACGGTGGCCGTGGTGGTGCCGTCACCGACGATGTCGTTGGTCTTGATCGCGGCTTCCTTGACCAGCTGGGCGCCCATGTTCTCGAACTGGTCCCTGAGGTGGATCTCCCGGGCGATCGTCACCCCGTCGTTGGTGACCACGGGTGAGCCGGTGATCTTCTCCAGGATGACGTTGCGGCCCTTGGGCCCCAGCGTGGACTTTACCGCCTCGGCCAGCTTGTCTACGCCGGCCAGCAGCAGGTCGCGAGCGTCCGTACCGAAGCGCAGTTCCTTAGCCATCAGGCCTCCTCCGATAGTGCGGTCGCGGTCAGGGAACGAGGATGGCGCGGCCGCGGACCCGGCCCGCGTCCAGGTCGGCGAACGCTTCCACCGCGCCGTCGAGCGGGTAGGTCCTGGTGTGCAGGGTGACCTTGCCCGCCTGGGCCAGATCCATCAGCTCGGCCAGGTCGTTGTAGGTGCCGACGATGTTGCCGATGATGTTCCGCTCGGTGGAGATGATGTCCAGCGTCGGAATATGCAGCGTGCCGCCGTAGCCGATGACGAAGTACGAGCCGGCCGGCCGGGTCATGTTCCAGCCGTCCATCTCGGCGCCCTGCTCGGCCACGAAGTCCAGCACGACATGGGCGCCGGCCCCACCGGTCAGCTCCTGGACCGCGGCCACCTGATTGCCGTCGCCGACCACGGTGTGCTGCGCGCCAAGCTGCTCGGCCAGCTTGAGCGCGTCCGGGTTGCGGTCCACCACGATGATCCTGGTCGCGGTCAGCGCGGCCAGGCACTGGATGCCGATGTGGCCGAGCCCGCCCGCGCCGATCACCACGCAGGTGGTGCCGGGATAGAGCAGCGGGATGGCCTTGCGCACCGCGTGGTACGCGGTGATCCCGGCGTCGGCCAGCGCGGCCACGTCCTGGGGCTGGGTGGACGGGTCCAGCTTGACGCAGGCCCGGGCCGAGGTGAGCAGGTACTCGGCCATGCCGCCGTCCCGGGACAGGCCGGGGAATTCGCTGTTCTCGCAGTGCATGTCGTCGCCGGCCCGGCAGGCCCGGCACAGCCCGCAGGTCGGCGTCGGGTGCAGGATGACCGTGTCGCCGACCGCGACGTTGGTCACCGCCGAGCCGACCTGGTGCACCCAGCCCGCGTTCTCGTGGCCGAGGATGTAGGGCAGCGGGGTGTGCATCCGCTCGTCCCACTGGCCCTCGATGATGTGCAGGTCGGTGCGGCAGACGCCAGCTCCGCCGATCTTGACGATGACATCGAGCGGCCCGCTGATCACCGGCTCGGGAACGTCGTCGATCTGCGGCTGGGCGTGAAACTCGTGCAACCGGACGGCTTTCACTGCTCCTCCTCGCCTTCAGGTTCTTGCGACACCGCTGGGGTCTCGTAGCGGTGCTGCAGCATTCCGCGGCAGATGCTGCCGTTCGCATCGAGGCTGACCCGGGTGATCCGGGCCTTGCGCAGGTGCAGCGGCACGGTGTCGGCGGGCACCGGGCCGCCGGTGGCCGGGTCGATGAGCAGCACGGCGTCGTCACCGGCGGGCAGCCCGAGCTCGGCGCGGCGCTGCCGGAGCCGGGCCAGCGGCCGGGACGGCGGCAGCTCGCCGAGGGTCAGCGTGCGCAGCCGGGCCGGATCGGTGCCGGCCGCAACAAGAGGCCGGCACACCTGATCTGTGCCGGCCATGATCGCCTTGCGCAAGAAGTCGGCGCGCAGCTGGTGTAGTTCGCCGACCGCCTCCCCGTCGAACGACTTGGCGAACCCCGCCTGCGCCGCCACCCCCCCGTTGATGGCGTCCGAGGCGAAGTGCCCGTCGAGGACCACCTCGGCGCGGCGCACCCCGGGCAGCGCGATCACCGCGTCGTAGGCGTCCGCCACCATCAGGTAGGCGAAGTTGGGCGCGCAGAAATACGTCGGCAGCCTGAGCCGGACCTGGGCGTCCCCGGCCGCCGACACAGTGGCCGAGGCGACGAAGCCGAGCGCGGTGATCGGCTCGTCCAGTTCCGGATCGCGCACCGTCTCCAGCGCGGCCCGCAGGCCGGCTGGAGACGGTGCGTGTGCCCGGCTCGTGGCTGGAGCAGTCATGCTCCCGCAGCCACGTGCGAATCATCGGCGTCCTGACCGCCGAGCACCTCATGGGCGCCCGGCGTGCCGCCGTCCTTGAGCTGGTACTCGGCCGGCACGTCGATGTTGTACAGCTTGGCCGCGTTCAGCCCGAGGATCTTCTTCTTGCCGTCGGTGTTCAGCCGCGGGTAGTCGGACAGGTCCGGGTCATCCGGCATCTCCCAGTCGACAAATCCCTCGACCTGCCACTTCGGCTCCCAGATGCCGTAGTCGCTGCCGAACGTCATCTTGTCCTCGCCGACCCAGAACAGCAGTTCGCCCATGACCTTGGCGAAGAACTTGGGCCGGGCGAACATCAGGCCGCCGATGACCACCGACAGGCCCGCGTACACGTTGGGCTCCTGGGTCGCCATGAAGCAGAAGTCCTCGATCCGCGGCAGCCCGACGTGCTCGATGATGAAGTTCAGCTCCGGGAAGTCGGTCGCGGCGTGGTCCACGTCGGAGACATCGAAGGCATCCTTGTCCAGCGGCCAGATGGTCGGGCCCTTGTGCACGTGGATGTTCTTGATGCCGAGGTTCTGCGCGGCCTCCAGGTAGCGGTACGCTCCCGGGTCGCTGAGCTTGTAGCCGCGCGAGCCATTGTTCCACTCGGCGGTGTACAGCTTGACGCCCTTGGAGCCGTACTCCGCCACGTTGCGCTTGAGCTCATCCAGGCCCGCGTCGCTGTCCCGGGGATCGAAGTTCGTGTTGTAAATGAACTTCCCGGGGTGCTTGCGGCCCATCTCAGCGTTGCGCTGGGTGGTGTTGAAGCCCTCCTTGTACCACTCCTTGAGGTCGGTGGGCTGGAAGATGGCCACGTCCACGTGACCGTCCTCGAAGACGTCCTTCATCAGGTCGTCCTCGGAGTACTTCTGGAAGTGCTCGATCGACCAGTGGGTCGCGGGCGGTCCCAGGCTCTGGTACGCGTGGAAGCACTCGATCCAGCCTTTGGCGTACTGCTCCGCACCGGGTACCCAGTTGTCGGGAGCAGCGTTCCAGTAATGCATGTGGCTATCCACCACGAAATACTTCTCGCCATTCTTCTCGTACACGATGTCTCCTGAATGGACGGATGCTGGACTGGGGCCGGATCGAGTGCTTCCGGCGGGTGCTACTTCGACGCGACCAGGTCGAAGCCGATGTATTCGGCCGCGTCCTCCGGGTTGGCGAACATGATGGTCCGGTCGTCCTCATGGATCATCCGGCCGTAGTGGGTGGACATGCTCTCCTCGAACTCGGCCGCGTCGAAGAAGCCGGGCTCCTCGCCGAGCGCCTCGGACACCTCGTCGTAGACGACGTCCATCCGCCCGGTCGCGTCGACCCGGATCATGGACGGGAGGTAGGTCACCGTGACGTTCGGCTTGCCCGCCATGTACTCCGCGACCACGACGCCGACCTGGTTGTTCATCAGCGTGAAGCCGCACTTGTTGGACGCGGTGTTGTCGGACTTGAACGGGCTTTCCGCGGTCTTGAACGTGGTCACTGCGCCAGCTCCTTCGGGGTGTCCAGGCCGAGATCTTCCAGGATTCCGCTGAACCGGGCCTTGGCCGCATCGAGGGCGTCCTCGAACCGCGGCGGCTTGGCCTCCGGCTGCGACCACAGGGGCTGCAGCTTGCGCATGGCGGTGATCGCGCGCGGTGTCCAGTCGGACAGCCACTGCTGCATGATCCGCACGTTCTGGTCGCCGAATTCACGGTCATTGGTCAGCAGCTGGAACATCGGGATGGTGTAGCGCAGGTCCCGCTCGGAGAAGTCGAACTCCTCCGCGCCGACCACGGTCGGCGTGACAAAGTCCCCGTTGCGCGGTGCGGCGTGCTGCACCAGGCTGCTCCGGAACGGCTCGCCGACCAGCGGCTCGAACACCACGTTGGCCGCGAAGATGGCCTCGCACCAGTCGTTGATGCCGGTCAGCGCCTCGGCCAGTTCCCGCACGCCCTGCCAGGACTCGTCCTGGTTCCAGGTCTCGATGTGCGCGCTGCCGTCGAAGCCGTCGATCTCCTCGCTGAGCGTGAGGTTGTACAGCGCCAGGTCCTGGGCGGCCCGGATCCGGTGCATGCTGTTCACCGAGATCGCGTTGTTGTGCATGTTGGTCGGCGCCCGCCGGTTGGCGTTGGCGTACAGGTACAGGCCAAGCCCGTGGTCGACGTGCATCCAGGCGCCGACATTCCGCTCGACGAACCGCACCCAGCTTGAGTTCCACTGGTCAAACGCCTTCGTTTGCTTCGCTGCGTCGATGTTCTGGTTGAGCTGGCGCACGACGTTGGCGTTGTACCGGTAGAGGGTGAGCTCCCATTCCTCGTTGGGGTCGCGGAATTCATGCCAGCCGAGCGCGGGCCAGTCGTACCCCTTGCCGCCGGAGCCCGGGTAGCGCTCCGGCTCAGGGCGGTCCGATCCCCAGGCCTTGAGGACCGTCCAGTCAAGCGGGTACCCGCCCCGGCCGTCGGAGAAACCGTACAGCCAGCCCTGGCTGAGGTAGTGCCGCGGATCCGGCTGCACCTCGACGGTCACGTCCTCGTAGTGCGTCTGCTTGCGCTTGGCCGGCGTGTAGTAGTTGAACCGGCGCGCGTCCGAGTCCGGGAATACCTTGGCCCCGGCTTCCGCGTCGGTGAAGACCGGCTTGGGCACACTGCGTTCTGTTGGCGCGGTTGTCATGAGGTCTCTCCTTCGGGATCCCCGGTGGTCGTGAACTTGTCGAAGTAGATGCGCTTCTCCTCGACGCCCAGTTGCTGCAGCAGCGGCACGGCCGCCTCCACCATGGGCGGCGGGCCGCAGACGTAGGCGTGCGCTCCGGTCAGGTCGCTGGCGTGCTGCTTGACCACGTCGGTGATCATGCCGCGCTCGCCGCCCCAGTCCTGGTCGCCGTCGGCGTGGGACAGGGCCGGGATGTACCGGAAGCCGGGCAGGGTCTGCTCCAGCCGGTGCAGCTCCGGCTCGAAACAGAGATCCTGCTGGGTGCGTGCGCCGTAGAAGAACGTGGCCTTGCGGGTCAGGCCCCGGTCAGCCATCGAGCGCAGCAGGGACAGGATGGGCGCCATCCCCGCCCCGCCGCCGACGAAGACCAGGTCGGTGTCGCCATCCCGCAGGGTGAAGACGCCGTATGGCCCGGTCAGGTCGAGCCGGTCCCCCTCGGCCAGCTTGTCGGCCAGGAACCGGGAGAACTTGCCGTCCGGGTAGACCTTGATGACGAACTCGAGCAGCCCGCCATCCCGGCTGCTGATGTTGGCCATCGAGAACGACCGGACGTCGTCCGTCCCGGGTATGGCGATGTCCATGTACTGCCCCGGGAAGAACTTGATGTCGGCCGGCTCGATCAGCCGGAGCACCAGGTGCACCAGGTCGTGGGTAACCGCGTCCTTGGACACCACTTCCGCGACGCCGGTGACGATCGGCAGCCCGGAGCGGATCATCTCCTCGTCGTAGTTGAGCAGCTCGATCGTCACGTCCTCGTACGCGTGCGCCCGGCACAGCAGCGTGTAGCCTTCCTCCTTTTCAAAGTCGGGCAGCGCGAAGGTGGAGTACTTGTCAAGCTCGATGTCCTCGCCGTCCAGCACGAACGACTTGCACGCGGAGCACTGCCCCTCCTTGCAGCCGTGCATGAGCATGTAGCCCTGCTCGAACGCGGCGCGCAGGATCGTCTGCTGCTCAGCGACCTCGATCTCGATGCCGACCGGCTCGAACCGGACGACATGCTTCTCCTCCGCCATTGCTCCCCTCGTGGTGCGCCCGATTGGAGGGGAGGGGGCCGCAGCACCTTGGCTGCGGCCCACCTCCCGGTCTCGATGGCCAGACGGCTCAGGCGTCGGCTGGTGCCGGACGGCCCGCCGGGCCCTGCTTGTTGTAGTCGGCCACGAACGCCGCACGCTGCTCCGGTGTCATCTCGTTGAGCAGCACGTTCGGGCTCAGTACCTCTGGCATGCGGCGCAGGTGGTCCAGCGTCCACATCTTCTTCGGGTCCAGGTCCAGGTGCGGCTGGGCGACCAGCGTCTTGCCGTCGTCCCGGACGAAGCCCATGTCGGAGACCACGTCGGCCCAGTTCCAGCCGTGGTACAGGGTCTCCCATTCGCGCTTGCCGATGAGCTGGCCCATGTTCGGCGTGGACCGGCCCATGAACGTGGGCCGGAACGCTTCCACGTCGGTCCACCGGCAGGCCTCGTGGCAGTACGTGCGCACCTGGCCGTCGACCTCGTCGATGACCATGTCCTCGCGGACCAGGCAGGGCACCATGCAGGTCCAGCAGCGGTGCGGGTACACGTAGTCGACGCTCTCGGCGACGATCGGGTGGTGCCCGTTCGGCCGGGACAGCCGGTTGTAGTTCTCCCACCACTTGCCGTACCGGTCATACCAGCCCGGGTACTTGTACTCGAACCACTCGAAGTCGGCGTCGGTCATCGGGTCGATCCGCCAGTAGTTGGCCAGCCAGCCGGTGGCGAAGAACTGGGCTACCTCGTGCACGTAGCCCTTGTTCCAGATCTGGTTCCACGACTCCTCGATGAGGTCGTGCGGGATGACCAGGCCGTACTTCTCCAGCGGCACCAGGTAGCTGCGGTAGTAGTCGTCGTAGAT
>Ga0335076_10002882_pt1 | contig 17172 bp, 14 predicted proteins | sample Lox_Sample_25_FD_206717 | JGI IMG/M metagenome (GOLD analysis project Ga0335076, IMG submission 206717) | Soil microbial communities from Loxahatchee National Wildlife Refuge, Florida, United States - Lox_Sample_2.5 | ecosystem: Environmental > Terrestrial > Soil > Wetlands | place: USA... | reverse complement strand
CAAATACGCCACCGACATCACCGAGCAGAAGCTGCGCAACGCGGATTTCGAGGGCCAGCTCGCGGCGATCGGCAAGGCGCAGGCGGTGATCGAGTTCACGCTCGACGGCAAGGTGCTGAACGCCAATGAGAACTTCCTGAAGGTGCTGGGCTATTCGCTGGACGAAATCCGCGGCCAGCATCACAGCCTGTTCGTCGATCCGGCCTTCCGTCAGAGCGCCGAGTACCGTCTGTTCTGGGAGAAGCTGGGTCGCGGCGAATACGACGCCGGCCAGTACCGCCGCGTCGGCAAGGGCGGCAAGGAGATCTGGATCCAGGCGAGCTACAACCCGATCATGGACGCGAACGACAAGCCGTTCAAGGTCGTGAAATACGCCACCGACGTCACCGAGCAGGTGCGCGCGGCGAAAATCCTTCAGCTCGCCGTCCAGCAGACGCAGGAAATCGTCACCGCCGCCAAGAACAACGATCTGAGCCAGCGCGTCCCGCTCGAAGGCAAGACCGGCGAGATCGAGGCGCTCTGCGGCGGCGTCAACGGCCTCTTGGACAGCATGACGGCGATCGTGACCAGCATCATCGACTCGTCCGGAACCATCGCCACCGCCGCGCGCGAAATTGCGATGGGCAACACCGACCTGTCGCAGCGCACGGAAGAGCAGGCGTCGAGCCTCGAGGAGACGGCGGCCAGCCTCGAAGAGCTCACCACAACGGTGAAGCAGAACGCCGACAACGCGCAGCAGGCGAACAAGCTGGCGAGTTCGGCGTCGGACGTGGCGGTCAAAGGCGGCAAGGTCGTCAACGAAGTCGTCCAGACCATGGATGGCATCACGCAAGCCAGCCGCAAGATCGCCGAGATCATCGGCGTGATCGACGAGATCGCGTTTCAGACCAACATCCTCGCCCTCAATGCCGCGGTCGAGGCGGCGCGGGCCGGAGAGCAAGGCCGCGGCTTCGCCGTGGTCGCGGCGGAAGTGCGCAATCTGGCGCAGCGCAGCGCCAACGCCGCCAAGGAGATCAAAGCCTTGATCTCCGACTCCGTCAGCAAGGTCGATGCCGGCTCCAAGCTCGTCGACAGCGCCGGGAAGACGATGGAAGAGATCGTGTCGTCGGTGAAGCGCGTCACCGACATCATGTCCGAGATCTCCGCCGCGTCACAGGAGCAGAGCGCCGGGATCGAGCAGGTGAACACCGCCGTGACGCAGATGGACAAGATCACGCAGCAGAACGCGGCGCTGGTCGAAGAGGCGGCTGCCTCCGCCAAATCGATGGAAGAGCAGACCGGCGCGCTCTCGGACATGGTCGCGGTTTTCACCTTGGCCGAGGGGCAGCGCGCGGCGCAGAACGTGGCCGCCCCGCGCGCGCCGGTGGCTGCGACCGGCAACCCGGTGGTTGACGGCGCCGTGCGCAAAGTGGCGCGGCCGTCCCCGGCGCCGGCGCGTCCCGCCAAGGCGGAAAAGCCCGAGGCGGCAGAGGCCAAGCCGGCCCTCAAGCGCCGCGCGGCGGGCGGGAATGGCGCTGACGCGGAGTGGCAGGAATTCTAGACCGCCTGCCGCGGGCAACCGCTTCGACCGGCCGCAGCGTGTCGCCGCGGGCGCTGAGCGGGAAGCCCGGGGAGATCGCGATCAGGTGGACGCGCTGAATGCTGCCGCCTGATCGCGGGCTCCAGTCCGGACGATATCTCGACGGCGCCCGCTCATCGCGAGCGCTCGGAAATACCGCAGAAATGTGAGCCATGCAGATCGCCCCGCAGAACGAGTTTCGCCTGCTCGAGCGCGACTTTCAGAAGATCGTCGAGCTCGTGCGCGAGCATGCCGGCATCGTTCTCGGCGAGCGCAAGCGCGAGCTGGTCTATGGCCGGCTGTCGCGCCGGCTTCGCGAGCTCGGCTTCAAGGATTTTTCCGACTACTGCGCCTATCTGGAAAGCCCGGAGGGCGAATCCGAACGCGGGATGATGGTGAACGCGATCACCACCAATCTCACCGGATTTTTCCGCGAGGCGCATCACTTCGAGTTCCTGGCCAAGGAAGTGCTTGCCGCCATGGCGGGATCGCGTTCGACGGCGGCTCGGCGCCTGCGCCTCTGGTCGGCCGGCTGCTCTTCCGGAGAGGAGCCCTATTCGATCGCCATGACGGTGCGCGAGGCTCTCGGCGACGGCACCCGCTGGGACGCGAAGATCCTGGCGACGGACATCGATACCCAGATGGTCGCGACGGCAAAGGCCGGCCGTTATCCCGCGAACCGCACCGAATCGATTCCGCCGGCGATGCGGCGAAAGTTCGCCTGCCCGCTCGACGACGGCTCGCTCGAGATGTCGCAAGCCTTGAAATCGATGATCGTGTTCAAGCCGCTCAACCTCTTCGATCCCTGGCCGATGCAGGGGCCGTTCGACGCGATCTTCTGCCGCAATGTGATCATCTATTTCGATACCGACGCCAAGCGCGCTCTGTTCGACCGTTTCGCGGAAATCCTGAAGCCGGGCGGCTGGATGTTCATCGGTCATTCGGAAAGCCTGTTCCGCCTCTCCGACCGGTTCCGCCATGTCGGACGCACGATCTATCGGAGGATTTCGTGAAGCCGTCGCCGTCATCTGCCGATCGCCGCCGCCCCTCGGCGGATGATCGGGCGGTCTTCGACACGACGGTTCGCCGCTACCGCGATCTGCACTTCAATGCGATCGGCATCAAGGTCCTTCCCGGGGAGCATTACGTCAGTCGGTCCGCGGAGGAGATGATCGTCACGATCCTCGGGTCGTGTGTCGCCGCCTGCATTCGCGATCCCGCCGCCCGCGTCGGCGGCATGAATCACTTCATGCTGCCGGAAAGCCAGACGGGCGAGTGGGGACAGACGTCATCCAGCATGCGCTACGGCAATTTTGCGATGGAACGGCTGATCAACGACATCCTGAAGCTCGGCGGTCGCCGCAGCCATCTGGAGATAAAGGTGTTCGGCGGCGCCAATGTCCTCAGCAATGGCGCGACGATCGGCCATAAGAATGCCGAGTTCATCGAAGCCTATCTGAAGGCGGAAGGCTTGCCGATCGCGGCACGGCACCTCTACGGCGATCATCCGCGCCGCATCCATTATTTCCCGAGCACCGGCAAAGTGGCGCTGCTCGAGCTGCGGCGCGCGAACGATCTCGAGGGCGTCAGCATCGAGCAAGACTATCGGGACACGCTCAAGCAGGCGCCGGTGGCCGGCTCCATCGAGCTTTTCGAATGAACGGGGGGTCGAGCATGCCGATTCGGGTTCTCATCGTCGATGATTCGGCGCTGATCCGCCAGCTGCTGACCGCCATCCTGGGTGGCGACAGGGAGATCGAGGTCGTCGGCGTCGCGCCGGATCCCATCGCCGCGCGCGACAAGATCAAGGCCCTCAATCCCGACGTGCTCACCCTCGATATCGAGATGCCGCGCATGGACGGGCTCAGCTTTCTCGAGAAGCTGATGGCGCTGCGTCCGATGCCGGTTGTCGTCGTCTCGACCTTGACGCAGAAGGGGGCCGATGCGGCGTTGCGCGCGCTGGAGCTGGGCGCGGTCGATTACGTCGCCAAGCCGCTCAGCGATATCCGCGAGGGGGTCTCGGCCCTCGGCGGAGAATTGATCGCAAAGGTCAAGGCGGCCGCCGGCGCGCGCATCTCGGCGCGCAGCCGCGGCCAGAGCGCGCGCAAACCGCATGTCTTCGATCACCGCCTCTCGACCGAAGGCAGGCTGGTGGCGGTCGGCGCGTCCACCGGCGGCGTCGAGGCGCTGCAGGAATTGTTCACGGCGCTTCCGGCCAATATCCCGGCGACCCTGGTGACGCAACACATGCCCGCGGGCTTCACCGCCTGCTTCGCCAAGCGTCTCGATGAGCGTTGCGCCATGACCGTGACCGAGGCTGCCGACGGTGTGCGCGTGCTCCCGGGTCACGTCTATATCGCGCCCGGAAACCGGCATCTCGAGCTGGTCCGTTCCGGGGCACACTATTTTTGCCATCTGCACGATGGCCCGCCGGTGTCCGGACATCGGCCTTCCGTCGATGTCCTGTTCAATTCCTTTGCCGCCGTCGCCGGCAAGAATGCCATCGGCGTCATTCTCACCGGCATGGGCAGCGACGGCGCGGCCGGCCTGCTCAAGATGCGGCAGGCGGGCGCGCGAACGATGGGGCAGGACGAGGCGAGCTGCCTGATCTACGGCATGCCGAAAGTGGCCAAGCGCTTCGGCGGCGTCGAGGCCGAATTTCCGCTGTCGAAGCTGCCGCAAGAGATCCTGGCTTGCGCGAGCTCGCCATCGGCAAAGAGCGAAGCGACCCGATGATCGGTTGGTCGCAAAAGCGAAAGCCCGTGCCGATCGCCGGCGCAGACGGTGGGGCGAAGAGCGTTCCGCCGCTCGCCGCGCCGCGTCCCTTGGGCGAGATGGCGCAGAGCGGGTCGACGGTGAGGGCGGTTCTCCAGCGCTGGGGAAGCTTCAGCTCGGTCTTGAGCCGCATCGTCAAGAGCATCGTGCAGGAAGTCCGCGGCGCCATGAACGACATGGAGGCTGAAACCGGCACCGTCGTCAGCGCCTTTCGCGAAGTCGCCGGCAAGGCCAAGGCCCAGAGCGAGCGCGTCGGCAAATTGTCGAGCCTGGCGAGCGAAATTCAGGTCGATGGACAAACCGTATCGCTCACCGAGACGACGGCGCTGTTGGATGAGGCCCTCAGCGACAGCGTCTCGAAGATCGAGTTCGCGGCGCGTCGCGCGGCGATGATGGTCAGCACGCTCGAAGAGATGACCCAGAGCCTGGGCCAGGTCGAACGCTGCATCGGGCAAGTGGATGCGATCAACGGCCAAACCAACATGTTGGCGCTCAACGCCCGGATCGAGGCAAATCGCGCCGGCGAAGCGGGCAAGGCGTTTGCGGTGATCGCCAGCGAAATCCGCGAGTTGTCGCGGTCCACCCGTAATCTTTCCGAGACCATGCGTGCCCAGATGGCCAAGCTCGTTGCCAGCGCGCGCAACAGCCACGAAGCGCTCCGCGCGGTGGCGAGCACCGACATGTCGTCGCTGCTTGTCGCCAAGGGCAAAGTCGATCAATTGGTCCAGGCGATGGTTGACCGCGGGTCAAGTTTGGCGGCGATCGTCTCGGAGGCTGCGGTCGACGCCAAGAACATTACCCGCCAGATCGACCACATCATCACCGGCATGCAGTTCCAGGACCGCGTGACTCAGCGGCTGGAGCAGGTCACCGATACCCTCGCCGTGCTCGGCGAAGCCGTCGGCGATCTGCGCGACGAGACCGCGGCGGCGGTTCCGGATCTGGCGCTCGACCAATCGGCGCGCGACATCGAGTGGCTGAAAGGGCTGTCCGCGCGCTACAAGCTCAGCGATATGCGCACGAAATTCGTGATCCACGTGATCGAGGGCCAGGAACACGCCGCTGCGCAAGATGTCGCCGCCGGCGCGAAGAGCGCCGAGACCGGTTCGATCGAGCTGTTTTGAACGTGGCCTAAACCCGGCCTCCTTCCTTACCCCCCGCAAAAGCGCAGAGCTATCGCATATAGATTCACCACGGAGGCACGGAGGGCACGGAGAATAAGTGTTTGGCGCGCGAAAGCGCGCCATTCTTCCCTTCTCTGTGATCTCCGTGCCTCCGTGGTGAGTCTTTCTCTGCCACAGGTGCGGCGACAAATGCGATTGCCCCGCGCGAAAGCGGGGACGAATAAACAGAGCAAGTGATCGGACCCAATCGGACGACGCTCTAGGCGATCCGCCAAGTGCGCCACATGCTCAGCGCTTCAGCCGCAGCAGTCGGTCGGCATTGCCATACGCGATCTTCTCTCGATCCGCCGGCGACACCGGCAAAGCGTCGAGGAAGGCGCGGCCCTTGGCGTTGGCGGCGAAGGGATAGTCGACCGAGAACAGGATGCGGTCGGTTCCGAAAGTATGAAGCGCTGCGAGAAACGGCGGCAAGGTGAAGAAGCCGCTGGTGGTGATGTGGACCTGCTCGAGGATGGTCTGGCCGATTGGCCGCTTTAGAAATCGCTCCGCCTCGGGCCCCATCGACTGGTCGCAGCGCGCGAGCATCGCCGGCAGCCCTTCGCCCATATGGCCGATGATCAGCTGCAGGCGGGGATAGCGGTCCAAGGTTCCCGACAGCACCAGGCGCAACACATGGACGGCGGTTTCCGCGTGCCAGCCCCAGCCGGCGATCGCCAGCAGGAAGCTCAGATGGCCGGGCAGCCCGTCGTAATAGGCCTCGCGCACCGCTTTGGGCGGGATGCCGGGATGGAGATAAAGCGGCACGTCCAGCCGCTCCGCCCGCGCCAGGATCGGCGCGAAGCGCGGATCGTCGAGGAAGCGGCCGCCGGTATGGCCGTTTATGAGCGCGCCATGGAAGCCGAGCTCGGTCACCGCGCGCTCCAATTCATCGGCCGCGGCGTCGGGCGCCATCATCGGCAGATGCGCGAAGCCGCCAAAGCGTTGCGGATGCTCGGCGACGATGCGCGCGAGGTTGTCGTTCAGGTCGCGGGCAAGGCCGACACCCGCCGCGCCTTCCAGCAAATCCGCACCCGGACCGGCGACCGAGAGCACCTCGACCGTGATGCCGCTCGCATCCATATCCGCGAGCCGCTTCTCCCCCAGCTCCTGCAGCTCGCCGAGCCGGACCATTGGCCCAAAGGGCACGTCGGGCGGCGGGAAGCCGCGGCGGAGAATCGCCTCGCGGTCGATCCGCTTGGTCAGCGACGGGATGGTGAAATGCTCCTCGAGGGCAACGACACGCATGAGACGTGGCCTCCTTCCCCTGAACCGCGGATAATCGCCGGGATGATGGTGCGACGTCTTTCGCAGGCGCGCAACCAATCCGGCTGCGACGGGGATAGAGGGGCGCCGCTGCCCGTACTATCGGATGAGGTGGAGACCGCCCTGGCGCCTGTCAGTGATGCAAAAGGAGAATTTTCGGATGAGAACCCGCTCGATCGTCGTTGGGCTCGCTACCCTGGTCGCCTCTGCGGCGGTTGCCGCCGAACCCGGCGTTTTCGTCGGCGAGTGGCACTGGAACGGCACGGCGTCGGTGGGGGCGCCGGGCGAACCCAAGCCGCGCGACGTGGTCCTCACCATCACCAGCGCCGATGCCGCCCATGTCGCGTGGCGCCTGACCATGGTCGACGAGAACGGCCAGAGCCATGAGCAATCCTTCAACGGCAGCGGCGACGGCAAGCCGGTGGCGGTCACCGGCAACTCCACCGGCTCGATGGCCGCCTTCACCGTCACGCCGACCGCGCTGCAAAGCGTCTACACCTACCCGGATGGCGCCACCGACCGCTCCACCTGCGCGGTTTCCGCCGATCGGAAGACGATGACCTGTCACGGGGTCGAGAATGACGGCAAGGGTCACACCGCTCCCTATACCGACGTCTACGACCGGAAATAGCGCCGGCCTAACCCGCGCTCGCGCCATCGAAGGGCGTCGCGCGGTTTGCCAGAACCCGCCCGTTCTGCGGATCGATGCGCAGCGTCTCGACGCGATCCCCGGTCACGACTTTGGTCGTATAGGCGAGCTTGCCGGCGGCCGAGGTCAGGGTGCTGGCGATCGCCTTGCCGCCGCTCTGCCGCTCGGCGATCTCGACGGCACGGCGCAGCGGCACGCTGGCGGTGTCCTGTAGCCACATCAGCCGAGCCGCTTCCGCCGCGCCGAGCCCGGTCCCGGGTGTGGTCACGGGCGTGCCGAGAAGCCGCCCGGTCGTCGCATCGATCCGGCCTTGCCACATCACGCCGTTGGCGAAGGTATCGATGTCGTAGACCGGCTTGCCCGGCGCGGCGGCGAAGCGCGCCCCGACGGCGTTCGCATGCGACATCGCCTCCGCGATCGTAATCGCTTGCGGCAGCGATACCGGCACGCGAGCGACCTCGGCGATCCCGGCGTGATCATCCGCCGCCGCAACGGCCCAGGCGGGCCGGGCAAGCAGCAGGGCGGCGCTGAGCGCCACCGCAAGGGAAGTCCGCATCCCCAGACAACGCTCACCACTGTGGAAAACTCCTGTCAAACCCCCTCCCCCCTTGAGGGGGAGGTCGGCGCGAAGCGCCGGGTGGGGGTAGTTGCGGGGCGCGCTGTCGCCGCACCAGGGAGGGGGCCCACCACGGAGACACGGAGATCACGGAGAAAAGAGCTCTTAGAGCGCGTGCCGGGTGGATCAGCCCTCGTTATTCGCCTTCCCCGCGCCAGCGCTAGGGTACGTACACATCTCACAAAACACCGCGATTCCAGTATCTTCCCGCCGTCCCCGCGAAAGCGGGGACCCAGAGCCATGCGCTCCGTTCATTGGGGCTGAACCTCAGGGATGCCCGCTTTCGAGCGTGTGAAGGAATCGCACGCAAAGGTGCTTTCGCTGACATCGTGCGGCTCAGAAATGGACCCCCGCTTTCGCGGGGGCGACGAATTCTAAAGCAAAATCAAATTATTCCGTCATTCCCGCGAAAGCGGGAATCCATACGGTCTCCTTCGTCCACTTCGATTTCTTCACAAGCGCTTGTTTTCACTTTATCTCTTCTCCGTGTCTCCGTGGTGGACCTCATATGCGCTCATGGAGAGGATTTCACCCCTGCGCCACCACGCGGTTCCGCAGCACGCCGAGCCCCTCGACCTCGAGCTCGACCACGTCGCCGGGCTTCAGGAACCGGCCTTGCTCGAGGCCGCAGCCGAAACCCACCGTGCCGGAGCCGAAGAACTCGCCGGCGTGCAGCGTCTCGTCCGTCGAGACATGGGCGATCATGTCCTCGAATTTGTGCTGCATCTTGCCGCTGTTGCCGCGCGACCATTCCTCGCCGTTGATCCGCGCCACCATCGTGAGATTGTAGGGGTCGGCGATCTCGTCCGCGGTCACCAGCCAGGGGCCGAGGATGTTGCCGGTGTCGAAATCCTTGCCCTTGGCCGGGCCGAGCTGGCCCTGCATCTCGCGCATCTGCGCGTCGCGCGCGCTGACATCGTTGAAGATGCAAAAGCCGAAGATGTGGCCGCGCGCCGCTTCGCGGGCGATGTTCTTGCCGGTCTTGCCGATGAAGACGCCGAACTCGAGCTCGTAGTCGAGCTGCTTGCAATAGCGCGGCCAGAGCACGTCGGCACCGGTACCGATGACGCTGAAGCGGTTGCATTTGTAGTAGATCGGCTGCTCGTACCAGACCTTGGGGATCTCGACCTTGCCGGGATCGAGCCGCTCGCCGCCGCGGAAGGTCGGCGTGATCGCCCGCGCATTGCGGATGTGCTGCTCGAAGACGAGGAAATCGCGCATCTGCCGCGGCTCCGGCACCGGCGCCAGCAGGCGCACCGCGGCGAGATCGACGCGCGTTTTCGGCTGCTGCACCAGGCGCCGCGCATGGTCGAGCGCGGCGCCGCCGCCATCGATCAGCGCCAGCATGTCGCGGAAATAGGGCGCGGCGTCGCTGGCCGTGAGATCGACCGCCGCGCGTTCGCCGGGCAGCAGCGCGCCGACATGCCGGGCGCCTTGGGTCTCGAAGGTGACGAGCTTCATCGTTTCCTCCTCATCGCGCCGCGCCGGCTTTGTGCTCGGCGTGATAGCGGCCCATCGCCGCGAACAGCGCCAGCGCATCGGTCGGCGTCGTGTCGTGGGCGAATTCGCGGTAGAGCGCATGGGTATTGACCAGGATGCGCTCGGGGTCGGTCCAATCGGCGAACGGCGCGAGCGAGATGTCGCGGGCCGCTTGCTCATAGGGCATGCCGGCGTCGAAGCGCTGTTTCGCTTCGTCGCGGATATATTCGAGGTAGCGCTTCATCGCCCGCACCCCCGCCTTGTCGGTGATCGGTCCGTGGCCGGGCACGACCGTCTCGACGTCCCAGCCGAGAATGAGGTCGCAGGCCTTGATCCAATTGCCGACCGGGCCGGCCCAGAGCACGGGATGGCCGTTGACGAAGAGGATGTCGCCGGTGAAGACGGTGCGGTCCTGCGGCACATGAACGATGACGTCGCCGCCGGTATGCGCCGGCCCCACTTCGACGAGCCGCACCTCCTTGCCGCCGACGCGGAGCTCGAGCGCGCGCTCGAAGGTGCGGCTCGGCAAGGTCAGCACGATGCCCGCGAAATCGAAGCGCGTGCCCATCACTTCGTGGAAGAAGGCGGCACCGGGACCGAGCTGGCGCCAATGCTGCATCATCGCCGCGAGCTGCTCGGGCGGCCGCTCGCGCATCTCCTCGGCGCACGCCCGAGAGGCGATGATCTCGGCGCCGGCGACGAGCTGGTTGCCGAAGGTGTGATCGCCATTCGAATGCGTGTTGACGAGCGTGCCGATCTGCTGTGCGGCAGGGCTCGCGGCGCGGAACGCCGCCAGCATCTCGCGCGTGCATTTGAGATCGAAGAGCGTGTCGACGAGCAGGCTTTCGCCGCTGTCGGTGACGAGCCCGGCATTGCTCCAGCCCCAGGTGCCGTCCGGCTGCAAATACGCGAAGCAGCCGGTGCCGAGATCGTGCACGCCTTTCGCATAGGGCCACGCCATTCCGTCCTCCCTGTCGCCTGCTTGCTCTGACGCACCCCACCTCACCCCAACCCTCTCCGCCCCTCAGGGGCGGAGAGGGAGGGGACCCGTCGCGTCAGCGACGGGGAGGGTGAGGTGGGGCGCCGATGGCTACGCACGACTGAATCCCAACGCTAGGCTGCGGTGGACCCGCAGATAAAGCAAGCGGCGTTGGAAGCGGGCTGCCGTGCGTGCTAGCGTTCGCCATGCGCCCCACCGAGAGCGACCTTCTGCTCGTCGTCGATGTTCAGAATGATTTCTGCCCGGGCGGGGCGCTCGCGGTGAGCGAGGGCGATCGGGTGGTCCCGGTGGCGAACCGGCTCGGCGAGCGCTTTCAGCATGTCGCGCTGACCCAGGATTGGCATCCGCCCGGCCACCGCTCCTTCGCCAGCACGCATCCCGGCCGCAAGCCGTTCGAGACGATCGAGCTCGATTACGGCGCACAGACCCTGTGGCCGGATCATTGCGTGCAGGAAACCTCGGGCGCGGCGTTTCATCCACGCCTCCATCTGCCGCGCGCCGAGCTGGTGCTGCGCAAGGGCTTCCGCCCGGCGATCGACTCATATTCCGCCTTCTACGAGAACGACCGGGCGACGCCGACCGGGCTTGCCTTCTATCTGCGCGAGCGCGGCTTCACCCGCCTGTTCCTGGCCGGGCTCGCCACCGATTTCTGCGTCTATTATTCCGCGATCGACGCGCGCCGCCTCGGCTTTTCCGTCGTGGTGATCGAGGATGGCTGCCGCGCCATCGATCTCGCCGGCTCGCTCGCCGCCGCCCTGCGCGCCATGGCGGAAGCCGGCGTGGAGCGCCTCTCCAGCGACGCGATCGCGTGAGCCCGCCTGCGCCGGGATTCACCACAGAGACACCGAGGCACAGAGATTTGGTGTTTGGCGCGCCGCGCCATCCTTTGTTTCTCCGTGCCTCTGTGTCTCTGTGGTGAATCCGTTTCCCAAATGCGATAGCCCGGCTCTGCTGAGGGGTGCCGTGGTACCCTCTGACGAGGACTGCGCTCTTTGACATCGTAAACCAATGTTTCACGTGGAAAAAAATGCTCCCGGTGTACACCAGGGGCGTAGCCTGCTCCCCGTCCTCTCCGCTTGAAGGGCAGGGAAGCAGGCGCCGCGCGCCGCATTTGACCGCGCGGGCGAACCGGCATAGCCTTTTCGGCAATCGGCGAATCGAGCGGCTAAGGGAGGAGATCGTGAGCAAAGCGCGCGATCGTGAAGAGCTGACCCGGGTCGGGCCGGGCACGGTGATGGGCGAGTTCATGCGGCAGTATTGGATTCCGGCCGCGTTGTCCTCGGAGCTGGTTGCCGATGGCGATCCGCTGCGGCTGCTGCTGCTCGGCGAGAAGCTCATCGCCTTCCGCGACAGCGCCGGGCGGGTGGGGGTGATGGACCAGCGCTGTCCCCATCGCTGCGCCTCGCTCTTCCTCGGCCGCAACGAGCACGGGGGTCTCCGCTGCGTCTATCACGGCTGGAAATTCGATGTCACCGGCCAATGCGTCGACATGCCGAGCGTGCCGGCGGAGCACGACTTCAAAGAGAAGGTCAAGGCGAAAGCCTACCGCACCGCCGAGCGCAACGGCCTGGTCTGGGTCTATATGGGCGAGCGCAAGGAAGTGCCGCCGCTACCGGCGATCGAGGTGGCGCTGCTGCCCGAGGCGGAGATGACGCAGCTCTTCGTGCAGCGCCGCTGCAATTGGCTGCAAGCGCTCGAAGGCGAGATCGACACCTCGCATTTCGGCTTCCTGCATATGGGCAGCGTCGGCGTCGCGGACCTCGATCCCGCCGATCCGCTGCGCTACACGATCATGGATCGCGCTCCGGATTATCACGTCGCCGAGGCGCCCTGGGGTACGACCTATGCCGCTTTCCGGCCGGCCGATCCGGGAGAGACCTACTGGCGCGTCGCCAATTTCATGTTTCCGTTCTGGACGCAGACGCCGGCCGGCGCTTTCCCGACCCATGTCGGCGCGCGCGCCTGGGTCCCGATGGATGACGAGCACACCATGTTCCTGCACCTGCATTGGAAAGCGTCCTCGCCCTCGCTGCCCCTCACGCGGCCCCTCGGCAACGGGCCGCTGCATGTGACGCGCACGCTCGACTATCTGCCGAACGACACCGGCTGGCATGGCCGCTGGCGGCTCCGCGCCAATGAGGACAATGACTGGGAGATCGACCGCGCCGCGCAGCGCGCCGGCCAGAGCTACACCGGCATCGGCAATATCCACCTGCAGGACCAGGCGGTGACCGAGAGCATGGGGCCGGTCGTCGATCATGAGCTCGAGCATCTCGGTCCCTCCGACCGGATGATCACCCGCACGCGCCGGCGGCTGCTGCAAGCGGCGCGTGCCTGGCGCGACACCGGCGCCGCGCCGCCGCTCGTCGACGATCCCGCCATCTACTTCACGGCGCGCAGCGGCTTTTTCGTCAGCGCCGCAGGCTTGGACTGGCGTGACGCCTATGCGCGGCAGGTCGAGACCGCGGCGCGCCCGGTGCCGACGCAGCAAGCGGCCGAGTAAGATCGCGCATTGGCGGTCGGTCGCCTGAGCGACCCCACCTCACCCTCCCGCTGCGCGGGTCCCTCCCTCTCCGCCCCTGAGCGGCGGAGAGGGTTGGGGTGAGGTGGGGAGTCACGGCACGAGCGTTCGCAAAATCTTTACGGAGGCGGCGATGGCGGGTCGTTGGATCGAGGTGAAGGCGAAGGACGGCGGCAGCTTCAAGGCTTATCTCGCGACCCCGGACAAGGGCAGCGGCCCCGGCATCGTGCTGCTGCAGGAGATCTTCGGCGTCAACGCCTATATCCGCAGCGTCGCCGATCACTATGCCGAGGAAGGCTATGTCGTGCTCGCGCCCGATCTGTTCTGGCGCATCAAGCCGGGCATCGAGCTCGGCTTCACCGAGGAGGACCGCAAGCAGGCCTTCGCCTATCGCGAAAAATTCGACGTCGACCGCTCGGTCGAGGATATTGGCGCCACCATCGCCGCGCTGCGCGCGCTGCCGGAAATGAAGGGCAAGGTCGGCGCCATCGGCTTCTGCCTCGGCGGGCTCCTTGCCTATTTGAGCGCGGCGCGCCTCGGCGTCGATTGCGCCGTCTCCTATTACGGCGTCGGCATCGAGCAGGTGCTGGGCGAGGCGGCGAAGATCAAATGCCCGATGGTGCTGCATATGGGCGAGAAGGATCGCTGGACGCCGCCCGCGGTGGTGAACGCGATCAAAGCGGCCTTCGAGGGCCGTCCCGACATCGAGATCTATGTCTATCCCGGCGTGGATCACGCCTTCTCGCGCAAAGGCGGCAGCAATTTCGACAAGCCGGCGGCGATGATGGCGCATTCGCGCTCGATCGCCCTCTTCCGCAAGGTGCTGGGGCCGGTGTTCAATCTGACCGCCCTGTGGGAGCAGCATTGCTATTACGAGTTCGCAACGCGCGACGTCGACGCCACCATGTCGACGATGGTGGCCGAGCCCTATGTCAACCACGTTCCGACCATGACCGGCGGCGTCGGCGCCAAGGATTTGAGTCGCTTCTACAAGCACCATTTCGTCAACTCGAATCCGGCCGATACGCGCCTCATTCCGATCTCGCGCACGGTCGGCGCCGACCGCGTCGTCGACGAGATGATCTTCTGCTTCACCCATGACCGCGAGATCGACTGGATGCTGCCGGGCGTCAAGCCGACGGGCAAATATGTCGAGGTGCCGCTGGTCGCGATCATCAATTTCCGCGGCGGCAAGCTCTATCACGAGCACATCTATTGGGATCAGGCCTCGGTGCTGGTGCAGATCGGCCTGCTCGATCCCAAGCTCGTTCCCGCCGCGGGCGCGGAGACGGCGAAGAAGGTGCTCGACGAGACGCTGCCCTCCAATACGCTGATGCGGCGCTGGGCCGAAAGCGCCAAAGCCGGGTAGGGCGCGCGCCGCTCTATTCCCGAACCACGTATTGGCGCTTTCCCGCCACCGTATAGGGCTCGCGCAGCAGCGGCGCGAAGCGCAGCTTCGATCGGTCGAGCGGGCCGCAGTGGCGTTCGATGACATCGAGAAAGCGGCGACGCGTCGCTTCCAGGCCGCCATTGCCGGCGGTGCGCACCGCGATCTCGATCTCCTCGCCGGTTTGCCGGATGAGATAGGAGCGCACTTCGGGCACGAGATCGAGACAATCTTCCAGCAATTCGCTGTGCACGTCGCGCTTGCTCCCGTCGCGCAAGGTCAGCTGCAGCAGCGTCCTGGTCCGCCCGGCGATGCGCGCGCAGCCGAACGGCAGAGGATCGCCGCCCTCGAGCGGCTGCACGCGATCGCCCGTGCCGAAATGGATGAGGGGGAAGCGAAACGGCTGCAGCGAGCTGACGAGCAGCTCGCCGGCGTCGCTCGCATGGCAGTGAAAGGCATCCCAGAGAAAAGTGAGGGCGCTTGCCTCCGGCGTCGAATAGGCGATGACGCCGGTTTCGCCCATGCCGTATTCGATCAGCGGCACCGCGCCGAGCAGCGCGCGAACGCGCCGGAGATCCCGGGCGAACACGGTCTCGGAGCAGAAAACGATGGCGCGAACCCCGGCGTCACGGCCGTCGATGCCGGATCGCTCGACGAAATCGAGCAGCTTGCGGATGGCCGAGACATAGCCCACGACAACCGCGCCCGGACGCGCCCTGATCGCGTCGAAATAGGCGGCGACCGATTGATCATCGAGGCGATAGACGCTGAGACGCGCGGTGCCGATCAACCGGTCCATCACGCTTCGCTTGGCGCGGTTGAGGCGGCCCTTGAGGCCGAAGCCGTAGAGATGATCGTGTCCCCAGATCAGCACGATGTTGTCGCCGGGCGCGATGTCGGCCCAGGAACGCCCGAGATACATATTGGAATGAAGAAAGGCGTGATCCTCCGGTCCGCGCGGGAACCAGGTCGAGGGTCCCGTGCTGCCGCCCGTTCCGATGAAGCCGCACGGGCGCGCATCCTCGGCGATCGTCCGGAAATTCTCTTCGAGGTCGGCTTTGCGCAAGACCGGGAAGTGCTGCAGCTCGGTCAGATCGGCAAGCTCATCCTTGAGCCCGTGACGCCGCTGCCATTCGGCGTAGAAGCGATATCGCCGCGTCGCCAGCCGCCAGACCGCGTTGAAGGCGGCCAGCTGGTGCCGTGCGATCTCGGCCGGATCGGTGACGCGCCGATAGAGCTCCCGCCGCTCGGCCAGCAGCTGGAGACGCTGGCGCAGGCCGATGCCGACCACCGCGCGCGCCAGGCTTGACGGCGCCCGGCGCCGGGCGCGCCGCGGCGCGATGCTCGAAAGGTCCTTCGCGGTCGCGATCGATCGCATTCGAGTGGCGTCAGCCGAGCGCTGCCTGAGGCGAGAGACCGATGCGTTCCAGGTCGCGCGCGATCGCGCCGGCGCAGTCGAAGCTCGTGACGAAGGCCGGGGTCTTCTCCACCAGACGCCCCAACGCGATCCAGCCATTCCACTGATCGGGATACTTCCGCACCAGCGGCTCGAGCTGCGCGGCATAGGCGCGGATCGCCGTCGAATAGGGCGGATCGACGCGGTCATCGATCGGCAAGGCCGGGCCGATCGACACCTTGTAAGCGCCGGTCTCGTTCCGCACCGCGAAGATCGGCAACAGCGGTGCGCCGGTGCTGCGGGCGAGATGCAGGGGTCCGGTGGCGATGCGGAGCGTGCCGTGCAGGAATTTGGTGTCGAGCGTGCGCCGGCCGGTCTCGGCGACGGTGATCGAGACGATCTGGTTCGCCGCCAATCGCGCGCGCAGCGTCTTGAGCGCCGCGCTCGCATCGTTCTTCTCGATCACGATGCGCTCGCTCAGAAACCGGTTCTCGACCGCGACCCAGCGCGGATTGAGGAAGCGGATGCCGAAGGGCGAAACCGAGAAACCATGCTCAGGGCGGGAGAGGTGGACGAGGCTGCGAAAGCCGGCTTGCCGAACGGCAAGGGGAACGATCAGCGGCCGGTAGACGAAATCGCTGATCCAGAGAATGGCGCCGGCGCCGTGGCGCAAGGCGGCGGCGAGGTTCTCGAAGCCCGACACCTCGATGCGGGGTCGCCACAAGCGGCCGGGACGCTGCAGCGCCAGGATCTGCAGCGTCATCTCGAGCGAGCGCGCCTGCCAGCGCCGGAACAGGGTTGTGGCCTCGGGCAGCGTCATGCCGTCGAGGAGATGGGCGATGACGATGTCGCTGGCGCCTTTGCGGAGGTTGCGGCGCCCCTTCGCCTGTCGGATGGCCCGGGCCAGCGGCGCCAATTGCTCGATCGGCACGAGCCAGCTGACCGGCAGCAGGGCGAGCAGCTTTGCCGATTCATGAAGCGCGCCGGTGATCCGCATGTTCGTCCCTTGCCCCCTCGCCGGCGTGGCCTGCGCTACTCCCAGGCGAGCCCATGCTATCGCTGCGCGAGGTCGAAAGTTCCCGCCGGACGCGGCGTTGTCGCCGCGGCGAAGCGGCGGGAACGAGAGCGGCCGGCCGGCGTTTGTCCTAGATTCGTTCTACCGAAGGTTGGAGACCCGTCGTGGCACCGGCCGCGCGGCGCCTTAACGTTTGGGCGAGCAGGTGACGATCCGCGACAAGGTTCTGGCATCGCTTCCTTGGGCATTGCTCGAGACCCTATCCTCCGCCGTGCTCGGCGTGGTCTCCGTGTTTGTCCTCGGCCGGTTGTTGCGGCCGGCCGAATTCGGCGTCGCGGCCCTCGCCCTCG
>Ga0335076_10002881_pt1 | contig 17176 bp, 13 predicted proteins | sample Lox_Sample_25_FD_206717 | JGI IMG/M metagenome (GOLD analysis project Ga0335076, IMG submission 206717) | Soil microbial communities from Loxahatchee National Wildlife Refuge, Florida, United States - Lox_Sample_2.5 | ecosystem: Environmental > Terrestrial > Soil > Wetlands | place: USA... | reverse complement strand
TTGCCTGCGACGAAGCCTTGGTCCGCATTGCGCCTGTTGCACGGGGCCTTTCTCGCCTTCGTCCTGATGGGCCTCGGACGGGCGTCTGCCCAAGACGTCCATCCGCTTGATCTCGACCAGACGCGCGCAGCCCTCACGTCGATCGAGGCGGCGCTCAGGGACAGGAATCTCGGCGAAACCGACTTCCAGTCGCTCAAGGCTCAAAGCGACGCGCTCGGCGTCGCGCTGCAGGGGGCGATCGCCGATCTCACGCCTCGGCTCGCGGCGTCGACCAAGCGTCTGGCCGAGCTCACGCCCAAATCGGGCGAGGCCGCGCCCACCACCGACGTCGCCGCGAAGGAGCTGGAGAGCGAGAAAAAGCGGCATGACACTCTCGACGCCAATCTGCGCGCCGCTCGCGCCATGCTCTTGCAATCCGACGACCTGGCGACCCGCATCAGCGCCGCTCGACGCCAGTTGTTCGCCCGGCAGACCTTCGCCCGGTCGTCGAGCGTCCTCGATCCTGAGCTTTGGGTCGCCGTCTGGCGGGAAGCGCCGATCGCCGCGGCGGTGGTGCGAAGCCTGATCGGCAACTGGCTCGGCGCGGTCGGCGAGCGGCTGACGACGGGAGTGAACATCGCGATTGCCGCGATCGTGCTTGCGCTCGCGCTCGCGGCGGCGCCGCTGAGCTGGCTTGCCCGCCGGGTCATCCATCGCGATCCCGCCGCGACCTCGCCGAGCCGGCTCAAGCGTGCGCTCGCCGCCGCCTGGATCTTCTTCATCCTTGCGGCGCTGCCGCTCATCGTCCTCGGCCTGCTGGCGAGCGCTTTGGACGCGTCCGACCTCGCCGATCCGAGCGTTCGGGGCTTCATCGACGCGACGCTCGACGCCGCCCGGATCCTCATCGTCGTCAACGCCCTCGCCCGCGGCATGATCGCGCCGGGTCTCGCCGCCTGGCGGCTCGTTCCGATGAGCGACCGGACGGCTTCGATCGTCTATGGCTCGGCGATGGCGATCGCGGCGATCTGGGCGATCGAACGGCTCATCGAGCCGGCGGCCGACGCGGTCGCGTCGCTCAACATCGCTATCGCCGGGCGGGCGGTCGGCGCGACGCTCGCCGCGCTGGTGATCGTCGCCGCTTTGCGCCGGCTCGCGGCGAAGGACCCTGCCCGCGCCGCGGCAACACCGCAGATGGATGTGTGGGCGCCCCTGAGGACGCTTGTCTGGGCGCTCGCCATCGTCATCCTCGCCGCGGCGCTCACCGGTTACATCGCCTTCGCCACTTTCATCGTCAATCAGGCGATCTACCTCACCACGCTCGGCAGTCTGCTGTATCTGGCCGATTGCGTCATTCAGGACGGAACCGAGGCCCTGTTCCGGCCGGAAGCGCAGGTCGGGGCGCGGCTTCTCGCCATGGTCGGCCTGCGCCGCAACGTGGTCGCCCAGATCGCCGTCACCCTGCAGGGCGTGGCGCGGCTGGTGGTGCTCGTCATCGCGATCGCGGCGGTGCTCGAACCGTGGGGCGTCCAGTCGCAGGACATGTTCGGCGCGCTGCGGGCCGCCTATTTCGGCTTCTCGGTTGGCGGCGTCACCCTCTCGCTGTCGTCGATGATCGGCGCGGCGGCGGTGTTCGGCGTCGTCTTGTTCCTGACCCGGCTGATCCAGGATTGGCTGGGCTCCCGGCTCCTGCCCCAGACGCGCCTCGACGCGGGGGTCAGGAATTCCGTCAGGACGATCTTCGGCTATGTCGGCGTCGTCGTCGCCGTTCTGCTCGCGGGCGGCCAGATCGGACTCGACGTCCAAAAGCTCGCGCTGATCGCCGGCGGCCTGTCGGTCGGCATCGGCTTTGGCCTGCAGACAATCGCCAACAATTTCGTCTCCGGGCTTATCCTGTTGTGGGAGCGCGGCATTCGCGTCGGCGACTGGGTCATGGTTGGAGGGGAACAAGGATTCGTGCGCGCCATCAATGCGCGGGCGACCGAGATCGAGACCTTCGACCGCGGCACGCTGATCGTGCCGAACTCAAATCTGGTCAGCGGCGTGGTCAAGAACTGGGTCCGAAACGACCGGGTCGGACGCATCATCGTCGCGGTCAACGTCGCCTACGAAAGCGACCTTGAGAAGGTGCGTGACCTGCTGATCGCCGCCGCCAAGGAGCACGACCAGGTGCTGGCGATTCCCGCGCCGACGGTCATGTTCGCCGAATACGGCGACTGGGCGCTGAAGTTCAATCTTATCTGCTTCGTCGACGATATCGAACTCGGCGAGCGGACCCGCAGCGACATCAATTTCGACGTGCTCAGGCGGATGCGCGAGGCGGGCCTGCGCATTCCCTATCCCGCGCTGCCGCCAACGCCGCCGGCTGCTTCGGCGAACTGATCATCGCCTCGAGGACCGCGTCAGCCGGAGACGGGGTACGGCCACCCTGGCCTTGCCTTTACGCCGACACTGGGGAGAGCCTATTGCAGAATCGGCGCCTTTTCCTGCGTTTAAGGTGCTTTTGCGTGCAATTCCGTGCAATTTACTTCAATCGACTTCCATCTGCTTCCCCGAACTGAGCCATTTCAATGGGAGAGGCAATGGCTTGGCGGCGAAGCGATCGATGCGCCTCTCACCCGACGCCAGTCCGCCCCGCCTCCCAGCCGATGATCGCCTGCTTGCGCGCGAGGCCCCAATGATAGCCGGTGAGCGCCCCTGAACGGCCGAGGACGCGATGGCAGGGGACGACGAACGAGATCGGGTTCTTCCCGACCGCGGCCCCCACGGCCCGCGCCGCTGTGGGCCTCCCGATCTTGCGGGCGATGTCCGAATAGGTGGTCGCCCGCCCCATCGGCACGCAGAGCAGCGTCTCCCACACTCGAAGCTCGAAGTCGGTGCCGATCAGCACCACCCGGAGCGGCGCGTCGGGCCGCCATAGCGCCGGGTCGAAGGCGCGGCGCGCGAAGGGGACGGTCGCGTTTTCGTCCTCGATGAGCCGCGCGCGCGGCCAGCGGCGCGCCATGTCGGCGAGCGCCCGCTGGCGATTCCCCTCATCGACGAAGCCGAGGCCCGCCATGCCGCGCGGCGCCGCGACGAGAATCGCCTCGCCGAACGGGGACGCGTGGAAGCCGTAGCGAAGCTCGAGGCCGTCGCGGCGGTAGTCGCCTGGCGTCAGCGCCTCATGAGCGACGAAGAGGTCGTGCAGGCGGCTCGGGCCGGAGAGGCCGACGTCATAGGCCGCGTCGAGCACGCTCGCAGAGGAGCGGAGAAGCTCGCGCGCCCGCTCGATGGTGATCGCCTGCAGGAACGCCTTCGGCGTGAGGCCAGCCCAACGCTTGAAGACATGCTGGAAGTGCGAGGGCGAAAGGCCGACATGGCCCGCGATCGTTTCGATCGACGGCTGGTCGCGATAGCGGGTGGAAATGAACTCGATCGCGCGCTTGACGGTCAAGTAGTCCGCGTTGGCAGCCGGGAAGCTTGGCATATCGAGCATGGGGTCATCCCATTGGGGCAGGCGCACTTCTGCGCGCGCCGAACGGCCACCCATACGCGCCCCGCGAGCGGGCGCCCACCCGAAAACGACGGTCGGGGCGGTCGGTCCGAAGCGCCGAACAAAAGCATCGCCAGGCAATGAGGTTGCCGCGCCCGGTTCTGGCCGCGGAAATGTGTCAGGAAGCAATAGCGGATGGAGGATCCTCCCCGCCCGCCCGCGGAAAAGACGGGCCTCGGCTGGCAAATCATCGCCTCCGCCCAGTCATGCGCAAATCGAGATCGGCTGCTATGGTCGGCGCCCTGGAGGCTTAAGGGGTTTAAGTTTCCGGCAGGAGGAACGTCATGTCTAACCATTTCACCGGACTGAGCCTCGGGCCGCCGCTCGGCGATCAACGGCTCGACCTTTGTGACCTCTATGCGTTCCAGTCGCCGAGCGACAGCAACCGGACCGTCATCATTCTCAACGCCAATCCCAATGCCGATGCTCTCCATCCCGACGCGATCTACCGGGTCAACATCGACACCGACGGCGACTATCTCACCGACCTTGCGTTTTCTTATACCTTCTCGAAGCCCGAGAACGGCCGGCAGACGTTCAGCGTGCATATGGCGAAGGGCGCCGAGTCGCGATCGGTGGAGGCGGTTGGATCGAAGGTCGTCTCCGACGCCGAGTGCTCGTTCGGGCCGACCCCGAATATCGTCCGCTCCGGTCCTTACACGTTCTTCGCCGGCGCCCGCAGCGACGCGTTCTTTTTCGACTTCGACGGCATCAAGAACCTGTTCGACACCCGGGGCAAGCGGAACTTCACCGAGCCGCATCTCGGCGGCAAGTCGCCATGGACGGGCGTCGACTCGAACACGACGGCCAACGTGTTCTCGACCGCGGTCGAGCTGCCGACCAGCGAACTCAATCCCAGGCCCGAGATCCATGTCTGGGGACGGTGCAGCGTAAGACGCGACGGAAATCTCCTCCACGTCGATCGCGCCGGCCATCCGAGCGTCAGCAGCTTCTTCAACACCGACGACACTAAGCTGGAATATAACGCCAGCGAGCCCGTCAACGATCGCGGGCGATGGCTCGAGCAGTTCATCCATCTGATGGGGCATACCGGCAATTACACGCGCGAGGAAGCCATCGCCGAAATCGGGCGGGAACGCACGCTGCCCGACGTCCTGAGCTTCGATCCGTCGAAGCCCGCGACCTATCCGAACGGCCGGGTGTTCACCGACGACGTGATCAACTACCGCATCGCGTTCCTTACCAAAAACGAGTGTCCGCCCACGGGCCTCAAGCCGCACACCGACACGCTTCGGGAGTTCCCCTACCTCGGCACACCGCATCCGAAGGGCAGCTGAACCGGAAGTAAAGCGCTGGGCTGTCAGCAGGCTCGCATCGGTGTCATGCCCGCGACCGCGGGCATCCAGAAATGGGTTTGGCAAGAGTCTAGATTCCCGCTTCCGCGGGAATGACAAGAGAGCCGGCTGTGATTCCATGTGAAGGCGCGTTGCATCTAGCCCGCCTTCCCCCCTGCTGGGGAGGTTGGGAGAGGGGTCATGGCGCCTGCGGCCACTTCTTGCGGGCGAAAACGGCCGGCTTTGCGCATGACGCATCCGGCTTGCTGGCGGTGCGAGCGGGTCGCGCGGCAGTCGTCATTTTGAGCAAGCCGCGCCAAATTGACGAGATGGCTGACACGCTCGACATCGAACGACTGACCACCAACAGCGGCTCGATCTCATTGCTGAGCTGTGGGACAGCCTCGCTCCGGAAGATGTGAACCTGACCCCGGCTCAGGACGCCGAGCTTGCCCGCCCGCATGACAACCTTCGACGCCGACGCGAAAGCTGCTATTCCGTGGAAGGAGATCTATACCGAGCTGAGCAGGCGGTCGTGATGCATGCTGCCGGTCTTCTTCACGGCCGGCGCACGAGCTGATCTCGACGACGCGCTCGGCTGATACGCAATTCACGCTCCCGCAATCACGCCGCAGTTTGAAGAAGCGCTGCGTGTCGTGGTTGGGAGGATCAGCGAGAATCCAAAGCAGTTCCCTGCATCGCGGCACGAGACCCGTCGGGCGTTGCTTCGCCGATTTCCGTATCTTGTGATTTTCCGCGAAACGGCCTGGCCATATATGTTGTCGCGGTTTTTCATGCGAGCCGCAACCCGAAGATTTGGCAGAGCCGCCGATAGAAGCGCGCAGCCCTCAACGCGAATCGGCGAGAGCGTCCCAGCCCCATTTGAGCAGCGGCAGCGAATCGTGCGCAAACGCGCAGAAGTCCTCGGCCAGCGCTGGCGAGGCGATCGCGCGCGCCGTGACGGGCCTGAGGCAGATCAGGCTTTTCAGCCGGATCGCGTCGGCGATCTCCTTGTCGTCGATCGCCTCGAAGCCGCGCGGGGCGCGCTTGAGCGAATCCTCGTCCGACAGGCTCAAGCGGGCCTTCTTGAGCTTCGCCGTCATCGACTTGAACGCCTTGGGCCCGCGGGCGGCAGCGGCGCGCAGCCGGGCGAGCAGATCGGGATCGGGCGTATGAAAGCCGGCGGCGAAGAAGCATTCCTCCGGCGACAGGTGGAAGTAGAGGACGCCGGGATCGTTCTTGCCCCCGGACCGCGTCAGCGCGACGCCGGCGTTGGTCTTGTAAGGGTTCTTGTTGTTCGAGAAGCGCACGTCGCGATGGATGCGGAACAGCGACGACTTGCGGTCGCCCTTGATCGGGATTTTCGCTTGGGCGAGCCGCAGCGCGACGTCCTCGACCAAATCGCCCATCGGCCCCTTGATGGCGGTCTCGTAGGTCGCCCGATTCGCCTCGAACCACTCCCGGCTCTGATGGAAGGCCAGCGCCTTGAAGAAAGGCAGCGCATCCGAGCCGAAGCCTTGAAAGCTCATTTCCTTGCCCCGTCCACCTAGAATCCGTCATCGCTAAGAGCCCGAAGGGCGACCCGACGATCCAGAGCCGACGCCGAGTCCCCTCGACCCCTGGATCGCTTCGCTGCGCTCGCGATGACGGGCTGCGTCACCCCAAGCCCGCCGGCGCCGGGCCTCCGCTCGCCCAGTCGAGAAGCTCGACCGTGTGGACGACCGGCGTCTTCGCAGCGGAGCCGATCTGTTGGATGCAGCCGATGTTGCCGGCGGCTATGACGTCCGGCTTCACGCGCGCGATGTTGGCGATCTTGCGGTCGCGCAACGCTCGCGCGATGTCGGGCTGAAGCATGTTGTAGGTCCCGGCCGAACCGCAGCAGAGGTGCGCCTCAGGGATCGAGCGAACGTCAAAACCCGCGCGCCTCAAGAGCGCCTTCGGCGGATCAACGATCTTCTGCGCGTGCTGGAGCGAACAGGCGGCGTGATAGGCGACCGCGAGCCGCCGCGGGGCTTTGTAATCGAGGTCCAGTTCGGCCGCCACTTCGGAGACGTCCCTGGCGAGGTCGGCGACGCGCGCGGCTTTTCCGACATAAGCGGGATCGTCGCGCAGCATATAACCATAGTCCTTGATCGTCGCCCCGCAGCCGGAAGCGGTGACGACGATCGCCTCGAGCCCCTCGCCCTCGATCTCGCGGGTCCAGGCGTCGATGTCGGCGCGCGCCTGGGCGAGCGCGCGCTCCTCCACGCCCATGTGATGGGCGAGCGAGCCGCAGCAACCCTCACCCTCGGCGACGACGATATCAATCCCTGCGCGGTTCAGAAGCCGGATCGTCGCCTTGTGGATATGAGGAGCCAGAACCGCTTCGGCGCAGCCGCCGAGCAGCGCCATGCGCCGGCGCGGGCCGGCGGCGCTGGCGGCCGGATAAACGCCGGGCTTCTCAGCCGGTCCCGGCGGAGGAAGCGACATGGGCGCAAGCGCCAGCATCGCGTCGAGCTTCGGCCCGATGACGGGCACGGCGCCCAAGGCCGGTTTGAACAGTCGTCCGAGCTGAGCGAGCCTCAGCGCGGCGCGGAAGGCGGCTCGCGAGGGGATGAGCCTGACGAGGAGGGAGCGCAAAACGCGGTGGGCGAGCGGCCGGCGATATGTCTCCTCGATCCTGACCCGCGCGTTATCGATGAGCCGGCGATAGTCGACGCCCGAGGGGCAGGTGGTCATACAGGAAAGGCAGGAGAGGCAGTGGTCGATCGGCCAGACGTCCTCTGCTTCGATCTTGCGGCCGGTCTCGAGCAGGTCCTTGATGAGGTAGATGCGCCCGCGCGGGCTGTCGCGCTCGTCGCCCTGCGTGACATAGGTCGGGCAGGTCGCGGTGCAGAAGCCGCAATGCACGCACGAACGCAGGATGCCTTCGAGTTCGCGGACGTGCGGGTCGCCGAGGGCTTCTGGGGCGAACTGGGTCTGCACGGGCTCGCCTCACACGCCGTCGTACATACGGCCGAAATTCAAGACGCCATCGGGATCGAAGCTCTGCTTGAGGCGGCGGCTGAGCGTCAAACCGAGGGCGGACGGCGGCTCGAACACCTCGACCGCGGCGCGCAGCGAATCCGGGGCCCGCATCAGCGTCGCGTGACCCTTGGCCGAGGCGACGGCGCGGCGGACCGTCGAGGCGGCGGCTTCGCTGGCCGCGGTCGCCACCCAGACAAGGCCGCCGCCCCAGTCGAGGAAATGGGCGAGCGAGGTCGCGCCGAGAGCGGCGACGAACGAACCCGCACGCGAGGGGGCGAGGTTCACCCGCCACACGGCGCGATCGCGCGGCTCGGCGATGAATTCGGCGTCGCGGACCGAACGCCATAGCGTGGACGAGTCCTCTCCGCTCAACCTCGAGACCTCGCCGAATTCGCCGATCAGCGCCGCGAACCGGCCAACCCGATCGTCGATGGACTCGGCGAAACCTTCGATCCGCATGAGGGTGCGGGAAAAGTCCCGCCCCATGCCTGGCGCGAGCCAGGCCGCGCCGGTGACGCCAAACGGCGAGCCTAAGCCCCGGGTCATCGCCTCGACCGCCTTCGGCTCGCCAAGGCCGGCCATGACGAGCGTGGTTTCCGTCTCGGGTCTCGGCGCGAGCTTGATCGTCGCTTCGGTCAGAACGCCGAGCGTGCCATGGGCGCCGCAATTGAGCTTCACGAGATCGAGGCCGGTCACGTTTTTCATCACCCGCCCGCCGCACCGGATCGGCTCGCCGAGGCCGTTGACGAGCTTGAGGCCGAGGACGCCGTCGCGCACCGCGCCGGCGCTCGGCCGGCGAGGGCCGGCGAGATTGGTTGCGACCATGCCGCCGAGCGTCGGCTCGCCGCCGGCGCCCCAGAGCGCATGAGGACGCATCGGCTCGAAAGGCAACGTCTGACCGTGCTCGGCGACCGCCGCCTCGATCGCCGCGATCGTGGCGCCCGCCCCGGCGCACAGCGTCATCTCGGCCGGGGCGTAAAACACGATGCCCGACAGCGCCGAACTCGAGAGCCGGCGCGCTTCCGCGCGGGGCCGGCCGAGGCCCGCTTTCGAGCCGCCGCCGACAATGTCGAGCTTCGTCCCCGCGTGGCGCGCCGCGAGCACCGCTTCGACCACATCGGCCTCGCGCTCTGGCTTGAGCGCCTCGGTCACGCGGCGCGCTCGCCGAGCGGGAACACCTTGGCCGGATTGAGCCGTCCGTCGGGGTCGAATGCGGCGCGCACCCGCTTCTGCTGCTTAAGTTCGACGTCGCTGAACTGGCGCGGCATCAATTCGCGCTTTTCGACGCCGACGCCGTGTTCGCCGGTGAGGCAGCCGCCGAGCTCGACGCACATTTCGAGAACGGCGGCCCCGGCTTCCTCGGCCTTGACCCGCTCCGCCTCGTCATTGATGTTGTAAAGGATCAGCGGATGCATGTTGCCGTCGCCGGCGTGAAAGACGTTGGCGACGCGAAGCCCGAACGAGGCGCAAATCTCGCCGGTGCGCTGAAGCGCTTCCGGCAGGCGGCCGGTCGGCACCGTGCCGTCCATGCAGATATAATCGGCGACGCGGCCGGTCGCGCCGAATGCGGATTTACGCCCCTTCCAGATCTGGGCGCTTTCCATCGCCGACATCGACTCGCGCGCGGTGCGGACGTTGTGCGCTTTCGCGATGGCGCCGATCCTCGCCAGCATCGCTCCCATCTCGGCGTCCGAGCCTTCGACCTCGATGATCAACATCGCCTCGACGTCGAGCGGATAGCCGGCGTGAGCGAAATCCTCGCAGATGCGGATCGCCAGCTTGTCCATATATTCCATCGCCACCGGGACGATGCCCGCGCCAATAATCGCCGCCACGCACTGGCTTGCGTCCTCGACCGTATCGAAGCCGAACAAGACTGGCCGCGCCCCCTCGGGCAGCGGGATCAGGCGCACGATCGCTTCGGTCACGATGCCGAGCTGGCCCTCGGAGCCGCAGACGAGGCCGAGGAGGTCATAGCCGGGCGCGTCCATCGCCTCGCCGCCGATGTCGAGGATCTCGCCGTCCAGGGTGACGAGGCGGACGCCGAGCAGATTGTTGGTGGTGACGCCATATTTGAGGCAGTGAGCGCCGCCCGAGTTCATCCCGATGTTGCCGCCGATCGTGCAGGCGAGCTGCGACGACGGGTCGGGGGCGTAGAAGAAGCCTTCGGCTCCGACCGCCTCCGAGATCGCGAGGTTGGTCACGCCCGCCTCGACGCGGGCGTAGCGGTCGGCAAGGTTAACCTCGAGGATGCGGCTCATCTTGGTGAGCGTAATGACGACCGCGTCCTCCTGCGGGATCGCGCCGCCGGAGAGCGAGGTCCCGGCGCCGCGCGGCACGACATTGACCATCTCGTCGCGGCAGAGCCTGAGAACGCGGGCGACCTCCTCGGTCGAGCGCGGCAGGACGACCGCCAGCGGCAGGCGGCGATAAGCGGTCAGCGCGTCGGTCTCAAAGGCGCGCCGGCCGGATTCGTCGGCGATCAGGCATTCGGGCGGCAGGATCGCCGCCAGGCGTCCGACGATTGCGGCGCGGCGGGCGATGATCGTCTCGTCCAGGCGCGGAAAGGCGATATGGGACATGGCGCCCTCAATATAGGCCGGTTCCGGCCGGAGAGCGAAGGACCAGTCAGGAATTTCCAAGATGGAGCGGGAAGCGCGCCCCCCGGGATCGCTTTGGGAAGGACCGCAGAGCATACCACAGCCGCCACCCCCCTATACCATCACCGGCTCCGCCTTCATGCCCGCCAGTCCGAACAGCCGCCGGTAGCGCTCGACCTCGCCGGGCGGACCCAGCACCTTGTTCGGGTTGTCGGAGAGCTTGACCGCGGGCCTGCCATCCGCCTCAACGACCTTGCAGACAAGCGAGATCGCCTTGAGCTGGCCGTCCACGCCGGCCGGCGCGCAGCCGACAAAATCGTTGGTCAGGTTGGTGCCCCAGCCGAACGACAGGTTGACTTGCCCGCGCAGCGCGCGGACCGACTCCTCGATCGCATCGACGTCCAACGCGTCGGAGAGCACGACCAGCTTCTCTTTCGGGTCGCGGCCGCGGCTCCTCCACCAGTCGACGATCTCGCGCGCGCCCGCGATCGGAAGCTTGGAGTCCGGCCGCGCGCCCTTCCAGTCCGCCACCCAGTCCGGCGCGTTGCGGAGAAACGCGGTGGTGCCGAAGCAATCCGGCAGCACGACCAGAAGGTTGCCTCCGTACATCTTCGCCCAGTCCCTCAGCACCTTGTAGGGCGCTTCGAGCAAGTCCGCGTCGTTGTCGGCGACCGCGGCATAGACCATCGGCAGCTCGTGGGCGTTGGTCCCGATCGCCTCGAGGCCGGTGTCCATCGCGTGCTTGACGTTGGAGGTGCCGATGAAGCTCTCGCCAAGTCCCTCCTGCATCGCCTCGACGCACCAGCGGTGCCAGAGAAAGCTATGACGCCTGCGGGTGCCGAAATCCGACACTCTCACCGGCCCTTCGCGCTCGAGAATGCGCAGCCGCTCGACCTTGGACCACAGCTTTGCCTTGGCCCGGGCGTAGAGCACGTCGAGATCGAACCGGCTCATTCCGCGCATCGCCGCGCGCGCTCTCAATTCATTGATGATCGCGAGCGCAGGGATTTCCCACATCGTCGTCCCGGTCCAGGGGCCGGCGAAGCGGAGCTCGTATTGCCCGTCGCGCCGGGTCAGCTCGTACTCGGGGAGCCGGAACGTCGCCAGCCATTCCATGAACGCGGGCTCGAAAATATGCTGGGTGCCGTAAAAGGTGTTGCCGGCGAGCCAGATCAGCTCGTTCTTGGCGAGCCTCAGCGTGCGCGCATGATCGAGCTGATCGGTGAGCTCGCGCTCGTCGACGAAATCGGCGAGCCTCACCGAAGTCGTCCGATTGATGAGCTGAAAGGTGACTTGGCGTTTCGGATGCATCTTCCAGATCATCTGGAGCATCAGAAGCTTGTAGAAATCGGTATCGAGCAGCGTCCGGATCGCCGGATCGATGCGAAACGTGTGGTTATAGACGCGGGTTGCGATGTCCGTGGCCATTATGCGAGCTTAAGGAGGCGAAGGCTGAGCGACAAGAGCGCCCGCGCCCGGCGGCCAAGGATGCAAAAGACATGAACGCGACGGCGGCCTCCGCCGGCCCGACCCGGACCTCCCAGCCGCGCGTCGGGCTCTTCGTCACCTGCCTCGTCGACATCATTCGGCCGAGCGTCGGCTTCGCGGCGGTGAAGCTCCTCGAGGACGCCGGCTGCAAGGTGATCGTCCCGAGCCAGACCTGCTGCGGCCAGCCGGCCTACAATTCGGGCGACCGCGCGACAGCAAAGGCGCTCGCGCGGCAGGCGATCGAGGCGTTCGAAGATTGCGACTATGTCGTCGTACCAAGCGGCTCTTGCGGCGGCATGCTGATCAAGCACTATCCTGACCTGTTCGCGGGCGAGCCTGACCTCGCCGAACGGGCCGAGCGCTTCGCCAGGAAGTCACATGAGCTCGTGAGCTTCCTGGTCGATGTGCTCGGCGTCCGGAAGGTCGCCGCGCGCTACGAGGGAACGGTCGCCTATCACGATTCCTGCGCCGGCTTGCGCGAACTCGGCGTCAAGGCGCAGCCGCGTCAGCTGCTGGCGGGTGTCGAAGGCCTGACCCTGGTCGAACTCGACGAAGCGGAAACCTGCTGCGGCTTTGGCGGCCTGTTCGCGACCAAATATGGCGAGCTCTCGAACGCGATCGTCTCCAAAAAGGCCGGAGACATTCGCGCCGCGAGGGCCGACACAGTGCTCGCAGGCGATCTCGGCTGCCTCCTGAACATGGCGGGCAAGCTCGGCCGCGACGGCTCGGCCGTCAAAGCGCGCCATGTGGCCGAGATCCTCGCCGGCATGGCCGACGGCCCGGCGATCGGCGAAAGCAAGGAGCCGCGGCAATGAACGAGGCCGGGACCTCGGCGCATTTCAAGGAAAACGTCCACGAGGCGCTGACGGACGCGCGGCTGCAAGGCGCGCTTGGCTTTTCGCGCAATTTCGTCGGCCGGCGCGCGGCGGCGGTCGCGCGGCTGCCGGAGTTCGAGGCGCTGCGCGACAGCGCCCGCGCGATCAAGGATCACACGCTCGCCCATCTCGACCTTTACCTCGAAGCCTACGAGCGCAAGGTGCGTGAGAGCGGCGGCGAGGTGCACTACGCGCAGGACGCCGAGGAGGCGCGCGAGATCGTCATCGGCCTCTGCAAGGCGATGGGCGCGAAGAGCGTCACCAAGGGCAAGTCGATGATCGCCGAGGAGATCGGTTTGAATCACGCGCTCGAAGCGGCGGGGATCGAGCCGGTCGAAACCGACCTCGGCGAATATATCATCCAGTTGCGCGGCGAGACGCCGTCGCACATCATCGCGCCGGCGATCCACCTCACCGCGAAGGACGTCGAGCAGGAATTCCGCAGGGCGCATCGGGACCTGCCAGCCGACCGCAGTCTCGCCGAGCCTGAGCAGCTGCTCAGCGAGGCGCGCCAGGTGCTGCGCGCGAAGTTTCTCGCCGCCGACGTCGGCGTCACCGGCGCGAACTTCCTCATCGCGGAAACCGGCACGTCGATCATCGTGACCAACGAAGGCAACGGCGATCTGACCCAAATCCTGCCTCAGGCCCACATCGTCATCGCCTCGATCGAAAAGGTCGTGCCGACGCTCGAGGACGCCGCGCAGCTCATGCGCGTGCTCGCCCGATCGGCGACTGGGCAGGACGCATCGGTCTACACGACGCTTTCGACCGGTCCGCGCCGGCCCGGCGACCCGGACGGTCCGCGCGCCTATCATGTCGTCATCCTCGACAATGGCCGCTCGGCCATGCTCGGCGGCGAATTCGAGGACATGCTGCGCTGCATCCGCTGCGGCGCGTGCATGAACCATTGCCCGGTCTACCAGGCGGTGGGCGGGCACGCCTACGGCTGGGTCTATCCGGGGCCGATGGGCGCGGTGCTGACGCCTTCCCTCATCGGCGTCGCCGAGGGCGGCCAATTGCCCAACGCCTCGACCTTCTGCGGCCGCTGCGAGCAGGTTTGCCCGGTCCGCATTCCGCTGCCCAACATGATGCGGCACTGGCGGGAACGCGAGTTCGAGCGCCGCCTCTCGCCGGCGCCGCTGCGCTACGGCCTCGGCTTCTGGGCGTTCTTCGCCAGCCGTCCCGCGCTTTACCGGCTCGCGACAGACGTGACGGCCCGCGCGATGCGGCTCGCCGGCCGCAACAAAGGCCGCTTTTCCTGGCTGCCGTTCGCCGGCGGCTGGACGCGCTATCGCGACCTCGCAGCGCCCGAGGGCGCGACGTTCCAGAGCCAATGGCGGGCAAAGAGCGGAGCGGTGCGATGAAAGCGCGCGCGGCGGTCTTCGCCAGCATTCGCCGTTCGCTCGGCGTGCATGGCGACGAGGCGCCGCGCCGGTTCGAGGTGGAAACGCGCCTCGAGGCCGCCCCGGCCGGCGTCGTTCCCAAACGCGGGCAGGGCGACATTCCGGCGCGCCTCGCGACCTTCAAGGCCGAGGCCGAGCGGGCGCAGGCGAGCCTTGCCGAGGTCGCAGGATGGGCCGACGCGCCGGCGGAAATCGCCCGTTTCCTGCGCGAGAACAATTGTCCCGCGACGCTGCGCATGGGCGCCGATCCGCGGTTGACCGGCATGCCCTGGAGCGAAACGGCGCTCGAGATATTGCACGGGGCGTCCGATGGGCGCGACGTCAACGCGGTGTCCGCCGCCTTCGCCGGGATCGCCGAGACAGGGACGCTTGCTCTCGTCTCCGGCGCCGACAATCCGACCACGCTCAATTTTCTCCCCGACAATCACGTTGTCGTGCTGCCGCGCGAGGCGATCCTGCCCGATTACGAGAGCGCCTTCGCCAAGCTGAGGGCGACTTACGGCAAGGGCGGCGCGCCGCGGACGCTCAATCTCATCACCGGCCCGTCGCGCTCGGCCGATATCGAGCAGACGCTTCTGCTCGGCGCGCACGGGCCGCGGCGGCTGCATATCGTCATTGTCGGCGAAGGCTGACGCATGGGAAGCGCCGCTTCGCGGCGGCAATCGCCGAGTTGTACCGCATCGCGAAATTTTTTGTTCGCAATTGCGAAGAATCGCCATAGTGTCGTCATGCTTGGCGGCTACTGAAGCCGCACGGTGTTATTGGACTTGGGGGTAACATGTCCATCAACTCTGCCGGTCCGCGACGCTTTGCGATCGCGGCAGGCTGTGGCGCGCTCGCGGTCGGACTGCCCTACGGGGCGGCGGCGTTAGGTGCATCTCCGGAATCATCCTGGGCGCTGATGGCGCTCTGCGTCTGCGGGCTCGGCTTCGCCGGATTCCGCCGCCGCACCAACCGGCTTTCGCCCGGAATCGAGTAGGGGCGGAGATCGCGTCCGCCGACCTCGGCGTTTCTCCGGCTTTTGCATTTTCGCCCGAGCCAACGTAAGGGGCGGGAATGCGTCTGCCGATGCCGAAACGACTACGCCAATTCGGTAACCACGATTGCAATAGGCACGCGGCTAACCCGCGGGCGGGGCGCGGTCGGGTCTTGATCACGATGTTGCGGGTTCTGGTCGCGGCGGCGCTCATCCTGTCGCCTCCGCTGATTTTAAGCGCGCTGGCGCAGACGCCGGCAGGTCCTCCCGCGTCAGCGCCCGCTCCAGCCGCCTCTCAGGCGCCGCAGGCCAATCCCGCGAGCGCGCCCGCTGCGCCTGACGGCCTGGCGAGCCCGTTCATGCCGCAGCCGACCGTCGCGGCGCCGGCTCAGCCGGGCGCCGAACCGGAGCCATCCAGTCCCTCGGCCGCGGGGGCGACGATTCCGGTCGAGGCCGCCGCTCCACCGAAGCCGAAAAAAGTCTCTCCGCCCGCGCCGCCGCGCGAGACCGTGCTCAGCGACGATCCTCTGCCGACGCTTCGGCCAGACACCTTCTTCGCCACCGCCAAGGCGTCCGAACGCTATTCGGCGATCGTCGACGCCGGCGGTTGGCCGACCGATATCGTCGCGGTCGGCCCGGGCGCCAAGGGCCTGGCGGTGGCGAAATTGCGCAAGCGGCTCGCGATCGAGGGCTATCTCGACGCTGCGCAGGGAAACGGCCCCGCCTGGGACGCGAACCTCACGGCGGCGGTGAAACGGTTCCAGTCGCATATGGGACTGCGTGAGACCAGCGCCGTCTCCGGCGCGACGCTGAAGGCGCTCAACGTTCCGGCAAAGGAGCGCTTCAACGAGCTCGCGTCGAGCGCCAATCGCCTGGCGGGGCTCAACTTTTCCTTCGACAATCGCTATGTCGTGGTCAATCTGCCTTCGACCTCGGTCGAGACGGTCGAGAACGGCCGGATCGTTCGCCGCTATGTCGCGATCGTTGGCGATCCGGAGCATCCTTCGCCGGAAATCTCGGCCCAAATCCAGGTCATCAACCTCAACCCGACCTGGACGGTGCCGACCTCGATCATCAAGAAGGAAATCATCCCGCGGATGCAGCGCGATCCGGGCTATCTCACGCGGGCGAAGATCCGGATCCTCGACGGCTCGGGCAAGGAGATCAATCCGAAATCCGTCAACTGGAGCACCGAACGGGCCGCCAATTACACGCTCAGGCAGGATTCAGGGGCCGGAAACTCGCTCGGCTCGATCCGCATCGGCATGCCGAACAAGCTCGCGGTCTATATGCACGACACGCCCTCAAAGGGCCTGTTCGGCGCCGACTACCGGTTCTTGAGCCACGGCTGCGTCCGGGTGCAGGGCGTCTACGACTACGCGGCGTGGCTGCTCGAGGGAACGGGCGGCGGACCCGCCGGCGGCTGGGACAGGGCGGCGCTCGAGGCCAAGATCAAGGAAGGCTCGCCCTACGACATCAAGCTCGCCAGGGCGGTGCCGGTGATCTGGGTCTATCTCACCGGCTGGTCGAACGGCGACGGGCCGGCCGAGTTCCGCGACGACGTCTACGGGATCGACACGGTCGGCGAAGCGCAGGCGAGCGTGCAGAACGCGCCGGTGCGATAGGTCTAGGCGAACGGCCGGGCTTTTGGGGAGGGGCGCGCAAGTTTACGCGCGCCCAAGCGCTAACAGCCCTAAAGTTGAAACTCAATTGACCGCTGTCGGAGCCAAAGCGGAAGTTTCGGCCCCCGCGCGATTACGGTCCCGGTGAAAGTAGGCCTCCGCCCGTGTGATCCGGACCTCGCAGGTGTTTTTATCGAGAACTACGGGCGCTCAATCGATTTTGGCGTACACCCAAATCCACACGGAGTTGTTCAGCGCGATGGTCCCCGTTGACGAAGGGGAGATGACGGCGCTGTACAACGAGCCAAAGACTCTTGTCCATGCTTTCAAATGCACCGGACAGGTTGGCCTTACCGCGCTTCAGTGGTTCGACACGCTTATCGTCGCTGGTTCGAGCAGGCCG
>Ga0335076_10002880_pt1 | contig 17176 bp, 13 predicted proteins | sample Lox_Sample_25_FD_206717 | JGI IMG/M metagenome (GOLD analysis project Ga0335076, IMG submission 206717) | Soil microbial communities from Loxahatchee National Wildlife Refuge, Florida, United States - Lox_Sample_2.5 | ecosystem: Environmental > Terrestrial > Soil > Wetlands | place: USA... | reverse complement strand
CCATGGTTCCCTCCAGCCGTATCACGCCCCAGAGGCCGAGCCACACCACGGCGACCGCGGCGACGCAGGTCAGCACCATGAGAACCCCGCAAAGCTACGCAGAAGCCCGCACCCCGGCCCGGGACGAAGAACCCTGCAGAGTGCGGGCCCGTCGCCCGGTACCCCGGCGTCTGGGCGTCTGGGCTGGTTCCGGCACGAGCGCATAGCTCACGATCACGCTGGGGCCGGGCCCGCGGCTGCCCCGCAGGCGCCCAACTTCGCTACCAGCCAGCACGAAGGCGGCCACCCCAGCCAGCCTCATGAGCCAACGGCTGCTGGCGGTGATGCGGCAGGCGGCCAGGAGTGCTCGAGGCTGGCCGCGGCTGCCCGCAGGCGCGCAACCCCGATACCGGCCAGCGGGAAGGCCATACACCAGGCAGCCTGATCAGCCGACGGCTGGTAGCGGTGATGCTGGTTCCCCCGTCCGGGAGTGATCCTGGTTAGACGGCGCGGGCGAGTGACGCCACACGAACGGCGCCCGGATGAGCCAGGGGAGATCGCCATGGAACGTACAGACTGGCTGGACGCAGGGTTCGATCCGGCCCAGGCCCGATTCCTCATGGTGACAGCGATCACCCATCACCGGTTCAACTCCCAAACCTGGAGGGAGCCGGAGGTCCGAAAGCTCTACGCCGAGCTGGCCGAGATCGAGGTAACCGTCACCGCGTTGCTCATGGCCGAGCGACGGCCGCCTCGTCACCGCAGGCAAGATTCTGTGCCTTTCAAGGCCAGCCGGTTACTACCGTGCGTCGAGGAACGCCAGTACGGCTAGGACCCGGCGGTGCACCTCGTCAGCTTCCGGCAACTGCAACTTCATCAGGATGCTGCGCACGTGCTTCTCGACCGTTCCCTCAGTCACCCAGATCTGGCGGGCGATCCCGCTGTTCGAACGGCCCTCGGCCATGAGTGACAGCACCTCACGCTCCCGCGGGGACAAGACTTCGAGCGGATCATCGACCCGCCGGGCCGCAACCAGCTCCTGGACCAGTGCCGGGTCCACCACTGAGCCACCCCTGACCACCCGCTGGAGCGTCTCGACGAAGTCGGCCACGTCCGTGACGCGATTCTTCAGCAGGTACCCGCTGCGCTGCCCTCCGGCGAGCAGATCCATGGCGTCCTCGACCTCGACATGTGCGGATAGCAGCACCACGGCGATGTCGGGGAACTCCCCGCGGATCACACGGGCCGCGTCAAGACCCTCGGTCGAGTGGCCCGGCGGCATCCGGATGTCCACCACAACCAGGTCTGGCTTGTGCTCGCGCACCAGGGAGACAAGCTGTGCGGCGTCGCCGCCCTGCCCGACCACGGCAAAACCCTGGCGCTCCAGCAGGCTCGCCAGGCCCTCGCGGAACAGAACGTCATCTTCTGCCAGTGCTACCCGAGTAGGGGTCACAGCCACCCTCATGATTATCGCCATCGATCCGCCGCCAGTCGACTCCCAGGCGGCACGGTCTCCCGGGCGGCCAGCCGTGCCTGCACGGCCCGAGTCGCGGTCCGTGCCATTCCAGCTACCTGCAATGTGGCCGGCCAGCGCGGGATGCAACCCTTCGGGTGTGCCGCTTCGCTGCCTCATAGTCGACGACAACGCATCCTTCCTGGAAGCGGCCAGCACTCTCCTGCAACGGCAGGGAATCACCGTGGTCGGCATCGCGCCGACGACGGCCGCCGCGCTCCGGCAGGTCGGCCAGCTGCGCCCCGACGTTGTCCTCGTGGACATCATGCTCGGGGACGAGAGCGGCTTCGACCTCGCGCAGCGCCTGGCCGACATGGACTCAGGCGGTACTACTGTCATCCTGATCTCAACGCACGAAGAGTCGGACTTCGCGGACCTGATCGAGGCGGCGCCCGTAGCGGGGTTCGTGCCAAAATCGGAGCTGTCGGCGACCGCGATCCGCCGGCTGGCCGGGGCCTGATCATCGACGCGGCGCACGAAGGCCAGACTGCCAGGATGGACCCCAGATCGTCCCTGGTTGGCGGCCTGGTGGCTGTCCTGTAGCGTCGGTAAACGTCGACGCTGGTTGGGGGTTGGGATGCAACCTGATCGATGCACATCCCGCCACCAAACGCTGGCCGCTCTCTCGGCCGGCTGAGATGGACACCCGGGCGGGCCCGGAGTGGTCGGCGCAGGTGCTCGGCCGGTTCATCGCCTTGGTGTCGGCCGCCAGGACCGAGGCGGTGGCGGCCCGGGTGGCGGTCGAGCACGCGGCCGAGGCGCTTGACGCGGATGTGGCGGCGATGGTGTGCTCCGGCGAGGTTATCGCGGCGGTTGGTTACCCGGAAGGCACTGTGCCCGGTGCTGAGTGCGTGCGGGTGCGGGTGGGTATCGCCGACTGGCTGGAGGTGCCCGGGATCGGCCGGTGTGCGGCGGTGGCGGCCAGCATGGAATATCCGCCCGGCGCAACGCTGGTGCTGGCCCGCCCGGGGCGGGGCGCCTGGTCGCCGGGACAGGCCGCCCTGCTGCAGGGGATGGCCCGGGTGGCGGGGATGACGATGCAGATGCTGCACGTGCTGGAGGCCGAGCATGCCGCGCGTGAGACGGCCGGGCGGCTGGCTCAGGAGCAGGCGGCGCTGCGGCGGGTGGCGACGCTGGTGGCCACGGCGGCGCGGCCGGAGGCGGTGTTCGCGGCGGTGGCGGAGGAGGTGGCGCAGGTCCTGCCGGGCGCTGACCTGGCTCTGGTGGGGCGGTATGACTCCGGCCAGGCCATTGAGTTCGTGGGCGGCTGGAGCAGGGTGGGCGAGGCGGACTTTGTCGGGCAGCGGGTGAGCCTGGGTGGCCGCAACGTGGCGACCCTGGTGTTTGAGCGCGCCGAGCCTGCCCGGGTGGAGCATCTCGCCGATGATGCGGCGGCGGTGACCGCGGTCGCGCGGGGGTCGGGGGCGCGTTCGTCGGCCGGGGCGCCGATCAGTGTCGGGGGGCGGCTGTGGGGAGTGATGACGGTCGCGTCGGTCCGCGAGAAGGGGCTGCCGGAGGGGATCGAGCACCGGCTGGCCGGGTTCACCGAGCTGGTCTCGTCGGCGATCGGTAACGCCCAGGCCCGTGAGGAACTGCGCGTGCTCGCGGACGAGCAGGCCGCGCTTCAGCGGGTCGCGACACTCGTTGCCCACGGAACGAGCCCGCAGGACGTATTCGCCGCCGTCGCCGAGGAGGCCGGGCAGCTGCTCCCCGCCGACCTGGCCACCGTGACCAGGTACGACCCGGGTGACACGGTGACGGTACTCGGGGCGTGGAGCAGCGCCGGTGCGTTGCCCTTCTCTGTCGGCGTCCAGGGGTCCGTCGGCGGGGAGAACGTGATCACGCTGGTCTTCCGGAGCGGCAGACCGGCCCGGATCGACGACTACCGGCGTGCTATCGGCCCGGCCGCGGATGCCGGACGCGATTGGGGGTGCCGTGCGGTGGCGGGCGTGCCGATCAGCGTCGAAGGCCGGCTGTGGGGGGTCCTGACCGTTGTGTCCATTCGCGACGAGCCCCTGCCGGCGGACACGGAGGAGTGGCTCGCCGGCTTCACCGAGCTGGCCGGAACCGCGATCGCGAACGCACAGGCACACCTGGAGTTGCGTGGCTACGCCGAGGAACAGGTCGCGCTGCGGCGGGTGGCGACTCTGATCGCCCGGGCGGCGCCCGCGGAGGAGGTGTTCGCCGCGGTCACCATGGAAATAGGGCAATTGTTCTCCGCCGACGTGACGAGCATGAGCCGGTACGAGGCAGGCGATATGGCTACGGCCGTTGGCGTGTGGACCAGGGCCGGCATCCTCTCGACTGTTGAGGTCGGCGATCAGTTCAGCCTCGGTGGGCGAAACACGGTCACGCTGGTGCTCCAGACAGGCCGGCCCGCACGCATCGACGATTACGGTGATGTCTCGGGCGTATTCGCCGACGCTGCCCGCAGTTGGGGTTTGCGCTCGGCCGTCGGCGTGCCGATCACCGTGGAGGGCCGTCTGTGGGGAGTCGTCACTGTGGGGTATGCCCGGGAGTCATCCGTGCCGCCGGACACCGAGACGCGGCTGACTGCGTTCACCGAGCTGGTAGCCACCGCGGTTGCCAACGCCCAGGCACGCTTGGATCTGCGCAGCTACGCCGAGGAGCAGGCCGCGCTGCGCAGGGTGGCGACGCTGGTGGCCCAGGGAGAGCCGCCGGCGGTGCTCTTCGCTGCGGTCGCCAAGGAGGTCGGCGCGCTCTTCAGCACGGACATGGTGGGAATCCTGCGGTTCGGGCCGGGTGGAGCGGCGACGCTCATGGGGAGGCACGGAATGCAGCACGAACCGGGAGCGCGCGGCAAGCTCCCCGCCCACACTGCTGCCGCGTCGGTTCAGCGGACAGGCCACGCCGCGCGGGTCGACGTGGACGGCACGACGGCGTTGGGCCAGTCCGCAGTCTCTGCTCCGATCGTGGTCAACGGCCAGCTGTGGGGCGTGATCGGCGTTGCGGGGCATGAACGGCTTCCACCAGACGCTGAGCAGCGGGTGGCCGGCTTCACCGAGCTGGTCGCGACCGCGATCGCTAACGCAGAGGCCCAGTCCCAGCTCACGGCCTCACGCGCGCGCATCGTCGCTACCGCGGACGAGACCCGGCGCCGCATCGAGCGCAATCTGCACGATGGCGCCCAGCAGCGGCTCGTCACGCTCACGCTGCAGCTACGGACGGCGCAGGCGGCGGTCCCGGCCGGGCTGGACGGGCTGGCGGCCGAGCTCGGCCGCGTAGCGGCCGGGCTCAGTGGCACGCTTGACGACCTGCGCGAGTACGCCCGCAGGATCCATCCGGCGATTCTGAGCAAACGAGGTCTCGTGCCTGCCCTCAGAGCGCTCGTCCGCCGGTCCCCGGTCCCGGTCGCTCTCGACCTGCGGGCGGCGGATCGGCTGCCCGAACGCATCGAGATCACCGCGTACTACGTCGTCTCAGAGGCGCTGACCAATGCGGCCAAGCACGACAACGCCACGGCTGTCCGCGTCGCCGTCGAGGCGGCGGGCGGGGTTGTGCGGCTCTCGGTCAGCGACGACGGCGCCGGTGGGGTAGATCCAGCACACGGCTCCGGCGTGGTCAGCCTGCGAGACCGCGTTGAGGCCGCCGGTGGGACACTCATCGTGCAAAGCCGCCCCGGCGAGGGTACGCGCCTGATCGCCGAGCTTCCGGCCGTTAGCGGCCCGCAGGATCCGGGCTAGGCACCGCAGCGCCAGATCGTCCGGGGTCGAGCCGGCCGTTCAGTCTGAACTCCCGTTCCACGAATTGCAGCGCGGCGGCGAATTCGGGTTGTTTTCGTTGAGCAGCGTGCGCACCTACTGCCGGTTCTGCCAGGCCAGGCCGGGCTGGGCTCCGGCGGCCGCCCCCTTTCCCAACGATTCTCCGGGGTTCATGCCGCCACAGCCATGACGTAGGCCAGGGGAGAAGGAACGGCTTGGCCGTCAGGGAGCAGTTCTCCCAGGTCACTGAACGAGATGACGGCGTTGCACAGCAGGCTCCACCCTTGCTCGGGGTGCTGGGCCACCACCCGCGCGGCCATATGATCGGGTGCCGTTGCGTCTGGGCACTGGGGCTGGTGTTCGCACATGTCCCCCTCCAGGATCGCAGGTATATGGGCCGGTCCGCGCCCGTGCCGGCTGGAGTCTCGCGTCAGCGGCCGGCTGGAGCACGGGTGCGTGGTGTTAACGCTCGCACCCGGGTCCGGCGGTGTCTGCACCGCAGGCACCCACCCCCCCTACCGGCCAGCAGGAAGCCGCCAACCCCGGCCAGCATCACGAGCCGGCGTCCACTGGACGTTCTGGTCCAGAATGGGGGTTAATCCCATGTTGCCGCGCTACAGATCAGGGGCACTTCCAGGTCAGCGGTTATGTGGTTCGCAGTCACGCTGCGGATCTTGCCTGTTGGCAGCGCCGTGGCCGCCCTGTAGCGTCGTCAGCAGTGACGTGGCCTGGGGGTCCGTGAACCTGACCACTGCTTCGGGGGCGCGCCAGGACTTGGCCCGTGGGCGCATCCGCGGGCGGCCAGCGGGCCGCTGCCCGTGCGGAGGGTGGAGGTGCTGAACATCGGCGGCTGCCTGATCGGTGAAATCGCTCGGCCGCGCGGCGCGGGCGGCTGTCACGTTCACTCCCCGGCTGCGCTGGCTACCGGCTGAGATGGGCACTCCGGGGTGGTCGCCGGAGCTGCTGGCGGACTTTGCCGGGGCGGTGTCGGCCGCCAGGACCGAGGCGGTGGCGGCCCGGGTGGCGGTCGAGCACGCGGCCGAGGCGCTTGACGCGGATGTGGCGGCGATGGTGTGCTCCGGCGAGGTTATCGCGGCGGTTGGTTACCCGGAAGGCACTGTGCCCGGTGCTGAGTGCGTGCGGGTGCGGGTGGGTATCGCCGACTGGCTGGAGGTGCCCGGGATCGGCCGGTGTGCGGCGGTGGCGGCCAGCATGGAATATCCGCCCGGCGCAACGCTGGTGCTGGCCCGCCCGGGGCGGGGCGCCTGGTCGCCGGGACAGGCCGCCCTGCTGCAGGGGATGGCCCGGGTGGCGGGGATGACGATGCAGATGCTGCACGTGCTGGAGGCCGAGCATGCCGCGCGTGAGACGGCCGGGCGGCTGGCTCAGGAGCAGGCGGCGCTGCGGCGGGTGGCGACGCTGGTGGCCACGGCGGCGCGGCCGGAGGCGGTGTTCGCGGCGGTGGCGGAGGAGGTGGCGCAGGTCCTGCCGGGCGCTGACCTGGCTCTGGTGGGGCGGTATGACTCCGGCCAGGCCATTGAGTTCGTGGGCGGCTGGAGCAGGGTGGGCGAGGCGGACTTTGTCGGGCAGCGGGTGAGCCTGGGTGGCCGCAACGTGGCGACCCTGGTGTTTGAGCGCGCCGAGCCTGCCCGGGTGGAGCATCTCGCCGATGATGCGGCGGCGGTGACCGCGGTCGCGCGGGGGTCGGGGGCGCGTTCGTCGGCCGGGGCGCCGATCAGTGTCGGGGGGCGGCTGTGGGGAGTGATGACGGTCGCGTCGGTCCGCGAGAAGGGGCTGCCGGAGGGGATCGAGCACCGGCTGGCCGGGTTCACCGAGCTGGTCTCGTCGGCGATCGGTAACGCCCAGGCCCGTGAGGAACTGCGCGTGCTCGCGGACGAGCAGGCCGCGCTTCAGCGGGTCGCGACACTCGTTGCCCACGGAACGAGCCCGCAGGACGTATTCGCCGCCGTCGCCGAGGAGGCCGGGCAGCTGCTCCCCGCCGATCTCACCCTCATCAGCCGCTACGAGCCCGGCGACGCCGCGACGGTCATGGCCGCCTGGAGCCAGACCGGCGCTCCGGGCGCGGTCGGCCGCCGGATGCCCCGGGGTGGGCAAAACGTCACCACGCTCGTCTTCGACACTGGCCGCCCGGCGCGGATGGACAGCTACGAGAAGGCCTCCGGTCCTTCCGCCGCAGACGCTCGCGAGAGGGGTATCCGCTCGTCGGTCGGGGCGCCGATCACCGTCGAAGGCCATGTCTGGGGCGTCATAATCGCCGCCTCGACAACGGCCGGGCCGCTGCCGCCGGGCGCGGAGACGCGCCTGGCCGGGTTTGCCGAGCTCGCCGGAACCGCGATCGCCAATGCCCAGGCCCGCCTGGAACTGCGCAGCTACGCCGCCGAGCAGGCCGCGCTGCGGCGGGTCGCGACGCTGGTCGCCCGCGCGGCACCGCCGGAGGAGGTGTTCACCGCAGTCACCGAGGAGGCCGGGCGAGGGCTGAACGTCAATTACGCGTCGATGAGCCGGTACGACGCGGACGGCGCGGTAACGATCGTGGCGGGCTGGGAAAGGACCGGCCCCGTCCGTGGTGGGCTAGTCGGTGCCCGCGTGCGGCTCGGCGGCCAGAACGTGGCCACGCAGGTATTCGAGACGGGAAGACCGGCCCGGACCGACAACTATGCCGAAGCCACGGGCCCGGGCGCCGACTTCGCCCGCTTCAAAGGCAGCCGCTCGACGGTCGCCGCGCCGGTCACGGTAGAGGGACGACTGTGGGGCCTGGTGGCCGTGTCGTCGACGGAAGAGCTGCCATTGGCGGCGGATACCGGCGCGCGCCTGGCCGCCTTCACTGAGCTCGCCGCAACGGCGATCGCGAATGCTCACGCTCGTGAGAAGCGGCGTGAGGTTGCCGCCGAGCAGGCCGCGCTGCGGCGGGTGGCGACGCTGGTCGCCCGGGGGGCACTGCCTGACGAGGTATTCACGGCGATCGCCAGGGAGGTAGGCCGGCTGTTCGGCACCCAATACTGTGGTGTGATCCGGTTCAATCCTGATGGCACGGTGACGGCTGTCGGGTCTGTGGTCGTGGCCGGCGATCACATCTCCGGCCACACGGAGCCTCTGGGCGCCCGGAACGTGACCACCATGATCTTCGAGACGGGCCAGCCAGCCCGGATCGACCGGATCCCGGCTGATGACTCCAGCGCAGTGACGGCTGGGGCGCTCGGACTCCGCGCACGATCTGCCGTCGGCGTGCCGATCAGCGTGGAGGGCCGCCTCTGGGGGTCGATCCAGCTGGCATCTGCGTCCGCAGGCGGGCTGCCGGCCGGCGCGGAGCAGCGCCTGGCCGCTTTCACCGAGCTTGCCGCGACCGCGATCGCGAACGCCGAGGCGCATACCGCGCTCATGACCTCACGCGCGCGCATCGTTGCCACCGCCGATGAGACCAGCCGCCGCATCGAACGCGACCTGCATGAGATGGCCCAGAAGCGCCTGGTCTCCTCGGCACTGCTGTTGCGGGCGGCGCAGGCCGCGGTGCCGCCCGACCTCGGCCAGCTTCGCGGCGATCTGGACGTGGTGGCGACGGGGCTGGCGGGAGCCATGGACGAGATGCGCGACATCGCCCGCGGGATTCACCCTGCGGTCCTAACCGGGCGCGGTCTCGGCCCCGCCTTGACGTCGCTCACCCGCCGTTCGCCCATCCCGGTCCGCCTCGACCTGCCGGTGCAGGCACGCCTGCCCGAAAGTGTGGAGATCACTGCGTACTACGTCGTCTCCGAGGCACTGGTGAACGCGGCCAAGCATGCGAACCCCTCGGCTGTGCAGGTCGCCGTCGAGGCCTTGGACGGAGTGCTGCGGCTTTCAGTCACCGACGACGGCGTCGGCGGAGCTGATCCGGCCCGCGGCTCAGGTCTGGTGGGTCTCAGGGACCGCGTGGAAGCTATCGGCGGGACACTAACCGTGCAAAGCCACCCCGGCGAGGGCACACGGCTCGTCGCCGAGATTCCGGTCGCGGTCGGCCCGCTCCCGGATCCCGCTAGCAGGAACCGCGCAGGTGGCCCTCAGCCGTAACTGCAGCAACCTCACATGAACACGGCCAGCGCCTCGATGGAGTTCGACACGTTCCCGCCGGTGCCACCCGGCGGCGATGCACTGCGGGTGCAGCGGTGCGCCGCCGCGGCTGAGGCTGGCCGGTGATCCAACCGGGCACGGCCCACCGGTGGTGCGCCCTCATCGGGTCCAGGCGCGCCGAATCGGATTTCGCATACCGGCTACCACCCAACTGAGGACTCCGGCAGGCCGGAGCCAGGTATGGCCGCTGGCGGCGATGTCCGGTGGCGGCGGAGACATCAGGCTGTACCTGGCTGGACTCGAACACGCGGATGGAGCGGTTTGATGAAAGATCCGACGCTGGTGGAATCTCTGCTCTTGTCAGATCCTGAGGGTGTGGCTCCGCAGGGCGTCGAGCTGCGGCATCTGCGCTACTTCGTGGCCGTTGCCGACGCAGGCACCTTCACGCATGCCGCGGAGCAGATGTTCATCGCCCAGCCGACCCTCAGCCAGCAGATCCGGCGCCTGGAGGAGATGGTTGGCACACCCTTGCTGCAACGTCGGCGCGAGGGTGTTCGGCTGACCATGGCAGGCGCCGTGCTGCTCGAGGAGTCACGGGCCCTCCTGTCCCAGGTCGATCACGGGGTCAGCAGGACCCGGCAGGCGGCGGGCATCGGACGGCCACGTCTGCGCTTCATCATTCCCCCCTATCTGCCGGAGGTACTGGCGGTGGAAACCGCCTCTCGGCTGCAGAGGGCAGCCACGGCCGCCAACATCGCCGTCGCGTGGCTAGAGACATCACTCGATGCCGAGTTCTCCATGCTCCGCCAGCGCCAAGCCGACGCTGGACTCGGCTGGCTGACCTCAGGCGACGACGCCCTGCCCGAGCCCCTTGACGTCATGGACCTCGGAACATTCGAACCGGAGGTGTGGGTATCGTCCCGGCATCCGGCAGCACGACGCGGGACCATGGGTCTGGACGAACTGGCCTGCATGGACGTTATCCATGAGCCACGCCGTTTGGGAGCGGGGACTCGGGACGCGTGGCTGACGGTCCTCCGGGCCACTAACCCACGCTTCGATTTCAGCGATCCGATGTTCCGGCAGTCACTGCCGATGACGCTCGCCTTCGCGGCCACGGCCAGTCGGCCCACCGCAGTCCTCACCGGCCCGCGGCACCTCACCGGGGCGCGCGGATCTCTTCGGCCGAACGCGGCCGCCGGCATCTACAACATGGTTCCTGTCCGCCTAGAACAGCATCCGCTGACTGCGGCGGCGGCCTTGGTATGGAACGCCGACCTGCCGCGCCAGCTTCAGCAGGTTCTGTTCGACACCGCCGACGGCGTCATGCTTGAAACTGTTCACGCTGCGTAGGCGGCCGGTCCGGGGGCGATGGCTGGCCGCCAGGTGTGAGCAACGGACAGATAGCCGCCAGCTCTGGTCACCGCGTGGCAGAGTCGCTGTGATCGGCCTAGTCAGCCGCCTCCGGGCACAGCGGTGAATAGCATGCGAGCGAAGCGGCCGGGGTGACGACCGCCCACCGGCGTTATGCGGACCATGACACCAGGGCCTGGCTAGCCCGTGAGGTCGAGCGCGTCCTGGACGAGCACGCAGACGTCCCACCAGGGCCGGAGTCCCAGGCGATATCGATCTCATCCTTGACGTTGCGGACGCCGGCCAGCCCGGCCACAGCGAGTTGCGCCGCGTTGCGCTCGAAACAGGTCACTGCGGTGGGCCGGCGGTCACGTGCAGGCGGCTTGTCGTGCGCTGCCCGGACGGGATTGGCCGGAAGCATCGATGCGCTGCGTCGCGATGCCGCGGACCGAGGCAAGCGCCAGGCCGAGCATCAGCGGCTGCCAGACGACGAGACCGCCGCGTCCCTGGCCGCCGGGGCGGCGGCCCAGTGGCAGGCGCGGGTCCCCTCGCCCACCGCTCGCCGTGTCGCGTTGTGTTACTACTGGTTGATGGCTGGTGAGCAGGACAGCGACGAGGCGTCGGCCAGATCCGGGCCGCCCGTCGCTGGATCCCGGGGTCTGGTCAGGCCAGTGCCGTTGCTAGGCGGCCCGGCCGGTCATGACGGATCGGAGAGCCTCACCACCGTCCTGGTGGCCTTCGGCGCCAACATTCTCATCGCCATGGCCAAGTCGGCCGCGGCTGCGGTGACCGGGTCGGCGGCGCTGCTAGCCGAGGCCGCCCATTCCTGGGCCGACACTGGCAACGAGATCTTCCTGCTGATCGCCAACCGGCGGTCCCGCCGCCCGCCAGATCAGGCGCATCCGTTCGGTCACGGCCGGGAGGCCTACGTGTGGTCGCTGTTCGCTGCGCTGGGGCTGTTCGTGGCCGGTGCCGCCGTGTCGGTCACCCACGGCGTCCAGGAACTCCTCCACCCGGAGCCTGCCAGCGACTTCGCCGTCGGGTACGCCGTGCTGGCCTTCTCCTTCGTATTCGAGGGAATCTCCTTCCGGCAGTCGGTCCGGCAGGCCAGGCCCGAGGCCGAGTCGATGCACCGGGATCTCATCGAGCATGTGCTGCTTACCTCCGACCCCACCCTGCGGGCGGTGTTCGCCGAGGACTCCGCCGCCCTGATCGGGCTGGTGATCGCGGCGGCCGCGCTGGGTGCCCACCAGTTGACCGGTTCCCCGGTTCCGGACGCTGCCGGGTCCATCCTGATCGGCGTGCTGCTCGCGGTGGTCGCGATCATCTTGATCAACCGCAACCGGCGGTTCCTGGTTGGCCAGGAAGCCGACCCCCGAGTGCGCACAGCCGCCATCCAAGCCCTGCTGGCTGCGCCGGAGGTGGCCCGAGTGACCTATCTGCGGCTGGAGATCGTGGGGCCGCGGATGGTCTGGGTAGTCGGCGACGTGGATCTCACTGGCGATGACACCGAATCACACCTGGCCGTCCGGTTGCGCGCGCTGGAAGCGAGAATCAGCTCGTCACCCGCAGTGGTCGGTGCTGTGTTGAGCCTGTCGGCCCCGGATGAACCCACCCTGATGGTTTAGGTTCCCCGGCCCAAGGAGCCATTCGTCTCAGCGATGCCCGGGCCGATCCGTCGCGAACGTAGCGGTCGCATCGGCCCTGGCCGCATCCATCACCGTCGCGGTGGCCGGTGAGGGGTGTCACAGTACGTGGAACACGGCCAGCAGGATGAGGGTCACGATGACCGAGACGGCAATGGAGCCAAGGCAGCCAAGGCGGCTGGAGAAGAAGACAAACATGCAGGCCAACTCTCTGTTTCTGGCATCAGGTAGGAGCAGGCGCGGGCGCCCGGGCCTGCTGGCGGGGACGCCCGCGTTCCCGGACTGCTCAGGCTGCCTTCGCCATGATCGAGTGCAGGGTAGAGCCGGACTGGCGCAGCTGGACGCCCAGCACTATCTCGGAGATCCCGTAGATCAGGCTGAACAGGCCGAAGAGCAGCGCGAGGGTGACCGCGCCGATGCCGGGCCGGGCGAAGAGCACGATGCCGAACGCGATCGACACGAGCCCGCCGAGGATGAACATCGCGCGGGTCCCGGCGGTCTCGCCGCTCTGGAACGCGGCGAAGATCTCAAAGAAGCCGCCCACGAAGGCCCAGGCCCCCACGACGATCACGAGCACCAGCGCGGTGGGCCCCGGCCACACCAGGGCGATCACGCCGGCTGCGATGTCGATCAGCCCCAGCAGCAGGTGCCCGATGACGGGACCCGCCGAGTCACTGCTGAACGCCCGCACGGCCTGCAGCCCGGCATCGATGAACGCATACACAGCGAACAGCACGACCAGCGCGAAGACCGTGATCCCGGGCCATACCAGGGCCACGATCCCGACGATGATGGCGAGCACGCCCACCAAGATCAGCTGAGTGGATGAGGATTTGAACATGACGGATTTCCTTTCGTCCGGCTTTCCCGCACCGCACCGCTGACTGCGGCCGTGCCGTTACCAGTGGACGCGTTAAACGCCGTTGCGGGCCAACATCTGTCAGCAATAGATGGATAGCCGCCAGCTTCTGATCACGTACAGCGGAATTCCGGCGATCGGCCCGCTCAACCGCCTCCGGCTGAGCCGTACGCGGGTATGAGCCATGGCCCGGGAAACAGCGGCAGCAGGTAGTTCACCAGCCAGTAGCCGAGTACGGCCAGGACCGCTGGCAGTCGCGGGGAGCCCGAAACCGACCGTGACCGCGGCCAGGGCGACTTCGATCGCGCCGGGCCCGCCGGAGGTCATGGGATGGGCACTTGCAATGTCCGCCGCGCCGTAGGCGGCCGCTAGCGTTCCGAACCCTGGCTGATAGCCGGAGGCAGCGAACATCAGGTCGAGGGACAGACGGTCGGACGGGAGGGTCGCGGCACGGTGATGGGTGAGCCGGCCCCCGCAGTGCGGGGGCCGGCTCGTGGCGTGGTGCCGGGGTCATGACACCGGGGCTGTGTCAGCCGGTGACGATGAGCTGGTCGCTGACGAAGTAGACGCCGCTGGCCCTCCAGGCGGCGTCCGTGGCGGCGTCATGCTCGGCCCAGGTACGGACATGGCCGTACAGGGTCACGGTGTTCCCGCTGGCTGTCACCTCGACGTCGCTGTCGTCGGGGATGAGGGCGGAGCGGTCGAGGGCGTCCTGGACGAGCAGGGTGACGTCCATCGGGTCGGCGTCCCAGGCGATCTCGATGTTGTTTTTGATGTTGCGGACGCCGGTCAGCCCGGTGACGGTCAGCTCGGCGGCGGCGCGCTCGGTGCCGTAGTGCACAGTACCGGTGAGGGTGAGGTTGCCGTCGGCCGCGGTGGCCTCCACCCCGTCTGGCACGGTGACATTGAGTGCCAGCGCGTCGTTGGCCATGGTGGTCAGGGTGGGGTCATCGCGGTAGTCCCCCGGCGGGAGCACTACTTCCAGGTGATTGTGCACGGTGGTCACGCCGTAGACGCGCTGCGCCGCGGCGGCTGCCTCCAGGTACTGCGGGTAGTCGGTCACGGTGCCGTTGAGCGCTACCTCACCGCCCATGTTCTTGACGGTGATGTTCGTGGCATCGACAAGCGGGTCGAAGCTGAGCTCTGCTTCGACCGCCTCGCGGATGTCCTTTGTCTTACCCATGTGCGGAAGTCCTTTCCCGTAACCGTTGGGGTGCGGCGGATCGCCGCTTTCAGCCAGTACATCCCGCCAGGCCGCCGCTGCAAAGACGATGGCAGCTTTCCTCATATTGCCCTGCGCTATACCGGGACCGGGCGCGCATCCGTCACCGGGGAATGAAAGAAACCGCTACTATTTCCAACGCCCGTCGGTCATGGTTTCAGTATCCCTTTTGGTTTCTTCTTGGCCCGCTACAGCCACGCCGAGCCTGGCTTTCCTCATCTCCTGAGGATCTGATGTCCAGCGGCAATGATCGAGGCGCGGTGCTCTCGGTGATGGTGCTGGCACAAGAACAACGAGCCCGTATGAGTAATCACTTCTACCTTTGCGCATGCGACCTGGCACCTGTCGCACGGCACCTGCCGGGCGATCCCCGCGCTGGGCTGATGTTCTGCTACCGCGATGCCCGTGCGTCCCGGCTGACCGTGATTCGCGCTGAAGAATCCCATCGCGAGTCCTTTCCGCGGGCCTGGCTAACCGGCCGTCAGCCGGTGACGGTGAGGTGGTCGCGCACCTCCTGCACGCCGATGCCCATCCAGGCGGCGCCGACCGCCGCGTCGTGCTCGGCCCACGTGCGCACGTGGCCGGTGAGCGTTACGGTGCTCGCGTCGGTGCCCACCTCCACGTCGCTGTCGTCGGGCACCAGCGCGTTGCGGTCCAGCGCTCCTTGTACCTGCACGGTCACGTCGGCCGGGTCGGCGTCGCCGCGGACCTGGATGCTGTTCTTCACCTTGCGGACGCCGGCCAGTCCCGTCACGGCCGCGACAGCCGCGGTGCGCTGGCGGGCGAAGCCCACCGTGCCGGTCAGCCGGACGTTGCCGTCACGGGACATCGCCTCGACCCCGTCGGGCACGGTCACGTCCGCCGCGAGCGCGTTGTTCGCCGCGGTGGTCAGCGCCGGATCGTCACGCTCGCCGCCCGGCGGCAGCAGGACCTCCAGGTAGTTGTGCACCCGCCGGACCCCGGCCACACGCCGCGCCGCCGCGGTGGCCTCCAGATACTGCGGGTAGCTCGGGACCGTGCCGCCCAGCGCCACTTCGCCCATGATGTTGCTAACGCCGATATTCGCCGAGTTCACCAGCGGGTCGAAATCCAGCTCTGCCTGCACTGCCTCGCGGACATCCTTGGTCTCGCCCATTTCTGAGGTCCCTTTCCGTGGCCAATCCTCCGGCGGATTTCCGCCTGCATCTCATCTCACCTCATATCCGCCGAGGATAGAAAACGACGCTGGCTTTACTCATATCGGCCGGTACTATACGGGTGCCCCGCTCAGCCCCGGCAGCGCAGTAGCGGCCGGCGAAACGCAGGTAGCGGAGGGCGATCAGGTCAATGGTCTCCTCCTCACTGGCCTGCGCCGGGCGCAGTCCCGGGCGCCCTCTGAGACCAGTGCAACCTCAATCTGCGGGCCACGGCCAAGAACCACGGGCTACCCGGCAATCGATGACAGCTATTTCCCAGCGGGCGGGCCATGAGGTCTAGATATCGGGGGACAAGGAATGAAGCCGATAAGAGGAGACCACGATGAGGCGCTCGGGCTGGCTGACGTTTTCCGCGATAGTGCTGATCATCGCGGGGATCATGCGGGTGATCGACGCCATCTGGGCTTTCGGGTATCACGGCGCTCTCCCCGACGGCCTGAACGGTGCACTCCTCGGGCACAGCCTGCGGACCTACGGCTGGTTGTGGCTGATCACCGGGGTCATCCTGATCGCCGCGGGCGCGCTGGTGCTGGGCCCCAGCGACCGGCCCAGCGCCGAGGTGTCCCGCTGGGTGGGCATCATCGCCGCCGCGCTAGGCGCCATTTCGGCGATATTCGTGATGCCGTACTACCCGGTCTGGGCGCTCATCTACATTGCCATCGCGATCATGGTCATCTACGGGCTCTCGGCCCACTACAGCGAGCAGACTGACTGAATCACTGGCGCATGTGACGCCAGCTCAGCGTGCCGGGTGCGGCTGGGCCGGCGCCACCAGGTGTCCGCCGGGCCGAGCCGTCCATTGCTGAGCGGCCGGACTGGTGGCTGGGTGCCGCCTGCTGGCCCGCCGATCCCTGGCCGTTCTTCCCCATGTCGGCCTCCGACAGTTCGCTCGACCAGGTGGCGGCGGCAACGCGATCTGCACGGGATGCCAGGTCTGGCGGGAATGCCTGACGTTCGCGGTCTGGACCCGCCAGACACACGGGTGCGGGGCGGGCTGGCTGAAGAGGAGCGCTGCCCGGTGCTGGGCGGCGAGCCGCATCCGGCCCGGGCGGGGAACTGAAGGGGCATCATTGCGTCACGACCCCCGCACCACACCACCCAGCACAGCACCGGTCTGACGCAAGCGGGCATCACGATGCCAGCGTGGTCTTATCGCCAGGCCCCCAACGCAGCTCGCCAGGCACCCGCCACGCGCTGGCGTTCAGCTACAAACTTCTTTCCCTTCGCGGCGGGCTGCCTGGTGTCGGGCCGCGAACGGGGTGGGGCCCGCGCAGCATCCCCCGCACACAGGGCGCGGCAGCACCGTCAGCGGCGGCCGATTCCTGGCTGGCTGGTATTGCGGGCTCTCCCGAGCCGGTAGCGCAGTTGGGCGTCGGCCGGGCAGACGCGGACAGGCCCGCTGCGCGATGCGGCGGCTGGTCACGATGATCAGGCTTCAGGCGGTGCTGGATGAGTGCCCGCTGGTTCCCACCACGGACGCCCGCCCGGGCGCGGCCCCCGGGCCGCGGAGGCCGTCAGGGCTGCCGGCTCCACCGTGGCCCGATGGCCCGCCATTCCTTATCCCAGGCCTCGAGGCGGTGCCGAGTGAACAGGCTCCGGCCGGCCTCAAGGATGAGCAGCG
>Ga0335076_10002879_pt1 | contig 17179 bp, 16 predicted proteins | sample Lox_Sample_25_FD_206717 | JGI IMG/M metagenome (GOLD analysis project Ga0335076, IMG submission 206717) | Soil microbial communities from Loxahatchee National Wildlife Refuge, Florida, United States - Lox_Sample_2.5 | ecosystem: Environmental > Terrestrial > Soil > Wetlands | place: USA... | reverse complement strand
GCTCGAACCGCCGACCCTCTCGGTGTAAACGAGATGCTCTGCCAACTGAGCTAACCGCCCTTTTGTCGCCGCACTCCTGATCCGGCGAGCCCCGACACTACAGGCTCACTGCAGGCTCGCCAAGCGCCGTAGGGCGCAGCTCATCAATAGCGTAGGCGGGCGACGGGGCGGCCTCGCCGCTGCACCGCCGCCTCACCCCAGAGGCGTCGCTCAATCCGTAGAATTAAACTATTTCTTACCTGATTTCTTATTCAAGCTCGCCTTCAGCGCCGCGCCCGGCTTGAAACGCGCGTTCCTTGACGCGGCGATTTTGATTTCCTTACCAGTCGCCGGATTGCGTCCCTTTCCAGCAGCGCGCTCACGCACGGAGAAGGTGCCGAATCCTACCAAGCGCACTTCCTCGCCCTTCTTGAGGGTCTTTTCGATGCCTTCCAACACGGCATCCAACGCCTCCGCGGCTTTGACCTTGGTCAGGTCTGCCGCACCGGCGACATGATCCACGAGCTCAAGCTTATTCATTGTGGCCTCTCCGTTCAAATTCGGCGCTCAGTTGTCAGCACCGGTTGCAAGAACTCCGGTGCCTACGGCGCCTCAATTGACGCGACGACTCACGCCATCGCGTGCGCTCATACTCGTCCCTTCCCCTTAGGCGCTCATCGCCGCCCCAAGCGAATCGACAGCAGAGTTCGATCCATAGCTCGCCGTTTCGCCGAAGGAACGCAAGCGTCTGCCGGGACCGCGAGCGAAAAAAGAACGCCTTTTGCCGCCCAAAACTGCTCGGCGGCAGAAAAAAGCCGCGAATTCCGAAGAATTCGCGGCGATCATGGGGTGGATTGCCCTCCCGGCGCCTTGGTCGGGCAAAGGGTTATCAGTGCGCGACGAGCCCTTGGCCGTCCTCTTCGGGCGGCCCGGCTGGCCGGGAAGCGGCTGCGACGTCTTGGTCCCACGCGATCGGCATTGGCTGGCGGACGAGGGCACGTCCAAGCACTTCGTCCATGCGCGAGACCGGCACGATCTCAAGTCCGTTCTTTACCGAGCTCGGTATCTCCGCCAAATCCTTGGCGTTGTCCTCGGGAATGAGAACCTTCTTGATACCGCCCCTCAGCGCCGCAAGCAGCTTCTCCTTCAGACCGCCGATCGGGAGCACCCGCCCTCGCAGGGTAATCTCTCCGGTCATGGCGATGTCGCGACGCACCGGAATTCCCGTCAGCATTGAGACGATCACGGTCGCCATGCCAACCCCTGCCGACGGCCCATCCTTCGGCGTTGCCCCTTCCGGCACGTGCACATGGATGTCACGCCTGTCGAACAACGGCGGTTCGATTCCGAAGTCGACGGCGCGAGAGCGCACATAAGAGGCCGCGGCCGAAATCGACTCCTTCATTACGTCTTTGACATTGCCCGTCACCGTCATGCGGCCCTTGCCAGGCATCATCACGCCCTCGATCGTCAGGAGTTCACCGCCGACCTCGGTCCAGGCCAGCCCTGTCACCAACCCAACCTGATCGTCAGCCTCGATTTCGCCGAAGCGGAACTTCGGCGGCCCGAGAATCTCGGCGACGTTCTGCCCGGTGACGACAATCGTCCTGCTCTTGTTGGTAAGGATATCCTTCACCGCCTTACGCGCGAGGTTGGAAATTTCGCGCTCAAGATTGCGGACGCCAGCTTCTCGCGTATAGCGGCGGATCAGCTCCATGATCGCGCTATCCTCGACCACCCACTCCTTGGCTTCGAGACCGTGCTTGGTCATTGAATGGGGCAAGAGATGCCGTTTTGCGATTTCCAGCTTCTCGTCCTCCGTGTAACCAGCGATGCGAATGATCTCCATGCGGTCCATGAGCGCGGGCGGAATGTTGAGCGTGTTTGCGGTCGTTACGAACATTACGCCCGACAGGTCATAGTCGACTTCCAGATAGTGGTCATTGAACGTCGAGTTCTGCTCCGGATCGAGCACCTCAAGCAGCGCCGACGACGGATCGCCGCGAAAGTCCATACCCATCTTGTCGATCTCGTCGAGCAGGAAGAGCGGATTTGAGGTCTTAGCCTTGCGCATCGATTGGATCACCTTGCCCGGCATCGAACCGATATACGTGCGGCGGTGGCCGCGGATCTCCGCTTCGTCGCGGACGCCGCCGAGCGACATCCGGACGAATTCGCGACCCGTGGCCCTGGCGATCGACTTGCCGAGCGAGGTCTTGCCAACGCCTGGGGGACCCACGAGACATAAGATCGGTCCAGTCAGCTTGTTCGCGCGCTGCTGGACAGCGAGGTACTCGACGATGCGCTCCTTGACCTTGTCGAGGCCAAAATGATCGGCGTCGAGGATCGTCTGCGCGGTGGGGAGATCCTTCTTGATCTTCGAGCGCTTCTGCCAAGGGATCGAGAGCAGCCAATCAAGATAATTGCGGACGACAGTCGCTTCAGCCGACATAGGCGACATCTGCCTTAGCTTCTTGACTTCGCCGAGCGCCTTTTCGCGCGCTTCCTTGCTGAGCCTGGTCGACTTGATGCGCTGCTCAAGCTCGGACATTTCGTCCCTGCCTTCCTCGTCGCCAAGCTCCTTCTGGATCGCCTTCATCTGCTCATTGAGATAATATTCGCGTTGAGTCTTCTCCATTTGCCTCTTGACGCGGGTCCGAATACGCTTTTCAACCTGCAGCACCGAGATCTCGCTCTCCATCAGCGCCAGGCACTTCTCGAAGCGCTTGGCGATGGAACGCATCTCAAGAATCGCCTGTTTGTCGGACAACTTGACAGCAAGATGGGAGGCGATGGTGTCAGCGAGCTTGCCATAGTCATCGATCTGATTGACCGCACTCACGACCTCCGGCGAGATCTTCTTGTTGAGCTTCACATAACTTTCGAACTCGGACACGACAGAGCGCGAGAGGGCTTCCCCTTCGATCCTTTCGATTGGCTCGTCAGCAATCGCCCGGGCCTCAGCCTGAAAAAAGCCATCACCGGGCACGAACCGCGTCACTTGGGCGCGAGTTGAGCCCTCGACCAGCACCTTCACCGTGCCATCAGGCAGCTTGAGGAGCTGCAGCACGCTTGCAAGCGTGCCGGAAGTAAAGATCGCGTCGGGCGCAGGATCATCGTCGGTTGCGTTCTTCTGGGTCGCAAGCAGGATCGGTCTGTCGGATTTCATCACCTCTTCGAGCGCGCGAATGGACTTCTCGCGACCGACGAATAGCGGCACGATCATATGCGGAAAGACAACAATATCGCGAAGCGGCAGGACGGGATAGACGTCGAGCGTTCCGGGGACAATGGACTTGCGTTGGTTGGTCATGGCTATCCTGAATTCCGGGAGCCAGCGTTCCCGCCTGCTCCACCCTTTGTACGCCTACAGAGCTCCGACGATAAGCGCCAGCGGAAGCCCGCCCCAATTGCGCGAGAATCGCTTGCGCGCAACATGGGAGTCCAATGCACAACTTTCAAGCAGCGCGGGCAAATACGGCAAGATCAGCTCGCGCGCTCGGCGCGCTCAGCATAGATGTAAAGGGGACGGGCTTTGCCTTCGACAACCTCCGGACCAATCACCACCTGTTCCACGCCGTCGAGCCCCGGCAGCTCAAACATCGTGTCGAGCAAAATGCTCTCCATGATCGAGCGCAAGCCACGGGCGCCGGTGCGCCGTTCGATTGCTTTTTTTGCAACGACGCTAAGCGCCTCCTCCTGGATGGTTAGGTCGGTGTTCTCCATTTCGAACAGGCGCTGATACTGCTTGACGAGCGCATTCTTCGGCTCGGTCAGAATCTTCTTCAGAGCGTCCTCGTCGAGATCCTCGAGCGTTGCAATCACCGGAAGACGGCCGACGAACTCGGGAATGAGACCGAACTTCAGCAGATCCTCCGGCTCGACCTCGCGGAACACTTCGCCGGTGCGCCGGTCGTCAGGCGATTGGACCTTGGCGGAGAATCCAATCGAGGTGCCCTTGCCACGCGCCGAAATGATTCGCTCGAGGCCAGAAAATGCACCGCCGCAAATAAACAGGATGTTGGTAGTATCGACCTGCAGGAACTCCTGCTGAGGATGCTTGCGGCCGCCTTGCGGCGGAACGCTTGCGATGGTCCCCTCCATGATCTTGAGCAGCGCCTGCTGCACGCCTTCACCCGATACATCGCGGGTGATCGACGGGTTGTCGGACTTGCGGCTGATCTTGTCGATCTCGTCGATGTAGACGATACCCCGTTGCGCCCGCTCGACGTTGTAATCCGAAGCTTGCAGCAGCTTCAAAATGATATTCTCGACATCTTCGCCGACATAGCCGGCTTCCGTCAACGTCGTCGCGTCGGCCATCGTGAAAGGCACATCAAGAATCCGCGCGAGCGTCTGAGCGAGCAGCGTTTTGCCTGAACCGGTCGGACCGATAAGCAGGATATTGGATTTCGCCAACTCGACGTCGCCATGCTTAGTGGCGTGGTTGAGGCGCTTATAGTGATTATGGACGGCGACTGACAGTACACGCTTGGCTTGTGGCTGTCCGATCACGTAATCGTCGAGAACCTTGCAGATTTCACGCGGGGTCGGGATGCCGTCCTTGCTCTTGACCAGCGCGGTCTTGCTCTCTTCGCGGATGATGTCCATACACAGTTCCACGCATTCATCACAGATGAACACGGTCGGCCCGGCGATGAGCTTGCGAACTTCATGCTGGCTCTTGCCGCAGAACGAACAATAAAGCGTATTTTTGGCGTCGCCTTCGGCCTTGGCCATCGCTTTTCTCCATTTAGGCCGCTTCCGCCGAAGCGTGTTTTCAAACGCCCGACTACGCAGCCTAACCAAACCACCCTAACGAAACGTAGCCTTCGAATTCGCCTCCCCGCCCCGCCTCAGTCCGCCTTTCGCCTGTCGTGGCAGCGTCAGGCTGCATCGGCAAGCAACCACCAAAATGCGCGCGAAATCAAGCCCGGCCGCGTAAGAATCATATCGGACCCCGGCAAGCGCCTCTACTCGATCCGTTGGCGGACTAAGCCTTGGCTTCTTCCAGTTCGAGCGCGCGCTTGACCGTCACCTCGTCGACGATCCCAAACGCCTTCGCTTCCTCGGCCGACATGAAATGATCGCGATCCAGCGTCCTTTCAATGGCTTCGTAGGACTGTCCGGTATGGTGGACGTAAATTTCGTTCAGCCGCCTCTTGACCTTAAGGATATCCTCCGCATGCCGCTGAATATCGGACGCCTGGCCCTGAAATCCGCCGGAAGGCTGATGGACCATGATGCGGGAATTGGGCAATGCGAAGCGCGATCCCTTCTCACCCGCGGCAAGCAAAAGCGAACCCATCGAAGCCGCCTGTCCGATGCACATGGTCGTCACCTTGGGGCGGATAAACTGCATCGTATCGTAAATTGAAAGCCCCGCAGTCACGATACCGCCCGGAGAATTGACATAAAGCGCAATCTCTTTCTTGGGATTGTCCGCCTCGAGAAAGAGCAGTTGGGCGACCACCAATGAGGCAGACAGGTCATCGACCGGCCCAATCATGAAAATAATGCGCTCGCGCAACAGACGCGAAAAAATGTCGAACGAACGCTCGCCCCGAGCCGACTGCTCAATCACGATCGGCACGAGATTGTTGGTATAGTAGTCGATAGGATCGCGCATCAGTATCCTTCTTTCGCCGGATCTGGCCGCCGCCCAGCTTTGGCCACGCCGTCAACATAGGCGCCCGAGGCGGTCGCGAAAAGGGGCCGCCTGGACGCGCGGACCAGCGTGAAACCTGGCTTCCGGCCCGCGCCTAGTCGAGACCCCCCTCGGGCGGCGGCGCTTCGGGCGCCGTCCCACCGGGGAGCTCGTCCTCGACGGGCTTGAGAAGCTCGTCCTTCGTCACCTTGCGGTCCTCGACCTTGGCCAGGCCAACTATATGATCGACGACCTTTTCCTCGTAAATTGGAGCGCGCAGTTCCGCCAGGGCCTGGGCGTTGTTTCGATAGAAATCCCAGACCTGTTTTTCCTGGCCGGGGAAGGACCGCGCCCGGGCGATCAGCGCCTGGGTCATCTCATCGTCCGATACCTTCACTTCGGCTCTCGTTCCGACCTCGGCGAGAAGAAGCCCGAGCCGCACTCGCCGTTCGGCGATCTTGCGGTAGTCGGCGCGAGCCGCTTCTTCGGTCGTATTCTCATCCGCGAAACTCCGACCCGCGGCCTGCTGCTCGCGCGTCACCTGAGCCCAGATCGAGTCAAACTCCTGGTTGATGAGCCCCTCGGGCAGCTCAAAAGAATAGAGCTGGTCAAGCTGGTCGAGCAGCCGGCGCTTGAGCTTATCGCGCGAAGCCCGCGCGTATTCGGAGGTAAGCCGATCGCGGATCATTTCCTTGAGCTTGTCGACGGTCTCGAAGCCGAGGCCCTTCGCGAATTCGCCGTCTATCGCGAGCTCATTCGGCGCCGCTATGGCCTTCGCCGTCGTAGCGAAATCACCGGTTTTTCCGGCGAGTGCGCGCACGGCGTATAACTCGGGGAAAGTGGCCTGAATCGTGCGCTTCTCTCCGACCGCGACGCCGAGCAGCTGCTCCTCGAAGCCTGGAATGAAGGTGTTGGAGCCCAGCGCAACCTGAATGTCCCGGCCCTCGCCGCCTTCGAAAGGCACGCCGTCGATCGTTCCGTCAAAGTCGACGGTGACGCGGTCGCCGGCTTCCGCCGTCGCTCCGGCGGGCTTGTCGGTAAAAGTGCGGCGCTCCTGCGCCAATCGGCCGAGCGCGATGTCGATATCCAGGGGTTCGACGTCGGCGACCGGGCGCTCCAGCGAAATCTGTGAAAAATCCCCGATCTCGAACACCGGCAGCACCTCGAGCGCGACCGTGAAGTTGAGGTCGCCGCGCGCCTCGAGGGCCGCGTCGATTGTCGCCTGATCGGTCGGCAGTTCGACCTTGGGCTCGCGGGCGAGCCGCAAATGGTTGTCGTCGACGATCTTCTTGTTGGCGCTGGCGATCGCCTCCTGCACCACGTCGGCCATCACCGACTTGCCGTAGACCTTGCGCAGATGCTCGACTGGCACCTTGCCGGGCCGGAAGCCATTGATGCGGACCTTGGTCTTCAGTTCCGCCAATTGCCCCTCGAGCTTGGCCGCGAGGTCGCTCGCCGGGAGCGAAATGTTATATTCGCGCTTCAGCCCTTGGCTCAGCGTTTCCGTGACTTGCATCTTGCGTTCCGCCTTGTCGTCGTCGCAGCTATCGCCGCGCCTGGCCGATACCCTTTCGTCGTCCGATCGTCACTTCAACCAGAGCGCTCGCGGCAGCGGGGAAAATGGTGCGGGCGGAGGGACTTGAACCCCCACGACTTTCGTCACCGGAACCTAAATCCGGCGCGTCTACCAATTCCGCCACGCCCGCCGCAAGCGCCGGCTTGACGAGGCCGCTCTGCTCCGGGCGGGCTCTATATCAGCTTGCCCGACGCGCGCCACAGAAAAAAGCACCCCTCCCCCCCACCGTCGGCCGCTACGCGCCGCCGACGATAGCCGGAGGGCGAGCCGCCGGCGCGAGGCCTGTTGCGCCCTCACCGGCTCCGCTAAGAAGGCCTGGTCAAGATGAGCCGCCAGAGACCCTGACAAACCGCGCCAAAGCCTAAGAATGACATGAGCTTACCCGTTATTGCGCCCTCTTCGGCGGTCGGGCCGCGAATCTCCGGTCGTGCCGAAGGCGTTGGGATCATGGGGCAGCGGCCGGGCCAAACCCGGCGCGCCTTCCTCCGCGGCGGCCTGGCCGCAGCGGCGTGGGGTGTTAGCGGGGGCGTCGGGGCTGCCCCGCCGACCGCGTCGGCCGACGGCTTCATCAGTCTGGAGGCGGCGCCGGCTCGGCTTCAACTGGCGCCGCTTCCCGCCGGGGCCACTCGAGTTTGCGGCTACGGAGGCAAGATCCCAGGTCCGCTCCTGAAAATCAGGCAAGGCGCGGAGCTCAAGCTGAGATTCGCCAACAGGCTGGATGAGCCGACGACCCTCAGCTTTCCCGGCCTACGGGCGGCAAACGCAGCTGCGGGGGTTGGCGGACTGACGCAGGAGCGGCTCAAGCCCGGCGCCAGCGCCGAGATCCGCTTCGCCGCGCCCGACGCCGGCTTCAACCTGTACCTACCGCACGCGGGGCCCACCGACGCCGCGCAGCAGGGGAGTGGGCTGTTCGGGCCGATCATCGTCGAAGAGCCGGCCGCAACCGAAGTCGATTTGGATGCGGCGGTCATCCTGTCGGACTGGAGCCTCGACGCCGACGGCCAGATCAGGAACGACTTCTCTGACGCAGCCATCCGCCTCCGAGGCGGACGCCGAGGCGCCCTCGTATTCGCGAACGACGGGGCCACGCCCTTGAAGCTTGCCGCTCGCCCGGGCGCGCGGGTGCGCCTACGGCTCGGCAACGCGGCGACCGCTCACCTAGCGACTGTCGCGGTCGAGGGAACGAAGACCCTCATAGTTGCCGTCGACGGCCAGCCAAGCGAGCCGTTCGAACCCCTCAACAACCAGTTTCCGATGGGCCCCGGCGCCCGTTTCGAGCTGATGTTCGACATGCCCGGCGATCCCGGCGCCGCCGTCCGCCTTGCTTTGCGCGGCGACCCCGGCGAGGCTGATCGGCCGTTCGTCGCCATCGCCGCCGAAGGCGAGCCGATCGCGCCGCGACCCGCGCCCCACCGCCTCGCCGCCAACCCGCTCCTGCCGGCGGAGATCACGCTCGAATCGGCGAGGCGTTGCGACTTCACGATCAGCGGAGGCGGAACGACGCCATTCGCCGTGAATGGAACGACCTTCGTCGACTGGTCGGCGAAGCCCTCCTGCATCTTACCGCGTGGCGCGCCAGCGCTGTTCGCGCTCGCCAATAAGACGGCGTTCGTCCAGGCGCTGCGGCTCTGGGGCCATGTCGCACGGCTCTTGCATTCGATGGACGACGGCTGGGAGCCCTATTGGCGCGACACCATCCTCATCCAGCCCGGCCGCGCCGCCCATATCGCGTTCGTCGCCGACAACCCCGGCAAATGGCCGCTCGAGTCGGCGATCCCCGAGCACCGCGCGGGGGGAGTGGCGACATGGTTCCAGGTCGGCTAGACGGCCGCTCGCCAACCGCCTTCACGCGAGCATCCGGTAGCGGCGAATCAAGAGATAAACGAGGAGCGCCGCGAGGGCGCACAGGATCGCGGCGTAGAGCGTTCCGTAATCCGAATCGCCGAACGGCAGGCCTTTCGTGTTCATGCCGAAGAAGCCGGTTACGAAGGCCGGCGGCAGGAGCAGCGTCGTCACGACCGTCAATACGAACAGATTGCGGTTCGTAGCCGAGACGAGCTGCGACGCCATTTCCTCCTGCAGGAGCCGCGCCCGGTCCGCCTGCAGATGAAGGTCGGCGTGAAACGAGCTGACCCGTTGCCTGACCCGCAGGCACAAATCGCGATAGGCGGGGAGCGCGCCCTCTCCGCGGTGCTGTTCGAATTGGGTGAGCAGGCTATGCGCGGCCTGCATCAGCCGCTCATTGCGCGATATGCCCCTCCTGAGCCTGAGCAACGGGGCGCTTTCGTCGCTCAAGGTCTCCGACAACACCCTGTCCTCGATCTGATCGAGCTCTCCTGCGATCTTATGGGTCGCCTCGCCGAGAGCGTCCACCGACGCCACGAGCAGGCTCTCGAACAGCGCGGCGCTGTCGTCGAACACGACGCCCGCTTCGATCTGACCGCGCAATGCCCGCGCCGAATAGACCGCATGATGGCGCGCGGTGACCAGGAACTGCGGCCTGAGGGCGAAGCGAATGTCGGTCGATTCTCCCGCGGCCGAATCGCCGTCGTCGTGACGCAGGTCGTACATCGTGCCCCAAAGGGCGTCGCCGCGCCACTCAACGCGCGGGTGACGATCCGGAGCCAGCAGAACCTCTCGCGCCTCGGGCGGAATCGCATCCTGTCCGGCGAGCCAGTCGCGCGTCCGGGCGTTGGCGAGCATCAGATGCACCCAGACGAACCGCCGCCCGTGCATGAGATCGAGGGACGAATCGGCGCCACGCGGCCGACCGCGCCCGTTCTCGTCGAATTCGAACGCCCATGCGACCCCTGGCCCTACGTCCGCCAGGTCGACTCGCGCCAGTTGTGCCGTCATCTCGCGTCGCCCCGATGCGGACACTCTACCCGCGCCGGATGAAGGGAACGTGTCACAGGCCGCGCGGAACGACGCGAGCGGGTAGCCGCCGTTTTGGCGGCCGGATTGCGCATCAGAGCCACTTTTTCCAGCGGAAGAACAAGTAGGGGCCGATGGCTGCAGCGATCATGAGACAGATCGCCAGCGGATAGCCCCAGTGCCATTCAAGCTCCGGCATTTCCTTGAAATTCATGCCGTAGATCGAGGCGATCACGGTCGGCGGCATGAAGATCACCGCCAGCACCGAAAAGAGCTTGATGATATCGTTCTGCGCCAGGTTGATGAGGCCGAGCGTCGCGTCGAGCAGGAACTGCACCTTCTGCGCCTTGAAGCTCGCGTCCTGCTCGAGCGATTGCAGGTCGCGCAGCGCCGACTTTGTCGCCTCGCGCACCGGCTTGGGCGCGTCGGCGGAACGTCCTCCGGACAACAGAAACAGCAGCAGCCGCTCGATCGACACCAGGCTCTCGCGCAGGTTCGAGATCTTCTCGTCCTCGCGCCCAAGCGCGTCGAGCGTGGCGGAATAGATCTTGCTGCGCTGGCTCTGGTCGCCCTTGGCCCGGAAAACGGTGCTCGCAATCTGGTCGAGCTCCACGCCGACCTTGTTGAGCGCCCTGGCCGAGCGATTGACGATGGTGTTGACGAGGCCGACCGCCACCGCGTCGGGGTGCAACGCCTGCGCGCCAGACTTGCAGAGCTTCTGCCCGAAGAGTTCGAACGCGTCGCCTGGGTCATAGCGCACCGTGACCAAGGCGCTTGGCGTCAGGACGAAGGTGACGGCAGTGACATCAGGCGTGTCCTCCGGTTCGCTGACAAAGCTGGCGTGCAGGTAGCGCACCCCGTTCTCGGCGTAATAAGATTCGGGCGGTTCGGCATATTCGGGATCGGCTCGCGACGGCACCTTGCAGCCGAGATAAAGCTCGACCTTCTTGTCCTCGCTCGTCGTCGGCTCGACCATATCGATCCACACGGCGCCGGGCGGAATCGGATCGACGGCCTGGAGAACTTCGCGCGCCACCGGGGTGCTTCCTGCCGTTTCTCCCACGCTCTTCGTGGCGTAATGGACAATGATCACGCGCGGCCCCTGCGAAAGCTTCCCCGTCGCTGCGCTCGGCTGAAAGTACACCAACTCATGACGCCTTGCCGACGGTCGCGGTTGAGCGGCGGAGGGGGCTTCCGGAGCGTCTCCTCCGATTTCAAGCCGCGTGGATAAAAATGAAACACGGCCGATTGCCTTGGTTTTGCTTTCCGGGAATGAGCATTTTCAGCGGGTTGCAAGAGAAATAAGAGATTTTTTCCCCTCCTTTTCCGGCCGACCCTACGCCAACGGGCGAGGATCGGCGCGGGACTGGCAGCAAGCTACCCGGCATTCTGATTTTTGGCAATCAATTGTTCTGGACCATCAAGTCCTCCGGCTGATCCGAACAGTTTGTTCGAGAGACAACCCATTGAAACCACTCAATTAATTCAGGACTGGGCGTAGTCCGCTCGAACAAACAGAGAACAAAAGCTTGCGCTTTGACGCCGGTCACGGCATAGTAAGGCAAGTTCGAGAGTTGCGTCCCGCGGCGTCTCTCACCTCGCCCACAGAACGCGACCCCGCCGTACGGCGGTCTTCGCGCCCGCTCGCCGACCATCCGCTCTTTAGCCGCATACGACGGACGGACGCCCTTCGGCGTCTTCGCCGCGGTCCTGACTCTCCGTGCAGGCAAAGTCGAGCCCCCAAGCTGCGAGCGGCGCAGGCTCTCAGCCGCGCCGACCAAGGAATTCACACGGCTCCAGATCTCTCCGCCCAAAGCGACAATTCAGAAACTGATCGGCCGAGTCAGGACGGCGACTTTGAAGGAATCGACCGAAGCTCATGACCATCAATTCCCTCCAGCGGTTCCCCGGAGTCGTCAAGGTTCGGAGCGGCGAGCCCAACACAGAGCAAGTCAGCGCGCCGCCGTCGCAGAGGCTCGACGGCGCCGCGGCCCGCCTCCACTCGGAGCCGCAGGTGGAATGAGCGGCCGAGCAAAAACGGCCGCCGACGCAAGGCGCGCCCGCGAGCGCCGTCGTCGCCTGGACGAGGACGCGCCGATCGAGCGGGTTGAAGACATTTTCCGCCTCGATCCGGGCGCCCGCTCCCGCCTCATCGAGGCGATGACGGCGCCCGAATGCACGCAGTTGTTGCACGACTGGGCGTTCTGGGCTCGGTCTGATCGCCGCCCGGCGACTGGATCATCTGGCTCATCCTCGCCGGCCGCGGCGCCGGCAAGACGCGGGCCGGCGCCGAAGCCGTCCGTCACTGGGTCGAGACCTATCCGATCGTCAACATGGTCGGGGCGACCGTCGCCGACGTGCGCGACACCATGGTCACCGGCGAATCCGGCATTCTCGCCTGCTGCCGGAGTGACGAGCGACCGCGCTTCCTCGCCGCCGACATGCGTCTCGAATGGCCGAACGGCGCCGTGTCACTGCTGTTCTCCGCCGAAGAGCCGGACCGGCTCAGGGGCAAGCAGCACATGAAGCTATGGTGCGACGAGCTCGCCGCCTGGCGGGACCCCGACGCCCTCGATCAGGCGCTGCTCGGCCTCCGGCTCGGCGATAAGCCGCAGGCGGTCGTCACCACCACGCCGCGTCCGACCAAGATCATCAAATCGCTCGCCGTCGACAAGGACACCATCGTCACCCGCGGCTCGACTTTCGACAACCGGGCTCATCTCGCGCGCGCGTTCTTCGAGCGCATCACGGCGCGTTACGCAGGGCGGCCGATCGGCCGCCAGGAGCTGCTGGCCGAAATCGTCGAGGAGACGCCCGGCGCCTTGTGGACCCGAGCGCTGATCGAGCGTCAGCGCACCGCGCCTGAAGCAGCGCCGACGGAATTCGCCGAAATCGTGGTCGCCGTCGATCCGCCGGCGCGCGCGTCGGCCAAATCCGACGAATGTGGGCTCATCGTCGCCGCAAGGGCGGATAATGGGCGCTTGTACGTGCTCGCCGACCTCACCAGCCAGGGCGATACGCCCGGCGCGTGGGGGGCGAGGGTCGGCGCGGCCTATCGCGGCTTCAAGGCCAACCGCGTCGTCGCCGAAATCAACAATGGCGGCGACATGGTCGCGGAGGTCCTGCGCCAGGCCGAGCCCCATCTGCCGGTGCGCGCGGTCCACGCGACGCGGGGCAAGTTCCTGCGCGCCGAGCCGATCGCGGCGGCGTACGAACGCGGGCTCGTCTTTCACGTCGGCGCGTTCGGCAAGCTCGAGGACCAGCTCTGCGCGCTGACTCCCGACTTCGATCGCCGCGCCGCAGGCTTCTCGCCCGACCGGGCCGACGCACTCGTCTGGGCGCTCGCCGACCTGCTCGGGCTCGACCGGCGAGGCGCAGGCGGGATGATCGACTTCTGGTCGGCGAAGGCTCGCGAGTAGCGACGCGCCGAAAGGCCGGCGCCGATCACGGGAGCGTCCTTTGAGAGCTCCTGGTCTTCAAACAGGCGCCTCAGGACGGAGCGCGTCAGCACGACGACTGCTTCGCAGCGCCGAACCCTCAATGTCCAGTCCCTCTCCCCAATCCCCTGGCTCAAGCCAAGGGAGCGGAGGAAGTCACACTAACACAAGAAGGAAAATACTCATGTCAGACACCGCAATCTCGGTTGCGCCGCTCGTCGCCGCGCTGTCGCCGCTCGTCAATGCCGCCGCGTCAGGCCTTGTGATCGGGCTCGGCGGCTTCCTGTTCGCGCTCCTTGCTCGCCTGACCGGAATCGCCTTTGCGCCCGACTATCAGGCGCGGCTCGAGAAGGCGGCCGACGCGGAAGTGCACGCGGCGGTCGCGGGGGCGGAAACCAATCTCGCCTCGGGCAAATTCGATGTCGGCAATCCGCTCGTGGCGCGAATCGCGAAGGCTCTCGTCGAGAGCGCACCGGCGATCATCGCCAGGCTCGGTCTGGGCTCCGACGAGATCAAGCGCGAAGTCGTCAAGGCGATCGGCCGGGCGCAGATGAAGATGACGGCGGTCGATCCGGCGGCAAAGAACGCGCCCGCCAAGTGATCGGATTCGCCCCGCAAGACAGCGGCGCCGCATGACCGCCGCCCCGGCCATGAGCCAAAGGCTGAAAGAATGAAACACGCGTCGCCGCAAGCCTTCCTCAAGGCGGAATTTCAAGCGCTCGCCTACGGTCGGCCGGGCGCGTTTGACGAGCTGTGGGCGCTCATGGGCGCGACCGAGACGGCTGCCACACGCCTTGAGGCGGCGATCCGCGAGAAACGCCTCAACCCGCATCTCTCCTGGCGCTCGTTTGACCGCTGCGGCTGCGCTTATGGCGTGGTCTATGAGGATAAGAGAATGGCCGCGCTCAAAATGCGGGCCGCGCGGGCGGGGTCCGAATGGTCGGATCTTGAGTGGTTCCTTCTCTATCGCGAGGCGCCGGAACTGATCCTGCGCGCAATCGCGCTGTGGCGGGCGTCGAATGAGATCGAACGCCATGCCGCATGATCCCTATCCGCCCCGACCCGCTTGGGACGGGCAATACCGCTTCGCCGATGGTCCGGAACCTTGGCGTCGTGACGGCTTCCCGCCGCCAATCCCCGGCCCTCGCGGGCCATATCAAACCTTCGAAGGAAACCAAGACATGTCTGCAATTTCGTCCGCTCTCTCGGCGCTTCAGGCCGCCGCTACGGCCGCCGCCAATCCCTCGGTCTCGACCGCGGCCAGCAACGTCATCTCGGCCCTCACGACCAGCCACTCGGTCTACACGACCGCTTCGGCGCAGCTCAACGCCTTCCAGATGGCGCTCCTGCAGAAGAACATGATGGGCGCGGCGCTCGCCCTCAACTCGCTGCAGGGCATGAGGGCGCAGCTTCCGGCCTCGGTCGGGCCGCAGCTTGACATGCTGTCAAACCCCGATGTTCAAGCTAACCCGGTCGCGGTCGCCGGCGCGATTGCGGCGATCCAGTCGGCGCTGGCCCAGGCCAGCAATCCCGGCCCGTTCGGCCTTTAGATGGCGAGCGTTTCCGCGGCGGACATCGAAAAGCTCTTCCGGGCCGCCGCCAAGGTGGACTGGCTTGCGATTGCGAAAGCCGTCGCGAGCAAGTTCAAAGACCAGCAAGCCGACGAGGCCGCCGAGCAGAGCGTCGAGCAGCTCGTTGCGACCGCGACTCCGATCGTCGCGCCTTACTTGCTCACGGCCGTCGGGCCGGTCCTTGGCGGTCCGATTGGGATCGCGGCCGGGGTGCTGATTCCCGCGCTCGCGCTCGCGGTGATCGAGTTCAAGGGCGGCGACGCCGATCCTGAAGTCGACGCCAACGCCTATGCGAGCCGCGGCGGGCGGGGCAATTGATCCCTAGCGCCGCGGCGGGAACTCGCCAGCCAGCACGGCGTGCAACGTCGCGCCGAGCTTGCGGTTGAACTCCTCGGCCTCGAACTGGGCGTTGACCGCCTGGGTCTTGTCTTCGAGCGGCTGAGGACATTGCGCGTCGATCCGCGCGCCCGGCCGCTCGATCATGGCTTTGAACGCATACTCGAGCTCAACGCGGTCGCGTTCGGCGGCGAAGACGTCGGTGATCCAGACTTCGCTCCCGCTCTTCGACGCGGCGACACAAAACGTCCAGCGCGGCTGAGCCTCGGCGAGCGCCGGCAGGCACACGGCGACCGCGACCACCGCTACCGATCGGCGCATGACCTTTCCACTCTGGCGCGAGCCCTGCGCGCACAATCTAGCCGGCAATCCCTAACGGAAGGCAAAGGCGCCCTCCCGCCGATGCCCGTCGAGCCCAATTCGCCAAGGAACCGATCCATGTCGGACGACGCCCTCAGACGGCCCCTGCCCCCAAGCGTCTTTGCGCGTCTGGGCGAGGCGACGCGCTACGTGATCACCGGCGTGTCGCCGGAGACCTGGTTCGGACCGCTGCAGCCGCTTGCGCCGATGGCGCCGCCCGAGGTCAAGGGCCGGCAGTTCGACTATCCGTTCGGCGCAAACCTCAACTATATCCCGCGCGCGGAGGACGGCATCTCATTCGCCGAGCTGCGCGGGCTCGCCGACGCGCTGCCGCTGCTGCGTGCGGTGATCGAAACCCGCAAGGACCAGATCGCCGCCCAGAACTACGCGGTGCGGGCGCGGGCGCGCGCCGACTCGCCGGACGTTTCGAAAAGCATTGACGCGGTCTCGCGCTTCCTCGCCCGCCCCGACCGCCGCCATTCGTTCGCCGACTGGCTCCGGATACTCCTCGAGGAGATGCTGGTCATCGACGCAGCGACCATCTATCCGCGCTATGCCAGAGGCGGCGGGCTCTATTCGCTCGATATTATCGACGGGGCGACGATCAAGCCGCTGATCGGCGAGGACGGGCGCTCGCCCGAACCGCCCGACCCGGCCTATCAGCAAATCCTCAAGGGCGTGCCGGCCGCTGATTTCTCGGCCGACGAGCTGATCTATCTGCCGCGCAACCTGCGCTCGCATCGGCTCTATGGCATGAGTCCGGTCGAGCAGATCGCGCTCACCGTCAACATCGCGCTCCGGCGCGACGCGGCGACCCTCGACTATTACCTCGCCGGCTCCACCCCCGACGCGTTCGCCACCCTGCCCAAGGAATGGACCGCCGACCAGATCCGCGCCTTCCAGGACTATTTCGACGCGCTGATGCGCGGCAACCTGGCGCGCCGGCGCATGACCAAGTTCATGCCCGCCGACTTCAGGCTGATCGAAACCCGCCAGCCGCCGCTCAAGGATATGTACGACGAGTGGCTGGCGCGCATCATCTGCTACGCCTTCTCGGTTCCCGCCTCCCCGTTCGTGAGCCAGGTCAACCGGGCGACCGGCGAGACCCTGCGCATGCAGGCGACCCAGGAAGGGCTGGTGCCGCTCAAGAACTGGATCAAGAGCGCGCTCGACCGGGTAATTCAGGAGTGCATGAACGAGCCGGCGCTCGAATTTGTCTGGGTCGGCGACGACGCGGTCGACCCTCTTGAGCAGGCGCAGACGCTGCAGATTCTGGTCGGGGCCGGCATCAAGACGAGGGAAGAGGCACGGGCGGAGTTGGGTTTGGGGCCGGCGGGCGGAGCGACGGTGGGCAAGCCGCCGGCGGCCTTCGGGAAGGTTCAATCCGCATCATGACGCG
>Ga0335076_10002876_pt1 | contig 17184 bp, 13 predicted proteins | sample Lox_Sample_25_FD_206717 | JGI IMG/M metagenome (GOLD analysis project Ga0335076, IMG submission 206717) | Soil microbial communities from Loxahatchee National Wildlife Refuge, Florida, United States - Lox_Sample_2.5 | ecosystem: Environmental > Terrestrial > Soil > Wetlands | place: USA... | reverse complement strand
TATACTGACTCGCAGCGAGCGCGAACCGAATCAGAAGCGGCGGGCTCTCCGAGGCAAGCTTCGGGGAGCCCGTTTTGCGTTACGGCGGGAAGCCAAGAGATGGGGAACTGCGGACTGCGTTTGAGAATGGTTGCGACTTTGACGCTGCTAGTGGCGTCTGCCTCGTGCGTCTGCGCTCAGAACTGGACGCGCCTTGGGCCGGAAGGCGGCATGGTTGTGTCGATGGAAGAAGGGCTTGATGGCGCGCTGTATCTGGGCGCGGCGGACGGCCACGTGTTTTCCAGTGACGATGGGGCGAGAACGTGGAAGTTGCGAGGGCGGGTGGGGACAAGGCTGGATGCGGTGGTCACGCGCATTGTGGCCGACCCACGCGACGCGAACCGATTGCTCGCGGCCGTTTGGTATAGGGATCCATCGGCGGGAGGGGGTGTGTTCGAAAGCCTGGACGGCGGGCAGACCTGGAAACTGATCGGACTTGCGGGAGAAGCGGTACGCGCGCTGAAACTGTCGGCATCGCAGCCTGATGAAATCGTAGCCGGGACGCGCACCGGATTGTTCCGTTCATTGGACGGCGGAAAGAGTTGGACGCGAATTTCGCCAGAAGGCGATGAGGAGATTCGGAATCTCGACTCGCTGGCCATTGATCCACGCGACCCGGAGGTCATTTACGCGGGAACGTATCATCTGCCGTGGGTGACGCGAGACGGTGGGAAGCACTGGAAGTCGATCATCGCGGGGATTATCGATGATTCGGACATCATGAGTCTGGTGCTGGATGGTACGGACCCTTCGCGTGTGTACATGAGCGCGTGTTCTGGAATTTATCGCAGCGAGAACCAGGGCGGGGAGTGGACTAAGTTACAAGGAATTCCGTATGCGGCTCGGCGTACACAAGTGATCGTGCAGGACCGCGCGGATCCGAGGACGTTGTACGCGGGAACGACCGAAGGATTATGGGTCAGCAGGGATGGCGGGGAGAATTGGGCGCGCACGACCAGCCGGGATTGGGTGGTGAACAGCATTGTGATTCTGGGTGGAAAAGCTGGGACTCAAGAGCGCGTGGTCTTGGGGACGGAACGGGGAGTGGAGGTGAGCGATGACGCGGGCATCACCCTTGCCGAGGCAAATCGCGGATTCACCCACACCATCGTCCGGCAGTTGATTGCAGACGAACACAGGCCGGGCCGGTTGCTAAGAATCCTGGAGCGGAGTGGATCGGAGATTCAGGAAAGCACAGATGAGGGGAACACCTGGACGAATGTGCCACTCGCGAAGATGGGACCCGGGAAAGCGACCGTGCTGAATGCGAATGAGGTGGAGGAGGTGACAGCAAGTCCGTGGGGATGGATGTTGCGGCTAAGCAATCAGGAACTTTGGATATATTCCGAAAATGCCAAGATGTGGAAAGAATGGCGGCTGATCGAAACGGATGCCATCCACAAATCCTCCCACCTGACAGAAGGAAAAAAGAATAGCGGCGGCACGGTGCAGCGGCTCACTGCTGGTGTTGTGGCTTTCTCTGACAAGGACGGGCTGGTGTCAACGAGTGGCGGCATTATGCGGTGCAAGGAGTCCGGGAGTTGCGCACGCGTGAACGCTTACGGAGGAGCAGGAAAAGCCCGGGCCATGCGCGTGTCCGCAGAGGGTCTCGACATTGCAGTTGTCGCGGACGGAAAACTGGGCGTCTCGAAAGATGCAGGAGAATCTGCGGTTTGGCTGGATCTTCCCGTGAGCGCGGAAAAAATCGCGTGGATCGGGGAGGAACAGTCTGGTACTGGGGACGCAATGTACTTGGGAACAGCAGAAGGGCTGTTTTTCTCCGCCGAGGATAAAGCTTGGCAACGAGTAGAAGGTGGTTTGCCGGCGGGGGATATCAACGAATGCCTGCGGAGTCGCGGACTGTGGGTGGTCAGCCAGCGGAATGGTGGATTGTACGTCTCCCGTGATCATGGAGCGAGCTGGCAGAGGGAGGACCGTGACGCGGAGCGCGGAAATTTTACCGGACTGGTGGAAACGACGCCGGGGATCCTGTTGATGGGCTCACAAAGCGAAGGACTGTTAGGATTGGAGCCGGGAAAACGGTGAGGAACGAGCCTCTGGGGCCGCCGTTCGGATTTGGTACACTTTTGTTAGAAATCCTCCTTGAGTAATTACCATAGTGATGGATGGTAGAACTGAGCAGTAGTTCCCGTTCTGGGCACGATGGCCACCCCTTCCCGTATGGGACTCGCTCCAGGGTTCATACGATGAGCAGGTTCGCGAAGTGTGCCGTGCGGTGGCGAGGGAAACCGGGATGAAAGTTTGCGACGTGGCCAGCGCGGAGGAAGCGCTGGAACTGCTCGGGGTAACTTCGGTGGATCTGGTGCTGACCGATTTGAGATTACCCGGCACCAGCGGGCTGGAACTGCTGAAGCGAGTAAGTATAACGCACCCGGACATCGCGGTAATCATGCTGACGCAGTACGGCACGATTGACTCGGCGGTGCAAGCCACGCGCATGGGCGCCGCGGACTACGTGACCAAACCGTTCCGTGTCGAAGAACTGCGGGCGAGGCTGGAGCAAGTGGCGCATACCGTGGAATTGAAACGCGAGAACCGGCTGCTTCGCGAACAACTACGCACACGGCCCGGGTTCGGCGGGTTGATCGGCATGTCGCAACGGATGGAACGCGTTTACAAAATGATCGAAAAGGTCAGCTAGCGGGATCACCCAGTGCTGGTGCTGGGCGAAAGCGGCACGGGAAAAGAGCTGGTTGCGCGCAGCATACACTTCCTGGGAGCCAGGAAGGACAAGCCATTCGTGCCGGTGGAGTGTTCGGCGTTGGTGGCAACACTAGTGGAGTCTGAACTGTTTGGCTACACGCGGGGCGCGTTTACCGGAGCGATGCAAGCGAAACGAGGATTGATGGAAGCCGCAAACGGCGGGACCCTGTTTCTCGACGAGATTGGCGAAATGTCGTTGGAGATGCAGGCAAAACTGCTGCGGTCGCTGCAACAAAAGGAAGTGAAACCGGTGGGGTCTACAGAGCGAAGGCCAATCAATGTGCGCATCGTGGCGGCCACGAACCGGGACCTGGAGCTGGCGGTAAAGAATGGAGCGTTCCGACAGGATCTGTACTTCCGATTGAACGTGGTGCAAATCAAGGTGCCTCCCTTGCGCGAGAGAAAGAGCGACATTCCGCTGCTGGTCACGTCGTTTCTGGATAAGTTCGCGGGTAACCGAGATACGCCGTTGGAAATGAGCGAAAGAAGGGTCAGATTCGTTCCACCGCTGTGGTGGATCCCAATCGATGTGCCCTCGCGCCACTGCGGTGTTCGCGATGGGAGACGCTCACGAACGGAACAGGACACTTTCGCGCTGAAACATTTTCACGGCGAGGAACAGCGCGACGCCGGCGTAAACGCAAGTAGAAAAGAAAATGATGGCGATGAAGTTCCAATGGTACGTGCCGGTAACCAATTCTTTGCACAACAGACTGGCGTTCAGGATAGGAATCATGGCCAGCTTGGCGTCGAGATCGATGGGGAGCATGGCGCACACGGCGGGAATGATCACGACGAACATCAGCGGTCCGATGTAGCTCTGGGCTTCCTTGTAGCTCTTCGCGAAGAGCGCCACGGTCATCAGTCCTGCGGCGAATAAAACCGCGACGGGAAGAACCATGATGAAGATGGAGAGCACCGTAGTCCAGTGCACTTGGAGCTGAAGCTGCGCGGCATCTTCGCCGGCTTTGTCGAAAGCGTGAAGGCGCTCGAGGACGTAGAAGGAAACGCCCATGGAAGTGACGGAGAGTGCCGCGGTGACGAGAGCTGCGGTGAGCACAAGAAAAAATTTACCGAAGACCAGGTCGACCCGCGAGATCGGGCTCGAAAGAATGGTTTCCATGGTGCCGCGTTCTTTTTCGCCGGCAGTCAGATCCATTGCGGGATACATGCTGCCGGTGAGACAAAGCAGGATCACCATGTAACCGATCACGCCACCGAATGCGGCGCCACCCACCTTTTCGAGGGGAGCGACGTTATTTTCCTTGACGTCGAAGGGCTTCAAAGCAGCGTCTGGAATGTTACGAGCCGTAAGAGTCTGATGGACAATTTCATCGCGGTATTTGACCAGCGCTTCGCGTACGTCTCCGGTGGCAATGCTAGACTTCAGGTCGCCGTTGTAGTTGTGGATCAGCAGGGTGACTGGCTTTTGATTCTGGAGGTCATCCTGAAAACCCGCGGGGATTTCGACGGCGGCGCGAATTTCTTTGTTGATGATCTGATCCTTCCAATTCGCTTGCATGGGAATGACTTTAATGTTTTTCGAATCACGCAACTCGCTGACCAGCCCGGGAGCGTTATCAGCTCCGAGGATCATGATGGAAGGAATTTCTTCCTTGGCGCGGCCGACCAGCGCGGAAATCGCGGCTCCTAAACCGGCGGTCAATAAGGGAAAGATAAGAAGAGGAACCAGGAGAGAGGAGACCAGGGTGCGGCGATCGCGCAGCGATTCACGGAGTTCCTTGCGGTAAACGGTGACAACGTTGCGAAGATTCATGTCAGCTTACCTCCTGCGCCACGTAATGAGGAGCGACGACACTGACAAAAATTTCTTCCAGGTCGTGTTCGCGATAGCGGTCGCGAAGCTCCGCAAGCGACCCTTCGGCGAGAAGTTTGCCGGACTGAATGATGCCGATGACATCGCAAAGCTTTTCCACTTCGCTCATGATGTGGGTGGAGAAAATGACGGTCTTCCCACGTTGGCGGCATTCGCGAATGAAATCGATGATGGTGCGGGCGGTCATGATATCGAGACCCAAAGTGGGCTCGTCAAAGATCATGACCTGAGGATCGTGGATGAGCGTGCGCGCGATGGAGGTTTTCTGCTTCATGCCGGTGGACAGTTTGTCGCAGCGGCGGTCGCGGAAGGAGTTCATGTCCAGGCGGGCAAAGATCTCGTCCACCCGCTTCTTGAGTTCGGGTTCCGGAATGCCATTCAAGCGCCCGAAGTACTCGACCATTTCCTGCGAAGTCAGGCGCGGATACAAGGCGGTGGCGGTGGAGAGAAAGCCGACATTGGCGCGGACCTTCTCTGGTTCATCGACGACGTCGTGGCCGCAAACGATGGCGGTTCCGTCGGTAGGCTCCAGGATGGTGGCGAGCATGCGCAATGTGGTTGTCTTGCCGGCACCATTGGCGCCCAGCAACCCATAAATCTGCCCTGGTTTGCAAACAAAAGAGACATTGTCGACGGCGCGAATTTCACCGCGCTTTTTGTCGTGAAACACTTTGACGAGACCACGGGTTTCGATCATGGCTAGTCCTCTCGGTATACGAACGATTGGCAGGCAACCCCGGCACTAATGAGAGTACGGGAAAAGGGGAAGAAAATATCAGAGATTGGGCCCGAAATAGTGGTGACGCGGGGCAGTGATTATCCTTTGTGGCACTTTGGGCACTGTTTAGCATCGAACTTATCAGCGGGCGCGCGAAAGACGTTGTTGCACTGGGTACAAACGCGATGCACAAAGCCGGGCTGGACACCCTTGGAAGGCGCGGGTTTTTCCGGCGTTTGGGCAGCAGTGCCAGGGGGCGACGTTTGCATGCGCAGAGTTTAGCACGCGTCGCGCTCCTCGCTAGCAGCATCCTGAAAGCCGGCATTCAGCATCAGAAAGTGCAGCGGTCCGGAACAGGTAGAGAAATGTAGTAACCTCCTGATAGACTTTAGGTTAGCCGCCGCACGAGTCCGCCAGTAAGCACGAGTTCCAGGGAAGAAGCGTCAAAAAAGCCGGGCCCCAGGTGGTAGCTTTGGCGCGCTTATGGGCCGAATACGAAAGATAATATAGGTTTATGGATCGGAAGCTAAGAAATCGCGCGCTTTTGCTGCTCGTCTTGGCAGGAGTGATCGCGTTCATTCTGGTGCGCGTCAGCGGGCGCCAACCGGTGGCAAAGATCTCCGCCACTCGTCCAATCCGGGAAAACATTACTTCCTCGATTAGCAGCAACGGTAAGGTGGAGCCCATCGCGCCGTACATCGTAAGAGCACAACTGGACACGTTCGTGGAGAAGGTGTACGCCACGGAAGGGCAGAACGTGAAGAAGGGCCAGCTCTTGATGGAATTGGATGTAAAGGACGCGGCGTCCCAGTTGGCGGCGGCGAGAAGCAAATTGTTGCACGCAGAGGAAGATCTGAAGTCTGCCAAAGCCGGAGGTAAAGCGGATGAATTAGCGCGAGTAGCCGGCAATCTGGCGAAGGCGGAGGCGGACCGGGACCGTTTTCAACGGGAGCATGACGCGCTGGAACGGCTGCTGGCCGAGGGTGCGGCCACAAAGGATGAGCTGGCCGCGAATGAATTGTTGTTGGCTAAGGCCAAAGCCGATGTGCAAACGTATGCGGCCGCAAAAGAGCAGTTCACGAAAGAGGCAGGACTTGACGCGTCCGGCTCAGCTCTTGCGGTTCAGCAGGCGCAAAGCGACATCACCCGTCTGGAAGAGAAGGTTCGCCAAGGCAGGATTGCAGCGCCGGTCGATTGCACGCTGTATTCGATGCCGGTGAAGGCCGGCGACTACGTAAAGATCGGCGACCTGCTTGCAGAGATGGCAGATCTGCACAAAGTGCGTGTGCGAGCTTTCATTGATGAGCCGGACCTGGGCGGCCTGGAGCCGGATTTGCCCGTGAAGATTACCTGGGATGCGCTGCCGAATAGGTCTTGGCAGGGACGAACCGAAAATGTGCCCAAGCAAGTAGTAGCGCGGGGCTCGCGCAGTGTTGGAGACCTGTTGTGCTCGGTAAATAATGACAATCTGCAATTACTGCCGAACACCAACGTGAACGTGCGTATTACATCGAAGGAACGGATGAATGTTGTGGCTGTGCCCCGGGGCGCGGTAGAGACGGAAAATGGAAAACGGTATGTATTTGTGGTGAAGGATGGTGTCGGCCACCAGCTCTTGGAACGGCGCGAAATTTCCGTTGGGATTGCGGATGCGACGAGCTTCGAAGTGTTGAACGGATTACAAGGAAATGAGACGGTGGCTTTACCCGGCGACGTGGACCTGAAAAACGGCATGGCCGTCAAGGTGGTAAACATGGACAACTCAAATGTCGAGGGTGAACGGAATGCGGGCGTATAGATTTTGCGCCAGTGCCGTGCTGTGCCTGCTGATTCTGCCGCTGATCTGCGCGGCGCAGGAGGCTTCGCTGGAAGCCGCGAAGAAAGCATACGGAAGAGGCGATTACCACAACGCCATTGAAACGCTCAAAGGCGCGGCCGCCAAGGAGCCCTCCAACGGAGAGATTCAACTGCTCCTCGCCAAGTGTTACCTGGAATCGAATCAGTATGACGAGGCTGTAAAGGCCGCGGAAAAAGCAGTATCCCTCGATCCGAAAAATTCCACCTACCATCAATGGTTGGGTGAGGCTTATGGCCAGAAGGCCGATCACTCCTCGATGCTGAGCGCGTATTCGTGGGCGAGAAAAACGCAAAAAGAATTCGCGACGGCTGTCGAGCTGAACGACCACAATTTTGACGCCGCGCAGGACCTGGTCGAGTACGACTGCACAGCGCCGGGGATGGTGGGCGGAGGTGAAGAGAAGGCGCAGCCACTGATTCAGAAAATGCTGACGCTGGATCCTGCGGAGGGTCATTTTGCCGCGGGTGTATGCAAGGCGGTCAAGAAGGACTATGCCGGGGCGGACGCGGAGTATGCGAAGGCGCTCGAGAGCAAGCCGAAGACAGCGGATCGTATCTACGATATCGGAGATTATTTTTTGCAACGCGGTCAGGGGGAAAGGTTGCTGGAGGTTGCGGCAGCCGGCGAATCTGTTTCGCCGAATGACCCGCGCGGGAAATACTACCAGGCTGCCGGTTTGATTCTGAAGAATCAGAAACCCACGGATGCGGAACAACTGCTGCACGATTATCTGGCAGCGGAACCCATGCGCTCGACTTACCCGAGTTCATCGGACGTTCACTATTTGCTGGGCCGGATGCGTGCCGCGCAAAACGATACGGCTGGAGCCAAAGCCGAATATCAGGAAGCACTCAAGCTTAACCCCAAGAACAAACGCGCGGAGCAAGCGCTGAAGCAGTTAGGCGGAAAGTAGCAGCAAATGCAATTCAAAGAAACAATGAGCGTGGCGGTGGATGCGCTGCGAGCGAATAAGCTGCGCACGTTGCTGACTTCCATCGGGGTGATCATTGGAAGCGCCTCGATTGTATTGGTAGTGACTGTCGCGCTCACCAGCAAAAAATATGTGATTTCGCAGATCGAAGCTGTCGGTTCGAACCTGGTGTGGGCCGAGATGGTTAAGACGCCGGACAAAGTTCAGCCACTCAGCCACGAACTCACGTTGGGCGACATGGAGGCGGTGAAGGCTACGATCCCGGAGGTCACGAACGTCGCCGGACTCTCCGATATGCCCATGACGGTGGTGGTGGGCGGGCAAACGCGGCCGGTGGCCCTAATCGGAGTGACCGAGGGCTACCAGAAGATTCGGCGGCTGATTATTTTGCGCGGGCGCTACTTTGATATTGGAGACATGGAATCGAACAGCAAGGTGTGTCTGATCACCAAGGAACTGGCAACACGGGTCTACGGCGTGGAAAATCCTGTCGGGCGCAGCTTACGGATGGGCGAACTGTCTTTCACGGTGATTGGTGTGTTTAAGGAACGCGCGGCAACTTTCGGTTTGACCGAAGTTCAGGATGAATCCGTGCTGATTCCGTTTCCGTTGATGACGATTTACAAAGGGCGCGAGGTTTTGAGCGAACTGTACGCGCAAGCCACGACCCCCGACGACGTGAAAAGCGTAGGCCGGCAAATGGACCGACTGCTAAAGAGCCGCCATCCTGCCGAGGCAGAGTATAAGGTGCAGACGCTAACAGCCATTCTAGGAGCGGCGAAGACGATTGCCTTCGCGCTCACCGTGGTGCTGGTCATCATTGCGTTCATCGCCATGTTGATCAGCGGTATTGGGATCATGAACATCATGCTAGTGACCGTCAGAGAGCGGACAAGGGAAATCGGAGTACGCAAGGCGATAGGCGCTCCGCGAAAAGAGATTATGGCGCAGTTTCTGATCGAAGCGTTCCTGATCAGCGGCGGTGGAGCAGTGTTAGGGATACTCCTCGGGTTGGCGATTCCGGTGGCGGTGCAACAGGTATTACCGGGGAACTTGCGAGTGCCGATTTCGGGGGGAAGCGTCATTGCGGCATTTCTTGTGTCCAGTCTGACGGGATTATTTTTTGGCTGGTTGCCGGCGAATCAGGCGGCGAGACTCGATCCAGTAGAATCGTTGCGGTACGAATAAAGTTCAGGATCACGCAGAGTCGTTGGGAGGAGATCCATGGATTGGAAACGTCGTACGGCGCTCATCGTGTGTTTGGCAGGGGCTTGCAGCGGAGGGAGGGCGCAAACTGCGCCGGGAACGGCCGGAGCGGATGGCACGACGATTGTGTTGACGCTGAAGCGCAGCATCGATCTGGCGCTGCAAAATAGCAAAGATATTCAGTTGGCGAAAATTCAGGCGCGCGTGGCGGACAATTCCGCGAATCTCACGAAGGCTGAGTTTCTGCCGAACCTCTATGCCGGTTCGGGTGCCGGATATACGTACGGATTGCCGGAAACGCCGGGAGGGCGGCCGCCGTCGGTATTCAGCATCACGTATACCGAGGAGGTGTTCAATGGGCCGTTGCGTGGATTGGCGAGAGAGCAAGCGGAGCAAGCGCGGTCGCAACGTCTGCTCCTGGAGGACACGCGGAATCTGGTGATCGATCGCGTGGCCACCTCGTATCTGGAACTCGTGAAGGTCAATCACTCGCTGGAGTTACTGCGCGGCGAGAGGGATAGCGCCGATAAGATCGTGGGTGTCACACAGGAACGCCAGAGCGAAGGGTTCGAATTGCCCACGGAAGTGACGAAGGCGCAACTGACAAAAGCGCAAGTGGTGCAACGGATTTTGCAATTGGAGGGACGCCAGGACGAATTGCAAGTGTACCTACGGAACCAATTGGGGCTTGCACCGGACCAGCCCATCGAGGTAACCCCGGAAGGCTTGCCCGGTTCGGCGGAGCAAGAGGGAGCCAACCTGGTGGCCATGGCGTCGCAGAACAACACGACGATCGCCTTTGCGGAATCGGACGTAAAGGCCAAAGAGTTGCGGCTGCAGGGCGAAAGGAAAGGTTACTGGCCGACGCTTCAACTGGTGGCTATTTACGACGTGCTAGCCAAATACAATTTCAAGAACTACGCGCAGATTTATAACAACTTCATGTACAACAACCTGAACGCAGGCATCAACGTAAATATACCGATTTTCAGTTCTAAAACACGCGCGAATATTGCATTGGCACAAGCCAGCGTCGATGAGGCGAAGCTGAATCTTGCGAATAAACGGACACAGGTCAGCGCGGACGTCCGGCAACGTTCACGCAAAGTGCAGGAGACGGATGCAGCCAAGGAAGTGGCGCGGTTGGAATTGCAGTTGGCGCAGCAGAATTTAGCGGTTCTGCAGTCGCAATTCGGGGAAGGCAAGGCCAATCTGCGGGATGTCGAACGAGCGCGAGTCGATGAGAATGAAAAGTGGATGGGCTACCTGGATGCAAATTTCCAGCGGCAACAAGCGCAATTGGAACTGTTGAGAACCGCCGGGCAAATCGAAAAAGCCCTGGAATAGTGAATGCTGGATAAGGACAGTATAAAAGATCTTCGGCGAGCGCTGGAGAAGCTGGATTCCTCGTTTGCAGCTTTGCCGGAGTGGTCGTCGAGCGTACCGGGCGCCGAGCGTATCCCCGAAATGCTGGAAGCGGTAGCAGAGGGGCTGCACGACAACTTTCCTTACTTTCATCCGTTGTATGCAGGGCAGATGCTGAAGCCGCCTCATCCGGTCGCTCGGTTGGCCTATTCGCTGGCGCAGTGGATCAATCCCAACAATCATGCTCTCGACGGCGGGCGCGCCTCTTCCGCAATGGAGAAAGAAGCGGTGGCACAGCTGGCGAAAATGTTCCAATGGGGAGACCACCTGGGACACTTGACCAGCGGCGGCACCATGGCCAATCTCGAGGCCTTGTGGGCAGCTGGCCAATTAAAGCCGAGCAAAACAGTTCTGGCCAGCGAACAAGCCCATTACACGCATAAGCGAATCAGTGGTGTGCTCCAGCTTCCATTCGAAGCGGTGCGGTGCGACCAGCGCGGGCGAATCGACGTGGAGGCTCTTGCGGTTCGTCTGGCGAAAGGAGATGTAGGAACCGTAGTGGCAACCATGGGCACCACGGCGACCGGCTCCGTCGACCCGCTTCCAGAGATTCTTGCTTTGCGAACGAAGTACGACTTCCGCGTGCATTGCGATGCTGCTTACGGAGGATATTTTGTGCTGGCGGCGAATTTGGTCGAGGAAACCCGAATCGCATTGAAATGCATGAAGGAAGCGGATTCGATTGTCATCGACCCGCATAAGCACGGGCTTCAGCCGTACGGTTGTGGCTGCGTGCTGTTTCGCGATCCGGGCGTCGGGCGGCTTTACAAGCACAATTCGCCGTATACCTATTTCAGCTCGAAGGAATTGCATCTCGGAGAAATCAGTTTGGAGTGTTCCCGCCCGGGAGCAGCGGCGGTGGCATTATGGGCGACGCAGAGGCTGCTGCCGCTGGAAAAGGGCGGCGAGTTCGCTAAGAGCTTGCAGCAGTGCAGGGATGCAGCGATGGAATTTTATCGGAGCTTGGCAGCAGATCCACGTTTCTTTGTTGGGCCAGCGCCCGAACTCGACATTGTGGTGTTTGCGCCTACGGCCAAAAGCGTTAGTAAGGCATCGGGTCTGACCCGGCGAATCTTCGAGACTTGTGGCGAACAAAATTTGCACCTGGCAGTCGCGGAGCTCCCGGTCGATCTCTTCGAAGCGAAGCTGGCTCAGATGGAACGAGACCAGGCAGCCTTAAGCTGCCTGCGATCGGTGTTGATGAAGCCGGAGCATCTAGAGTGGATCCCGCGTATTTGGGAAATTCTTTCGAGGGCGACAGACGAAGTGCTAGAGCGAGCCTAAAACGAAAGCGAACAAATCCGCTGATCCATGGTTGCAAGTCCCACTTAATGCATCGTTTACCCGTTGGATGCATCTAAGGTTCCATCGGCAGAAAGGCCTGCCGCAATGCAACCAAGTCCGGTAAACTATGATCTACAGCAAATAGGTCCAGCTAGCCACCGGAGTGGTGCAGGTGGCCGTCGTGGAAATGGGAATCCTGATCATCCTGAGGGTGAAGAATGCCAGATGTGTTGAAGACGCTGTTATTGAATCCGCCGAGTTTCGAGAATTTTGATGGCGGCGCGAGTTCGCGGTGGCCTGCCACCCGCGAGATTGAGTCCTATTGGTATCCAGTTTGGCTGAGTTATCCTGCCGGGCTGATTCCCGGGAGCCGCTTGCTCGACGCTTCTCCCCACAAGATCAATTGGCAGCAAACGGTCCAAATCGCCAAAGATTACGAATTTCTGGTTTTGTTCACGTCGACGGTGGGCTTCGAAAGCGACGTGAAGTTGCTGCGGAAAATTAAAGAGTCGAACCCATCGCTGAAGGTTGCGTTTGTCGGGCCGCACGGTCACATCCGGCCGGACGAAACCCTGAATGCCAGCGAGGATATCGATTTCATTGTGCGAGGGGAATTTGATCACGCCGTAGCGGAGTACGCGCACGGGAAGCCACTGGATGAGATATTGGGCGCGAGTTACAAAAGAGACGGGAAGATTGTCCATAACGCGCCGCGCCCGCAACTGCATACCGAAGAACTGGACGCGCTGCCCTTTGCGACGGACACCTACAAGCGGGACTTGCAGATCGAACGCTACAACGTGCCGTTTCTGCTGAATCCGTTCGTCTCGTTTTACACATCGCGAGGCTGTCCGGCACTGTGCACCTTCTGTATGTGGCCCCAGACGCTGTCCGGGCATGCCTGGCGTGTACGGTCCGTGGACAACGTGGTGCAGGAAGTGAAAAACGCACTTGAATATTTCCCGCAGATGAAAGAGATTTTCTTCGATGACGATACGTTCAATATCCGTAAAGATCGCGCCATTGAAATCAGCAGGAAGTTCAAGGCGCTGAAGTTTCAATGGTCGTGCACCGCGCGATGCCACAGCAAATACGAGGAACTGAAGGCTATGGCGGACGGCGGGGCGCGGTTATTCATCGTGGGATTCGAGTCCGGCGACGCGCAGATTCTGAAGAACATTAAAAAGGGCGCGACCATTGAGATGGCCCGTGAGTTCATGAAGAACTGCAAAAAAGTCGGCATAAAAGTACACGGAGACTTCATCATCGGTTTACCCGGCGAGACCAAAGAAACCATCAACAAGACCATCGATTTCGCTAAAGAACTGGATTGCGAAACCATCCAGGTTTCGTTGGCTCACGCCATGCCCGGTACCGAACTTCACGAGCAAATGTCCAAGGAAGGCTTCCTGAGGGTGGAAGCTTTGGCGGATCAGAGCGGGCATCAATTGCCACACATCGAATTTCCGCATCTTTCGAAAGCCGATATGATGGCGGGAGTGACGCAGTTTTACGATGAATATTATTTCCGTCCAAAGGTCGTCTGGCGGATCGTGAAAGATGCGTTATGGGACAGCCACGAGCGTAAGCGCCTATACCATGAGGCGACGGACTTTCTCAGATTGCGTGCGGAACGGCTGAAATGGGTACGCAATGGAGGAGATGCGCCAAAGCCAATGGTCGCGGTATCCGGTGCATCGAGCGCCAGCGGAAACGACTAGCCGCACAGAATGAATCAAACACAAAGGCTAAGAATTAAGACCCTGTTGATGGTCTTGCTGATGGTGGTGTGTGCGAACCTCGGCGACTTGATGCTCAAGCGCGGCATGCTGCAGATTGGCGCAGTCCAGATGTCGCCAGCGGGGATTTGGCACGCGCTGCTTTCTACGATTCACAACGGGACCATCTGGCTGGGTATCTTGTTTTTGATCGGGTTCACGCTTTGCTACATGACGGCGGTGAGTTGGGCGGACTACAGCTACGTGATGCCGGCCGGCGCATTCGGCTACGCGGTACAGACGATGTTGGCGGTGGTAGTTCTGCACGAAGCGGTGAATGCGCAGCGCTGGATCGGTGTCGTGCTCATCGTAACGGGCGTGCTGCTGGTAGGACAGACCCATCCCACCACGACCGGCGAAAAAGCTGTGGCGCAGCTGGAAGCGGTGACGCCACCATGATCAAAGTGGGATTGATGCTGATTTTTTTTATCTGTTGCAGCACCGGCGGCGAGATTGCAATGACTCACGGTATGAAACAAGTGGGAGAGCCTGAGAACTTCCGGCCGGCGACGCTTCTGTGGTTTCTTTGGAAAGCCGCGAGAAATTCGTGGGTTTGGCTGGCCGCACCGCTGCTGGCCGCATCGTTTTACTCGCTATTGATTTTGCTCTCGTGGGCGCCATTGAGTGTGGTGATTCCGGCGTCCGCATTCAACTATGTGGTCGGCACGTTTGGCGCAAAATATCTCCTGAAAGAACAGGTTTCGGTGAAGCGTTGGATGGGCGTGGTGATGGTGTGCGTTGGCGTGGCGCTCGTGCTGCTCACGGGGCAGTGACACTGCTTTGCCCTGTGATTACCGTTGACGGCTGATTGCTAAGAACAAATTTTCCGCCAGATTCCGCCAGAATATAGACCGGACCGATGGTCTTCAACAAATCCCTGTTTTTTTCGTGTCCGGAAACAAAGTAAACACGGTTCGGACCGTTCCATTGAGCTGACAATTGTGCCTCATTTTCCAGGAAGATCGGCGGGGCATCCGGGAATAATGAGCCAAACCACAGCCCATTAATGCGGCCTTTGTAAATGAGCATTTGCTGGCCGGTATAGAAGTTAACGGACGAACACCCGGAGTACTCTCCGTCACAAATAATCTGTTCACCGGGCTGGAGCGTGCGTTGAATGACAGCGGCCAGCGGCTGAGAACCGAGAACGGAGTAAAACACCCCGAGAGAGATGTGCGCACACTCGATAAAGGAGATCATCATGGCCACGAGCGCCCAATTACCGAGCGCGCGTTGCCCACGCCGACGGAATAGCCAGTTCAATCCCGTACCCAGCAGGAAAGCAATCGCGGTGGCGATCAGCGGGCCACGGAACAGGCCCATCGCTTCCCCGGTGAGATCCAGAAAGTGACCGAGCGAGAGAGCGTAGTCGCCCGGATTTTTGCTGAGAAGATCGACGAGTTCGACACCGGGTTTGGGTGTACGCGCAGTGATTGCGAGAAACCCTGTAAGCGCGGCAATCAGTATACCGACTACCAGAAGGACAGTTGCCGAAACGCGTCCGCTGCGCGCAATGGGCGAGCCGATGGGGGCTTCTTCTTCGCGAGCAAGCCAGTAGCCCAGCAAGAGCGCAAGGGCCGGGAGGGCCGGCGCGACGTAGTATTCCTGCCGCGTGGAAAAGCTGAAGAACAGCATGATGATCGCCGCCCAGCAGAAGAGCAGGAGGCAAACCGCGTCAGTTCTGTTTCGCACGCCAGAGATGCGCGGCAATCGAAAACGGACCTGGGCTAGGGCCTGCGGCAGGAACGTGCTCCAAGGCAGGAACCATACGAGCAACAATCCATAGAACAGCACAATGGGAACGGTGCCGTAATCGCGGGGATAGCGTTTGCCGATGTACCGCAGGAGATGCTCGTTTACAAAATAAAACCACAGGAAACCCTTGGCCTGCCCTTCGGGAGGATTGCGCAGGGCAGCCAGGATGTGCCAGGGAGCAGCCACAAGGAGAAAAACCAATGTGCTGGAAATCAGCCGCATTTTCAGGAGATGGCGAAGATCGCCGACCAACAGCAAAAAAATAAACATGATGGCGCAGGGAAAAACCACCCCGATCAGCCCTTTGGTCAGCACATTAAAGCCAATGGAGACGGCAATGGCCCAGCAGGAGAACAGGGAGGGCTTTCCGGTCTGCCAGCCATCCAGGAAGAAGTAAAGTGCAATGGCAATCCACAGGCCTACTGTCACATCCGGGATCAGTGGACGGGTGAATAAATAAGGACCAATAGTTGCCAGGAAGAGGACTCCCGCCCAGAAGCCGGCTTGAGCGCTAAGGAAGCGACGGCCGAATTGGTACAGAAAAATCGCGAGGGCAAGAACACTCAGATGAAGGGCAAGTCGCGCAGACCAAGCCGATACTCCAAAGAGTTTGAAGGCAACCGCCATGCCCCAGTAAGGCAGAGGAGCTTTTTCCAGATAACGGATGCCATTTTCGTGAAGCGTAACCCAATCGCCGCGAGTGAGTATTTCCCGGCCAGCATCGGCATGCGAAGCATCGGCATCGTCCATGAGGGGCGGGCGGAATAATCCAGGGCCAAAAATGCCGAGCCAAATCAGGCTGAGAATCAGCAAAGCCAGCGCTGGGCGAAGTCCGGCCTGGGTTGACATTCCGGCCTTGCGGTTGACTGCTGGGGATTCCAAGGGGAATTGAGCGGTTGTCACAAGCTGCAAGTGTAACATGCAGGAAAGCACTTTCCCTGGCAGCCTGTACCCGAACGCGAGCATGGCATCCGCTCGTGATCAGCCAGTCTCAGCGGTGCGTATGATATTCTGTGGATATACGTTCTTACTTCGATATTTTGGTTGGCCAGGGTGGAACTGGACGGGAAGGTTCTGTCGCCGAAAAAACAGGTGTTGGATGAGTTCATTGTTGGGGCAGATTAACAGCAGATGAGGGACTTACAGTGATTATTGTGCGCAGTCCCTTGCGCATCACGTTGGGTGGCGGGGGCACAGACCTGCCGTCCTATTACCGCAAATACAGTGGATTTGTATTGTCGGCGGCGATTACCCGGTATGTGTACATCACCATCAGCGAGGCGTTCTGGCCACAAATCCGCCTAAAGTATTCGAAAATGGAAGAAGTCGAGAGCGTCGACGAGATTCACCACCCGATCATTCGGGAGGCCATGCGATTGACGGGGGTGCGCGGGCCATACCTGGAGATTGTCAGTTTGTCGGACATCCCGGCGGGTACAGGGTTGGGTTCGTCGGGGAGTTTCACCACAGCACTGCTGAGCGCTTTGCACGCAGTCAATCGCAAATTTGTGTCGCCCCAGGAACTGGCGGAACAAGCGTGTCACATCGAAATTGATGTGTTGAAGGAACCAGTTGGCAAACAAGATCAGTATATTGCGGCGTTTGGTGGTGTCACCAGTTTCGAATTTG
>Ga0335076_10002875_pt1 | contig 17184 bp, 15 predicted proteins | sample Lox_Sample_25_FD_206717 | JGI IMG/M metagenome (GOLD analysis project Ga0335076, IMG submission 206717) | Soil microbial communities from Loxahatchee National Wildlife Refuge, Florida, United States - Lox_Sample_2.5 | ecosystem: Environmental > Terrestrial > Soil > Wetlands | place: USA... | reverse complement strand
CGAGCACGAGGAAGAGAAACGTCTGCAGGCCGGTGTTGCCCTGCAGCGCGTTGCGCTGGTCGGTGGCCATGCCGTAGGCGAGGCCCGCGACCATCACCACCCCGAACAGCAGCACCGCCTCGTACAGCATGCACGCCAGGCGGCGGCGGACGCTGGCGGCGGGCAATGGCGCCACGAACGGCTGCACGCCGCCGGTCACGGCTTGGACGAAGGCGACGAAGCCGGGCCGCGCACGCTCGCGCCTTGCGGGCCGCGCTGCGGGAGCAGCGTGTTGCGGTCGACGAAACCCGGTGTGGCCGCGATTTTCGGCATCCCGGCCTGCTGGTGCGCCGGCGGCGCCGGCTGGCGCGTCACCAGCGTCGTCGTCGCGCCGGGTGCGGCCTGCACGACGGTGGGTGCCACCGGCTTGACCTGGGTCGGCGCCAGTGACGGGTTGGCGACGATGTTTCGCTTGCCGGTCTGCTCAGACATGGGCTTGGCGGGCGGATCGGCTGGCCGCGCCCCGGCGTTGGCGCGACTGGCCAGCGCCTTGCGCTCGCTCTCGGGCAAGGCTTGGTAGGCGTGCCACTGGTCCTGCCGCTCCTGCTTGGGCAGTTGCTTGGCTTGCTGGTAGTTGAGCCGCGCCTGCGCGCGCTGCTGCGGTGTCATGCGCGCCCACTCGCCCATGCGCTCCTGCATGCGTTGCTGGTCACCCGGAGGCATCTTCGGATAGCGCCCGGCCAGATCGATCCACTTCGCCTTGCGCGGCGCGTCGATCGACGACCAGTCGTTCTGCAGCGGGGCCAGCACCTTGCGCTGTTCGGAGGTCAGCGACGACCACGACGGTCCGGACGACTCGACGGGTGCTCGCTTGACCGGTGCCGGCTGGACCTGACCCATGGCCACCGGCCCGCCCAGCGCCAGGGCCAGCACGGCCAGCAGGCGCCATGGCGCCGACTCGCGCGACGGGCTGCGGCGCGCAGGCACAGTCATTCCACCGAGTGCGGCGTGCGCAGGTACTCGGCGAATCCCTGGTCGCTGTACGCCTGCGGTGGGAGGTCGTCGGTCAGGATGGCGGCGTCGATCTCGGCGGCGGCACGCACCTGCTGATCCACGTAACTGCGCTGGATGAACAGCAGACCAACCAGCAGCAGCGCCAGCGGTGCGAACGACGCCAGGCGCAGCCACCACGATGGCGGGCCGGCCATCGAAATCGTGCCGCCCTGCAACTGGTGGGCCGAAGCGGCGCTCAGCTTGCGCAACTCGCGTGCACGGTCGACAGCGCGCAGGCGTGCCACCTTCAGGCGCTCGGCGACGTCGTGGGGAAGGTCCTCGCCGCGCTGGCTCAGCGCCCCGGCGATGCGCAACGCCACCCGCGCCTCCAGCGCCTCGGGGTTGGGTACCGCCCGGGCTGAGCCGGGCTGGATGCTTCGGATGCCGGTCATGGTGTGATTCCCTTGGCTTTCAAGGCTTTCGCCAATGCATGAACCGCCCTGGAACAGTGGGTTTTGACGCTGCCCTCGGAACAACCCATGACGACGGCCGTCTCGGCCACGTCGAGTTCCTCCCAGTAACGGAGGAGGAAGGCCTCGCGTTGACGCTGCGGCAGCTGGCTGACCTCTTGCTCGATCTGAAGCAGGATTTGGGCTCGCCCGACGCTGTCGGCGGCGCTCTCGGTACCGATGCTGTCCTCCGACAGCTGGAGAGTCTCCAGCAAATCGAACTCGCCACCCTCGGCGTCGGTCTCGAACTCCGAGAAGTTTTGCACCACCGCGTTGCGCACCCGCTGGCGCCGGAACCAGTCCATCGTGGCGTTGGACAGGATGCGTTGGAACAGCAGCGGCAGCTCCGCCGCCGGCCGGTCGGCGTACTTTTCGGCCAGGCGGATCATCGAGTCCTGCACGATGTCCAGCGCCGCCTCGTCGTCGCGGACGGCGAAGGCCGTTCGTTTGAAGGCCCGCCTCTCGACACTCTTGAGGAAGTCGGACAGCTCGTGATCGGTCGCCAAAGTGCGATGAACCGGCGCCCGTGCCCCGGCCTTTTTTGGGCGGCGGGATTATCGCATCGGGTCAATACGCACCCCGAAGCCCTGCGACAGCGACGCCCACGATGACATAATGCTGCTTCGCACAACGCTCTTTTGGGTTCATCGCGGCGGCCGACACGGCCAGCCACGAATGCACCGCGCAGGCTCCGAGTCCACCTCACGAGGGTGCGAGAAGGGGCACCGATGGTTTTTCGTCAGAGAAATTCACAGAGGTTCGAAATGGACATGTCTGCCGCGGAGATCAAGCGCGCCGCCTCGGCGCCACCGCAAACCAACTCAGCCGGCGCCGACGTCATCAACGGCGCTGAAATCATCGTTCGCTGCCTGCAGGCCGAGGGGGTCAAGTACCTCTGGGGCTATCCCGGCGGGGCGGTGCTCTACATCTACGATGCGCTGTACAAGCAACAGGGCATCGAGCACGTGCTGGTGCGCCACGAACAGGCCGCCGTGCACGCAGCCGACGGCTACGCGCGCGCCACCGGCGAGGTCGGCGTGGCGCTGGTGACCTCAGGGCCCGGCGTGACCAACGCGGTGACCGGCATCGCCACCGCGTACATGGATTCGATTCCGATGGTGATCGTCACCGGGCAGGTGCCGACGCCGGCGATCGGTCTCGATGCGTTCCAGGAGTGCGACACGGTCGGGATCACCCGGCCGGTGGTCAAGCACAACTTCCTGGTCAAGGACGTGCGCGAGCTCGCGCTGACCATGAAGAAGGCGTTCCACATCGCGCGCACCGGCCGTCCCGGCCCCGTGGTGGTCGACGTGCCGAAGGACGTGTCGCTCCATACGGCGCCGTTCCACTACCCGGCGCGCATCGAGATGCGCTCGTACAACCCGGTGCGCAAGGGTCACGGCGGTCAGATCCGCAAGGCGGTGCAACTGCTGCTGCAGGCCAAGCGACCGTACATCTACACCGGCGGAGGCGTCGTTCTCGGCAACGCCGCCCCCGAGTTGCGCGAGCTGGCCGACTGGCTGGGCTACCCGTGTACCAACACGTTGATGGGACTGGGTGCCATCGCCGCGGGCGACCCCAAGTTCCTCGGCATGCTGGGCATGCATGGCACCTACGAAGCCAACATGACGATGCAGCACTGCGATGTGCTGCTGGCGGTTGGTGCGCGCTTCGACGATCGCGTGATCGGCAATCCGAAGCACTTCGCATCGGTCGAACGAAAGATCGTGCACATCGACATCGACCCGTCGTCGATCTCCAAACGGGTGCGCGTCGATATCCCGATCGTCGGCGACGTCAAGGACGTGCTGCGCGAGCTGATCGATCAACTCAAGGAAGCCGGCGCGAAGCCCGATGCGACCGCGCTGTCGGCCTGGTGGAGCCAGATCAACGAGTGGCGCAAGCGCGAGTGCCTGAGCTATCGGCGCAGCAGCGAGGTGATCAAGCCCCAGCAGGTGGTCGAGACGCTCTGGCAGCTGACGCGCGACAGCGACGCCTACGTCACCTCCGACGTCGGCCAGCACCAGATGTGGGCTGCGCAGTTCTACGGCTTCAAGGAGCCGCGCCGCTGGATCAACTCAGGCGGCCTGGGCACGATGGGGGTTGGACTGCCCTACGCGATGGGCATCAAGCTCGCCAGGCCGCAGGCCGACGTGTTCTGCATCACCGGCGAGGGCTCGATACAGATGTGCATCCAGGAGCTGTCGACCTGCCTGCAATACAAGACGCCGGTGAAGATCGTGTCGCTGAACAATCGCTACCTCGGCATGGTACGGCAGTGGCAGCAGATCGATTATGGCGGTCGCTACTCCCACAGCTACATGGACGCGCTGCCCGACTTCGTCAAGCTGGCCGAGGCGTATGGCCATGTCGGCCTGCAGGTGGAGAAGCCCTCCGACGTCGAGCCGGCGCTGCGCGAGGCCATCAGGCTGAAGGACCGGACGGTCTTTCTGGACTTCCGCACCGACCCCACCGAGAACGTCTGGCCGATGGTGCAGGCGGGCAAGGGCATCACCGAGATGCTGCTCGGTTCCGAGGACCTCTGATCCCCGCGCGGCGGGCGTCAGCGCTGACCGGTGCTGACGAATGCGTCGCACGGGTCCAGGGGTCTGTTTCTGCAACGACTGATTCGAAGCGCGTGACCAAGGCCCGGCGGTGACCGCCGTCGGCGCTGAAGAGTCCGAAGGACGAACGAAGATGAAGCACATCATCGCCGTGCTGCTCGAGAACGAGCCCGGCGCCCTGTCGCGGGTCGTGGCGCTGTTTTCCGCGCGCGGCTACAACATCGAGAGCCTGACCGTCGCGCCGACCGAGGATTCGTCGCTGTCACGCATGACGATCGTCACCACCGGCTCCGACGAAGTGATCGAGCAGATCACCAAGCACCTGAATCGCTTGATCGAGGTGGTCAAGGTGGTCGATCTCACCGAAGGCAGCTTCACCGAGCGCGAGCTGATGCTGATCAAGGTGCGCGCGGTCGGCAAGGAGCGCGACGAGATGAAGCGCATGGCCGACATCTTTCGCGGTCGCATCGTCGACGTGACCGACAAGAGCTACACGATCGAGCTGACCGGCGACGCCGCCAAGCTCGACGCATTCATCGACGCCGTCGATCGGGCAGCGATCCTGGAAACGGTGCGCACCGGCACCAGCGGCATCGGCCGCGGCGAGCGCATCCTGCGCGTCTAGACACGCGGTCTGGCACGAGCGAGTACGAAGCACATCACTGGAGCACTCACATGAAGGTTTACTACGACAAAGACGCCGACCTCAGCCTGATCAAGGGCAAGAACGTGACCATCGTCGGCTACGGCTCGCAGGGACACGCGCACGCGCAGAACCTGAACGACAGCGGCGTGCGGGTCACGGTGGGCCTGCGACGCGGCGGCGCCTCGTGGTCGAAGGCCGAGAAGGCCGGCCTCAAGGTCGCGGCGATCGGCGATGCGGTCAAGGACGCCGACGTCGTGATGATCCTGTTGCCCGACGAGCAGATCGCCGCGGTTTACCGCGAAGACGTCGCGCCCAACATCCGCCATGGCGCTTCGCTGGCGTTCGCGCACGGCTTCAACATTCACTACGGTCAGGTGGTGCCCCGCGAGGACCTCGATGTCTGGATGGTGGCGCCCAAGGCGCCGGGCCACACGGTGCGCAACACCTACACGCAAGGCGGCGGCGTGCCGCACCTGATCGCCGTGCACGCCGACCGCTCGGGCAAGGCACGCGACCTCGCGCTCAGCTATGCCGCGGCCAACGGCGGCGGCAAGGCCGGTGTCATCGAGACGAACTTCCGCGAAGAGACCGAGACCGACCTGTTCGGCGAACAGGCGGTCTTGTGCGGCGGCTGCGTCGAGTTGGTGAAGGCCGGCTTCGAGACGCTGGTCGAGGCCGGCTACGCGCCGGAGATGGCGTACTTCGAGTGTCTGCATGAGTTGAAGCTGATCGTCGACCTGATGTACGAGGGCGGCATCGGCAACATGAACTATTCGATCTCCAACAATGCCGAGTATGGCGAGTACAGCACCGGGCACAAGGTCGTTGGCGAGGCGTCGCGGACGGCGATGAAGAAGGCGCTGGCCGACATCCAGAGCGGCGAGTACGCCAAGAGCTTCATCCTCGAGAACCGTGCCGGTGCGCCGACGCTGCTGTCGCGCCGCCGACTGACCGCCGAACATCAAATCGAGGTGGTGGGCGAGAAGCTGCGCGCGATGATGCCGTGGATCAAGGCGAACAAGCTGGTCGACAAGAGCCGCAACTGAGGCGGAAGCTGCGCGCGCGCCTCCGAGGACGTGGCCGGCATGCGTAGAAAGCACCAGTGCGCGCGGCTGCCCAACGCGCGCACAATGACCGCACCATGAACGACCTGGCGCAACCGCACACCGAGGAGGGCGTCGTGCCGCCGCCGTTGCGGCCGCGGCGCAAGGGCATCTTCATCCTGCCCAACCTCTTCACGGTGGCGGCGCTGTTCGGCGGTTTCTACGCCATCCTGATGGCGATGAACGATCGCTTCGACATTGCGGCCATCGGGGTGTTCTGCGCCATGGTGCTCGACAGCCTCGACGGTCGCGTGGCGCGCATGACCAACACGCAGAGCGCGTTCGGCGAGCAGATGGACAGCCTGGCCGACATGGTGAGCTTCGGCGCCGCGCCGGCGCTGATCGTCTACGAATGGGCGCTCAAAGGCCTGGGCAAGTGGGGGTTGATCGCAGCCTTCGTCTACTGTGCGTGTGCTGCGCTGCGCCTGGCCCGCTTCAACACCAACATCGGTGTCGTCGACAAGCGATTCTTTCAAGGGCTGCCCAGTCCGGCTGCGGCGGCGCTGGTGGCCGGCCTGATCTGGGTGCTCGACGACTACGGTTTCAAGGATGCCGCGCGCGTGGACTGGCTGAGCTGGACGGCATTCTGCGTCACGCTGTATGCCGGCCTGACGATGGTCACCAACGTGCCCTTCTACAGTTTCAAGGACATCAGCTTCAAGCGCTCGGTGCCGTTCATCGTGATCGTGGCCATTGCGCTGGCCATCGCGGTGGTCAATATCGCACCGCCGCTGGTGCTGTTTGCCGCCTTCTGCGTCTACGGCTTCTCGGGCTATGCGGTCTACGGCTACAAGCGCGCCAAGGGCAAGCCGGTCAGCGTGATCGCGACGTCGATGGACGAACCCGACGAAGAGGGCTTGCACCGCTGAGTGCAGCCCATGCTACAGTGCGCCCATGACGTTCCGCATCACGATCGCGCTGGCGCTACTTCTAGGAGACTCGCGGGCTCGCTGATCGTCCACGTCCATTCGTTCTCGATCTCACGGCCCGCATGCAACCCGCAGCGGGCCGTTTGCTTTGTCGGACGCGGGTTGCGAACAGGAAACGAACCCGAGGAAAGCCATGTTGAAACAGCCGCAGACCAAGTACCGTCCCTTCGCACCCGTGCGGATGGCGGATCGTCACTGGCCCGACGCCGTGCTGAGCCACGCGCCGCTGTGGTGCAGCGTCGACCTGCGCGACGGCAACCAGGCGCTGATCGAGCCGATGGATGGCGACCGCAAGCTGCGCATGTTCAACATGCTCGTGAAGATCGGCTTCAAGGAGATCGAGGTCGGATTTCCGTCGGCTTCGCAGACCGACTTCGACTTCGTGCGCCTGCTCATCGAGCGCAATCTGGTGCCCGAGGATGTGACGATTCAGGTGCTGACTCAGGCACGCCCAGAGCTGATCGAGCGCACGTTCGAGTCGTTGGTGGGCGCGCGACGCGCCATCGTCCACCTGTACAACGCCACCGCGCCGGTGATGCGGCGTGTGGTGCTGGGCCTCGACGAGGCCGGCATCGTCGATCTGGCCACGCGCCACGCCCGCCAGATCCGCGACCTCGCGGACCGACGACCAGGGACCGACTTCGTGTTCCAGTACTCACCGGAGATGTTCTCGGGCACCGAACTGGCGTTCAGCAAGCGGGTGGTCGATGCCGTCACCGAGGTCTGGCAGCCCACGCCGCAGCGCAAGTGCATCATCAACCTGCCGTCGACGGTCGAGCACAGCACGCCGAACATCTTTGCCGACATGATCGAGTGGATGCACCGCCATCTCGCGCGGCGAGACGCCATCGTGCTGTCGGTGCATCCGCACAACGATCGCGGCACGGGCACGGCGGCTGGTGAGTTCGCGCTCATGGCCGGCGCCGATCGCATCGAAGGCTGCCTGTTCGGCAACGGCGAGCGCACCGGCAACGTCGACCTGGTGAACATCGCGCTCAACCTGTACACGCAGGGCGTGGCGCCGCAACTCGACTTGTCCGACATCGACGAGGTGCGCCGCTGCGTCGAGCACTGCAACCAGCTGCCGGTGCATCCGCGCCATCCCTATGTCGGCGACCTGGTCTACACGTCGTTCTCGGGCTCGCACCAGGACGCCATCAAGAAGGCCTTCGCCGCACGGCGCGATGGCGATATCTGGGAGATGCCCTACCTGCCCATCGACCCCAAGGACCTCGGGCGCAGCTACGACGCGGTGATCCGCGTCAACAGCCAATCGGGCAAGGGCGGCATCGCGTACCTGCTGGAGCACGAATACGGTCTTGAACTGCCGCGGCGGCTGCAGATCGAGTTCAGCCGTGTCGTGCAGGCGGTGACCGACGACACCGGCAAGGAGGTATCGGCCACCCAGATCAAGCAGATCTTCGATGCCGAGTACCGGGTCGCGGCACCCGCGGTCTCGCAGGTGTCGATGGCCGAGGGCAGCGACGGCGTCGTGACGGTGCACGCGCAACTGGCGCGAGCCGACGGCCAGCGTCAGGCGATCGCCGGCGTCGGCAACGGGCCGATCGACGCCTTCGTGGCGGCTCTGCAGACGCATGCGGGTGTTCCGATCCGCGTGCTCGACTATCACGAGCATGCGATCAGCGGCGGCGCCGACGCGGCCGCCGCCGCCTACATCGAGCTGCGGGTCGGCGAGCACACGGTGTTCGGTGTCGGCATCGACCGCAGCATCACCACCGCATCGTTCAACGCCATCGTGTCCGGCCTGCGTCGCGCCCAGGCGCACGCCGCGACGCCACAGGCTGAAGCGGCCGACGCCTGAGATCGAGCTGCAAACCGGGAGCACGACATGGCCGACAAGCTGATCATCTTCGATACCACGTTGCGCGACGGCGAGCAGTCGCCCGGCGCATCGATGACGCGCGAGGAGAAGATGCGCATCGCGCGCCAGCTCGAGCGCCTGAGGGTCGACGTGATCGAGGCGGGCTTCGCGGCCTCGTCCAACGGCGACTTCGAGGCCGTCCGGGCGATCGCCGGCGCGGTGCGGGACAGCGTGGTGTGCTCGCTGGCGCGGGCCAACGATCGCGACATCGCGCGCGCTGCGGAGGCCCTGAAGGGCGCGGCTCGCGCACGCATCCACACCTTCATCGCCACCAGCGCGCTGCACATGGAGAAGAAGCTGCGCATGACGCCCGAGCAGGTGTTCGAGCAGGCCAAGCTGTCCGTGCGCTTCGCCCGCAACCTGTGCGACGACGTCGAGTTCTCGCCCGAGGACGGCTATCGCTCGGAGGTCGACTTCCTGTGTCGCGTGCTGGAGACGGCGATCCGTGAAGGGGCCACGACGATCAACATTCCCGACACCGTCGGCTATGCGATCCCCGAGCTGTACGGCAGCTTCATCGCCACGCTGCGCGAGCGCGTGCCCAACTCGGACAAGGCCGTGTGGTCGGTGCATTGCCACAACGATCTCGGCATGGCCGTGGCCAACTCGCTGGCCGGCGTGAAGATCGGCGGCGCACGCCAGATCGAATGCACCATCAATGGTCTCGGCGAGCGGGCGGGCAATTGCGCCCTCGAGGAGGTCGTGATGGCGGTGCGCACGCGGCGCGACTACTTCGGCCTCGAACTCGGCATCGACGCTGGGCAGATCGTGCCCGCGTCGCGGATGGTGAGCCAGACCACGGGCTTTGTCGTGCAGCCCAACAAGGCGGTGGTCGGCGCCAACGCGTTCGCGCATGCGTCGGGCATCCACCAAGACGGCGTGCTCAAGGCGCGCGACACCTACGAGATCATGCGCGCCGAGGATGTCGGCTGGACGGCCAACCGCATCGTGCTGGGCAAGCTCTCGGGGCGCAACGCGTTCAAGCAGCGCCTGCAGGAGCTCGGCATCGCGTTGGACTCCGAAGCCGACATCAATGCGGCATTCATGCGCTTCAAGGACCTCGCTGACCGCAAGAGCGACATCTTCGATGAAGACATCCTGGCCCTCGTCAACGACGAGACGTTGACCAACCAGCACGAGCACTACCGCCTGCTCGGCCTCAGCCAGCGCAGCGAGACCGGCGAGAGGCCGCACGCGCGCGTGAGCTTCGCCATCGGCAACCAGGAGTTCGCCGCCGACAGCGATGGCAATGGTCCGGTCGACGCCAGCCTCAAGGCCATCGAGTCACGGGTGCGCTCGGGCGCCGAGTTGTTGCTTTACTCGGTCAATGCCATCACCTCGGGGAGCACCGAGTCGCAAGGTGAGGTGACCGTGCGGCTGCAACTCGGGGGCCGGGTCGTCAACGGTGTCGGCGCTGACCCGGACATCGTGGTGGCCTCGGCCAAGGCCTACATTGCGGCGCTGAACAAGCTGCATCACGGGCCCGAACGCGTCGCCGCCCAAGGGTAAACCAGTACTCCGATACCCCCGACTCGCATGACAACAACGCACGGCAGAAGTTGGCGAACCCCCGCACTTGAGGAAGATTCCCTAAGCTTTTGATATTGCCCGCGTTTTGCGGTGCCGATACACTGCCGCACCGGTCATCGCAGTGGCCGGTTCGTTCGTTGGTGTCGGGCATGCATGCAAAAACCTGGGGAACGTCGTTGGTGAAGCGAGTGGGCATGTGGGCGGCCGGTGCGGCCGCCTTGGTCTGTTGTCTGGCCACTCCCGCTACGGCGGCGACAAGCGCGGACACGCGCCCGGTGGCCAAAGCCGCGAGCAGCAGCACGTCGAGCGCCGCGCGGCGCAAGGCACGCGTTGTCGCCGAGCGACCGTCGCTGGGCCAGAAGCAAGGTCTGCGCAACTCCGAGGACGCGCTCGAGCTCAAGTCCAGTGCCGCGCTGGTGGTCGATCAAGACACCGACGAAGTGCTGTACAGCAAGAACGCCGAGGCCGTGCTCCCGATCGCGTCGATCACCAAGATGATGACGGCCATCGTCGTGCTCGACGCCGGCCAACCCATGGACGAGCCGATCGCGGTGTCGAAGGTGGCTCTCGATACGCCGAAGAACAACCGGTCGCGCTTGCGCGTCGGTGCGACGCTGTCGCGTGGCGAGCTGATGAACCTCGCGCTGATGTCGTCGGAGAACCGTGCGGCGTTTTCGATCGGCGCGGCCTATCCGGGTGGCCTGCCGGCGCTGGTCGATGCGATGAACCGCAAGGCGGTCGAACTCGGCATGCGCGACTCGCACTTCGTCGAACCCACCGGGCTGTCGAGCGACAACCGCTCGAGCGCCCAGGATCTGGCCCTGCTCGTCAAGGCGGCCTACCAGCACCCCGAACTGCGCGAGTACTCCACTGCGCCCGAGGCATCGGTGGCTGTGGGTCGCCGGATGGTGCAGTTCCACACCACCAACTCGTTGGTGCGCAACCCCATGTGGGAGATCGGCCTGCAGAAGACCGGCTATATCTCCGAGGCCGGCCGCTGCCTCGTGATGCAGGCGCAGATGGCGGGCCGCAAGCTCATCATGGTGCTGCTCGACTCGACCGGCCGCTACTCGCGCGTCGGCGACGCCGAGCGCATCCGCCGCTGGCTCGACGCGATGCCGACGGCGCAGCACTCGCCAATCGAACCCGCGGCCATGGCGCAGGAGCCTTCAGCGGCGGTGCCCGAGGGCGAGCGAGATCTGGGCCGCAGTGGCTCGGACACGTTCTAGCCAGGATTCTTCCAGCCGGTCGGCCGGCGCCGACACCGAGAGCCCGGCCACCAGGCTGGACTGATCGTCGAAGATTCCCGCTGCCAGACAGCGCACCCCGAGCTCGAGCTCTTCGTCGTCGCGCGCGGTCGCGGTCTGCCGCACCTGCGCCAGCTCCCGCTCCAGCCGCCCCAGGTCGGTGATGCTGTTGCGGGTGTGGCCCGCAAGGCCGGTGCGCGTGGCGTAGGCCCGCACCCGGTGCGGATCGTCGAACGCCAGGAACAATTTGCCCACCGAGGTCAGGTGCAGCGGCGCCCGCCCACCGACCGCGCGCACCACCTGCATGCCGGAGCGCTCGCTGTATGTGCGCTCGATGTAGACGATCTCGTCACCCTGGCGCACCGACAGGTTGACCGGCTGGTGTGTCAGCTTGTGCAACTCGCGCATCGGCCCGAGAGCGGCGTCGCGTACGTCGAGCCGCGCCTTGACCAGGTTTCCCAATTCGAGCAGGCGCATGCCGAGTCGGTAGCTGCCGGCCTCGGGCCGGTCGACGAAGCGGCCGATCACCAAGTCGTTGAGGATGCGGTGCGCTGTCGACGGGTGCAGACCGGTGCGCTCGGTCAGTTGCTTCAATGGCACCGGATCGGGCTGTGACGCCAACACGTCCAGCAGATCGAACATGCGCTCGATCACCTGGATGGTCGGCGCGACCGGTGCGCGGGCGGCATCCTTCGGTTTTTCGCTCATGGAACGTGATTTTGCATCCTGGAAGGGCGACTTTGGAGCAACCCGCGGCGGCCGCGACGAGGGAATCATTCGACGAGCAGCGCCTGCGCCACCTTGACGCCAGCGCGGACGGCGCCCTCGAGGGTCGCCGGGTAGGGCCCGGCGACGTAGTCGCCTGCCGCCCACAACCTCGGTGCGACAGCCTGAGGCGGGCGCGCCAGAGATGGCACGCAGGCAAAGGTGGCGCGGCGCTCGATCGTCGCGTGCACGACCTCGGGCTGCGCCGCAAACGAGTCTGCCAGAGCGGCCACCGCCTGATGCTGGACGGCCGCCGACAGCGCCGGCAGGCCGCGCTCGAGCCACTCCCGAGCGCCGCTGACCACAAAAGCGGCGAGATCGAGCGGATGCCCGAGCAGCTTGAGATCGAAGACGAACTGTGCCGGGCGTTGGGCGTCGCTGGGCAGCGCCATCATCGGCGTCGACAGCGGCCGCGCGCGCCGCAGGTAGACGGTGGCGATCGGCTCGTACCGCAGAGCGCCAGCCTGGTTGGCCCAGGCCGGATTGATCGCTGCGCACAAGCGGGCGGCTTCGACGGCGCTGCAGCCCAGGACCACGGCGTCGAAGGCGGTGTCGTCGACAGACCAGGTGCCATCGGGCCGAGGCGAGATCGCCTGCACGCGATGCCGCGGCCGCAGCACGGCGCCATGGTGCTCGAGCCATTGCAGTGCCGGCAGCGGAAAAAGCTGCGACAGACCGGCGCAGGGCAGCAACAGGTCGGAGCTTCCGCGTCCACCGAACAATGCGTCAGCCAGCACGCGCAGGAACACGCTGGCGTCGGCCTGCGCTGACGGCGTGTTCAATGCGGCGATGCATAGCGGATCGATCAGGTCCGAGCGCACACGTGCGGGCAGGCCAGCGCAAAGCTGCTCGACGGTGTCGACGCCGGGGTTGCGCATGCCATGCCGCACCCAGTCGAAGGTCTGCCGCAGCAGCGCCAGGCGCTCACGCCAGCTCCAGCCGCGCGCGCGGGCCACCGCCCAGGCGAATGCCAGGTAGACGTTGCCCGGCGGCAGGCGCAGCCCGCTGCCGTCCGGGTGGAGCAACTCGAGCGGGCGTCGTTGCAGGACACGCGCCGGGTCGACGCCCACCAGTCGCATCAGGCGCAGCGTCTCGCGATAGGCCCCGATCAGGATGTGCTGGCCGTTGTCGAGCTCGATCCCGTCGTGGCGCACGCTGCGCGCGCGTCCGCCGGCGTGATTGGCCATCTCGAAGAGGGTCACCGCGCAGCCGTTGGCGCACGCCTGCACGGCGGCGGCCAGCCCGGCCCAACCGGCGCCGACGACGGCCACGCGCTTGCGCGCGGTCACCTCAATGGCCTTGCCACTGCGTGCGGGCCGCGATCCAGAGCTTGCGCAACGGCGTCAGCGAGGTGCGCTGGTGCAGGACCCGGAAGTCGTCGTCCTCGATCTCCTGCAGCAGCGTGCGGTAGATGTTGGCCATCATCAGTCCCGGCCGCTGCGACTCGCGATCGACATCGGGTAGCAGCGCCAGCGCCTCGTCGTAGGTGGCCTGTGCGCGTTGCGCCTGGAAGCGCATCAGCGCGGTGAAGCGCTCGCTGTAGCCCCAGGGTGCCTGCCGCTGCAGGATCTCGGAGGCCTTGACGCTGAAGCGCTGCATCTCGTCCATCGGCAGGTAGATGCGCCCGCGGCGCGCGTCGTCGCCGACGTCGCGGATGATGTTGGTCAGTTGCAGCGCGAGGCCCAGCGTGTGCGCGTAGCGGACCGTCTGTTCGCTGCTGCGGCCGAAGATGTTGGCGGCGACCTCGCCGACGACGCCAGCCACCAGGTGGCAATAGCGCTTGAGCGTCGTGAAGTCGAGGTAGCGCGTCTGGTCGAGGTCCATCTGGCAACCCTCGATCACCGACATCAGGTGCGACTGAACGATGCCGTGCATGCCCGCCTGCGCCAGCAGCGCCCGTGTCACCGGGTGGTTCGGCCGGCCCGCGAAGGCACTTGCCACTTCGCCGCGCCACCAGTTCAACTTGGTTGCTGCAACGCCGGGATCGGTGACTTCATCGACGACGTCGTCGACCTCGCGGCAGAACGCGTAGAACGCGGTGATCGCCGCCCGCTTGGCCTGCGGAAGAAACATGAAGGCGTAGTAGAACGACGAGCCGCTCCCTGAGGCCTTCTGCTGGACGTATTGCTCAGGAGTCACGCCAGTCGCTCGGGGTTGAACCAGCCAGCGCTGTAGCGCAAGGCGCGCCACGCCAGCAGCGGCGCGTCGACGGCGCTCAATCGTGGCCGCCGGGCGATGGTTGCGCAGTCCATGCGCGCGATTCTCTCAAGGATGCGCCATCCACCGTGCACCACGAGGCGCAGTTCCCACCCCGCGCGTCCTGGCACGCGCAGGGGCAGCGCGGCCCCTTCGGCCATCAGGATCGCGGCCCACTGGACCAGGTCGCGCACCAGCGCGCGCAGCGGCACGGTGTCGGCGAGTGCCGTCGGGTCACCGATATCGACGCCATGGTGCATCGCGTCCGCTTGCGGCAGATAGTTGCGCCGCCGCGGCAGGTCGATGCTGAGGTCCTGCCAGAAGTTGATCAGCTGCAGGGACGAGCACACCGCATCGGCCTGGCGCAGCGACTGGGCGTCGTCGATGCCGTACAGGTGCAGCAGCAGCCGGCCGACCGGATTGGCCGAGCGGCGGCAGTAGTCGAGCAGCGCTACGCGGTCGGGGTAGGTGGGGTTGCGCACGTCCTGCTCGAACGCGTCGAGCAGATCGTGCAGCGGCGCAGCCGGCAGGCGGTGGTCGCGCAGGGCCACGGCCAGCGCACTGAATACGCCATCCCACGTCCCTGGCGAGGATGTCGTCGTCGTGCCCGAAACGGTGGCTGCCAGCGCTCGCCGGTATCGCGCCAGCTCGTCCAGCCGGGCGGCTGGCGTCGCATCGCCTTCGTCGGCGATGTCGTCCGCGGTGCGGGCAAAGGTATAGATGGCCCGCACCGGCTGCCTCAGCGCGGGCGGGCACAGCAGTGATGCCACCGGAAAGTTCTCGTAGTGCCCGACGCCCACCCGGCGAATTGTCCATGTCGGTTGAAACCGAGCCCGTTTGACAGCCGCCGGGACCGTCAATACATTACTGACCGGTCAGTCAGTAAGCGGGGATTTGCGAGTCAGCCCCGCGGCAACCTCCGCCTGCACACGGTCAAGCCCCATGAAGCGCTCAGTCATCGCCTTGCTGTCGCCGCTCACCGCGCTCCTCCTGGTCGCGTGCTCGCGCACCGCGCCACCCGAGGAGCCGATCCGTGCGGTGCGAACCATCACGCTGGCCTCGGGCGATGTGGGCGGGGCCCACGACTACGCCGCCGAAGTGCGCTCGCGGATCGAGTCCCGACTCGGATTTCGTGTCGGCGGCAAGCTGCTCTCCCGCTCGGCCAATCTCGGCGATGCCGTGCGGACCGGTCAGGCGCTGGCGCAGCTCGATCCGGGCGACCTGAAGCTCGGCCAAGAGGCGGCTCAGGCCGCGCTCAGCGCCGCCAAGGCCAACTACGAGTTCAGCGAAGCCGAGTTCAAGCGCTACAAGGAATTGCGCGACCAGGGCTTCATCAGCGGGCTCGAGCTCGAGCGCAGGGAGGCTGCACTCGCGGCGGCGCGCGCGCAGTACGAGCAGGCCCGCGCGCAGGCGAGCGTGCAGGGCAACCAGACCCGCTATGCCACGTTGACGGCCGATGCGGCCGGCGTCATCACCGGTGTCGACGCCGAGCCGGGGACGGTGGTGGCCGCCGGCGCCTCGGTGGTCAGGCTGGCCCACGACGGGCCGCGCGACGTGGTGTTCAGCGTGCCCGAAGACCGTGTGGCCGACATGCGCGCACTGGCGGGAAAGGCCGACGCACTACAGGTTCATATCTGGAACGACGGCGCCACGCCGATCACTGCCACCGTGCGCGAGGTCGCCGCTGCGGCCGACCCGGCGACGCGCACCTTCGTCGTCAAGGCTGACATCGGTCGCGCCAACGTCCGCCTCGGGCAGACGGCGACGGTCAAGGTCGAGATGCCCCGAGTGGCTGGCCAGATCAAGGTGCCGCTGGCCGCAGTATTCGAGGTGCAAGGCGCACCCGCGGTGTGGGTGGTCGACCGCGCGAGCATGACGGTCAGGCCGCAGCCGGTGAAAGTGGCCGGCGCCGAGGGCAACGACGTGGTGATCGCTGCCGGCGTGTCGCCGGGCGAGACGCTGGTGGTCGCGGGTGTGCACGTTCTGAGCCCAGGACAGAAGGTGCGGCTCTACGCAGAGCGCGGCTCCGCGGCGGGCAACGGCGCCGCGCCAGCCACCCGCAGCGTCGCTTCGCGCTGACCCCCGGGGCCTCCGATGTCCGGCGCCGTCGACGCGATCAAGCCATCGCGCTTCAACATCTCGAGCTGGGCGCTCGAGCATCCGGCGCTGACGCGGTACTTGCTGATCGTGCTGATGCTGCTGGGCTTCGCCTCGTACTTCCAACTCGGCCAGGACGAGGATCCGCCGTTCACCTTTCGTGCGATGGTGGTGCAGGCGTTCTGGCCCGGCGCCAGCGCGCAGCAGATGGCGGAGCAGGTCACCGACAGGATCGAGCGCACCCTGCAGGAGGCGCCGCACGCCGACATCATCCGCAGCTACACCAAGCCCGGCGAGTCGCTCACCATCCTGCAGCTGAAGGACAGCGCGCCACCGAAGGAGGTATCCAACACCTGGTACCAGGTGCGCAAGCGCGTCGCCGACATGCGCGGCACCCTGCCGCAGGGCGTGATCGGACCGGTGTTCAACGACGATTTCGGCGACGTCTACGGATCCATCTTCGCGCTGTCGGCCGACGGCTTCGGCGACGAGGAGCTGCGCGTCTTCGCGGAGGACATCCGCTCGGCGCTGCTGCGCGTGCCCGACGTCGCCAAGGTCGAGCTGTTCGGCGTGCAGCCGGAGAAGCTGTTCATCGAGATCTCGCACAAGCGTCTGGCGCAACTCGGCCTGGACATGAACCAGGTGATCGCGCAACTCGGCGCGCAGAACGCCGTCGAGGGCGCGGGCGTGCTCAACGCCGGCTCGCAAAATCTCCAGGTGCGGGTAGCCGGCGCGTTCGATTCG
>Ga0335076_10002874_pt1 | contig 17186 bp, 14 predicted proteins | sample Lox_Sample_25_FD_206717 | JGI IMG/M metagenome (GOLD analysis project Ga0335076, IMG submission 206717) | Soil microbial communities from Loxahatchee National Wildlife Refuge, Florida, United States - Lox_Sample_2.5 | ecosystem: Environmental > Terrestrial > Soil > Wetlands | place: USA... | reverse complement strand
GAAGGCTTCCAGGTTGAACGGTTCGTCCAGCGTCGACAGAGCAAGCTGCTCGAGATGTTCGAACCAGGACGTTTCTCCGATCATCGGCAGCAGCCCAATGTCGACGGATACTTCTGCCGAGAGCGTGAGCGGGAAATGGCGTCCCACCCGATCGACACTCGGCATCAGGACTCCTGCCCATGCCAGGGGACCGCAAACCCCCGGAGCGAGGAGAAAGCGCCAGATCGGGCTTGTCAGATAGGTGTCCAGCCAGCTGACGCCCAAGCGTTCGCGGCTGCTGACAATCCCCTGCTGCAGCCATGCGTCCCATGACTCCAGGAAGCTCCGCGGCAATCGACGCGACAGGAAGTCGGAGAACTCCGGCACCTTGCCGAAGAAGCCCGGCGACTCCGGGGGTTTTGCGGCTACAGCCGGTCCGCGCATTGAAAGCGCTCCAGGGCGGCGAGCCGGAACGGGTTGAAGACGCTGCTGGCGCGCAGTTCGAAGGTGGCCGTCCTGCCTTCGATCTGAAACGTCACGGTGAACCGATCGGGTAGATTCGTCCCCTGAATGTCGGCCTGGTCGAGCAGCTTGTTCAAGGCCCACGGTCCGTCCTCAGAAATCGCCGAGCGACCGCTTGGCGCGGGCGGCGAAATCTGCATGCGGACCTGATTGCTCCCCTTGGGACCTGGCCAAGTCAGCCTGGATACCGTGGCTGGTCCGTGCTCGTAGCGCACGATCTGGCCATCCACGTCCAGTATGAATTGGTTGATCTGTGCGTCCATCCGCAACGGCTTGAGCTCGAAGCTCAGAGCCGGCGTCGGCCCTCCTGATCTGAAAAACACATCGCGCACTGTCTTCGCGTTCTGCAGCATGACCATCGTGTCGCGCGAGATCGGGAGATTTGCGTTGCTGTGTGGAGCGCTGTATGGACCCAGATACTGCTGCAACTGGTCGCGGTAGAACGTTTCGACTTTGCCGCCGGGTCCGAAGAAGGCGCCGAAATCCGCCTGCGTCGCCTCAATCGTGCTGCCGCGCGATAACGGATAGCGGCCCTGCAGAGCGCTCTTGCAGAACGCCACCACTTCCTCGCTCCAGACTTTTTGAATCTGGCCACCGGCGGTTCGGCCCATGATGCGCCGGACTTCCGCGATGATGTTGTTGAGCATGGGCCCCAGCGGTGCTGGCGCGCGGAGGGATTCGCCGGCGACCTTGCTGAACACAACGTCGTCGGCAGGGCTAGGGGGAGCTGCCATGCCGTCGTCGAGCAGCCGCTTCTTCGCTATGACGATCGAGTAGACCTCGCCGAGCAGGCCGAGCGATCCATCGATGGGGGCTTTGCCCGAGTCGTCTTTTTTCAACGCCAGGCGCAGTCCCGCGAATCTCTGATCGACCGGGGTCTCCTCGCCCTGGCCGAAGGGTGTCCGTTCCAGCGTCTTGCCGACGATTTTGGGGAGCTCGATGCCGCCGACCGGTTGGCGCGATGAAAGCGACGTCTCCTTGGCCGCCGCTTCAAGGAACTTGCGCATCGCCGAATCCGGTCTCGCGAGGAGATTGAGCACCTTCGCGGCGCTGTCGAGGTTGTCCATCTGGGCCACGGTAACGTCGCTCAGCAAGGCTTCCCATCTGCTGATGTATTCGTCGAAATAGAGCTTTCTGACTTCGTCCATCACCTGCGGTGTCTGTATTGCCGACCCAGCGGACTTCGCCCCCAGCACCCAACCCTCCTTCAGATCCTCGGCCAAGGCGAGGTCGAGCTCCGTCTTGAAGACCTCGTGGTAGCCACGATAGGTGAACAACCCCGGTATGCCGGCCGTCAATGGCTGTCCGCTCTTGCGCACGAGGACAAACCGTGCTTCGTCACCCGCAGCCTTGAGCACGGTAAATTCGTCGAGCTTTGCAGCCTTCGGATTGTGTTTGATGCGTTCGAAAATCCGCTTTGCCGGCGAGGCAGTAACCAGCCGGCGCTGGGCTTCATCGACGAGCTTATCGTCCAGCGCGATGGACTGCGTCAGGGAGGCGCTTTCGAACAGCGCTTCGGTGTGTCGTTTCAGATCGTCGCGCTGCTCCGGCGAAATACCCTTGGCTTGCTCCACCCAATCCCGATGCGCCCATTCCTGTACCGTGGCCGGGTTGAAGCGGCGCGGATCGTTGAGCATCAAATAGACTTTGAGCGTTTCGAACTGGCGCTCGAAATCCCCTCCCCCGGTGCGAAGCTGCTCTTCCAGACGTTGCACCACACGCGGCAACAACATTTTCTCCAGTGAGCGTTCATACGCAGCCTGAGCCTCGCTGCCGAGCTTCGCACCCTGGTAAAGGCCGAATCGCATCGTGATCGGGGCGGACACATCGCGCTCTTCATAGCCGCTGGGAAGCTGCCGCAGCAGACCGAGCACCGGCAGCGCAACTGCGAACCCAGGCTGGTCCCACGCCAGCGTCTGAAGCTGCGCTCGAGCCTGCTGCGTCTGCCTGTCGAGCTCCGCGATGTAGGCTCGATTGCGCCCGTAGCTGACCAGCCATGCGAACACCAGGAGGAGGGACAGGGCTGCGATGCCGACGTAGGCTCCACGCTGGAGCCATGCGCGCTGGCGCTCGAAGCGCAAATTCGTCCCGGCAAGATTGGCCTCGGGAAAGATCACATTCTTCAGCAGGCGCGTGATGAAGTAGCTTTTTCCGCTCGCCACGTTGTTAGGCAGAGGGCTCTGCTGCAGGCCATAGGCGCGCGCCAGGGAAGTCATGACGCGATCCAGAGGCGTGCCTTCCTGCGTTCCGCTGGTGAAGTAAACCCCCCGCAGCATCGCGCGCTCCTCGAACCGGCTGGCCTGGAAAACGTCGCTCAGGAAGCCGGTCACCGCAGCTTTCGTAGCGCTGAACTCTTGCGGAAACGCATAGATCAGGGCACGGCGCTGGATGTCCCGCTCCTGCTCCAGCCGCATCAGCAATCGGCTGTTCAAGCGCTTCTCCAGCGCATCGAGCTGGGAGCCGATCTCTGTCAGAGCGGCGCCGGGCTCCGGCTGATCCGTGACGGGGAATGTCGCGCCCCAGACCTGTGCTCGCTGCTCCCGGTCCAGATCCGCGAAGAATTCGATGAAACCAGCCAGCAGATCGCACTTCGTAAACAGGGTGTACACCGGAAAGCGAATCCCCAGGGAATCGTGCAACTCTTGCAGGCGCTGTCGGATGTCGCGCGCGTGGCGCTCCCGCTCGCTAGGCGTCTGCCGCAGCAAATCGGGCAGACTCACCGCAACCAGTACGCCATTGATGGGGCGACGGGAGCGCTGGCGTTTCAGCAGACCGAGGAAACCATTCCAAGCGGCCTGATCTACTTCCTTGTCGCTATCCTGCGTGGTGTAACGACCAGCGGTATCGAGGAGAACGGCATCATCGGTAAACCACCAGTCGCAGTTGCGGGTGCCGCCCACCCCGCGGATGGCTTCCGGCCCGAGGCGCTCGGCGAGAGGGAAGCGCAGGCCCGAGTTCAGCAGGGCGGTCGTCTTTCCCGCGCCGGGGGCGCCGATGATGATGTACCAGGGAAGTTGATAGATGTATCGGGCACCTAGAGCGCCCTTGACCCGCATTTTTTTCAGGATGGCGAGCGCCTCCTGCATCCGGCGCCGCAGCTCGGACAATTCCTCGACCGAGGCGCGCTCGCCTTCATTGGGTGCCGCTGGCGGTGCGGCCAATCCGCCGAGCAGTTGGCGATTGGTTTGCAGCGCCTTCACCCACTTCCAGACCCGTCGACCGATCCAGATGGCGATTGCTACACCGATCAGGATCCAACGCGGTAACTCGGGCTCCAAAGGTGCGTAGCCCGCGAATGCAAACAGAGGTCCGACGAACCAGATGATGAGGCTGAGCGCAGCCAGGCCCAGCAGGCTCAGAACCCAACGCTTGAGGAAGAAGCCCAAGATCTTGCGCATTCCGAGGAGCCTGCCTAACGTTTGTTCGCCGGTGGCTGGGGGCGGGTCTCGAAGCTCGCCGGGAACGCCGTGATATCCACCCGACGGTTCAAGGCTCGATGCTCTGCGGTGTCATTCGCCGCGACGGGCTCAGTGTCTGCCCGACCCTCGGCCCGCAATCGCCCAGGCCTGCTTAACGCAGGCTGCAGCAGAGCAACCACGGCTTCAGCGCGCGCTTTGGATAGATCCCAGTTCGACGGGAACCGCGGCGAGAATATCTTCCGGTCGTCGGTGTGGCCGCTCACAACTACTATGCCAGGTACGCTGTTCAGCGCTTCGCCCACGCGGGCCAGCACGGGTTGGAAGCGAGCGTTGACCGTGGCACTTCCCGACTCGAATAGATTGTCACCTCTGATCCGGACCAGGGCTCGATCCGCCAGCTCCGTCACGCTTACCCACCCCGCTCCAATCTCGGGCTGTAGCAAAACCGAAAGCCGTGTCGGCGCGATGGGAACTGGTGGTCTGGGCTGGGCCGGCGTGAACTTCTCAGGGATGTCGTGCAGTGCAGCGAAGGTTGGGTCCGACGCGCGACCCAGAATCCAGCTGAACCCCAGATAGACGAGCAGCAAGCAGCCCGCGGCGACAGCCCCGCCTACCCACAAGGGTACCCAGTTAGTCAGCGATACCTTTTTCGTTGCCGCGCTTTGCCAGCGCGGGGAGAGTTCATTCTCCGGCTCACCGCGCTGGCCTCGAATTGCGTGATAGAGCCGGTCGCGCAACTCCTCCGCTTGGGAACGCCCGCCCTCCAGCACGCGGTACTTCCCCTGAAAACCGAAAGCCAGGCACACGTACATCAATTCCAGCAGGTCGATGTTGTTGGCGGGATCCTCGCTGACGCGCTTGAGCAGGGCATAGAATTTCTCGCCGCCCCAGCCTTCGTTGTGGAACGTGACCAGCAGACTCTTGTTCGCCCACTCTCCCGCCGCCGCCCAGGGTGCGGTGGCGATGACTTCGTCCAGGAATGTGCACAGGCAATAGCGGGCCGCAACGACGACTTCGGGGCGAACCCCGCGGTTGCGCGCATTCGCTTCGAACTCTCGGATCGAGCGCACCAGTGTTTCCCGCAGGCGGTCCAGATCGCCCACACTGGGAGAGTTCCGCAACTGCAGCGCCAGGGTGAGCAGTGAATTCGCAGCGCCGAGCAGCGGATTCAGGGCGCCCAGACGACCCAGGTCTTCAGAGCTCAAGGGAGGAGCGTAGCCGGCCATCGGTGCGCTGGACACCAAAGGACGGCGCCCCCCTGGCGCAGGCCGGATGACGGTCCGGTCCTCTTCCGGGACGGCGAATGGATCGTCCAGGCTCACGCAATCATCCTCGGATCGCCCACAGCTCGAGAGTGAGCTCGGGGAAATCTCCCGCAACATGGATTGCCATCCCTCCCGAGGCTTCCAGCTGCTTCCACATCTCGTTGCCTTGCTCCATCTCGAAGTAACTCACGCCTGCGTGGTAGGGGATCTGACGCGGCGCAACCGGAATCGCATGGATCAGAATCCCTGGCAGTTGGAGGTTGACCAGATCGCGGATTCTCTCCACCGGCCCGATCTTTACTTGCGTCGGCAAGCGCTGACGCAGCGTTTCGGCTGGCACGCGAGCGCCTGCGGCGAGGATGAAGTTCGCGTTGCGGAACAACTGGCGGTCGGGAACACGAGCCACCCTCAATCCGTACTGCCGTTCCTCCAGGGGGATCGGGATTGCATTGCGCTCGATGACCAGACTCAACGAGCGGCGCAGGTCTTCCATCACGGGCGCGAAGCTGCCCTGCAAGTCATCGTGCCGGTAGGGCGCATACTCGCTCGGGCGCTTGTCTGCGTGCGCGAACGTTGCGAGATCCCCGGCCAGCACCAGACAGAGTCGGAACAGCGATTCCGGATGCAGGCCTCTGATCTGCTCGACGTGAGCGAACATCGGCTCCGCACGATTGACGCATTGTAGAAGGAGAAAGTCCGCAATCTCCGCAACTCCGCTGTGCGCCCTGCCCGCGACGATCGACGCCAGCTCCTCGCCGCGGTGGTGGAGAAGACCTCTGATCTCGGCGATGAACCCGGCGAGCGGCGGTGCGGCCTGGCAGTCCAGGCAGGGTGGGACGAAATCCTCGTCGAGCAGCAGCCTGCCGTCGGCCCTCTTCTCCACCACCCGCACCAACGGCAAGCAGGTGTAGGCGCTCAGCGGCTCGGATTCAAGGCTCAGTCGCAGTCGCAGTTTTCCCACCTGCACCAACGCATCGGTCGGAGTGTCGGCGTTCGCGTCTCGAGCCTCGTATTCCTTGACTAAGAATCGGGCGAGGCTATCGTTGCGTTCCTGCGTGTCCACCTCCGCCATCGCCGGCCGACGCAAGGGCAATGCGAGGACCACAACCTGGTTCTTCGCCGCGTCGGGAAATTCGAGGGGCGCGGGCGCATCGTCATCCGAGGGAATATGAAATGGAGCCCCGTCGGCGCACACTCCGGTGGCGGATGCGATGCCAACCTTGCCCAGCGCCAGCAGCTGGTCGTCGAGCTTGAGCTGAGCGAAGCCCCAAGGGTAGGGTCGCAGCGGCGCCGATCGCCGCTCGACGAGATTGGCGAAGTAACGCTCCTGCTGCTGGAAGTGGTGCGGGCGCAGGAACATGCCTTCGGACCAGATGATCTTGTTGTTCCACATCGTTTTGTGTCAGAGCTTCGGATGGTTGGCGTGATCGGTTCGCGGGCTTGGCTGTTATCCGCGGGCAGGCATTTGCAAATGGTCCTGGTCGACAGCTATTTCTTCTTCGCTGGCGGCGCCAGCGACACAGCAAGCGGCTCCAGCTTGAGTTCGACTTGGGTAGCCTTGTTCGCCGGGATTTCCATTGTCGCACGCCATTTCGCATGGTCGAGATCACGGTAGGGCGCGAGGACCGCGATGAACTTGGTGTCGGGGCCGGGCTTGCGGGTGAAATTCTTCTGCATTCCCGGCTCGACTTGAATTTCCTCTCGCACCACGATGTCGGCACCTAGCACTTCCTTGTCGCGATCGTATAGCGAAAAGAAGTCGGCACTGTTGAACACGCTCACCGATTTGAGTTCGTAGAACCGCAGACGCAGAGGCGAAGCGCGCCCGCCAGCGTCGGGATTCAAGCCGGGCGAGGCGTGCAGATCGATATCGACGACGGTCGCGCCAGGTCCAAAAAGCTTCGCGCATCCGACTACGCCGAACGCGATCGTTACGATTGCGACAATGCCGATCAATCGACGGATACTCAACATCGACTGCGTGCGCAAGGATGCGCTCTCGCCTCTGTGATGTTTTACAGCGATGGTCTTACGCGTGGGCATATTTGGGGTAGAAGAGATCGAGGTTAAATCGAAGAAGATCTTCCCTTTCCTGTAGCCGCGCGAATCTTCTGCAACTGCTCTTCGTAGGCGCTCCGGAATGCACGACCGAAGATTCGGTCGAACTCATCCTGTGCTTCTCGCATCAGGTTGTCGTGCTGTTCGGCGACCATGTCCCACATGCGCGCCTTTCGGTTCTGAGGCAACAGTTTGTCGAGCAACGGCTGCGATGCAAGTCGCTGCTCCAGCTGCGCTGGGTCGAAACGCTGCAGAACGCCTAGCAACGCCGCCCGCATCCCCGCCATCACAGCCAGGTTGTGCGCCTGCAAGTCTTCGTATGCTTCGCGCACCGCACGCATGGGTGGGAGATATCCGGATTTGGATCTCGGTGCCAGCAGATGCGTGAGCGCCTCTGTGGGGTCGGGACAGAACTTGAGCGGGTTGTTTTCAGTCGCGGCGAGCATAGTCATGTCCACTCGCAATTCTCGTTTGGTCAGCGCCCTCGCCAACAACGCCTTCAGCAGACCGCCGACAATTTCCCGCAGCAACTCTCCAACGTTACGCATGAGCTCGCGATTTGCCAACGCGCGGTCTTCCAGTTCAGGGATGCCGGCTGCCCGCAGAAACGTACGCACTGCCTCAACGTACGCATCCTGCGTGTCGACGGTTTCCGGCGACGCAGGCGCCGGTCGCGGTTGTGAGGCAGAGACTCCGCTCCGCTCACCGCTTCCGTCGCTGGGGCGAGCAGTCCCGATGATTTCGGCAACCCCGTTCTGTGCCGACGAGGGCGAAACCGGCGGGAGTTCGTCGCGCTGCACATCCGCAAAAGGGTCCTCCCAATCGGGCTGGGGTCCCTGTCCTTCGATCTTGGAAATTGCAGGCGGCGCTACAGATGGTTTCGACGCTCCGCTCTCTTCTTCCAGGCCGCGAAGGAGGTCGTAGTCGTCCGGGATTTGGACAGCCTTCTCTGGTACGCTGCGAGGTAGCGGTTCCAGAAAGGCTGGAAGTTGATCCCGCTGGACACCTTGGTCAGATAAGGGCGCGTGCCTTGGCGAGGGCGCTTCCATCCTTTGAAATTCCGGTGTTCCGCCACCCAGATCGATACCGAAGGCCATTCTGCCTTCGGACTCGGGCGAGAGGGGGAAATCCAGACCGGCGGCCTCGCGAGGCGAGTGGAGCAGGGCTCCCGCGTCAGTAATGTTTGGCTGAGTGGGCCTGGCGGATTGGATGTCGGCGACAAGGCAATAGCCGCCGATTGTCAATCGATCCCCTGGGAATAGTTCAGCCGTTCCTCCCGGGCTCAGGGCGCGTCCATTGAGATCAATGGGGTTTTGGCCGAGGCTGATGAGAAAATAGGAGCCTTCGCGAAAGTCGACGCGCGCATGGGTGCGCGAAACGATCCGTTCAGGATCGGGCAGCACGAGATCGTTCTGATCGAGCCGACCGATGGTGCCACCAGTGCCGCTGAAGATCTTCGAGATCGAGCGCTGCGGAGGCTGGTTGCGGTAGGTCAGGACAGAAAGCGTCAGGGACATCGACAGCCGGGGCCTCCGCACTGGGGAACTGCGCGGACTGACTCGCAGGATCGGCTGATCCGCACCTGCTGGTAGCGGTCTAGGTACGTCGCCGATCGCGATTTCTTCTGCCAGCTCCGTCGCGTTTCGTCCGAAGGATAACCCTAAGGCCTGAGCGCAACAAGTTAGCCGAAGGTCATACGTAGCGCCCCGCGGCTGCGCACCCGAAACCTACTCGGCTCCGACCACCGCAACTTGCTCCCGTGCCTGTCTGATTTCCTCGCCGAGCTGATATACCGCCATCGCGTAATTGCGGCTGTAGTTGTATCGGAGCAAAGCATAGAAGTTGTCGAAGGCGAACCAATACTCAGGCCCGTCCGCGAGATCCAGGGTGAAGAGGCTTGCAGCCATTGATTCGATGGTGCCCGGTGGGGTCTGAACACCTCGCTCCTGCCACTGGGCGAGGCTCATTTGTGGCCGGAGCCCAAGTTCGAGCAGAGGCTTCGGATCCGCGGTTTCGACGCGAGCCGGTATTGCGACGGGCTCGCCGTCCTTCCAGCCGAACTCTCTCAGATAGCTGGCCACGCTGCCAACGATGTCGGCTGTGTTGTTCCACAAGTCGATCTTGCCGTCTCCGCTGTAATCGACGGCGAAGCGGCGATAGCTGCTCGGCATGAACTGTGGCCACCCCAGGGCACCGGCGAACGAGCCCTCCACCTGGGCCGGGTCCCAACCCTGCTCTCGAGTGAGCAGCAGAAACTGCTCCAGCTCGCCGCGGAAGTATTCGGCCCGTTTCGGCCATTCGAAACTAAGCGTATACAAGCTGTCGATGGTGCGGAAGCCGCCGGCGTAGCGTCCGTATCGGCTCTCGATGCCGATCAAGGCGACGATTATCGCTTCCGGGACGCCAAATTCGCGTCGGGCACGTTCCAGCACCTCCGCGTTCTCGTTCCAGAAGCGCACGCCGTTGGCGATTTGCGCTTCGTCCACGCACAAGAGCCTGAATTGATACCAGGGTCGGCTAGTCGCGGGCGCCGAGATTGCCCGCACGACGTCCTGATTGGCGTGCGCGTTGCCGAACAGCCTGCGCAGTTCGCGCGCGTCGAAACCATAGGTGCGCACCATGTGAGTGATGAACTTATGCACCTCGGGTTTGAGCTTTTGAGATTGCGCGGGTGCGGACTGAGCCAGGACCGAGCGCGGCAGCATCAGCAACGCGAACACGAAGAGCGCCAGGTAGGCGACCCACGGGGTGTTGCGTTGCGCGCTCTCTACGGCAGCCATGGCGAGGCGATCATCGAGGTCGAGAAGGGCTGGACGCCTCTACGCGCTTGCGCCGCAGGGCAACCGGGAAGACGAACGGGATATCGTCAGCAACGCCTTTGTTCTTGAGCGGCGCAGGGACCATGCTGCGCGGTGCGCGCCTCCGGAGCGAGATTTAACTACAGGCCATCTCCACGCTGCCGATTCTAGTGCGAACCCGGAGATAGCGGGTGCGTCGCGACGATGCGACGTTTCCCGCGCGTAGAATTGTGGAATTGTCGCTGGCTGACGGAGGACTCCGGAGAGGATTTCAAGCTCGCGCATTGACCCGGAGCGGCATTCGGCGTAATCCTTACGCCTCTCCGTGAACTGCCTGGAGGTTTTCGATGTCTCTGGTCGACCTGCTGCCTAGCGATGCCCGGCTCAAGACGGTCCCGGCCGGCGAGCTGATCTTCGCTCAAGGCGACAGGGGCGACATTATGTATGTCATAGCCGAGGGCGAGGCGCAAATTCTGATCGACGGCAAACCGCTCGAGAGCGTTGGAGCTGGCGGGATTCTCGGCGAAATGGCGCTCATCGACGCCGAGCCGCGTAGCGCCACGGTTATCAGCAAGACACGCTGCCTGCTCGTTCCGGTCGACGAGCGCAGCTTCATCGACCTGGTCACACGTCGTCCAGAGTTTGCGCTCCAGGTCATGCGGGTCCTCGTGCATCGCCTGCGCCGGGCGGGTCTCGAGCGCTGACGTCGGGCGGGCTTGCCTTATAATCCTCAGTTGAGTTGACGGCGCCTCGCCCGTCAACCCGCCAGCGGGGCCGGGAAACGACCGCCGCGGCGTAACCGGTCTTTGTCCTTCGGGTTCGTTTGCCGGATGCAGCTGTTCGCCTTTGGCGTCAACCATCATACCGCGCCACTGGCCGTGCGCGAGCGCATTGCGTTCGACACGGAGAGGCTGCCATCGGCTTTGCGCGACCTGGTCGACCAGGAGCGGGTGCGGGAAGCCGCCATCCTATCCACTTGCAACCGGACCGAGGTCTACTGCAGTACACCGGAGCCAGCCATTGCGATCCGCTGGCTGGCGAACTATCACAAGCTTAAAGACGCCCAGCTCGAACCTTGCCTCTACACTCTGCCGCGGGAGCAGGCCGTAAAGCATGCTTTCCGCGTTGCGAGCGGACTCGACTCCATGGTGCTCGGTGAGTCCCAAATTCTCGGGCAGATGAAATCCGCAGTCCGCCACGCGGAGGCGGCCGGAACGTTGGGACTAGTGCTGCACAAGCTGTTTCAGCAGACCTTCTCGGTCGCCAAGCTGGTGCGCAGCCAGACTGAGATCGGTGCTGCCTCGATTTCCATGGCGACGGCAGCGGTCCGCCTGGCCGAGCGCATCTATCCGAGCATTGCGCAGCAGAAAGTGCTGCTGGTCGGCGCGGGGGAGATGATCGAGCTGTGCGCGGCCCACTTCGCGGCGCAACGTCCCCGCGGCATGACGTTCACCAATCGCTCTCTGGAGCGTGCGCAGGAGTTGGCGCGCCGCTTCGAAGGCAGCGCGCATGCACTTACCGATCTCCCGGACTTCATCGCTCATCACGACATCGTCGTGACCTGCACCGCTAGCCAGCTACCGATTATCGGCAAGGGACTGGTGGAGCGGGCATTGAAGGCGCGGCGTCATCGGCCGATTCTGATGATCGACCTGGCGGTCCCGCGCGACGTCGAGGCCGAAGCCGGCGAGCTCAACGACGTGTTTCTCTACACAGTAGACGATCTCGGTCAGCTGGTGCAGGAGGGCCGCGATGCGCGTCAGGGAGCGGTTGGCAAAGCCGAGGCCATTATCGATGCAGGCGTCGACGATTTCATGCATTGGCTGGGAACGCGTGCGGCCGTCCCCACCATCCGCGCGCTGCGCGATCAGGCCGAGCGCACGCGCCGGCATGAGGTCGAGCGAGCAATACGCTGGCTCGAGCAGGGTCAATCCCCCGAGCGCGCGCTCGAACAGCTCAGCCAAAGCCTTACCAACAAGTTCCTCCATCCCCCCACCCACGCGTTGCATCACGCCCAGGAAGAAGACCGCGAGCAGCTGGTCAAGCTTCTCGAGCGCATGTATCTGATCCGCGGCCGCGAATGAAATCGAGCATCGCTGCCAAGCTGGCGCAACTTTCCGCCCGGCTGGAAGAGTTGAACCAGCTGCTGTCCAGCGAGAACGTTACCGCGGACCTGGACAACTATCGGAGGCTTTCGCGTGAGCACGCCGAGATCTCGCCGGTCGTGAAGCTGTACGAGAGGCACCGCGCCGCCGAGCAGGAGGTGCATGGGGCTCAGAGCATGATCTCCGATCCTGAAATGAAAGAGCTCGCAGAGGCAGAGATCCGCGAAGGCAAGCTGAAGCTCGCGCAGATCGAGGCCGAGCTGCAGCGCCGGCTCCTCCCGCACGATCCGAACGATGACCGCAACACGTTCCTCGAGATTCGGGCCGGGACCGGCGGAGACGAATCGGCGCTGTTTGCAGGGGATCTGATCCGGATGTACACCCGTTATGCGGAGCGTCATGGTTGGCGCGTCGAAGTGGTGTCTCAGAGCCAGGGCGAGCAGGGCGGATTCAAGGAGATCATCGCGAAGATCAACGGCCAGGGAGCCTATTCGCGATTGAAGTTCGAATCGGGTGGTCACCGTGTCCAGCGCGTTCCGGCGACCGAGACGCAAGGGCGCATCCATACCAGCGCATGTACGGTCGCGGTGATGCCGGAGGCCGATGAAATCGGCGAGGTGGTGCTGAATCCGGCAGAGCTACGCGTCGATACGTTTCGCGCGTCGGGCGCCGGTGGACAGCACATCAACAAGACCGACTCCGCGGTGCGCGTCACGCATCTGCCTACCGGTATCGTGGTGGAATGCCAGGACGACCGCTCCCAGCACAAGAACAAGGCACAGGCGCTCGCGGTGCTGGCAGCGCGCATCAAGGATAAACAGCTGCGCGAGCGTCAGGCCAAGGAGGCGGCTACGCGCAAGTCGCTGATCGGAAGCGGCGATCGCTCCGAGCGTATCCGTACCTACAACTTTCCGCAGGGCCGGGTCACCGACCACCGCATCAACCTCACGTTGTATAAGATCGACCAGATCATGGATGGAGATATGGACGATCTCATCAACGCACTCATCGCCGAGCATCAGACCGAGCAGCTCGCCGCGCTGGCCGAGGAAGCCTAAGCACCCCGCCTGGCGTGAGCTACGCATCCGACCTGGAGAGCGGGGAGCAGTTCCTGCGCGCGGACAGCGCGACCCTCGCGGCTGCGCTACAAATCTCGATTCCGGGAGCGCGCCGGGAGATCCAGAGTCTGCTGATTCATGCTCTCGGCATCGATCTGGCCACCCTCCTTGCTCATCCGGAGCGCGTCGCAGAGGCTCGGGATACCGCTGCCTATTCGCAGACCTTTGCCAGGCGGCTGGGCGGCGAACCGATGGCCTACGTGCTGGGCGAGCGCGAGTTCTATGGTTTGAGCTTTGAAGTTTCGCCCGCCGTGTTGATCCCGCGCCCGGAAACGGAGTTGCTGGTGGAGATCGCTCTGGAGCTGCTACCGGTGGATGGGGTAGGCGCCGTCCTGGACGTGGGCACCGGGAGCGGATGCATCGCGGTCAGCGTCGCCAAGCTTCGGCCCGCTGCGCGAGTGGTGGCCACTGACTTGTCGCACGCGGCACTAGGCGTGGCCGAGCGCAACGCTCGGCTACATCGCGTGAGCAACGTCCGGTTCCGTGCCGGCAGCTGGTTCGAGCCAGTAGGTGGCGAGCGCTTCGATCTCATCGTTTCCAACCCGCCATACGTCGCAGAGTTTGATCCCCATCTTTTGGAAGGCGATCTGCGTGCCGAGCCGAGCCTTGCCTTGGTTTCGGGACCCGATGGCCTGGAGGGATTGCGCGAGATCATTTCACATGCTTCACAGCAGTTGCGACCCGGCGCAACACTGCTGCTGGAGCACGGCTACAACCAAGCCGAGGCCGTGGCGCGGATGCTGACGAAGGCAGGGTTTGTCGACCTTATTGCCCGTACTGACCTTGGGGGTATCGGGCGTGTCGCGGGTGGCCGGTATCCTTGAAGCAAAGGCTTGAAACGGCTACCATGCATCTCAACTAAAAGGGTATTCCAATAGCGGAATGCCCTTCTGTTTTTCAACCCTAGCCAGGTCAAAGTCTTGAGGTGAACATGGACGCCCAGGAACGTATTCGCAAGCAGGTCAGTGAGAACAAGGTCGTGCTGTACATGAAGGGGACGCCCGAGGCGCCTCAGTGTGGCTTCTCCGCAACTGCAGTTCAGATCCTGGAAGCGTGCGGCGCCGACGAAGTTGCGACGGTTGACGTGCTCGCAGACCCGGATATCCGCCAAGGCATCAAGCAGTTTTCCAACTGGCCGACCATTCCGCAACTCTACGTGGGCGGTGAGTTCATCGGTGGCGCCGACATCATGCGCGAGATGTATCAGAGCGGTGAGCTGAAAAAGATTCTCGCAAAGTAAACTACGCCTTCCAGCATTGCTGAGGGGTTGGCCATTGCCAGCCCCTTTTCGTTTGGTGCACCAGAAACAGCACGCAGGTCGTCACGTAAGGCCAGGGCTCCGGGAGCGCAAACAGCGCTGCGGTGAGTGTGTTCTTCAGCATTTCAATGGTTGCCATGATCTCGGGTCTCCGCTTCGCGGTTTGGTTAGGAGCGGTCCGTTCAAGGTTCTTGCGTCCGCGACTGCTTGCTCAGCGTGCAGCGGATCTGTCCGTCGATCAGCGTGCAGTTCGAATCGCCGATCTTGAACTGTGCGATGGTCTTGCCCTCCTCCATCGCGACCCGTATTGAGCCATCCGCCGCGTGCGCGGAAGCGGAGGACACCAGCGCTGCGACCAGCAAGCGTTTCAGGATCTTGGCGGTTGTCATTTTCTCGGCTCTCCGTTCGTGTCTGCTGTTGTAGGCACTGTACGGGGGCACCGCTCGTTGCCACGTTGATCTATTTCCGCTGCCGCAGTGAGAAATTTACGTCCGGCATCTTCGATGGCGGCCGTTCGAGAAGGGATAGGGATCGAGTGAGTTGACGGCGGCCGTCCGCCATTGCAGCATGGCCTTTCCCCGGAGTGCATCCAGGCTCCCAAATGATCAGAGTCCCGAATTGCGACGAATCCGATGAGCTCCGATAGCGACGAAAGCTTCAGTGAGCTGCGCGAAGCGGTGCGCTCCCTTTGCGGCACTTTCTCAGCCGAGTACTGGCGCAGGCTCGACGAGGAGCGCGCTTACCCCGAGGAGTTCGTACGGGCGTTGACCCGGGCTGGCTGGCTGTCTGCGTTGATCCCTGAGGAATATGGCGGCTCCGGGCTGGGCATCACCGAGGCGTCCGTAATCCTGGAAGAGGTCAACCGCTCCGGTGGCAATTCAGGCGCGTGCCATGCCCAGATGTACATCATGGGCACATTGTTGCGGCACGGATCGCCGGAGCAAAAGCAACGCTATTTGCCCGCGATCGCCTCGGGCGCACTGCGATTGCAATCCTTCGCGGTTACCGAGCCGACCACCGGTTCGGATACCACCAGGCTCAAGACTACCGCAGTGCGCCGCGGCGATCGCTATGTCGTGAATGGGCAGAAAGTATGGACGTCGCGCGTGCAACACTCGGACCTCATGCTGCTTCTCGCGCGCACTACGCCGATTGCGGAGATCAAGAAGAAATCCCACGGACTATCCGTGTTTCTGGTTGATTTACGCACGACGGGCAGCAAGAGCGTGACCCTGCGGCCGATTCGTAACATGCCCAACCACGAGACCAATGAGCTCTTCATCGACAACCTCGAGGTGCCGGCGGAAAACCTGATCGGCGAGGAAGGAAGGGGTTTCAGCTACATCCTGGATGGGATGAATGCCGAGCGCATCTTGATTGCTGCGGAGTGCGTCGGCGATGGTCGATGGTTCCTGAAAAAGGCGTCCGCGTATGCGCGCGAGCGGGTCGTCTTCGATCGTCCCATCGGCCAGAACCAGGGGGTGCAGTTTCCGATTGCGCGTGCGTACGTCAACGTCGAGGCGGCCGATCTCATGCGCTTCAAAGCGGCGTCGCTGTTCGACCGCGGCGCGTCCTGCGGCGCGCAGGCGAACATGTCGAAGCTGCTTGCTGCCGATGCGTCCTGGGAGGCGGCGAACGTCTGCCTGCAAACCCATGGCGGCTTCGGCTTCGCTCATGAATACGACGTGGAACGGAAGTTTCGGGAGACGCGCTTGTATCAGATAGCGCCCATCTCCACCAACCTCATACTCGCCTACATCGCCGAGCACGTGCTGGGTCTGCCCCGGTCCTACTAAGGCGCCTGGCGCCACGGCGAGGGAACCGAATGGACCGTATCGAAAGTCCGGATCGGCGCAACTTTTTGCAGGGCGCGGTTGTCGCCTCCGGCGCGGCGCACTGCCTCGCCCCTCCGATCCCGGCCCGGATCGGTGCCCCGTGATAGTGAGACGCCCCGTTCCGAAATTCGAAACTCCGCGCCAGGCGCGGGTTTCCGGCCGATGGCTCCGGTATATGCGCGCTTGCCACTTCTGATTTTGGCATGAAGTGTTTATCATTATTGGTATCAGCGGCAGCTGAACGTCTGCGATCGAGGCTGCCGCCCCGGGTCATTTCCCCTGCCGGCGAGGAGGTTATCTAGCCATGATGGGTCTGGTGCGGCTCGCTTTGCGCCGCCCTTATACGATTGCCGTGCTGTCGCTGCTGATCCTGCTGCTGGGGACGTTGTCGTGGCAGCGGATGATCAAAGACTTCTTCCCGAAGATCGATATCCCGATTGTCTTCGTTGGCTGGAACTACCCGGGCTTGTCGGCCGAGGAGATGGAGCGCCGGATCGTTATCATCAGCGAGCGTGCATATTCGACTACGGTCAACGGCATCGAGCGTATCGAGTCCTACTGCATCCCTGGGACTGGGCTGGTCAAGGTCTATTTCCATCCAGGCGCTGACATCGGCGCTGCAATCGCGCAGATCAACGCGGTCAATGGCACGGCGCTGCGCATCATGCCGCCGGGGCTTACACCGCCGGTGATGATCCGGTTCAACCCGGCCACCGTTCCCATCGTGCAGATGATCCTAGGCAGCAAGACGATGACCGAGGAGCAGATCTTCGACTACACGCTCAATTTCGTGCGCGTCAAGCTGTTCACGATCCCGGGCCTGCAGACG
>Ga0335076_10002873_pt1 | contig 17191 bp, 16 predicted proteins | sample Lox_Sample_25_FD_206717 | JGI IMG/M metagenome (GOLD analysis project Ga0335076, IMG submission 206717) | Soil microbial communities from Loxahatchee National Wildlife Refuge, Florida, United States - Lox_Sample_2.5 | ecosystem: Environmental > Terrestrial > Soil > Wetlands | place: USA... | reverse complement strand
GCCCGTCCGGTTGAAATGAATGGCACCGGAGGCCGCCAGAACCTGGATTCCGATCGCACCTCGCGCATCCGCCGGCAATTCGGTGAAAGCTGCCAGGTCGTCACTCACGACCATGAACGGCACATTCTTCAGGCGGATGTTTCCGATGTCCAGGCGGTCCGCCATCGCCACTCTTCCCAGTGTGAACCCCTTGCCCGTCGCGTCCCCCAGATTCGAAGCACGCACTTCGGTGATCTTCAGCGCCAGGCGCCGCGCTTCCGATTCCGTGATCATCGAAAAGTTCGCGCCCGTGTCCACCAGGTACCTCGCGGATGCGCCGTTGATGGTGGCCGGTATCAGCAGATGATCGGCCGCGTACTCGCCATGAACCCTGGATGGCTGCTGCGATACAACCGTCATACCCTCATACTGCCCAAACGCCGAAAACACCGCGTGCAGACTATCCGGCGCGGACGAGGTCCCGCTCATCTTGAGCCGTTCTTCGGAATCGCTCCTCGCCCTCGAAAAGTGGCCTGCCAGCGCGTCCTGCATCATCAGAAACCCATAAGCGTCGGCGCGGGCGTCGGCCGGCCCGCTCTGTATCACGCGCCGCATATCGCGTTGGCATTCCTCTTCATCATGGAAAGCGCAGGCCACAGCGCCGCGGTACAGAAGAGGCGGATTCTGCATCTTCCGGACCGCATCCCGCAGCGCGAACCACTGGCGGGTTTGCGCCAGCGCCTTGAGCTGGTCGGGATCGGCTGCGGGCGCCGGACGGCAAAACGCCGCCAATGCCGCAAGAACGGTCAGCCGCCGCATCGCGCTACCGCTTTCCGAACTTCAGCCGCCTTCCGATGATCATCTTCAGGATCAGGTGGTCGGTGCCTCCGGTCATGCCGATGCCGGGGGCGAAATTGAATTCCCAATTCGGTCCGAGATTCAGATCGAGGGAAGGGAAGATCGCCTGCTGCTGATCCTGCAGCGGATCGAAGCCGGTGATGGAGCCCAGCGAGCCATAGTATTCGAAACCGAACGTCACCCGCTTGGTGATGTCGTAGCTTACCTTTACCGCGGGCGCGAATACGAATCCCTGGTGCACGGTCTCTCCGTGGAAGGAACGCTCCAGTGCCGGGTTGAAACCGAAATACCAGCCGCCGATCTGTTTGTCGACGATCGGGCGGATTTCCCAGGTCCAGGTGTCGGGCGAATACGACCGGCGCTGATATCCGAACTCCGTCGACAGGCTGACGTTCACCGGCCAATGCCAGGCTTCGGGGATGCGCACACGCGGGCGGATGTGGTCGCCCACCCACTGATATCCCTCCGGTCCGCGATAGCTGGTGAAAACATAGAAGCCGATCTCGAACCAGTCGTTGAACCCCTGTGTGATCTCCAGCGTTTCGTGCAGCGCGTGCTCGTCGGCGCGGACGCCGTCCACGGCTGTTTTCGATCCTTCGAAGGTGAAGTTGGAATGCAGCTCCACCATGGTCCGCGCCGGCGGCACCATTTCGGCGCCATACACCTGTACTTCGTAGTTGCCTTGTGCGAATGCGGGAATGAGGGAAAGAAGGAATAGAACCGTTGGCAATCTGAGCATCAGTTCTCAAGCCTACCATTGGTTGTGGGGCCGGTTGGCAACCGGCAGAGCGGCTGCCGGCAGTCCGGGCGAGAGGAGCGCGCCCTGTGGTCCGCCGCCCTTATTTCCCCACTACGCCGCCCGAGAACGTCACATATGGGAACACTTCCGGGATGTGCGAGTCGTAATGTCCGTGGCGATTCCACGTCCATCCGGCGCAAGGATCGAGCACTTCGCGATTGCGGCCGATCTTCTCGAACCGCGAGCAGTCGATCCGCCAGACGTCGCCCGGCCGCGGCGGCAGCGCGCGTCCGCCGGCGATTTCGACCAACCCTTTCCACGGAAACGCCAGCTCCGCCGTCCAGCCGCGATCGGTATTGGCGCGGCTGTTCACCACGCCATCGACATGCACCGCGGTTCGCAGTCCCGGAAAATCCCAGTCCAGAAAACCCCACCGCTCGCCGCGCGGATGAACGTGACCTCCTACGCCATCGAGCACCATGGTGCGCTGTGCGGCCGGATCGAATTCCGGCCGTCCGTAATACGGAGAGCCCGGTTTCAGCACGTCCTTCCAGATCCAGAAAACTTCGTAGACGGTATTGAGCGCGTTGATCTCGAACTCGTAGTAAGTGTCGCGGCCGCCGATGAAGACCTCCAGGTCGTTCTCTTCCCAGATTTTGGAATCGCGCTCCGTCATCGTGCCCCACACGTCGGTCTCTTCGGCCCAGAAACCGAAATAGAGATTGTCGTCGTCCCACAGCATGGCGACGCGCGTGTCGAACCAGGCCGGCCGGCCGGTGACGATATCGACGAACGGCGTCGATTTCGGCGCCAGTTGCCAGGAAGGCTCGTCGAGTTTGCCATCTACGACGATCGGTCCGGCCGCGCGGTAGCAGGTGTAGCGCGCCGGCTCCAGACCGTATTGCGCCAGCGGGTTGTAAGTCGCCGCCATCAGCGAGTTTCTCCGCGAATCAGATCTTCGTACGATTCCCGGGCGCGAATCACGCGCCACGCGCCGCCATCGACCAGCACCTCCGGAGCGCGCGGGCGTGAATTATAGTTCGACGCCAGCACGAAGCCGTACGCGCCGGCGGCTTCCACCACCAGAAAATCGCCCGGCATCACGTTCGCCATTTCGCGGCCGCGCGCCAGAAAATCGCCGGTTTCGCAAACCGGGCCCACCACGTCGGCCGTGATCCGGGGCAGGGACTTGCGTCTCACCGGCACAATCTCGTGATGCGCGCCGTATAAGGACGGGCGAATCAGGTCATTCATGGCCGCGTCCACGATGACGAATTCTTTGTCGCCGTTGCGTTTGCGGTAGAGCACCCGGGTCACTAAAACGCCCGAAGGTCCGGCAATCGAGCGGCCGGGTTCGATCATTACGGTCATGCCGGTCTCGCGAACCCGCGCGCGCAGCCGCTCGACGAATTGCGGGATGGCCGGCGCCTGATCGTTTGGGCGATAGGCAATGCCCAGGCCGCCGCCGAAATCCACATGACCGATAGCGTGGCCTTGCTCGCGCAACCGGGCCGCCAGCGCCAGGACCTTCTCGACCGCCTCGAGAATCGGCGAATCGTCGAGCATTTGCGAGCCGATGTGACAGCTTACCCCCTCGGCCGCGATGTTCCGAAACCGGCGCGACCGCTCGTACACCGTCTCGGCGCCGGCGATGGCGATACCGAATTTGTGCTGGCTCAACCCGGTGGAGATGTACGGATGGGTGACCGCGTCGACATCCGGATTGATGCGCAGCGAGAAGCCGGCACGCGCTCCCAGGCGCGCCGCCAGCGAATCGATCAGCGCCAGCTCCGCTTCCGATTCGCAATTGAAGCTGTGAATTCCGGATGCCAGCGCGTATTCGATTTCAGCCGCGGTCTTACCCGCGCCGGAAAACACCACCTTGGCGGGGTCGCCGCCGGCTTTCAATACGCGAAACAGCTCGCCGCCCGAGACGATATCGAAGCCCGCGCCGGCTTTCGCCAGCAGCGACAGCAGCGCGAGCGACGAATTGGCTTTGACGGCATAGCAGATCGTGTGAGGCACATCGGCGAAGGCCGAGTCGTAGGCGCGGTAATTCGCCAGGAGCGACTGCGCCGAATACACGTAAACAGGCGTTCCGGTTTTTTGAGCGAGATCGGCGAGCGGGACCTGTTCGCAGTAATAGTCGTTATCCGAATATCCGAACATGGAGGCGAACAAACCAGTATCGCAGAGGTGCAGGTCTCCCCGCCCGACAGACGACGGCAACGCGCTGTCTGCCAATCCGCCGCAAAATCGGTAAGCCCTAGTGAGCGCCGAAGGTATTGAGTTGTTCGTCCAGAGCCGCCAGGGCACGCGTCAATTGTGCCCGATAGCGGGGATTCTGGGCGGTTTCCAGATCATGTACGACCCTCGTCCGGGAGAGCCGAAGATTTTCCCGTTGACGAATCGTATCCAGTACTTCAGGCGACGGCTCTGCAACGGATGCAGCGGCGCGTCGTCGAGAAATGTCGGAGGCGGAAATCTGCTCCGCGACCGATTTACTTTCCCAACCTCTAGCCATGCTTCCATTTTAGCGCGATAGTGTCCTGTTTCGCCCAAAATGCGGATAAGTCCTTTGGTGTAAGATATATCGACATGCGGATCTGGGTTCTGTGCGTATTGGCGCTGATTTGCGCCCACGCGCAAACCGATACGCGCGCGCGCTTTGAGACCGCGTCGGTGAAAGCATCGGCGGGGGCGGAGCCGCGGGTCATTGCAAGGCCGGTCTCGCCAGGCCGGGTCAATCTCCCGCACTTCCGGTTGAAGAACCTCATTCCGATGGCTTACGGAGTACAGCCATTTCTGATCTCCGGAGGACCGGATTGGCTGCAAACGGAGCCCTACGACATAACCGGCGAGCTGCCATCGGCCGGCGGCACGCCTCCGCCGCAATCGAAAACCATGGAGGCGCTGCAGGTACTCCTCGAGGAACGCTTCAGGCTGCGGTTGCATCGCGAATCGAAGATCATGCCGCTATATGAGCTCAGGGTTACCAAAAGCGGCTTCAAGCCGGAGGACGGAGCCGATCTCCCGGAGAGCGCCGGCGGGGGCTCTGCCAGTCGCGATGAAATCCGCGTCGTCCGGCGAAAGGCTCCGATCTCCAGCATCATTCCGTTTGTTTCGCTGGAACTGCAAACGCCGGTGGTGGATCGCACCGGCCTGACAGGCCTGTATTCCTTCGCGGTGGTATGGCGCCGCGAGCCGGCGTCTCCGCCGGAGCCAGGGAGCCTTGCGCCACCGATCAATGCCGAGGAGGCCGCGATGATCGCGGCGCTGCGGTCGCAGCTCGGGTTGGAGCTGCAAAAAGGCAAGGGTCCGGTGGAGATGTTGGTGATCGAATCCGCCCAACGGCCGTCGGAAAACTAGAACTGCGCGCTCTCGAGCGCGCGGCTGGTCTGTAAGACCGCGGCCATCACCCGGCCGTAGTGCATCCGCATGGGGCCGAGGACCGCGACTTTGGCGGGCATGCCGCTGGCGAGACGCACCGTCATGCCGATCAGCGCCAGGTCCTTCATCGCGGGATGCGCCTGTTCCAATCCCACGTGAATTTCCAGTTCGCCCGCGGGCTGCTCCAGGAAACGGTCCAGCAGTTCGATCAGCCGTTTCTTTTCTTCGAGCGCGTGCAGCAATTCGCGCAGACGTTCGCGCGTGAGGTGAAGATCCTGGTCCAGCAGGTTCGACGCGCCTTCCATGTGCACTTCCGGCACGTCGTCGACGTCCAGCAGGCCCTGATGATAGAGCGCCTGCAGCTTGCGGCGGACCGCGTCATACAGCTCGCGCTCCTGCGACATGCGGCGCATCAGCTCGCGGCGGGCATCCCCGAGCCGCCATCCGGTGAAATTGCGGTTGACGTAGTTCTTGATGGAAAGGAGTTCGTCGGGCGACACCGGTTCGCTCAGGGACACGATCTTGTTGCGAACCATCTGGTCGCGGGTCACCAGGACGATCAGCACGCGGCGGTCCGCCATCGGCATCAACTCCACCTGGTCCAGTTGGTGCGAGAACGCCGGCATCACCGCCGCGATGCCGACATTGCGCGTCAATTCCATCAGCAGATGGCTGGACCGTTCCACGCGCGCGCCCACCGTGTGCAGCAGGCTGAATTCATCGCGCAGGCGGTCGGATTCCACCGTCGCCAGGCGGTTCGCGGCCAGCACGCCGACATAAACACGAAAGGCCTTTTCGGTGGGAATGCGTCCGGCTGAAGTGTGCGGCTGCGACAGATAACCCTCGTCCGCGAGGTCCGCCATGACATTGCGGATCGTCGCCGGACTCAGGCTCTCGTTGCGCAGCTTGGAAACGGTGCGCGATCCGACCGGCTCGCCGGTTTCGATGTAGCATCGGACGATCGCGTTCAGGATTTCCAGATGGCGTGGACGTAGCCCCGAATTCTGCATACCGTGAGGCGAATTACAGTTCCCCTACAACAGATTCTAACGGACTGAAAGCAAAGGGTCAATTAACAAACGGTTAAGCCCGGGCAGAATCCGGTTGAACTCTCCTATTACTCCCATCTGCTGCTAGAATAGCGTGTTCCTGACGTCGCGGAGGTTTCCGACCCTTGGCCCTTGTGAGAACGCTGCTTCGCGTAATCAGTTACTTGTTCCACGCGGCATTGACCCTCTTCTTATTGGCGATTTCCGGGCTGACTCTGTCGTCCGGTCCGGGCACGCTGAACTTGAAGATGCTGCCCTGGACCGGCGACACCCTCATTTTCGTGCTGTTCTTCGGATCGCTCTTCGGCCTGCTCTCGCTGATCCTCGCTCTCAGCGGGAGGATGCCGTTCCTGTTCTTCTTGTGGAGCCTGGCGGTCGCGGTGGTGTTAGTGAAGGGCTACGTGTTTAGCGGGTACGGATTTCGGCCGGGAGAGGTGACGACGGCGGGATATGTGCTTCTGGGCTCGCTGGTCTCGCTCGCCGGCGCCTGGCCTCCACCGAAACGGCCTCGCTACTGATGCACAAAGCCATCATCTTCGACCTGGGCCGTACCCTGGTCAACTTCGATTTTGCCCGCGGCTACCGGGCTCTGGAGCCGCTCTGCCCTTACTCCGCGAGCGAGATTCCCAAACGACTGGCCACGACGCGGATTGTGGAGGATTTCGAAACCGGATTGATCGAGCCGCGCGACTTCGTCGAGCAGATGGGAGCGCTGCTGGGCTTCTCACTGGGGTATGACCGCTTTTGCGAGATCTGGAGCTCCATCTTCATGGAAGCGCTGGTGCCCGAAAGCCTGGTGGGAACGCTGGCGGAGCGCTATCGCCTGGTGCTGCTCTCCAACACCAACGCCATTCACTTCGAGATGATTCGGGATGCCTATCCGGTGCTGCGCCATTTCCACGAACTGGCGCTGTCGTACGAGGTGAAGGCCATGAAGCCGCGCCGCGAGATCTTCGATCGCGCCGTCGACCTTGCCGGCTGCCTTCCCGGCGAGTGCTTCTACACCGACGACATCGCCGAATACGTGGCCGCGGCCCGGGAATTGGGAATCGACGCGGCGCAATTTCGTGGCGTGGCGCAATTGGAAGAAGAGTTACGAAGCCGGGGGATCGTCTAGGCGGCTGCGCTCACCACAGGGACCAGAGAGTCGCTCCCGGCGCCGGCCGGCAACTGCCGGGCAACCGGCCTGTCCTGTGTATGAACCAGTGCAATTCGAGATTGGCGGCCGTGCGCAACGGGCACGCGTTGCTTTCGACTGAGTTACCCTGAATCCAAGGGATGACGCCCACAGAAGCCGAATTCTCCAGGCCGGGCGCCGGTTACGAATGCTTGCATGGCGGGGGCGAGATGGGCGCCTTCATGCGATCGTTCGACTGGGGCCACAGCGCCCTCGGTCCGCTCGACCAGTGGCCTCAGAGCCTGCGCACCTCGGTCAGCACCTGCCTGAATTCCCGATTCGCCATCCTCATCTGGTGGGGTCCGGATCTGATCATGTTGTACAACGACGCCTACCGTCAGATCATCGGGGCCAAGCATCCGGCGGCGCTGGGCCGTCCGGGACGGGAGTGCTGGCCGGAGATCTGGCACATCATCGGCCCGATGCTCGGAGGCGTCATGCAGCGGGGAGAAGCCACCTGGTCGGACGACCTGCTGCTGATGCTCGAACGAAACGGCTATCCCGAGGAATGCTATTTCACGTTTTCGTACAGTCCGATTCGCGATGAACTGGGTGACATCCAAGGAGTGTTTACTCCCGTCGCCGACACCACCGAACGGGTGATTAACGAACGCCAGACGCGCACTCTACACGATTTGGCCGCGCGGGCCGCGGTGGCGCGGGAGGTACAACCGGCTTGCGCCGCCATCGCCGAAACACTTGCCGAAAATGCGCGTTCTATTCCATTCGCCAGCCTCTATTTGTTCGACGAAAGGCGAACTTCGGCGACTCTGGCGGCGGTTGCCGGCATTGCGTCCGGATCGAAGGCCGCCCAACTCTCGATTGGTTTGTCCGAGTTGCCGGGGCCGCTGGCGCATGCCGTGGCCAGCACCAAGGTGACGATCGTCGACGACCTGGCGGATATTTGGGGGCCGCTTCCGAGCGGCGCATGGACCGTTCCGGCCCGCTCCGGCGCGGTGCTTCCGATTGTCATGCCCGGCCAGGCGCATCCGGCGGGATTTGTACTCGCCGGCGTCAGCCCGCACAAGCGGGTCGACCGGCGTTACCTTGCGTTCTTCGAGCTGGTGGCGGGGCAGATATCCAATGTCATTGCCGCAGCCCGGGCCTACCAGGAAGAACGGAAGCGAGCCGAGGAACTGGCGCGGCTCGACCGCGCCAAGACGGCCTTTTTCTCCAACGTGAGCCACGAATTCAGAACTCCGCTCACCTTGCTGATTGGTCCGCTCGAGGATGCCTTGGCGAACCGGCACGGCGTGCTGCCGGCGGATGCGGCCGAGAGCCTAGCCGCTACGCATCGCAATGCTCTGAGGCTGCTGAAGCTGGTCAACTCGCTTCTGGAATTCTCCCGCATGGAAGCACGCCGCGCGCGGGCGGCGTTCCAGTCCCTCGATCTCGCCGCGCTCACAACCGACCTGGCCAGCAATTTCCGCTCGCTCTGCGAAAAGGCCGGCCTGCGCCTGGTGGTCGATTGCCCGCCGCTTCGCTCCGAGGAGCCTGCCTATGTCGATCGCGATTTGTGGGAAAAGATCGTGCTCAATCTGCTGAGCAATGCTTTCAAGTTCACGCACGTGGGCGCCATCGAAGTGCGCCTGGAGGCGAAAGACGGGCAGGCGGTGCTCACGGTGCGCGATACCGGGGTGGGCATTCCGCCGGATGAACTCCCACGTATGTTCGAGCGGTTTCATCGTATCGAGAACAGCCACGGGCGGACACACGAAGGCACGGGAATCGGACTGGCGCTGGTGCAGGAACTCGTCAAGCTGCACGGAGGCGCCGTGGGGGTGGAGAGCGTCGAGGGCCGCGGCAGCACATTCCGCGTCGCGATTCCGCTCGGAGCGCGGCATCTCGACCCGAATTGTGTGGCCGATTCCGGAGAGATCGTCCCGAACCCGATCGCTTCCACGGCTTTCGTCGAGGAAGCCATGCGCTGGCTGCCGGATGAGCCGATTGAGGCCCCGCCAAGCGCCGCGGGGCGGGTGGCGGCGAACGATCCGGCGGTTCACGAGGAGCCTCGCCCTGCCCGCATCCTCTGGGCCGACGACAATTCCGATATGCGGGCCTATGTCCGGGGGCTGTTGCGCGGCCGCTACCAGGTTGACACTGTTGTCGATGGAAGGGCGGCCATGGATGCCATCCGCGCGCGCAAGCCGGATTTGGTGTTGGCCGACGTGATGATGCCTGGATTGGACGGTTTCGATCTGCTTCGCGAGATCCGCGCGAATAGCGACCTTGCCGACATTCCGGTGATTCTCCTCTCCGCCCGCGCTGGCGAAGAGGCGAGGATCGAAGGATTGCAGGCCGGCGCCGACGACTATCTGACAAAACCCTTCAGTTCGCGGGAGCTTCTGGCTCTCATCCAATCGCATGTGCAACTGGCCGGTCTTCGTAGAGAGAGGACGGAAGCCCGGCGGCAAGCGGATCGGGACGCGCGCCTTCTGGCCTCGATCGTCGAATCGTCGGACGATGCGATTATCAGCAAAGACCTGAACGGCATCATCACGAGCTGGAACAAGGCCGCCGAGCGTCTGTTCGGGTATACGGCGGCGGAAGCCGTCGGCCAATCGGTCACGATCCTGATCCCGCCCGAACGGGAGGACGAAGAGCCGCGGATTCTGGCCTCCCTCCGGCACGGCGAGCGCGTCGATCATTTTGAAACCATCCGAGTCCGCAAAGATGGCACGAGGTTGAATGTCTCGTTGACGATCTCCCCGGTGAATGACGCTCACGGCAGGGTCGCCGGAGCTTCCAAGATCGCTCGCGACATTACCGAGCGGGTCCGGCAGGAGGCGGCGCTCAAACAAGCCAATTCCGATTTGCAGCTCTTTGCGCATTCCGCGGCACACGACCTGCAGGAGCCCCTGCGCACCCTGACGGTATACAGTCAGCTCCTGGAAAGGGACTTCGGTGGAAATCTTGGAAATGCCGGCAACGAGTTTATTCGTCACATCGTCGAGTCCTCGACGCGAATGCAGGACTTGTTGCGCGACCTGCGAATCTACACGCAGGTATCCACGGAGGATCGCGGGCCCACCGAAGAAATCGATGCCGCCGAAATCATGGCGAACGTGCGACGGAACCTCGAAGAAGCGATTCGGCGGAGCGGCGCTTCGATTGGCGTTTCGCCTCTGCCACGCATCCGCATGCGCGCGTTCCAACTGGAACAGGTTTTTCAGAACCTGATTGCCAATGCGATACGCTATCGTGGCAGCGCGCCTCCGCGGGTAGAGATCGCGGCAGCGATGCGGGGCAGGGAATGGCTGTTCTCGGTGCGGGACAACGGCATTGGGATCGCACCTGAATTCCATTCGCAGATCTTCGGCATATTTAATCGCCTGCACAGCCGCTCCGCATACCCCGGAACCGGAATGGGGCTGGCGATCTGCCAACGGAGTATCGAACGGGCCGGCGGGAGGATTTGGGTGGAATCCGAGCCGGGAAGAGGCTCGACGTTTTACTTTACGGTTCCGGCCGGTCCGGAAAGCTGACAGGGCGGATTTGTCCGATCCAAAAAAAACCGGGCAGCCACTTAGAGGGCTGCCCGGTAAGAAGGCCGCGATCCGATCGGAGGTTTCGGAGCGCGGATTGTGGAGGAGAAGCTCAAGAAACCATATTATGCCAGCAAGCCACCGTGGCCCAGGCACGCCAGTTCCCAACCGGTCACATGGTAGCGAGCCAACAGCGGCGGCAAAACCAGATCCACGACATTTGGTTTCGCGGACCGGAAACATCCGGGAGCGGAAATCACCGGTATCTCATCGCGATACGACAGCAACAAGAGATTTCCCGGCTCTACCGGCGCCAGGAAACGTTCCACCTGGCAACCCACCTTCAACATTGCCTGCCCGATGACATCTTCCGGCCCGGCCGGCGCAGTCGTCGACGCCACCAGAATCACGCACGGCTTGGATCTCATCAGGTGTTGTAGCGATCGGGCCACGGAATTCTCATCTTCTGTGCAGGATAATACGAAATTAGCGTTGACACCGAAGCGCTCCAGGCGCTGGCGCATGATGTTCTCGAAGAGCTGGCGGGCGCGTTCCCCGCTCAGAGGGTCCGTGTAGAGAATGCCTACGCTCGGGTTGCGGACCGGCCGCGCCTGGAGAATCGGCCCCCGCTCTTTAATAATGCTGGTGACCGCCTGGAGCTGGTCTTTCGACACCGCGAAGGGAGCGCTCTTCACGGTGGCAATACGCTGCCCGGCCACGGCATAGCTGAAATTCAACGAGGTGGCAATCACCACGCTGGAGGTGCAATTGATCTGTTTCAGCAACTCGTCGTCGACCAGCACGCAGCAGTTCTCGGTGGCCAGAAGGTTGGCGCGGCCGCCTGCCGCCAAACGGATCTCGAAACTTCCACACCCCATTTCACTGGCCACGGCGCACACGGCATCGTCTTCGCCGACCTCGCCATCTTCGAGCTCCGTGACCCAGATGGTTTCCATGCCCTCCGATTCCAGTACGCGCACGTCCTCGTCGCTAATAACGTGCCCTTTAGCCAGCAGTTTTTTCCCACCCGGCCGGAAGACGGTGCAGCAGAGGACCCGCCCAGTCGAGGATTTCACATCAACGGTTTGTGCTTTCATGATCGCCTCACAAGAAAACCGGATCGAAGGTTTCGGTGTTGTTTATCCGATACTGTGATTCTAAAGCGATACTGCTGAAAAGCACACCACAAATTACTGGGTCTTTTGAGGGTGCAACCAAATACCCTACGTTTGCGGGGGGGTACGTACCGGAGTGGGGATCTGAATGAACCGGTCGTCCGCGGAGCTGTTGGATTCGGCCCAGAATTGGGGCGATTCCGCCCACCGGCCCGGCCGCAAAATGCGCAGAACGGCGACCTCATCGCAGGCCTGAAACTTGGGGCAGCGGACGCAATCCTTCCACGCTTTCAGAGGTAGTGTGCCGCGTTCGACCGCGTGGAAGCCGACTTTGTTGAAGAATTCAACAACATAAGTAAAGGCGAAGACCGCATCCAGTTCGTAGTTCATCGCCTCCATGACCAGGGCATTCACCAGCACCCGCCCTACACCTTTGGTCTTGGCGCCATCGTCCACTGCGAGGGACCGGATTTCCCCCGTTGTGGGAGTGTAGAAATGCAGCGCGCCGCAGCCCATCAGCCTGTCGCCGTGGTAGACCACGATGAACTCGCGGATGTTCTCGGAGATTTCGAATTCGGTGCGGGCGAGCATAATGCCGCGCGCGGCGTACCCGTTGATGAGGTTGAGGATGGGCGGGATGTCGCGCATCGCCGCCTTGCGGACGGTGAGTTTGATGCGCTCGCCTTGTGTTTCCACAAAGGCATCGGCGTAGACTCCGCTGATCATGCCGCTACCTCCTGCAAGATCATTCGAGTGCCGACCGATTGGCCGTCCAGCAATCGTTCGAGGATGTTTTCGGTGGCGCCCGGAGCAATCAGGACCTGCTCGACGCCGCTGCGGAGAGCCGCAATAGCCGCATTGAGCTTGGCTTGCATACCGCCGGTGGCGATGCCCGAGGCAATCAGGGCTTCGCTTTCGGCCGCGGTGAGGGCCGGCCGGATCTGGCCGGCGCCGTCGAGCACGCCCGGGACGTCGGTCAGAAAGATCAATTGGCTGGCTGCGAGTCCGGAAGCGATGGCTACGGCCATCTGGTCGGCGTTCACGTTGTAGATGCGACCCTGGCGGTCTCCCGCCACACAGGCAATTGACGGAACGAAGCCATTTTCCGTGAGGACCCTTATTACCAAAGGATTTACCCGAGTCACGCGGCCCACCGAACCCAGCGCGGGATCCAGTTGCTCGGCCTCAGCCAGGAGGGCGTCTATGCCGGAAATTCCTACACTGAGTGCGCCAGCGGCATTCAGTGCAGCCACCAGTTCCTTGTTGACGCTGCCGGTAAACACCTTAAGCACGGCGTCGATGGCTTCGGGTGTGGTCACGCGGAGTCCGTTGACGAAGCGGCTTTCGATTCCGCGTTCGGCGAGGAAGCGGGTCATCTGCTTGCCGCCGCCGTGGACCACGACCATCGGAATCCCGCTCTGACGCGCGCGGGCGATCTGCGCCGCCAACGAGGCGCGCGATTCGGGCGCGTCGAGCAGGGTGCCGCCCAGCTTGACCAAAACGGTCCTCATAACAGGCCCTCGGTCTCGGCAAGCCCGAGCATCAGGTTCATGTTCTGAATGGCCTGTCCGGCGGCGCCCTTGACCAGGTTGTCGATGGCGCTGACCACCACGGCGCGTCCGGTGGCGGAGTCGAAGGTGACGCCGATGTCGCAGAAGTTGGTGCGGGCCACGGCATGCAGATCGGGCACGCGGCCGGGTTCATAGAGGCGGATGAATGGCTCGCCGGCGTAGCGCTCTTCGTAGACCTCGATCAGGTGTTCGGCGCTGGACAGACTCTGCGCGCGGAAGTAGATGGTCTCCAGAATACCGCGATCGAGCGGCAGGAGCTGCGCGGTGAAGCTGAATTCGCGTTCCTCGAGGTGAGAAATCATGAGCACTTCTGGGACGTGGCGGTGTTTGAGGATCGAATAGGCGGAGAAGTTCTCGGTGACCTCACAGAAGCTGGTTTTATGCGAAGGCTTGCGGCCGGCACCGCTGACACCCGATTTGGCGTCACAGACGACGCCGGTGGAACGGTCGATGACGCCGGCTTCGACCAGCGGCGCGATGGCCAGGTTAGCGGCCGTCGGGTAACAACCCGGGTTTGACAGAAGCCGTGCGGCTGCGATGCGGCTGCGGCAGAACTCGGGAAGTCCGTAGACGGCTTCGGAGAGAAGCGCGGGCTGGGTATGCGGCTCGCTGTACCATCTGGCGTATGTTTCTACCGTGCCGAGGCGGAAGGCGCCAGAGAGATCGATGACGCGGGCTCCGGCATCCAGCATGGCGGGAGCGAGTTCCATGGAAACCTCCGGGGCCGTGGCCAGAAAAACGATGGCAAGCCCTTGAGATTGAACCGATTCCGGGGTGCAAGGAAAATGCTTCGGAGCGGCTGAATGGCGGATCGCGGGTCGAGCGGCGCCATCCGCGCGGTGGTCGAGCAGGATGGGCTGGACGGACGGGTGGGACCGAAGCAGGCGGACGAGTTCCGCTCCGCTATAGCCCGAGTGCCCGACGATTCCGACCGAGTGTAATGGATTTTTATTCACTTCTATGAATGATTATACCGAAAAAGTCCGGATTCTGGCAAACGAGAAGGCCTTTCGCTGCCGGGCGCGGCCGAAATTCGGAGAGAATGCGCGACTACCAGCAGCCCCGCGCGACTTCCAAGTCACTTACTGTTACCGACTTCCTGACTCCGGTCTACGTATTGCGAGCGACCACAACGCCATGGACATGAAGAAGACGAACCAAATGCACGTGCCGGGGAGGGAACTCCACGCGTGACGAGAGAAGTTCCAGGAGTAGCGCGGACCCCAGAGATGGTCGGCGACGAGGCCGGCCGCGTCGAGAAAAGTGACCGCGGCGGCGACGAGCCATAGGACCGCGACACCCCAGCGGCGGGTGGCGTGGTAGAGGCCGTAGATGATGCCGACGATGGCGGTCAGAATCAGGACCAGCATGGTGAGATTGTACTGCAAAGGGGCCTCAACGGGGCCGCGCGGGCAGACGACGAAAAGCGATCGTCTGCCCCACTGTCTACCCCACAAGAACTCAGCGGATTTGGGAGCGGAGGAAGTCCATGATGGCGGCGCGCTCTTCGTCGTCGAGCTTGCCGTCGCCGTTCTTGTCGAAACGCTGCATGAGCATCGGCATGTTCTGCGCGTTGAAGCCGGGAATGCGGCCGCGGAGCTGGTCGTAAGTCTGGGCGGACGAAATCAGATCCTGCATGCCCTGCAGGCGGACGTCGCGGCGGAAGGGGACCACGTCGTCGGGCGAGGGCAGCGTCACCTGCAGGAACGCCACCGCCATTTCGTCGTTGGTCTGCTCGCCGAATTTCACTTCGCGCGGCGGGTTGGACGGGTTGCGCACATTCTTATCCGAATTGTCGTAGGTGTACGCCATCTCGATGTGGGTGCCCTTGGGAAGGCTGAGGGGCGCGGTGTAGCGATAGCCTCCCTGCCAGTTGAAATCCCAATCGTTGATCCAGATCAGGTGCTGCACGTGGCCGTCGGGGAAGCGCGCGTCCACTTTCATGTCTTTGCAGAGCCAGTGGGCGTGCGGGAAAATGCCGGCCAACTCGACGTCGCGCGGCAGGGTCATTGCCGACTTCACCAGGTAACTGGCGTCCCCGGGCGCGATGTCGATATTGGTGTTGACCATCAGCAGCGAAGTGCGGCCGCGCTTGGGCGGACCGGAAAACGTGACGCCGACCAGGGAAGTATCGGTCTCGGGTTTGCCCGACGGGTGATAGTGGATCTGTACGACGAGGCTCGCGCCTTTCTTGACCGGGATGGACAAATTGGGATCGCCGGGTGGAATGATCGATCCGGGCGCCCAGCCGTCGAGGATGCCCTGGGTTGCAAAACCGGGTCCGCCGAAGCACGAATAGCTGCCGTCTGGGGAGTTGGCGGCGAGCCGTTTGGAGGCGCCGGATTCATCGACGTAAATTACTCCGTGATGGACGACGCGGCGGTTGCCGGGGCGGAACTCCACGGTCTGGAGGTAGGAATCCTGCTCCAGGTTGAGCGGCAGCACGAAGCACTGGAATTTGTCGGGTCCGTCGGCGGGGACGTCGAAGCCATGGCCGGCTTTGAGAACGAGGTTGGGTTCGCCGGCCTGCCAGTTTTCAGAAAACGTAGGCGCGGCCGGTTTGTCTTTGGCATCGCCTTCGGGCGCGCCAGATTTGGCCCACGCGGCCAGTACCGCGATCTGCTGATCGGTGAGGCGGCGCTCATGCTGAAAGGAGCCGAAGCCGGGCTCGGGTTTCCAAGGCGGCATGTAGCGCTTGCCGGTGACGGCCGCGATCAGCGAAGCGCGCTTCTGGGCGTCCTGATAGGTCAACAAAGAAAACGGCGCCACTTCGCCCGGCCGGTGGCATTCGGCGCACTGACGGTAGAGAATGGGAGCAATGTCTTTGTTGTAAGTCGGGACATCGGGTGATGCCGCAAAAGCCGGTAGCGCGAGCACGGCCATGGCGCAGACGGTGAGTTTGGTCAAATGATCCTCGCTTGGCGCCACGGGGGCGCATCCCAATAGAGAGTGCTTTTGCGGATAGTGTAGCATGGGCGGAGTGAATCGAATTCCCTATCGAATTCGACGGGTGGAGCGTCAGAGCGAGAGGAGATTTCAACAAACGATGAGGCTATTTTCCGTTTTTCCGGTTGTCTGTTGCGCCCTGCTGGCCCTATCTCATGGGACGGCGTTCGCGGGCGACAAAACCGTGATGCATTGTTTCGCCTGGACGCCGGTTAAGGAGGCAGCGCAGGCCGATTGGGAGGCGTTTTACAAAGCCTCGGATGCGCTGCCGAAGAAGATCAAAGGCATCAAACGGGTTTGGTACGGCAAGCTGGTGTCGCCGCTGAATCAGATCGGGCTGGGCAAGGTGGAGTCGGCTGACTTTCAGAAGTTTCAGGCGGGCGAGACGATTCAGGCGCCGGTCAAGCGGGTGAATCGGGAATACGGGATGTGTATGGAGTTCAGCGATGACGCGGCGTTGAAGGCGTATGATGGCGATCCCTACCATAAGATCTGGACGGATGCGTACGCCAAGATCCGCGTGGACGGGACGACCACGTTCAATATTCTGGGGCAGTGAAGGGGGACAGGCGGCAGCACCTGGGGGATCAACCTCGTCGCGAGCTCCGGAACGCCGGCATGGTGGCGGCGCCAGACGCACGAGGGCGTGCGCCACGATCACATCGCGAGGCGGAAGACGTGCACCGGCTGATCCGGTGGCGCCATCGCGGGCGGGACCAGGATCCGAATTCCTGAACCTTCGGCGCGCCACTCGACCTGTCTATTCCCCGCCAGCAGCGTAATCCGCGCTCCGGCGTTCCACTTCAGATCGGGAATCGCGATCCCCTGGGCCGGCCAGCGAGGGACCATCACGTAGAGATTGCCTGCCTTCCGGGTGAAGAA
>Ga0335076_10002871_pt1 | contig 17195 bp, 16 predicted proteins | sample Lox_Sample_25_FD_206717 | JGI IMG/M metagenome (GOLD analysis project Ga0335076, IMG submission 206717) | Soil microbial communities from Loxahatchee National Wildlife Refuge, Florida, United States - Lox_Sample_2.5 | ecosystem: Environmental > Terrestrial > Soil > Wetlands | place: USA... | reverse complement strand
GCACGCAGGCTATGTCGTGAAATTCTGGCCGGACAACCTCGCCTACGATTCAGGATATGCTGAGGCGCTTCAGAGCGTGGGGGTCGAGGTTTTCTATGGATTTGGCGTCTATTTCGACGACTGGATCAAGAAAAATGGCCACGCGCTTTCGCTTGCGATCCTCAGCCGCCCGGCGTTCGCGGTGCGATACATCGCGCCTTTGCGACGTCATTCCAACGCGAAGCTCGTCTACTATGGTCACGACCTCCATTTTCAGCGAATGCGCATGGAAGCCGAAAGGACGGGCGATGCTCAATTGGGCGTCGACGCGGGCCTCATGGAGGGAATCGAGAAGTCCGTCTGGAAGCAAGCGGATGTCGTGCTCTATCCCTCGCCGGAGGAGACCGCGATTGCGTTGCCCCTGTCGGGGCGGGCGGCGACCATCGTTCCATATGCGTACGAGGACTTCGGCGACCGCCGTGAACCGGCAGGCAACCACGAGATCCTATTCGTGGCGGGGTTCGGCCACCCTCCGAACGTGGATGCGGCCACATGGCTGGCGAACGACGTGATGAAATTGATTTGGGCCCAGGTCCCGGATGCAACGCTCGCGTTGGTCGGCGCCAATCCCACCGAAGCGGTGCGCGCGCTCACCGGCCCCCGAATCGAGGTGAGAGGCAGGGTGAGCGAGGACGAACTCAGGGCGCGGTACGCCCGAGCCCGGATCGCGATGGTGCCGCTTCGAATGGGCGCGGGGGTCAAATCGAAAGTGGTCGAAGCGCTGCGAGAGGGACTGCCGCTCGTCACCACCAGCGTCGGCGCCCAGGGCCTGCCCGGTATCGAGGCGTGCGTCGCCATCGCCGACGACGCGCAAGGTCTGGCCGACGCGGCGGTCAAGTTGCTTCGCGACGATGCGTTGTGGCGCGAAGCGTCGCGCCGCCAGCTTGAATATGGGCGGGCGCATTTTTCCCGCGCCGCGTTCCGACGTTCATTTCTTGAGGCGATCGGCGACCCCAAAACCGCCGCTGCGGTCGAGGCGGCCGCCGGGCCGGCGTAACGCCGCCCTACGTCGGGCCGTTTCGCCTTTGGCGATCCGCGCGTCAGTTCAGCCTGAATTCCGAGCCGATCGCCTTTAATTCCGCCGGCTTGATCAGGCGCGCGTGGGCGACGGTCACTGAGTGCAACAGGCCCTCGATCTCGCGCGACCAGAAGTCCAGGAACTTCCTCAGTTCCGGGAAATGGGGATGGAGGTCGTGTTGCTGCCAGATGTAGTTTTGCAGGATTCCGGGATGGTCGGGCATGTGGTAGAGGATGCTCGCCGTGGTCAGGCCGTAGCCTTCGAGTTGGCGGCGGAAGTCGGCGCTGGCCATGCGGTTCTCCTGATTCCCGTGAGCGATGGTGTCACCCCCAACGCTTTCTGGCAATCACTCGTTCCGCAAAAGTCGTGCCATATCAACCTGTTAGCATCAGCGACCGATGAGTGCTAGCTGGCGCGGCCGCCAGCGTCAGGCGGCCTTCCGGCGCTCGCCGTAGATTGCGTAAAACGTCTCGCCCCGCTCGGCCATTGCGGCGAGCTTTTCGCCCGGCTCGAATCGAGGCCCGTATTTCGCCGCCAGCGCCTTGGCCCGGGCGACGAAGGCCTTGAGCCCCATGCCGTCGATGAACGAAATCGCCCCGCCCGAGTAGGGCGCGTAGCCGAAGCCGAGAATTGAACCGACGTCGGCCTCGCGCGGGTCGGTGACGATGCCTTCAAATACGCAGCGCGCGGCCTCGAGCGCCACCGCGAACAGGTAGCGGTCCTTGAGGTCCTGGACGCTGATCGTGTCGGGGTCGAGCTGCTTGCCGACAATCGACGCCAGTCCCGGCCACAGGCTCTTCGGCCCGTTCGCCGGGTAGTCGTAGAAGCCTTTGCCGTTCTTGCGCCCGAGTCGGCCGTGACCGACGACCATCGCCTCGATCAGCTTCTCCTGCGCCGGGTCGACGGCGTTGGCGCCGAGGTCCTTCTTCGCCGCCTGAAGGATCTTCCAGGACAGGTCGATGCCGACTTCGTCGTTGAGCGCCAGCGGCCCGACCGGCATGCCCGCCATCCTGGCGGCGTTCTCGATCATCGCCGCCGGGACGCCCTCCATCGCCATCGCGTGGGCTTCGACCATGTAATTGCCGACGCAGCGGTTGACATAGAAGCCGCGGCAGTCGTTGACGACGATCGGCGTCTTCTTGATCGCGCGCACATAGTCCATCGCCGTGGCCAGCGCCTTGGCGCCGGTCTTTTCGCCCATGATGATCTCGGTCAGCATCATCTTCTCGACCGGCGAGAAGAAATGCACGCCGATGAAATGCTCAGGCGTCAGCGAGGTCGAAGCGAGCGAGGAGATCGGCAGGGTCGAGGTGTTGCTGGCGAACACGACGTCCGGGCCGACCACCGCCTGCGCCTTCTGGGTCGCCTCGGCCTTGACCGCGCGGTCTTCGAACACCGCCTCGATGATCAGGTCGCTGCCCTTGAGTTCCCCGTAGTCGGCGGTCGCGTGAATGCGCGCGAGCAGCGCATCCTTGTCGGCCGCCTTGGCGCGCCCCTTGGCGATCTGAGAGCTGACGATCCTGTCCGAGTAGGCCTTGCCCTTGTCGGCCGATTCCTGGTCGCGGTCGATGAGGACGACCTCGAGCCCGGCCAAGGCCGAGACATGGGCGATGCCTGCGCCCATGAGCCCGGCGCCGAGCACGCCGATCTTGCGCAATTGTGTCGGCGGAACGCCGGCCGGACGGCGCGCGCCCTTGTTGAGTTCGCCCATCGACAGGAAGAGCGAGCGGATCATCGCCGCGGCTTCTTTCGAGAGCAGGATGTTGGCGAAATGTTTGGCCTCGACCGCAAGCGCGAGATCGATCGGCAGTTGCAGGCCCTCGAACACGCAGGTCAGGACCGCCTTGGCGGCGGGATAATTGTCGTAAGTCTCGCGGCGATAGATGGCGTTGGCGGGCGGCCAGATCATCATGCCTTGGGGCGAGAAGACCTTGCCCGAGGGCAGCTTGAATTTCGGATCGTCCCACGGCGCCTTAGCGCTCGGGTTGGCCTTCACCCAGGCCTTGGCGAGCGCGACGATCTGATCGGCCGGCGCGACCTCGTGCACGAGGCCCATCTTCTTGGCCTGGGCCGGGCGGATCTGGTCGCCCTTGAGCAGCATCTGCAGCGCCTCCGGCGTCGGCATCAGCCGCGAAACGCGCTGCGTGCCGCCTGCGCCGGGGAAGAGCCCGACCTTGATCTCCGGCAGTCCGACGCGGGCCTTATCCGTGTCGGCGACGATGCGGTAGTGGCAGGCGAGCGTCAGCTCGAAGCCGCCGCCGAGGCACACGCCGTTGATCGCCGCGGCCGCGGGCTTGCCGCAGGTCTCGAGCCGCCGGAGGATCAGCGGATATTCCCGGATCCCGTCGACGAAGGCGCGCATCGCCGCCTGTTTGCCTTCGGCCTTGGCGCGGCGGGCGAATTCGGCGCCCGCGGTCTCGAGCATGGTGAGGTCAGCGCCTGCGGCGAAGCCCTCCTTGCCCGAGGTGAAGACGGCGCCTTTGACTGCAGCGTCGCTCGCGATCCTGTCGACGATCTGGCCCAACTCACGGACGACGTCGGCGTTGATGACGTTCATCGACCGGCCGGGCATGTCCCAGGTTACGAGCGCGATGCCGTCGGCGTCGGTCTCGAAACGGAAATTGGTCAGGTTCATCCGAAATCTCCGTCTTCCGATCACACGCGCTCGATGACCGTGGCGGTGCCCATGCCGCCGCCGATGCACAGCGTGATCAGCGCCGTGCTCTTGCCGGTCCGCTCGAGCTCGTCCAGCGCAGTGCCGAGGATCATCGCGCCGGTCGCGCCGAGCGGATGGCCCATCGCGATCGCGCCGCCGTTGACATTGACCTTGCTGGCGTCGAGGTCGAACGCCTGACGAAAGCGCAGCACGACAGAGGCGAAAGCTTCGTTGATTTCGAACAGGTCGATGTCGTCCAGGTTCATGCCGGAACGCGCCAGCACCTTCTTCGTCACGTCGATCGGGCCGGTCAGCATGATCGCCGGCTCGGAGCCGATATTGGCGAAAGCGCGCACGCGCGCCCGCGGCTTGAGGCCGGCCTTCTCACCCGCTTCGCGCGAGCCCAAGAGCACGGCGGCGGCGCCATCGACGATGCCGGACGAATTGCCGGCGTGATGGACATGGATGATGCGCTCGACGTCCGGATGGGCCTGGATGGCGACCGCGTCGAAGCCGCCCTGCTCGCCGGGAATGACGAACGACGGCTTGAGCGAAGCCAGCGACTGCATGTCCGTGTTCGGACGCATGTGTTCGTCATGGTCCAGCATCGTGAGGCCGTTGACGTCGACGACCGGCGCGATCGAGTTCTTGAACCGGCCTTCTTTCCAGGCCGCCGCAGCGCGCTTCTGCGACTCGACCGCATAGGCGTCGACGTCGTCGCGCGAAAAGCCATATTTGGTCGCGATCAGGTCCGCCGATATTCCCTGCGGCATGAAATAACTGGGAATGGCCAGCGACGGATCAGCGGGCCAAGCGCCTCCCGAGGCGCCGATGCCGACCCGGCTCATCGATTCGACGCCCCCGCCGATGGTAAGCTCGTGCTGTCCGCTCATCACCTGAGCGGCGGCGAAATTGACCGAATCGAGGCCCGACGCGCAAAAGCGGTTGATCTGCACGCCTGCCACCGTATCGCCGAAGCCGGCGGCAAGGGCGCCCATGCGCGCGATGTCGCCGCCCGCTTCGCCGACCGGATCGACGCAGCCCATCACCACGTCATCGACGTCAACGGGGTCGAGATGGTTGCGATCCTTGATCGCTTTCAGAGCCGTCGCCGCCAAGTGGAGCGTAGAGGCGGTATGCAGCGAGCCGTCCGGCTTGCCGCGGCCGCGCGGCGTTCGCACATGATCATAAATAAAGGCGTCGCTCATAGTGTTTCTCCTTGCCGCGCGGGCTGCGCGCAACGCTCAAGCTTCGTGATCCGGGTGCTGGCGATTGCCGAGCGCGGCGTCGTCGAGTTTGAACCAGTCGCTCGTCTTTTGCTCCGGCTGCGCGAGCGCCGATTCAAGCCAAGGCAGCCGCGATTCCACGCCGAATTGGATCGTCGGCGGGACAGCCGCCGGTTGGTCGAGACTGCCGAGCGTCACCGAAATCCGATCGCGCTCGAACATTCGATAGGTGAGCGGCGTCCCGCATTCCGGGCAAAAGCCGCGTTCGGCGATCGACGAGCTCACGAAGACTTTAGGCTTGCCGCGAGTCCAGATGAGTTGGTCGACCCGCACGCCGCCGAAGGTCATGAACGGTCCGCCGCTCGCCTTCTGGCACATTCGGCAATGGCAGACATTGACGCCGGTCGGCTCGGCCATGAGCCGGTAGCGGACCGCGCCGCATTGGCAGCCTCCGGTCAGGAACGCCGCCGATTCGATCGCCATCGCCCGAGACCTCCCTTAAACGCGCGAAAGCGCCCGCCTTGTTCAAAATGCTTCCGCCGGCAGCGCCATCAGCGTCGAAGCGCCGGAGCTGAGCCGGGCGAGATGCGCGCCTGTTTCCGGCAGCATACGCTCGTTGAAGAACTTGGCGAGGATCAATTTGGCGTCAAGGGTGGGAGAGCTTTTTCCCTTCGCCTGTTTCGCCAGAACCGCCTTCACGATCCTCGCCCACATGTAGCCGAGCGCGGTCAGACCGAAGAGATGCATATAGTCGGTCGATGCCGCGCCGGCGTTGTTGGGGTCGGCGAGGCCGTTCTGCGACAGCCACAAGCTCGCCTGCTGCAGATGGCCGTGGGCGGCCTTGAGCCCGTCGAGATAGGGAGCGACCGCGGCGTCGCTCTTTTCCGCTGCGAGAAATTGCGAAACCTCGCTGAGGAAGGCCATCAGCGCCCGTCCGCCATCCTTCGGCAGCTTGCGCGCGACGAGGTCGAGAGCCTGCACTCCGTTTGCGCCTTCGTAGATCATGGCGATTCGCGCGTCGCGGACAAACTGCTCCATGCCCCATTCGGCGATGTAGCCGTGGCCGCCCAGCACCTGCTGCGCCTTGACCGCGTTGGCGAAGCCGTAGTCGGTGAACACGCCCTTGAGCACCGGCGTCATGAGGCCGAGCCGGTCGTCGGCCGCCTGCCTCGCCTTGGCGTCCGGGGCGTGGCGGGCCTCGTCCTGGGTGAGCGCGATCCAGACCAGGAGCGCGCGCGCGCCTTCGTTGAACGCCCGCACTTCGAGCAGCATCCGGCGGACGTCGGGATGGACCAGGAGCAGGTCGGCGGGCTTGTCGGGTTCGGCCGGACCTTTCAGCGCGCGGCCCTGCCGGCGCTCCTTGGCGTAGGCGGCGGCGTTCTGGTAGGCGACCTCGGAGACGCCAAGGCCCTGGACGGCGACCCCGAGCCGGGCGCCGTTCATCATCACGAACATCGCGGGCAGGCCTCGATGCGGTTCGCCGACCAGCCAGCCCTTCGCCTCGTCGAAATTGAGCACCGCCGTCGCGTTGCCGTGGATGCCCATCTTGTGCTCGATCGAGCCGCACATGACGCCGTTGCGCTCGCCAACGCCGCCGCCGGTGCCGGGCAGAAATTTCGGCACGACGAAGAGCGAGATGCCCTTGACGCCCGCCGGAGCGCCTTCGATTCGCGCCAGCGCCAGGTGGACGATATTTTCTGCGAGGTCATGCTCGCCGGCGGAGATGAAAATCTTCTGGCCGGTGATGGCGTAGGCGCCGTCGGCTTGGGGAACCGCGCGGGTCTTGATGAGGCCGAGATCGGTGCCGCAATGCGGCTCGGTGAGGCACATCGTGCCTGTCCACTCGCCGGTGGTCATCTTCGGCAAGTAGCGGGACTTGAGATCCTCGCTGCCCTGGGCCGTCAGCGCCGCGACCGCGCCATTGGTCAGGCCAGGGTACATCCAGAAGGCGACGTTGGCGGAATTGGCGTATTCGCTGACAAGAACCGCCAAGAACGGCGGCAGACCCTGACCGCCGAAGGCCGGATCGCCCGCCAGCCCCACCCATCCGCCGTCGACCAGCGCCTTGTAGGCCTGCTTGAAGCCCTTAGGGGTCGTCACGCTGCCATCGTCATGCCGCTTACAGCCCTCGATGTCGCCGACCCGGTTGAGGGGCTGGAGGACTTCCTCGACAAACTTCGCGCTCTCGCCGAGCACGGCTTCGACCACGTCGATAGGCGCCTCCGAGAAGGCGGGCGCGTTGGCGTAGTTCGCGTAGTTGAACACGTCGTTCAGCAGAAAAATGGTGTCGCTCACCGGCGCCTTGTAAGTCGGCATCGCACTTCCCCGAGAGACAAGCGGAAAATCCGCCCAATGACGGCGGCTGCGGCGCGAACCGCAATAAGGTTCACATATAAACTATCCTACCGCCGATAGCAAGCCTGATCGCGCCGCCTACCCTCAACTAGGGCGGCGCGGGACAATTGCAATCGGGTTGAACGTGTAGACCGGCTCGCCGCGCTGATTGAACGCGGTCCATTTGATCCGGGCGATTCCTTGCGGCTTGGAGCGCGAGGGCGTGAGTTCGACGACTTCGCCCTCGAGATGGATGACATCGTCCGGGCGGACCGGGGCCAGCCATCTGAGGTCGTCGACGCCGAGCCCGAGCAGGGGATGGGGCCCAAACGGGCGCGTTTCAACCGCGAGGCGCATCGCCATCGACGCCGTGTGCCAGCCCGAGGCGGCAAGACCCCCGAACACCGAACGCTCGGCCGCCGCCTCGTCGAGATGATAGGGCTGGGGGTCGTATTCGGACGCGAACCGCTTGATCTCTTCGCGGGTCACGCGCTTCTCCGGGCTCTTGAAGCGCATACCGAGAACGAGATCATCAAAAAATTCGACCACCGGCAGCCCCCGGACCGCGATATCCCGAGTTCTGGATCCGGCGCGTAGGTACATGGCGCCGAAATTGGGCGCAAGACGCGCCTTCAAGAGGACTTCATATTTCGGCGCTCCAAATCCCGACCGTGTTCGGGCGACCGCGATCGGATCGGCGCCAGTTTTCCCGGCCTTTTCGCTGAGCTACAGTGACGGGAAGGGATCGATGGTGGACTTCCACATGGGTCGGGCGCACGGGGTGGACAGAGTGCGGCGGGCGGTGCTGGGATGGGCGCTGCCGACGTTTCTGCTAGCCATGACAATCGCCGCGCCGGCGCTAGCGTCATCGTCCACCCTTGACAAGGTCAAAGCGCGCGGGTCGTTGATCTGCGGGGTCAACGAGGGATTGCCGGGATTCTCGTTCGTCGACAACCGGGGGATCTGGACTGGCTTCGACGTCGATTTCTGTCGGGCGATCGCCGCCGCAATCTTCGGCGATCCTGGCAAAGTGAAGCTCCTGCCGCTTTCGGCGGACGCCCGGTTTCAGGCGCTGAGGGACGGCAAGATCGACGTCCTCTCGCGCAATTCGACCTGGACGATGGGGCGAGAAGCGGAATACGGCCTGACCTTTGTCGGCGTCACCTATTACGACGGCCAGGGATTCATGGTCCCCCGCGCCATGCGGATCAATTCGGCCCTAGAGCTCGACGGCGCGAAGGTATGCGTGCAGAGCGGCACCACCACGATCGACAATCTCGCGGATTTCTTCACCAGCAATGGCATGACCCTCCAGGAGGTCGTCTCGACGTCGAGCGACCAGTCGGTCAGCGACTACGACGCCGGCCGCTGCTCGGTGCTGACGAGCGATCTGTCGCAGCTCTATGCGCTGCGCCTCCGCCTCTCCAATCCCGGCAATCACGTCATTCTCCCCGACGTGATCTCCAAGGAGCCTTTGGGGCCCGTGGTGCGCGACGACGACCTTCAATGGATCAGCGTTGTGAAATGGATCTACTTCGCCATGCTCGACGCCGAGGAGCTCGGAGTCGGCTCGAAGACCATCGATCAGGCGCTGAAGTCGCGAAAGCCCGAGGTGATGCGACTGGTCGGAACCAGCGGAGACTTCGGCGAGCGGATCGGGCTCAGTAACGCCTGGGCGGCCAATATCATCCGCTATGTCGGCAACTACGGCGAAGTGTTCGAGCGCAACCTGGGCTCGAAGACCAGGCTCGCCATTCCGCGCGGCCTCAACGAGTTGTGGAACGCCGGCGGCATTCAATACGCCCCGCCGATCCGTTGAGGGCGGGTATAGGGCGCCATTGCCCGATCTGCTCGCGGCGCTGCTGTTGCGGCGCATCGCGACGCCGAGCACGCGAGAGCGCCGCGCTTGTCAATCGCGGTGCCTGTGCATCACTCCATGGCTATCGCGGCCCGTCGTAGCCGCGCTCACACTCCCGCTTCATCGAGGCGGACGGGCTGGAATAGGCCTCCTGTCGATCGACGCTCCAATAGCGCAATTCGTCAAGCGGGATCGGCTGGCCGGTGACGGCGCAGCGCACAAAGGCGCCGGGACGGAGGATGCGATAGTCGCCGTCGACAAATTCAATTTTCGCTTCGCCGGCGTCGATCGGACGCCGCTCAAACCGGTTCATCGCGCTTAGCTCCCAATTGGGTGTTCCATGCCACAATCGACCCGCGAAGGGAACCAGATCGTTGGCCGCCCGCGCTCTGGAGGAGAGCCGGGTCTGCGCTCTGGACAAGAAATGGCCTCTCTGGTAAAGGCCGCGCAACTCCGCAGTGTTCGCTTGCAAGAGCGAACGCGTTTGCGGGTCGCGCCAATCTTCACTTCTTGCGAGGCTCCGCCTCGACACATAGGATCGCCCGTGCAGGTACTCGTTCGCGACAACAATGTCGATCAGGCCCTCAAGGCCTTGAAGAAGAAAATGCAGCGTGAGGGAATATTCCGCGAGATGAAGCTTCGCGGACACTACGAGAAGCCATCCGAAAAGAGGGCGCGGGAGAAGGCCGAAGCGGTCCGGCGCGCGCGCAAGCTCGCGCGCAAGAAATTGCAGCGCGAGGGCCTGCTTCCGGTGAAAGCCAAGCCCGCGCCTGGGGCGCCGCGGTCCTCGGGCTAACTCCGGCCGAACTGTCAGTCTGGCGGCGGCGCTTCGGGAAAGCGCCGCATGACCGGCGGGGATTTGGATATGGCGTCGCCATTCGGGGATCGAGGCGCTTCTTGCGGGTCGGCTCTGGCGCTCGCCGCGGAGTTTTGCCCGCGATGACGGGAAGGTCGGTGCTTAAGAGCGGCTTTGCGCCGATGGGATTGGCGGCGGCAGCCCTCCTGCTTGCCGGATGCAGCGAAACAATCAGCGGCTTCAGTCCTACGACCCATGTAGCCGAAGTCGACGCCGACGCCGCGGCTCAGGCCTCCAACGCCGGCAACATCGCATCGCTCACCGAAGTGATCGAGCGTAATCCGCGCGACGCCGCCGCCTACAACACCCGCGGCGTCGTCTACGCCAAGCTCGGCCACTATTCCGACGCGATCGCGGACTTTACGCACACGATCGATCTCGATCCGAATTTCTCCGGCGCGTACACCAATCGGGCGCTGGCGTATCGGCAGACCCACAAAGACAATCTTGCGCTGCAGGATTTCAACCAGGCGATCACCGTCAACCCGAACGACGCAGCCGCCTATCTCGGACGCGGCAACCTTCTGCGTTCGGAAAACGATTTTACCGGCGCGCTCGCCGACCTCAACCAGGCGATCAAACTCAACCCTGAGGGCGCGCAGGCCTATCATGCGCGCGGACTGATCTATCAGCGCCAGGGCGACAACGTCCAGGCGATCACGGACTTCAACAATGCGATCGATCGCGATCCGTTCGCGGGCGAGCCATACCAGGCCCGCGGACAGAGCTTGATGGCCACCGGCAAATACGATGCGGCGATTGAGGACTTCAACGCCGCGCTCAACGTCAACGCCAACAACTCGGAAGCCTGGGCGGGCCTCGGATTCTGTTACGAGAAATTGAACAATCACGCGAAGGCGGTCGAGTCGTATCAGCGAGCTGTGCAGGTCAATCCGGGCAACAGCCAAGCCCGCGCCGCGTTGCAGCGCCTCAGCTGAGTCGCCGGCCCGCGCGGCGCGAGCTGGCCTGAATGAAATCACGCCTCCGGCGTCGACGCCGCAGCCTCGGCCTTCAGGAAGCCCTCGAGCCAATGAATGTCGTATTGGCCGTTCTGAATATCCGGGTTGCGGACCAGGGCGCGGAAGAGCGGCAGCGTGGTTTCGATCCCGTCGACGATGAACTCGTCTAGAGCGCGTCTGAGCCGCATCAGGGCCTCGGTCCGGGTTCGCCCATGCACAATCAGTTTGCCGACCAGCGAATCGTAATAGGGGGGAATCACATAGCCTTGGTAGGCCGACGAATCCACGCGGATGCCAAGACCGCCCGGTGGATGAAAATAGGTAATTCGACCAGGCGAGGGCAGAAAGGTGGTCGGGTGCTCGGCATTGATACGGCATTCAATCGCAGCGCCGAGGAAGCGCACATCGTCCTGGGCGATCGAAAGGGGGGAGCCGGCGGCGATCTTGATCTGCTCGTTGATGATGTCGATCCCGGTGATCATTTCCGTGACCGGGTGCTCGACCTGTACGCGGGTGTTCATCTCGATGAAAAAGAATTTTCCGTCCTCGTAGAGGAACTCGACCGTGCCGGCGCCGACATACCCCAGTTTGGCCATGGCCCGGGAGACGATTGCGCCGATGTCTTGGCGCTGCTCGGCGTTCAGGGCGGGGGAGGGACCTTCCTCCCACAATTTCTGGTGGCGGCGCTGAAGGGAGCAATCGCGCTCGCCGAGATGAATGGCGTGACCCGTGGTGTCGCCGAGCACCTGAACCTCGACATGGCGCGGCTTCGCAAGATATTTTTCCAGATAGACAGCGTCGTCACCGAACGCGGTCTTGGCTTCGATCCTGGCCGCGTTGATTGCGTCGGCAAGATCGTCAGGCCTGCGCGCGACCTTCATCCCGCGGCCGCCCCCGCCCGACGCAGCCTTGACGATAACCGGGTAGCCGATCTCGGCGGCGATCTGTCGCGCGTCTCCGTCGCCCTGTATGCTCCCCCGTGAACCGGGAACGCACGGGATTCCGAGGCGCGCCGCGGTACGCTTGGCCTCAATTTTGTCGCCCATCATTCGAATATGCTCGGCCTTCGGACCGATGAAGGTGATCTCGTGCTCTTCAAGAATTTCGGCGAACCGCGCATTTTCGGCCAGGAATCCGTAGCCCGGGTGAACGGCGTCAGCGCCGGTGATCTCGCATGCCGCAACGATCGCAGGAATGTTGAGATAGCTGTCGCGCGCTGGCGGCGGCCCAATGCAAACGCTCTCATCGGCGAGCTTGACGTGCATCGCGTCTCTGTCGGCGGTCGAATAGACCGCAACAGTGGCGATGCCGAGCTCTTTGGCGGCGCGCATTACGCGCAGCGCAATCTCGCCCCGGTTGGCGATCAGTATTTTATCGAACATCGGGGCTAGTTCCACGATTGCCGGCAAGGCGAGCGGCGCACCCCCGAATCCCGGTCATTCGATGATCATCAAGGGCTGGTCGTATTCGACAGGCGCGCCGTCCGCGACCAGGATGCTGACGACTTTGCCGGCCCGGGGAGCAACGATGTCATTGAAGGTCTTCATGGCTTCGACCAGCAGGAGCTTGTCCCCGATCTTCACCGCCGATCCAACCTCAACGAAGGGTTTGGCCTCGGGACTGGCCCGCAGATAGGCGGTGCCCACCATCGGCGATTTCACTGCGCCCGCCAGTTCAACGGCCGGCGGCTCTGGCGCCACCGGAGTCGCAAGAGGGCCTTGTTCGGGATTGGCCGCACCGGGCGCCGGTTCAGGCGTTGCTGCCGCGCTTGCTTGGCTCGCTAGCGGTCGCCGGCGCGCCAGACGCACTTTCAGCTCTCCAAAGCTGAGTTCAAGCTCGTTGAGATCGTATTGCGACATGATCTTCGCCAGCCGGTCGATCGAAGCCCGATCGACAAGGCTTTGCGCAGACCGTTCGGATTGCGCGCCGGACGGTTTCTTCATCTTGATTCGCTCGCGCAGGGAAGGGATGTGCGGTCAAAATCGGGTTTTCGTATATCGCGGCGTCCCGGGCAAAGAAAGTGCGATAACGCGCCGCCGTTTACCCTCGGCGCGCCCATACGCTGATGTCATGAAACGCTACCCCGCCATGCGGCGCGACGCTGTCGTCGCTGACCAGCGCGTTGATTCCACACCCGTCGAGAAAGGCTGAAGAGGGCCAAACGCCTTCGCTGACAAGGATTCCCGGTTTCACGCTGTCAGAGATGCGCACATGCAGCCGGGTTCGTCCGCGCTCATTGCCGAGCTGCACGAGATCGTCCTGCGCAAGTCCCAGGCGGGACGCATCCGACGGGTTCATCAGCACTTGGGGTCGCTGTTCGCGCGACCGCGAGGTCGCGGTCTCGGTGAAGCTCGAATTCAGAAAATTACGGGCCGGCGAGGTCGCAAGTTTGAAGGGGCGCGTCTCGTCGGCCTCTTCGTTGGTCGGCCAGTGGTCAGGAAGGCTTGGCATTTCCCGCCAGTTGCCGCGCATGCCGTCATTGGCGACAGGTGCATCGGTCCAATCCGCCTTGAATCGAAACTTTCCATCCGGAAACCCGAAGCCGTTCAGGAAGTGCGACTCTTCGAATGGCGGCTGAAGGTCGAGCCAACGGTTTGCTTCGAGCGTCGCGAGATCGCCGTAGCCCGATTTGCGCAGCGTCCAATCGATGATCTCCCGCGGCGACATTGAGAATGCCGGGTGTTCGGCGCCGACCCGCCCGGCGAGCGCCGCGATCACCTCATGATTCGAGCGGCAACCCTCTGGCGGGTCGACTACTTTTGGCGCGAATTGGAGGTGCTGATGGCCTCCGGCGGTATAGAGGTCGTCATGCTCCAGGAACATGGTCGCTGGCAGGACCATATCGGCGTAGCGCGCGGTGTCGGTCATGAACTGCTCGTGAACGCAGGTGAACAGGTCTTCGCGCGAGAATCCGAGGCGAACCTTTTCCTGGTTCGGAGCGACCACCAGCGGGTTGGTGTTCTGGATTAACATCGCTCGCACCGGACCGCCGCCCCTGAGCGCCTCCGCCTCGCCCGTGAGCGCCGCGCCGACGCGCGACTGGTCCAGACAGCGAACGCTCGCGTCGCGGACGTCCAGCCCCTCGATCATCGTCTTTTGAAGCTTGTAAACGCCGCTGTTGCTGTGGAAGGCGCCGCCTCCCTCATACGCCCAGGCGCCGGTCACGGCCGGAATACAAAGGGCCGCGTGCATGTTGGCCGCGCCATTGCGTTGGCGCGAGAAGCCGTAGCCAAGGCGAAAGTAGGTCCGTTTCGTCCGCCCAATCAGCGCGGCGAACTCCTCGATCTGCGCAACGCTTACGCCGGTGATCGCGCTCGCCCACGCGGGCCCGCGACTCCGCAAGTGCGCCTCGAGCGCGTCGGGAGCGTCGGTGTATCGTTCGAGATAGTCCCAGTCGGCGAGGTGGTCGCGAAACAGGACGTGCATCACCGCGCAGGCCAGCGCTCCGTCGGTTCCAGGCCTGACGCATAACGCGAGATCCGCCTGGCGCATCGTTTCGGTTTCATAGATGTCGACGGCGACTATTTTTGCCCCGTGGTCCTTGCGCGCGCGAATCGCGTGAGTCATCACGTTGACTTGGGTGGCGACCGCATTGGTGCCCCAGATGACGACGCAATCCGACTTAGCCATTTCCCTCGGATCGGCGCCCGTCAGGCGACCCGTGCCGGCGACATATCCGGGCCAGGCGATTCCGACACAGATCGTCCGGTGGAATCGGGAATAGCGCTTCGTGTGCGTGAGGCGCTCGATGCCGTCGCGCATCACAAGACCCATCGTGCCGGCGTAAAAATAGGGCCAGACGCCCTCGGGCCCAACCTCGCGCTCGACCGACAAGAAATTGTCGGCCACCCAGTCAAGCGCCTCATCCCACCCGACCGGCTTGAATTGACCGCTTCCCTTCGGGCCCGTGCGACGCAAGGGCTGGGTCAGCCGGTCAGGGTGGTGAATCCGCTCCCAGTAGCGGGCAACCTTGGCGCAAACGACGCCGGACGTATACGTTTGGTCGCGCGAGCCGTGGATTCGGCCGATGCGCTGTCCGCCGATCACTTCCACGTCGAGAGCACACACGGAAGGGCAGTCGTGCGGGCAGACCGAGGAACGTCTCGAGACTTCGGCGATCGCGTTCATCAGCACCCTCAAGGCCGCCATCATCCGACAAAGCGACCGAGCCTGGCAATGACTTCGTCTGTTGCGGTTGCCGCTTAACAACTATAAGTTGTATCAAGCAACAGTTCGAGCTTGGCCAATGTCGACGCGCTTCCATCTGACCGCTTGCATCGCGGGTTTAATTTTGCTCCTCGCAACCTGGGCCGAGAGCGGGTCCCGGCTCGAAATCCATTATGCTCCCAGGGAAAATCTGGAGACCGTCGATATTCTCGAGATCGGGCGCGCGCAGCTGTCCATCGATATGGCGGCTTACGTGCTGTCGGGAGCGCGCGAAGAATATCCCGGCCCTGGACGCGGCTGAGTGAAACGCGACGAGCTAGCGCGAATCGCCTCGCGCCTGCGGCTGTCCCAATGGGTCGTAGCGTTCATAACGCTGGTTGAAGGCGTCGGCGTCCAGAACGCCTACCATTTGCGCCCGCCGCGATATGGAAGCGCTCTGCTGGGCCAAGATCGACGTCACCTGCCAGCGCCATGTTGAAGGCTCGTCCATGCTGGGGCCCGTAGCCACTTCGGTGACTCCCGCCGCGTAGCTAGCGCCGCTGCCGATTGCGGTTAGAGCGAGAATGAGGGACTTCCGCATCGTCTCCTCCATTATTCTCTCTGAATTCGCCGCCGAGCGTCTGAGCATCTCCCACGCGAGCGGCGCCAATTAAGACAACGTTAACCATAAATTTGTGGCCCGGCTAAGGCGATGCGCTCTTTGAGGCGATATCGCGCAATGCGTCGCTCGCCATGGCGCGGGTTACGCGCCGACCTTGCGTCAATGCTTCGCTATCGAGAGCGGCGACGATCTCTCGCGCCACTCCGAGCGACCGTTCAATTCTCAAACCAATATAAGAGATGACATGCGGCTCGACCTGAAGCTGACGATCGCTGAACAGCTTGAATAGAACCGCTTCGGTCAATTCGGAATCCGGGGCGGCGAGCCTCACGATCGGCGCCAGCCGGAGTCGCGACAACAGATCTGGAGTTTTGAGCCCCCAGGCGTCCGGCGCCGTGCGACAGGTCAGCAGCATCCAAACTTGGTTTTGGAGAGCCATGTTCAGGACGTGAAAGAAAACGGCCTCGGCCTCCGCAGCGCGATCGGCGTCCTCAAACAGCACGGCATCAGCCCGGGCGCAGGCCTCGACGCTTTCTTCGTTCAACGCCTCTCCGTGGAGCGTAATCGCCCCAGCCACTCCTGCCCAAATTGCTCCAAGGTGACTTTTTCCAGCGCCTTCCGGCCCGACAATGGTCAGCATGCGACCCGCCCAGTTCGGCCAGAGCTCAATTGCGCTCAGCGCGTCCCGATTGGAGGACGCGGCGAGAAAGTCCTCCCGCGCGAAGCTCGGCGAATGCGGCCAGCGAAATGACAGTTGGCGAGGCGGAGAACTCATCGCCGCTCCGGCGCCGAACGCCCTCGATAAAATGTGCTCGTAAGGTAGAGAGCGATGAGATGACGGGCGACAACGCCGATCGCCGCTGCCGTGGGAACCGCGATGATCAGTCCCACGAATCCGAACAATTGCCCGAACGCAAGCAGCGCGAACATCAGCCAAACTGGGTGAAGCCCGATCGATTCGCCGACGAGCTGCGGCGAGAGCACGTTGCCCTCTAGAAATTGACCACTTCCGACCACGCCGAGCGCCAGAAGGAACAACTTGAGACTGGGCCACCCCTGAAAGAGGGCGACGCTCAGAGAAAGCACGAGCGCGGTCAGGGACCCGACATACGGCACGAAGCTCAAGACGCCAGCGACAACGCCGATGAGAAAGCCGTAGTCGAGCCCGATCAACGTCAAGCCGAGGCTGTACCAGATCCCCAGGAAGAGGCAGACGATCGACTGGCCGCGGATGAAACCCGCCAACGCGTGGTTTATCTCGCGGGCGATTTTTCGCAGGCTGTCGCGATGTTCGAGCGGGAGCCAGCTGTCGAGCTTCGCGATCATGCGATGCCAGTCGACGAGGATGTAAAACGCAACGACCGGCGTGACGATCAAGAGCGACAGAAAATTGAACAGCGCGGCTCCCCCCGACACCAGCCGCGTGAATGCGTCGAGAAGCCATTGGGCGCTCTGGGCGACGAAGTCGCCGACCGACTTTT
>Ga0335076_10002870_pt1 | contig 17199 bp, 16 predicted proteins | sample Lox_Sample_25_FD_206717 | JGI IMG/M metagenome (GOLD analysis project Ga0335076, IMG submission 206717) | Soil microbial communities from Loxahatchee National Wildlife Refuge, Florida, United States - Lox_Sample_2.5 | ecosystem: Environmental > Terrestrial > Soil > Wetlands | place: USA... | reverse complement strand
TGCGCCAATCTCCGATCGACTCGACGTAGTCGCCGAGCGGGGAAACCGGCCGGATACAGGTGGGACCGGTACTCATCCAAACGACGATAGTTCAGCGCGCCCGCAGTCAGCGGCGCCGACGTCTCGTTCTGTTGCCGCTATTGATGGGTGCTGCCACCACAGTTGGGGTCGGCGGGCTTTGCCGGCCACGCGCAGGCACTGACGTCGGTGGTGCTGCCGTTGCCTCCGCCGCCAAACACGCCGTAGGTGGTGCCCTGTGTCCCCGTATAGGTGGCGCCGCCGCTTGGTCCCCAACCACCTGACGTTATGACGGTCACCGTCCAGCCCTTACCTTCGAGCGCGGTCTTGTACGCGCCCAGGACGTCGTTTCCACCGCCGTTGACCAGGAAGTGCAGGTGAATGCCGTTGTCCGCAATGGAGGTAGGTCCGTCGGTGCGCTGAGTGTTCGCCGGCGTGGGTATCAGCGACTGCAGCTGCGCAGCCGTGGCCGTCGACGTTGGCGTGCTGGCGGGATTCGAAGAATGCCCGCACGCCGATGCGACCAGACCGATCGCCGCCGCCGCGGCTGCCAACGCGTAAGTGTTGCGCCCCATGTTTGCCCCCTAGCGTCATGCGCACGGTATCAACGGATCACGGACACCACGGCGGGATCGGGCAGAAATTGAGGCCCGGTGGCGGTGGCGGCGGTGCGGGTGGCACGTCTCCCTCGAAAATGTTTTGCGCTACGTTGCCCTGCCCCGGCCGGACGTACCAGTAGGTGTGACAGACATTTGCGTCCCAGACAACCGGGTTCACCCGAAGATTGCCGGTCTGCACCGGAGGATCTCCGGGGCACCAGTGGCATGGGCCCTCCGGGTGGTCCGGTGGGCAGCCAGGCCAGGATTGTGGCGCGGGAATGCGTCGGGCCTCGGCCGCGCCTGCGCCCGCCACTCCCGCGACACGCTGCACAACAACAGAGTCGTCGCTAGTCCCACGATCAGTCGCGTCATAACCAGGGGATTTTCCTCACCCGCCGCTTGTGCGGGTCAGGAATGTTCACTTTGTTTTCGAATCTTCCGGCGCCCCGGCAGGCTTGCCACGAAGGTAGGCCATTTACTAGGATGTCCTAGTAACCCATCTAACTTCTTTCGCGCATCCGAGGGCACTCATGACCGCACAAATCACCCACTTCATCGATGGCAAACGCTCGGCCGGGCAGTCTGGTCGCACCGCCGAGGTGTTCAATCCCAACACCGGCCAGGTGCAGTCGCTGGTACCGATGGCCAACAACAGCGAGGTCGACGCCGCGGTGACCTCGGCCAAAGAGGCGCAAAAAGAGTGGGCCGCATTCAATCCGCAGCGCCGGGCGCGGGTGATGATGCGCTTCATCGAGTTGGTCAACGAACATGTCGACGAAATCGCCGAGATGCTGTCGCTCGAGCACGGCAAGACACTGGGCGATTCCCGCGGTGACATTCAGCGCGGCATCGAGGTGATCGAGTTCTGCATCGGCATCCCGCATCTGCTCAAGGGCGAATACAGCGAGGGCGCCGGCCCCGGCATCGACGTGTACTCGCTGCGTCAGCCGCTGGGCGTGGTCGCCGGAATCACCCCGTTCAACTTCCCGGCGATGATCCCGTTGTGGAAGGCCGGCCCGGCCCTGGCATGCGGAAATGCGTTCGTGCTCAAGCCTTCTGAGCGCGATCCGTCGGTGCCGGTCCGGCTGGCCGAGTTGTTCATCGAGGCCGGTCTACCTCCGGGCGTGTTCCAGGTCGTGCACGGTGACAAGGAGGCCGTCGACGCGATCCTGACGCACCCGGACATTCAAGCCGTCGGCTTCGTCGGCAGCTCGGATATCGCGCAGTACATCTACTCGACGGCGACGAGCACCGGCAAGCGCGCGCAGTGCTTCGGCGGCGCGAAGAACCACATGATCGTGATGCCCGACGCCGACCTGGACCAGGCCGTCGACGCGTTGATCGGCGCCGGTTACGGCAGCGCCGGCGAGCGGTGCATGGCGATCAGCGTCGCGGTGCCGGTCGGCGAGCAGACCGCGGATCGGTTGCGCGCCAGGCTGGTCGAGCGCATCAAGGATCTACGCGTGGGCCACAGCCTGGACCCCAAGGCCGAATACGGACCACTGGTCACCGAGGCCGCCCTGGCCCGCGTGCGTGACTACATCGGCCAAGGTGTCGACGCCGGGGCCGAGCTGGTCATGGACGGCCGCGAACGCGCCAGCGACGACCTGGCCTACGGTGACGCCAACCTCGAAGGTGGCTGGTTCATCGGCCCCACTCTGTTCGACCACGTCACCCCCGAGATGTCGATCTACACCGACGAGATCTTCGGTCCCGTGCTGTGCATCGTGCGCGCGCACGACTACGAAGAGGCGCTGCGGCTGCCCAGCGAACACGAGTACGGCAACGGGGTGGCGGTCTTCACCCGCGACGGCGACACCGCGCGCGATTTCGTGTCCCGGGTGCAGGTCGGCATGGTCGGGGTCAACGTGCCGATCCCGGTCCCGGTGGCCTACCACACCTTTGGCGGCTGGAAGCGTTCCGGATTCGGTGATCTCAACCAGCATGGCCCCGCCTCGATCCAGTTCTACACCAAGGTCAAGACCGTTACCTCGCGGTGGCCGTCGGGCATCAAAGACGGCGCCGAATTCGTCATCCCGACCATGAATTGACGCTTGGCATGCAATTCTTCGGTCTGGACGACGACGAGCGGGTCATCACCGAGACGGCGGCAGCGTTCGCGGCCAAACGTTTGGCCCCTGATGCCTTGAAATGGGATGCGACGCATCACTTTCCGGTCGATGAGCTGCGTGAGGCGGCCGGGCTGGGCATGGCGGCGATCTACTGTCGCGATGATGTGGGCGGCAGTGCGTTACGCCGCCTGGACGGGGTGCGGATCTTCGAGCAGCTGGCGATGGCCTGCCCGACGGCCGCCGCGTTCCTGTCGATTCACAACATGTGCGCCTGGATGATCGATGCGTTCGGCACCGAGGAGCAGCGCAAGACTTGGGTACCGCGGCTGGCCTCGATGGACGTCATTGCCAGCTACTGCCTGACCGAGCCGGGTGCCGGGTCGGATGCCAGTGCGTTGAGCACCCGCGCGGTGCGCCACGGTGGCGACTACGTGCTGGACGGTGTCAAACAGTTCATCTCCGGGGCGGGAGTCTCAGACGTCTATGTGGTGATGGCACGCACCGGCGGTGAGGGTCCACGCGGAATATCGGCGTTCATCGTCGAAAGGGGCACCCCTGGGCTGAGTTTCGGCGGTCAAGAGGAGAAGATGGGCTGGAACGCCCAGCCGACCGCGCAGGTCGTTTTCGAGGGCGTTCGGGTGCCCGCCGATGCGATGCTGGGCGGCGCGGACGGCGAAGGCACCGGCTTCGGCATCGCGATGAACGGCCTCAACGGTGGCCGGATCAACATCGCCGCGTGCTCGCTCGGTGGGGCGCAGGCCGCGTTCGACAAGTCGGCCGAATATCTCGCCCACCGGCAGGCGTTCGGGTCCGCACTGCTCGACGAGCCCACCATTCGGTTCACCTTGGCCGATATGGCCACCGCGCTGGAGTCCTCACGAATGTTGTTGTGGCGGGCCGCGACTGCACTCGACGGCGATGCCGCCGACAAAGTCGAGCTGTGTGCGATGGCGAAGCGATACGTCACCGACGTGTGTTATGACGTCGCGGACAAGGCGCTGCAGTTGCACGGCGGCTACGGTTATCTGCGCGAGTACGGTCTGGAGAAGATCGTGCGGGATCTGCGGGTGCACCGCATCCTGGAGGGAACCAACGAAATCATGCGCGTGGTCATCGGCCGAGCCGAGGCCGCACGGGTCCGCGCCAGCGCGTAGAAAGGCTGCAGGGATGTCTACGGTCGCGTTTTTGGGGCTGGGCCACATGGGCGGTCCGATGTCGACGAATCTGGTCGCCGCGGGCCATACCGTGCAGGGCTTCGACCCGGTGCCGGCCGCGGCCGTCGCTGCCGCCGATAACGGCGTGCGAGTGTCCGACAGCGGTCCAGCGGCGGTGGCAGGTGCCGACGTCGTCATCACGATGTTGCCGCACGGCGAGGCGGTCAAGCGCTGCTACGCCGAAATCCTGCCCGCGGCAAGCCAAGGCGCGCTGTTCATCGACAGCTCAACGATTTCCGTCGACGACGCCCGCGAAGTCCACGCGTTAGCGGGCTCGCATGGTTTCGCTCAACTTGACGCACCGGTGTCCGGCGGCGTCAAGGGCGCGGTGGCCGGCACCCTGGCATTCATGGTCGGCGGTGCTGACGACGCGGTGCAGCAGGCGCGCCCGGTGCTCGAACCGATGGCGGGCAAGATCATCCACTGCGGTGCGGCCGGCGCCGGCCAGGCCGCCAAAGTGTGCAACAACATGGTGTTAGCGGTGCAGCAGATCGCTATCGGCGAGGCGTTTGTGCTGGCCGAAAAGCTTGGGCTCTCAGCGCAGTCGCTGTTCGACGTCATCACCGGCGCGACGGGGAACTGCTGGGCAGTGCACACCAACTGCCCAGTACCCGGCCCGGTGCCGACGTCACCGGCCAACAACAACTTCACGCCGGGCTTCGCGACCGCGTTGATGAACAAGGATCTGGGGCTGGCAATGGACGCCGTCAGCTCAACCGGTTCGGCGGCGCCGCTGGGCAGTCACGCCGCCGAGATCTACGCGAAATTCGCGGCGGCCCACGCCGACAAGGACTTCAGCGCCATCATCGAGATGCTCCGCGCGAGCTAGTCAGGCAACCCGCTGCTGGGCAATCCACCAGCGCCGGTGGGCCTGCCGGCAGCCGACCGCGCGCAGCGAATCCGCACCGTCGTAACCGGTGGCGACGACCACGGTAGGCAATTCGGCGGCAACCGCAGCGCGCCACCCGCGCCCCGACCCCGCGACCGCCAGCGCGTCGCGGTGCGTTATTCCCATCTCCCACAACGCCAGCCGGTACAGTTCGGCGTCGCACCCGGGCCCGGCTGCCATGTCGGGCAGGTCGTCGACGGTCACGATCGTCTCGACGAGGCCATCGCCGACCAATTGCCGCACCAGCGGCTCGACCCACTTGCGGCGCCCAGTGCTCACCACGCCGACCCAGATGCCCGCGACGAACAGGCTCATCACCAAGTCGACCAGACCGGCCCGAGGCGCTATGTCGTCGTCTCGGTCGATTTCGGCCAGCGCGGAATCGGCGTCGAAGATCACCGCGCGGAGCACATCGGCTCCCGCCGGCGGTTCCCGGTCCCACCAGAATGTCCGCGCTGGACGAGTCTGCCCCATGGCTCGCACGCCCCCAGGTTGCCCTAGGTCACGCGCCACGAACCTCCCCCATTAGGGGGATTGGGGTGACCAACTTAGGGTGTTGCCATGGCGGCTACGCCGGTGCGTCTGGTCCTGGTCGATGACCACGAGATGGTCATCGAGGGGCTCAAGGCGATGCTGGCGTCCTTCAAGGACCGGCTGCAGGTGGTCGGGCAGGCGGTGGGCGCCGAACGTGCGGTCGGCGTCGTCGACGAGCTGCAACCCGACATCGTGCTGTGCGATGTGCGCATGCAGGGCTTTAGCGGGCTAGACCTGTGCAAAGTGCTGCGCGAGCACAACCCCGGCCGCAAGGTCGTGATGCTGTCGGTGTACGACGACGAGCAGTACTTGTTCCAGGCCTTACGGGTGGGCGCCAGCGGCTACCTGCTGAAAAGCATCAACAGCGATGAGCTGGTGCGCCAGCTGGAATTGGTGCACAACGGGGAAACCGTGATCGATCCGGGGATGGCCGCCCGGGCGGCGGACACCGCGGCGCGCATGCAGCGTGACGAGTTCTGGCCGGGCGCCCGGCAGGGGTTGACGCAACGCGAAAGCGAAATCCTGTCCTACATGGTCAATGGGTTGTCCAACCGCGGCATCGCCAACAAACTCGTGATCGGCGACGAAACCGTGAAAAGCCACCTGCGATCGATCTACCGCAAGCTCGGCGTCAGCGACCGAACCGGCGCGGTGGCCACTGCGCTGCGCGAAGGCATCTACCAATGACGCCCGCCCCACCCGACAGTGCCGCCCACCGCCCGCATGCGGTACGCGATCTTGTCGACAGCGACCGTGAACTGGCGCTGCTGCGCGAACTCATCCAGGCCGCCTCGACCGGCCCCGGCGTGGAGCCGCTGGCGGCCGCGGCGGCGCGGATGATCACCGCGGCAACCGGGGCCGACGTGTGCTTCGTGCACGTGCTCGACGACACCGACCGCTCGCTGACCCTGGCCGGGGCGACACCGCCGTTCGACGGCCAGGTGGGGAAGATCCGGCTGCCATTGGGATCGGGGATCTCCGGGTGGGTGGCCAAACACCGTGAGCCCGTCGTCATCACCGACGACAAAGAAGCCGACCCTCGCTATCTGCCGATCCAATCGCTACGAGGACGCGACTTCACCTCGATGGTGTCCATGCCGATGGAAACCGACCCGGGCGGGCTGGTCGGCGTGCTCAACGTGCACACGGTCGCACGCCGCGAGTTCACCGAGGGCGACGTCGAACTGCTGCGGGTCATCGGCCGGCTGATCGCCGGGGCCATGCACCAGGCCCGGCTACATCGGCAGCTGGTGGCCAGGGAGCGGGCGCACGAGCTGTTCGTCGAGCAGGTGATCGAGGCCCAGGAGATCGAACGCCGCCGGCTCGCCGGTGATATCCACGACGGCATTTCCCAGCGCCTCATCACGTTGTCGTACCGGCTCGATGCCGCGGCTCGAGCCGTCAGCGACGATCCGGCGGAAGCCTCGGAGCAACTCGATCAGGCCAGAAAACTCGCCGGGTTGACGTTGCAGGAGGCGCGGGCCGCGATTGGCGGGCTGCGCCCGCCGGTTCTCGACGACTTGGGCTTGGCCGGTGGGCTGGCCAGCCTGGCCCGGTCCATCCCGCAGCTGGCGACCGAACTCGAACTGGCCGACGTCCGGCTGCCCGAGCACATCGAGATCGCGCTGTACCGGATCGCCCAAGAGGGCCTGCAGAACATCGTCAAACATGCCAACGCGTCGGTGGCACAGCTGCGCTTCAGGGTCGACGACGACACCGCGCGACTCGAAATCGTGGACAACGGAATCGGTTTCGACACCTTCGAGAATCCGCTCGGTGGCGACGAGATGGGCGGCTACGGTGTGCTGTCGATGGCCGAGCGCGCCGAGCTGGTCGGGGGCACATTGAACATCCGGTCGCGTCCCGGCTCCGGGACCGCGGTCACCGCGACGATTCCGGTGCCCTCGACGATCGACTAGAAGTCGCCGGCGTTGTGCCGCAGTGTCTCGATCGACGACGCCAGCGCCCGCGATTCGCCGTCGGATATCCCGATATCGCAGAACACCTGCTCGTTGAGCGTGACGGTGGCGTCCTCGACGGTCGAGCGGCCCAGGTCGGTGATCTGTACCAGCGTGGTGCGCCCGTCGGTGGGGTGCGGGACGCGCTGCACCAGGCCGTTGGCTTCCAGCCGGCGGATGGCATGAGTGACGCTGGTGACGTGCACTTGCAGCCGGTCGGAGGCCTTGGTGATCGGCAACGCCCCACTGCGGCTGAACGCCAGCAAACGCAGCAGCTCGAATCGGGAGAAGCTGAGATCATAAGGGCGTAAAGCGTTCTCGACACGAGCCAGCAGGATCTGGTGGGCCCGCATCACCGACGTTACCGCGACCATTCCCTGCGCGACTTCACCCCAGCCGGCGCGTTCCCAGTTGGCCCGCGCGACAGCGATCGGATCGCGTTTGTCGGACTTCGATGCGGCCACGCCCCTTTTCTTACCGCACTTTGTGTCCGGACCGGGGCAGGTCGGGGTTTAAGCACACGCTTTCTCAACCGCGGACAGCACCGCCAGGGTCGACGGCAGTTCACCGACGGTGATCCGGGCACCGCCATCGGGGTAGTGGCGGACCTGCACGCCACGCTCGGCGAACACGTCGCGCCATGGGCGGCGCGCCGGCGGCAGGTACACGAAGTTGGCGTGTGAGTCAGTGCTGTAGATGCCCATCGCCATCAAGCGCAGGCGCAGATGGTTGCGCTCCGAGGAGATCCGGCGAACGCGATGCACAAGCTGGGCTTCGGCGTCGTAGGAGGCCGCCACCGCCGCCGCACTGACATTGCTCATGCCGAACGGCAATTGCATGGTCCACAGCGTGCTGGTGAGCTCGGGCGCGGCGAAGCCGTAACCGATCCGCAGCCCGGCGAGCCCGTAGGCTTTGGAAAAAGTCCGCAGCACAACAACATTCGGGAAGCGCCGGATCAGGTCGGGTCCGTCGATGCGGTACCGCGAGGCGACGAACTCGATGTAGGCCTCATCGAGCAGCACAACGGTGTCGCTCGGGATCTGTCGCAGGAACCATTCCACAGCAGAGATCGGCTCCAACGTTCCGGTCGGGTTGTGCGGCCGGCACAGCACCACCACCTTCGCGTCGGTGGCGGCCTCAGCCATCGCCGCGAGATCGTGATGGCCGTATTGGTTGAGCGGGACGGTGACCGGAGTCAGCCGGGCCATTTGCGCGAAGATCGGGTAACCGTCGAAGGTGGGCTGGCCCATCACAATTCGGTCACCGGGCCGGGTGACCGCGTGCAGAATCTGCATCGCCACACCCGACGCGCCCGTTCCGAGCACCACCTGCTCCTCGTCGACTCCGACCCGGTCCGCGACCAGCCGGCGCAACTGCCCGGGCAGAAACTCCGGATAGCGGTTGGCCGCATCGATGCAGTGGACCAGCGCCGACCGGACCGCGGGCAGCGGCGGAAAAGGACTCTCGTTCAGCGACAACGCGAGTGGATCAACCGCCTGTGGCAGGGTAGCCAGGATTTCGGCGGTCACCGAGGTTCCGTGCGCTGGCTGGGCCATCAGTCACGCCCGCCCCAGCGGATCGCTGCCGCGCCGGCGAAGTCGCCTGCGTGCGCGAATGCGGCCATCATGATCACGTCACCGGTCTTGACCTGACCGTCGGATATCGCGCGATCCAGGTTGACCGGGATGCCGGCTCCGAACAGGTTTCCGCAGTCGTCAAAGGTGTCGCGGTGACGTTCCTCGGGCACCTCGAGCGCTTCGCGCCAGTTACGCAAGAACACCCGGTTCGGCTGATTGGTCACGAGCAAATCAATGTCCTTGGAGGACAGGCCGGTTCGATCACAGACGGCAAGCGCCACTTCGGGCACCTGCCGATTGCCGCGAGCGAGCACCTTGCTGATCTTGGTTTCGGTGAACCCGATGGAGGCCTCACCGGGTCCGGCCGCCCACCACTTGCGGGGTGGGTCGATGGCGAGCGTCATGTCGCCGGCGTATTCGCCGTAGGTGCGGCACTCGATGTCGAGTATGGGCGACTCGTCCGACAGCGTGACCAAACCGACCGCGGCCCCGTCGCCGGGTACGGCCGATTGCGCCTTGCGGCGCACCCCGGGCTGGTCGAAAACCTGGCCCGCCGCGTTCTGGGCGATCGCGATCAGCGCTGTGTGCCCTTCTCCGGACGCCAGCAATTGACGAGCCACTTTAAGACCCAGCACGAACGCCGCGCACCCGCCGTTGTGCAGATCCAGCACCCAGTTGGGACGCATCCCCAAGCGGTGCGCGATGCCGCCGCCCGCGCCGTAGAACGCCATGTCCGGCACCTGGGTGTGGGTGATCAGCACGTCGACGTTTTCGATGACGTCGCGCCCATGCCGTTCGATCAGTCCCTGTGCCGCGCGCTCGATCATGTCGGTCGCGGATTCGTCGGGCCCGACGTGATGGCGGAACTTGGGCGCGCGGAACATCAGGTTGGTCGCCAGATCATCCGAGCCGGCGAACTGCGCGTAATAGTCTGCGCCGATCGGTTCGCCGGGCAGATAACTGGAGACGTCGATGAGGCTAACGGTTGGTTGACTCACGATTTGACCTCATCTCATCCATGCCGGCGTGACCGGCAGGCCGTTGCGGTGGCGGTATTCGGCGATCGTCTTGAGGTTGTGCAGCTCTATCCCGTGACCCGCACCGAACAAGTCCCAGAAGTCGCCGACCCAGCCGGTGCGCTCGGGCGGAGCGGCGTGCGGGTACGGGTTCTCGTCGTAGAACGGATGACGGCAATTGGTCCACAGCACAACGGAACCGGGCTTGTTCAACACCACCTGCGCGTCCAGGACGCGCATCAGGTAGATCATCCAGAGGTGCTTGCCCTGGTCCCACGCGCAGTGGTAGTCGACGGTGCGCGCCTCGGCGTTGGATACCGTACGGGTGTAGATCTTGGTGTCCGGGAGCAGCCGGTCGTAGGCCAACCAGAGTCCCGGTTCCTCCGTGGGCGTGAAGTCACGCAGGGTGTAAGTCCACTCCTCGAGGCTTCTGGTGTCTGACAGCCACTCGAACAGTTCGTCGGGCGGGCAGTCGACGTAGTCGTTGACCGTGCAGTACTGACCGAAAACCTCTTCGTGCGGGTACACCGACCGCATCTGCGAGAAGAAGGTTCCGGCGGTCTGCTCGAGCGGCGTGGTCTCGATGCGGACCACGCCGTCGATCGGTTCGGCGGTGCCGGTGTGGGCGACGATATCGTCAAGCGCTGGCAGCGACATTGGTGAAGTCCTCCTGTGTGAGCGTGATTTGTTGTGTGGCAACTTTATTGATGGTTGGTCCATCGAGAAACGGTGCAAAGGGCGGGATCTCGTCGGCAGCGCATTCAACGCTGACCACCGACGGTCCGTCGACGTCGAGCGAGCCGCGTACCGCCGCGGTCAATCCGTCCGCATCGCTGACATCGACCGACGTCAGTCCCGGGAACATCGCTGCCAGACCGGCGCCGAGCCGGCTGGGAGCGAATCGGTTGTAGCTGTACAGGTCGTCGTAGTAGAGCTGCTCGCGGGTCACGCACATGGCGTGGGCGTTGTTGTTGAGCAACACAAAGGTCACCGGCAGCCGGTAATGCAGCGCGGTGTGCACCTCCATGCCGTGCATGAAAAACGCACCGTCCCCGGCGATCACCACCACACGCCGCCCCGGCGCCTGGGCTTTCGCCCGGGCGAACGCCATTCCGATGCCGGCGCCGAAGCTGTAGCCCATGCCGCCCATGCCCAATGCGACTGCGAAGCGGCCCTTCCGTCGCACCGGCAGGTAGTGGATGGCCGCCGCGCCGGTGTTACCGGCGTCGACGACGATGTCCACGTCGTCGGGCAAGGCCTGGTCGAGCTCGGCCATGGCGTCGCGGTAACGCACACCCGGACCGTCGAAGGGCGGCGGAGTCAGCTCGGTGCGCGCCACCACGTCGGGCACCCGAATCCCGGTGGGTCGCCCGGCGCCGGAAAGTTCGCGGGTCAGCATCCGCAGCGACGCACGCAGGTCGTCGGTGTGGATATGAGTGCAGGCAAGGTAGGGCGGCGCCGATCCGATGGATACCGTGCGCACCGCCGCCAGCGCCGCGTCCAGACCGGCGCGCGCGGTCACCGACAGCCGGGTACCCACCACCAGGCACAGCCCGCTGCCGCTCACCGCGTCGGCGACACCGGGGTGACCCATCACACCGGTCACCCCAAGAGCCGACGACGAACCAAAACCCGGTGTTCCGGCGGCATCCTTGGCGTCCGGCACGCACGCCACCCGGGCGCGCAGCACCGCACGCAGCGCCGACAGCTCGGCTCGCGCGTCATCGCGGGCCACTTGCTCGCCGGCGATGATCGTCACCGGTCCGTTGACGCGCCGCAATGCCTGCACGATCGGATGCGGGTCACCGACGGTTCGCGGCCGCTCGACGTCCTGATGGCATCCGCCGCTGCGGCCATTGACCGGCAGACTGGACTGTTGAATGTCTTTGGGCAGCAACAACACTGCCGGACCGCCGGCGCGCGCGGCGGCAATGGCCTCCGGCAGCGCCGAGACGATGTCCTCAGGCGTCATGACCCGCCGGCAAAAGACCGACGCTTGGGAGAACAATGCCTCGGCGTTCAGCGAACCGTTGCGGCCGCTGGTGTCCTGAAAGCTGCCGCGACCATCCATCGTTGTCGCGGGCTGGCCCACCAGCGCCAACACCGGTATCCGGCTGGCGAATGACTCACCCAGGCCGGGAAGCAGATTCAGCGCTCCCCCACCCGACGTCGCCGCCACCACGCCCAGGCCCGCGCCGCTGCGGCTGTAACCGTCCGCCATCGTGGCGGCGGAGAACTCGTGCTTGGCCAGCACCGCGGTGATGTCCGAACGAAAGAATGCGGCGTCGTAGAGATCTTCGATATTGGCCCCGTCGACGCCGAAGATGTACGGAACTCCCACCCCCGCGAGATGCCCGACGATGTGGTCGACCACTCGGTGTTTCCTCGGCATACCAGATACACGACTCGCGGGCGGTCTGGGTTCATGTCCCCGGGAATTCCAATCGCGGTGAACCACACCACGCCGGCAACCGTGTCAACGGGGATACCCGTGGATTAAGGAGTCGGGCCGCCTGTGTTCAGTGACCGCCAGAGCAAACCTGACGCCGTCGTCATTGGAGCGGGGCCGTCCGGTCTCGCCGTCGCACGTGAGCTTCGGCATCGGCATGGGATTTCGGCTCTTGTCGTCGACAAGGCCGCAGCACCTGCGGTCTCATGGCGCAATCGCTACGACAACTTCCGCCTGAACACCAACGGGTTCCTGTCGCACCTGCCCGGGCAACGAATTCCTCTGACGGCCGGGCGTTGGCCGACCAAGGAGGACATGGTTCGCTACTTCGACCGCTATGTGCGACAGCAGGACCTCACGCTTGCACTCGGATGCGAGGTCAACCGCATCGACCGGACAGCAAACGGCTGGCTTATTGACACCGCGTCAGGGGAAATCCGGACGCCGGCCGTCGTGCTGGCCACCGGCAAATACCGCACACCCGTCGTCCCGCCCTGGCCAGGCCTGGGTCAATTCACCGGCGAAGTGGTGCACTCCGGGGACTTCCGCAACGCCTGGCCGTTCGCGGGCAGGGACGTTCTGGTCGTCGGCGCAGGTAATTCGGCCGCTGACATCGCGGTGCAGCTGGCGCAAGACGGCGCACGCAAGGTCTGGCTGGCGGTGCGCACACCGCCACATCTGGTGCGGCGTGCCATCGGGCCCGTTCCGTCGGACATCTTCCTCGAGTTGTTCGCGCGGGTGCCTGCGCGCGTGGTCGACCCGGTGATCGCGCAGCTCAATCGTCTGCTGTTCGGCGACCTTTCGGTCTACGGCTTCCACCGGCCGCCGCTGGGACTGAAGGCGACGGTGGAACAGCGCGGCCGCATTCCCACCCTGGCCGATGAGCTCGTCGACGCCGTACGGACCGGGCGTGTCGAGGTGGTAGCCGCGGTGTCGGCGGTCGAGTCCGACCGGGTGATCCTCGACGACGGCACGGCCGTCAAGCCTGAGGTGATCGTCGCCGCAACCGGATTCAGCACCGACCTCGATGGGCTGGTCGGGCATCTCGGTGTCCTCGACGAGGACGGCGACCCGCGCGGTGGGTTCGCCTCGCATCTCGGCGACGGGATGTTCGCGATCGGTTACGGCATCCCGCCCAATGGCCCGCTGCGAGCGATCCGCCTGGCCGCAACGCCGTTGGCCGGTCAGGTCGCGGCGTATCTGGCGGCCGGGTCGTACACCGCGAACCCTGTTCAGCGTTCGGCCGCAGTGTAAGGGGACTGGAAATGACGTTGCTTCGCGAAAAACACTTCTTCTACCGCGGTACGGATGAATATGAGGCAGCCCGCCGCGCGACGGTGTGGAATAGCATTCTGCCGGACCGGTTTCCGGCTGTGATCATGCAGGCGCGCGATGCCAAAGACGTCGTTGCCGCGGTGCTCTACGCCCGGGCTCAGGGCTATCGCATCGGCGTCCGTTCGGGCGGACACAGCTGGAACGCCAGCCATCTACGTGATGGCGGCATGCTGCTCGACGTCAGCCGGCTCGATCACTGCGTAGTCGACACCGATCGGATGATCGCATACGTCGGGCCCGGCAAGATCGCCAGTGTGTTTGCGAACGAGCTGGATTCGCAAGGCCTGTTCTTCCCCGCCGGCCACTGCGAAGGCATTCGCCTCGGCGGCTATCTGCTGCAGGGCGGATACGGCTGGAACAGCAAGGTCGTCGGACCGGCGTGTGAGAGCGTGCTCGGATTGGAGGTCGTCACCGCCGACGGTGAGACGATCTACTGCGATCCCGAGCATCATTCCGATTTGTACTGGGCCGCACGCGGTTCGGGACCGGGTTTCTTCGGGGTGGTCACCTCGTTCACCCTGCGGCTGTACCGGCGCCCGGCCGTGTTGGGTACGTGCCTCTACATGTACCCGATCGAGGTCGCGGACGAGGTCTTCACCTGGGGACGCTCAATCAGCAGCGAAATCGACGACCGGGTCGAACTGCAAATCATGACCTCGCGCGGCGCCCCGGAGACCGGATCCGACGCGCCCACCATCGCCATCGCATCGCCGGTCTTCGCCGACTCTGAGGACGAGGCCGTGAAAGCGCTTGCGGCGCTGGGCACCTGCCCGGTGGTCGATCGCGCGACCGTTGGCCTGCCGTTCATGCCGACCACCCTGGCCAATTGGTATGCCGCGGTGATGACCAAATACCCCGAAGGCCATCGGTACAGCGTCGACAACATGTTCACCTCGGCCTCGGCCGAAGAGCTGCTGCCGGGGATTCGCAAGATCATCCAGACGATGCCGCCACACCCATCGCACTTCGTCTTCGCCGGCTGGAAACCGTCGCCGGACCGTACCGACATGGTTTACGGCGTAGAGGACGAGATCTACCTGGGGCTCTACACCGCCTGGGACGACCCCGCCGACGACGAGCGCTTTTCCGATTGGGCGCCATCGAACATGGCGGCGATGTCGCATCTGGCGACGGGCATCTCGCTCGCCGACGAGAATCTGGCCCGACGTCCGGCGACGTTCATCACCGATCCGAACATGGCGCGGCTGGATAAGGTGCGGGCCGCTTACGATCCGGATGGCATATTCCACAGCTGGATGACTCGCTGAGTCAACGTCGTCGGACATTTCCGAAATTCGTTGCCAGCGGCAAAAATATCTCGTCAACGATCTCTACGAGGGTTTCCGGCGTCGCCGCCGTCATTGTCATGAAGAGTTCGTGCCGAAGCAGGTCGACAGGCAGCGCGAGGATGCGGGGTGGTGGCTTCGCCGCCAGCGACCTATCGCTATCGAGCCACGACCTTCAACGCTCGACGCACTCATACGCGTGAGCCGTGAAAGTGGGTAGTCCGCAAAGCCGAATCTCTTTGTATAGCTGAGAATTACAGCGCGCGCTCGAGCAATACGTTGCCGTTGTCGGCGGAAACCACTTGCACCGAGGCGATCTGGTTGACCGGCGTCGAGATGCTGCCGGCGGGCGTGGCGGTATGACCCGGGTCGGCGACCCAGGTTGCCAGCTGGGTGTGGGTCCCGTCGCGGTTCACCACCACCATCGCCAGCTTGTCGTGGTGGGCGTACACCGGCGCAAGGCAGACACACCGCAGATCGATGACGGTGCCCCAATTTTGGCTGCTGAGCGATACCGTCGAGGCCAGCGCCTTCGTGCCAACCTGGTCCATCGGCAGTGCCGACACGCTCGGCTGCTGGGCAGTCTGCACGGGCGGCGACGTCAGCGAGTGGTTCGCGACGCCGACGAACACGCCGATCGCCAGCAGCACGGCGGCGGCAGCCGACGATGACCACGTCATCAGGCGCGAGCGGTGCCGCCGCCGGCGCACTGCGGACAGCAACGGCGGCAGCAGGTTCGGAGCCGTCGGAGGCTCCACGGTTTGGTCATTGATCGCTGCCACCGTCTGGCTGTCGAGCTTCGACAGTAGGGCCGGCATGCCGCTGAGTTCGGCGACAGCCTGCGTGCACAGCGGGCACCCGCTCAGGTGTGCCTCGAACTCCCGTCGATCGGCGGGTGACAGCGATCCGAGCACGTAGGCGGCGTCCCACGTCGCGTACTCGTGGCTGTCGTCGGCGGGCATTTCGCTATCGCCCGACGGGCCGTAGCCCCGGATCACTCTCATTGTTCACCCCCAAATGCCGTCATCATCATGTATTCGGAACCGACCGCCATCCAGATGGCCCCCCGCAGCGTCGTCATCGGGTCACCCCCATCTCTTGCAGAGTGAGGCGCAGTGCCCGCACGGCGTAGTGTAGCCGCGATTTCACCGTTCCCTCCGCGATATCAAGGTCGGCGGCGATCTGGGCGGTGCTCCAGCCCCGGTAGTAGGACCGCTCGATCACGGCTCGATGTTCGGGCGACATTTGCGCCATCGCGTCGGCGATCAGCAGCCGGTCGAGCGCCGCGTCGACTTCGTCGGGAGCCGACTGCTCGGGTGCGCCCGCCTCGTCCAGCGAACCAACGACATTGCGGAACTTTGGGCTGCGTCGCTCGTCGATGATCATGTTGCGGGCCACGGTGAACAGCCATGCACGCGCCGAGCGTTCGGTGTCGCCGATGACCTCCGGATGCTGCCAGGCCCGCAAGAGGGTCTCCTGGACCACGTCTTCGGCCCGGCTTGCATCGCTGGTCAGCCGAAGCGCATAACGCCATAACGGCCCGGCGTGCTCGTCGTAGAGCGCCTTCATCAACGCCTCTTCGGCATCAGCTGCGCTCGTGGCCCTGGTCACTCGATCACCTCCTGAACAGTGATACGAGTTGGGCGGTTTTCCAGTTCATTGGGGCCGGGCTCCCACAGGTGTGACATTTAGTCCGCGATCCAGTTGCCGTGGAATCCGTGCGGTACACGGCGCGGCAGGCGGACACGGGCGACCGGATCACCCTCGAAGTCGGATGCATCGATGACCACCAGATCACTGGCGTCATTTACCGGGTCGTAAACGTACGTCAGGTACCACCCGGCGAGCTCGTCGGACGCCCCGACGGACGGCGCGAACACCGCCTCGCTCGGCGCACCCGGCGCCCGGCCACCGTCGCCAAACCGGTGCTCGGATGCGGTATCCCGTTGCAGGTCGTAGCGCACCAGCACGTCGCTGCCGACGGCCACGGAGTAGCGAGCGGCCGCGCCGGCCAGCCGGTCGTCGACGCGCGGGTACTCCACCCCGCGGTCGTCGAGTTGGCTCTCCTCGACTACCCCGGTGTCCAAGTTGAGCTTCCAACGCCACAGCGCGGCATCGGCGGTGAATTTGCTACTGTCCCGCCATATTTCGGGGTAGCGGACCACTTCCAGCACTACAGAATTCTCGTTGACCGATCTCACGTCATAAGCGTTTGCGATGTGGAACACGTAGCACGGGTCGATGTCGAGCCA
>Ga0335076_10002868_pt1 | contig 17202 bp, 15 predicted proteins | sample Lox_Sample_25_FD_206717 | JGI IMG/M metagenome (GOLD analysis project Ga0335076, IMG submission 206717) | Soil microbial communities from Loxahatchee National Wildlife Refuge, Florida, United States - Lox_Sample_2.5 | ecosystem: Environmental > Terrestrial > Soil > Wetlands | place: USA... | reverse complement strand
TGATCGCCGTCGCCTCCGGGTAGGGGAAGCGGCCGTGCATCTCGCGCACGAAGTAGCGGCGCAGCGGGATCAGGAAGAGCGCGCCCAGGCAGGCGCCGGCGAGGCAGATGAAGATCGTCTGCGCCGGGTGCGGGTCGAGCTTCAGGCTGTAGAGCGCCGGCAGCGTGAAGATGGCGCCCGCGGCCACGCCGCCCGCGACGCCGCCGATGCCGGTGACGATCACGTTCTCGAGCAGCGTCGAGCGGCGCGCGTAGACGCGCGCGAGCCCGATCGCCAGGATCGAGATCGGGATCGCAGCCTCCATCACCTGCCCGACCTTCAGGCCCGAGTACGCCGACGCGACGGTGAAGACGACGCAGAAGAAGAGGCCCCAGCCGACGGAGCGCGCGGTCGCCTCGGGCAGCGTCGCACTCGCGGGGACTACGGGCTCGTAGCTCTCGCCGGGCTCGAGCGGCCGGTAGGCGTTGTCGGGGAGCGACTTCGCGTCGCGTGCGCCCATCACCGCGCGGCCCCGCTCGCGAGCGGCCTGGCGGCAGCGCCGGCCCCGAGCGCCTGCTCGAGCTTCGCGTCGTGGCCGTAGTAGTCCTCGCTGAAGCGGACGCGGCCGGAGTTGCCGACGTACGCCGTGTCGTAGAACAGGATCACGGTCAGCTTGTGCTTGAGGTTGACCTGCGTCGGCCGCTCGCCCTTCATCGCGGCCTGGATGCGCTCGGGCGTCCAGGCGGGGTCGTCGCGCAGCACCCAGGCGGCGAGCGCCGCCGGGTTCTCGAGCCGGATGCAGCCGTGGCTGAAGTCCCTGCGCGCGCGCGCGAACAGCGACTGCGCCGGCGTGCCGTGCATGTACACGTTCTCGGAGTTCGGGAAGATGAACTTGGCGAGCCCGAGCGAGTTCTTCTCGCCCGGCCGCTGCCGCACGTAGAGGGTGCCCTTCGCGACCGCGTCGAGGTTCTGGGGCGTGGCGGGCAGCGCGGGCGCCCGCTCGTCGCCGCTCGCGACGATCTCCATGTCCTCGGCCGCGAGGTAGCCCGGATCGCGCCGGGCGTGCGGCACGATCTCGTTCCGGACGATGCTGGGCGGCGGGTTCCAGTACGGCCGGAAGATGATGTACTCCATCTGGTCCACGAAGATCGGCGTCTCGTGCCCGAGCGACTTGCCGACGACGACGTTCATGCGCAGCGGGTCGTCCGGCTGGTCGGGGTCGTAGCCCCAGAGCCGGAACAGGCACACGTTCACGAACACGAGCCGCTGCTTCACCATGTCCGGCAGCCAGCGCTCGCGCTCGAGCGCGAGCTCGATCTGCCGGACACGCTTCGCCACCGGCACGTCGAGCGCCTTGATCGTCGTGGCGCCGATCACGCCGTCGGGCTCGAGCAGGTGGCGGTCCTGGAAGCGCTTCACGGCCTCGACGAGCTCGCCCGCGTAGAGCGGAGTCCCGTCCGCGGCGGCGCCGGGCAGCGCGGCGTCGGCCGGCAGGTCGCCGAGCGCGCGCAGCCGGGCCGCGAGCGCCGTGGCGCCCGCCCACGGCTTTCCGGGCTCGACCTTCTTCTGCTTCGCCTCGAGCGGCGGCACGGCCGGAGGCTCGCCGGCCGCGGCGATCGCGCGGTAGTCGGCGAGCGCCTTCAGCAGCCGGTGGTAGACGGGGAAGCGCGGCTCGGCGGCTTCCGCGGCCCTCTGCAAGCCGCCCGCTCCGCGCGCCGAGCGGAGGGCGGCTGCGACATCGAGTCGCTTCTGGCTCACGTCGTAGTCGAAGCCGACGCTGCGCGGGTCGACGCGGCCCTGGTGGAGCGCCGTGAGGTAGCGCAACGCGGCGACGCTCAGCGTCACGTCGAAGAGCGCGCGGTCCCTGGGGCTCGCCGAAGCCGCGGACTTCGCTCGCCACTCGCTCGCGAGCATAGGCGCGTCGTAGTCCTTCGGCTCGAGCCCCTCCTCTTCGGCCTTGCCGAGGGTCAGGACGGCGGCGGCGAGGTCGGAGTACGGCTTGTCGCCGGCGAACCAGAAGAGGCCGTCCGGCTCGGCCGCGTAGAGCGCCTCGAGCGCCGGCAACACCGCCGTCAGGTCGGGCCAGGTCAGCCCCTCGAGCCGGCCGGCGGCGAACACGCCCTGCACGGCCGCGCGCACTTCGGCCGCCGGCGGTCCGGGGGGCTCGACGAGCGCCGGGGACGGGCCGGGGACCGGAGCCCGCCGGCAGCCCGCGAGCGCGAGCAGGGCGAGGCCCGCGGCGAGTCGGGCCGGCGACGTGCGGACGGACCGGGCCATGCCCCCTGAGCATCGGCGCAGGCGTCAGATCGGGTCAAGTCGCGTGATTCCGCGAAAAAAGGGCCGGCCCTTTCGTTGCGGACCGGGCGGCGATCCCGTACTCTCGTCGGATGTCGTTTGGGCCGCTCTCGCGCTTCAAGCCCGCCACCCGCCGGGTGTTCCTGGCGAGCCTCGGCGGCGCGATCGCCACGGCCGCTGTCCTGCCGAAGCGCCTGCTCGCGAGCCCGAGCGAAGAGCGCCTGCTCTCGTTCGTGCACACGCACACGAGCGAGCGCCTGACGGTCCCGTACTTCGCCGACGGAGGCTACCTGCCCCAGGGCCTCGCCTCGCTGCGCGGGTTCCTCAGGGACTTTCGCACCGGCGAGGAGCACGAGATCGACCCCGCGCTCTTCGACCTGCTCCACGACCTCAAGCTCGCAACCGGCACGAAGAGCCCGTTCCACGTGATCTCCGGCTACCGTTCGCCGCGCACGAACGCGATGCTGCGCGAGCACGGCCACGGCGTCGCGAGCGGCAGCATGCACCTCCTGGGGCGCGCGATCGACGTGCGGCTCACGGACACGAGCTCGGCCGCGCTGCGGGACGCCGCGATCGAGCTCGCGCGCGGCGGCGTGGGCTACTACCACGACTCCGACTTCGTCCACGTCGACACCGGCCGCGTCCGACGCTGGTAGCGGTCTGACCGCCGACGGGCGGCTGCTGTTCGCCGCCCGCGCGCTCAGGTCCTTCTCGTACGGCTGGCTGTCCGTGATCCTCGCGCTCTACCTGGCGGCGCGCGGCCTCTCCGCGACGCACATCGGCGCCGTCTTCACAGCGACCATGGTCGAGGACGCGCTGCTCACGATGCTGCTCTCGACGGTCGCGACGCGGATCGGACCCGCGCGCCTGATGGCCGCGACGGCGCCGCTCATCGCTCTCGGCGGCTTCCTGCTCGCCGCCGCCGACAGCCCGTGGCTGCTGGTCGCGGGAGCCGTGCTCGGCACCCTCAGCCCCAACGGCCAGGATGCCGGCCCGTTCGCGCCGCTCGAGCACTCCCTGCTGCCCGGAGCCGTGCGCGGGGGCTCGACCGTCCGCGCCTTCGCGCTCTACAACCTCGTGGCCTTCGGCTGCGCCGCGACCGGTGCGGCGCTGGCCGGCCTCGTGCTCGGCTGGTCGGGGCGGCAGGGCGTGACGGAGCTCGCGGCCGAGCGCGCGATGCTCACGGCCTACGGCGTCGCCGGCCTCGCGCTCACCGGGCTCTACCTCTGGCTCGCCGCGCGCCACGCGTCCGAGCCGGCTCCGCCCCGCGCCCCGGCGGCGGGCTCGCTGGGCCTCGGCCGCTCGCGCGGCGTCGTGCTGCAGCTCGCGGCGCTCCAGGGGCTCGACGCGCTCGCCGGCGGGTTCGTGATCCAGAGCCTGATCGCGTACTGGCTGCGGCAGCGGTTCAGCGCTTCGCCCGAGGCGCTCGGCGCGCTCTTCTTCGGCACGAACCTGCTGTCGGCGCTGTCCTTCCTCGCGGCGACGCGCGTGGCCGAGCGCTTCGGCCTGCTCCACACGATGGTCTTCACGCACCTGCCGTCCAACGTGCTGCTGCTGCTGGTGCCGTTCATGCCGAGCTTCGGCGGCGCCGCCGCGATGCTGCTCGCGCGCCACCTGCTCTCGCAGATGGACGTGCCGACCCGGCAGGCCTACACGATGGCGCTCGTCGCACCGGAGGAGCGCGCGGCGGCCGCCGGCTTCACCGTGAGCGTGCGCGCGCTGGCGCAGGCCGCGGCGCCCTTCCTGTCCGGGGCGACGATGGCGGCGGCCGCGACGCCTCTGCCGTTCGTGCTGGCGGGCGGGCTCAAGATCGTCTACGACCTCGCGCTGTTCCTGCGCTTCCGTTCGGTGGCGCTGCCGACGCCGCCGGCCGCGCCGCCGGCGAGCCGCTCTGGTAGCCTTTCGCCCGCGGATCGGACGCGATGAGCCACGGAGAAGCGACGGCAGACCCGGCCGCGGCGGCGGCCGACGCCCGCGGAGACATCAGCCTCGACTGGCTGATCCGCCTGCGCTGGGGCGCCGTCTGCGGCCAGCTCGCCACGATCGCGGCGGCACAGGCGCTCTGGGGCGGCCTGCCGCTCGGGCGGCTCTTCGCGCTCGTCGCGGTCCTCGCCGCGAGCAACGCGGCGCTCGCGCTCGGGCGCCGCCGCCTCGGCCCGCCGCGCGTGCTGTGCGGCACGGCGCTGGCGATCGACACGCTGCTGCTCACCGGGCTCCTGAGCGCGAGCGGCGGCGCCTACAACCCCTTCAGCGTCCTCTATCTCGTCCACATCGCTCTCGCCGCCAGCGTCCTGCGCGCGCGCTGGACCTGGTTCCTGGCGGGGCTCTCGCTCGCGTGCTACGGCCTGCTGTTCCTCGGGCACGCGGGCTCCGGGCACGCCGGGCACAGCGGCGACGAGCTCGGGCTGCACCTGCAGGGGATGTGGGTGGCGTTCGCGGTGGCCGCGCTGCTCACCGCCTACTTCGTGGTGCGGCTGTCGACCGACCTGGAGCGCCGCGACGAAGCGATGGCGCGGATGCGCGAGCAGGCCTCGCGCCAGGAGCGGCTCGCGGCCGTCACGACGCTCGCGGCCGGCGCCGCGCACGAGCTCGGCACCCCGCTCGCCACGATCGCGGTCGCGAGCCGCGAGCTGGAGCGGCAGATCCGCGCGCTGCCCGGCGCGCCGGGGGCCGCGCTCGCGGAGGACGCCGCGCTCATCCGCTCCGAGCTCGAGCGCTGCCGGGCGATCCTGGGCCGGCTGGCGGCGGACTCGGGCACGCGCTCCGGCGAGGCGCCCGAGCCGGTGGACGTCCCGCGCCTGCTGGAGCAGATCGTGGAGGGGGTCCCCGCCGCCCACCGCGCGCGCCTGCGCGTCCGCGACTCGCGGCCGGGAGGCGGGCCGAGCGTGCCGCGGGGCGCCCTGATCCAGGTCGCGCACAGCCTGCTGCAGAACGCCTTCGAGGCGGGATCGGGCCCGGTCACGCTCGCGCTCGAGACGTCGGCGGCGGGGCTGCAGCTGCGCGTCGAGGACGAGGGCTGCGGGATGGCGCCGGAGCTGCTGGCGCGCGTGGGCGAGCCGTACTTCTCGACCAAGCCGCCGGGCCAGGGGCTGGGACTCGGCGTCTTCATCGCGCGGACGCTCAGCGAGCAGATGGGCGGCCGGCTGCGGCTCGACTCGCGGCCGGGACGCGGGACCACCGCCACGGTCGAGATCGCCTCCGCGCTGGTCGCGGGAGCCCGGGCCGATGCCGTCTGACACGCTGAGCCCGCCCAGCCTGCTGATCGTCGAGGACGACGACGTGCTGCGCTCGCGCCTCGCGCGCGCCTTCCGCTCGCGAGGGCTCGAGGTCGGAGAAGCGGCGGACGCCGATGGCGCGCTCGAGATGGCGCGCCGCGATCCGCCGGAGCTGGCGCTCGTGGACCTGCGTCTCGCGGCCGCCTCCGGGCTCGACACCGTGCGTGCGCTCAAGGAGCTCGACGCAGGCACGACCGTCGTGGTGCTCACGGGCTACGGCAGCATCGCGACGGCGCTCGAGGCGGTCCGGCTGGGCGCGGTCCACTACCTGACCAAGCCGGCCGACGTCGACGAGATCCTCGCCGCCTTCGCGCGCGGCCGCGGAGCGCTCGACGAAGCCCCGTCCACGGCGTCGGCCCCAGGAGCCGTCGCGCCCGCCGCGACCACGCCGAGCCTCGCGCGCGTCGAGTGGGAGCACATCAACCGCGTGCTCGCGGACTGCGGCGGCAACGTCTCGCAGGCGGCGCGCGTGCTGGGCATCCACCGCCGCTCGCTCCAGCGCAAGCTCTCGAAGTTCCCGGCGCCGCGCTGAGGCAAGGCGATGAGCCGGCTGAAGCAGAGAGCGCGGCACCTGAGCCTCGGAGCGTTCGTCCGGCTCCTGTCCCTGCTGCTCGCCTGGACGGCGGGCTGCGCTGTCCGCGGCCTGCCGCCTCCCGCGCCCGCGGACCTCGCGCCCACCGTCATCCTGATCTCGTTCGACGGCTGGCGCTTCGACTACGCGCAGCGGTATTCCTGCCCCAACCTCCACCGGCTCATGAAGCGCGGCGTCAGCGCCGACCTCGTCCCGAGCTTCCCGTCGAAGACGTTTCCGAACCACTACACGCTCGTGACCGGGCTCAGGCCCGGCCGCCACGGCATCGTCGCGAACAACATGAAGGACCCGGCGAGCGGCCGCCGCTTCGCCATGTCGGACCGGAAGGAGGTCCAGGATCCGATGTGGTGGGGCGGCGAGCCGCTGTGGGTCGCCCTCGAGCGGGCCGGGCAGAAGACGGCCCCGTTCTTCTGGCCCGGCAGCGAGGCTCCGATCGGGGGACGGCTCCCGAGCTACGAGGTGCCGTACGACGGGAAGATGCCGGGGGCGGCGCGCGTCGACCAGGTGCTGCGCTGGCTCGACCTGCCCGCCGCGCAGCGGCCGACCTTCCTGACGCTCTACTTCGACGACGTGGACGGAGCGGGCCATCACGACGGCCCGTTGTCGACCGCCGTCCGGCGTGCGGTACGCCGTGTCGACGGATACCTCGGTCGCCTGCTGAGCGGACTCGAGGAGCGCGGGATCGCCGGCCGGGTGAACCTCGTCGTGGTCTCCGACCACGGCATGGCGGAGACCTCGCTCGATCGCGTGGTGGTGCTCGACGACCTCGTTCCGCTCGACGCGGTGGACGTGGTCGACATCAACCCGACGCTGGGCCTCGACCCGCGGCCGGGGCGGGAGGCCGAGGTCTATGCCGCCCTCGCCGGGGCTCATCCGCATCTCGAGGTGTACCGGCGGGAGGAGACGCCCGAGCGCTGGCACTATCGCGACCACTCGCGCATCCCTCCGATCGTCGGAGTCGCCGACGAGGGCTGGCAGGTCATGACGCGCGCGATGCGCGAGGCCGCCGCCCGTCGAGTCGGCCCTGGGAGGACGGGCGCTCACGGCTACGACCCGGCGGAAGCGCGAAGCATGCGGGGGCTGTTCGTGGCAGCGGGGCCGGCCTTCAAGGTCGGCGTCCGCGTCCCGCCCTTCGACAACGTGAACGTCTATCCCGCGCTGGCGGCGATCCTGGGCGTGCCTCCCGCGGACAACGACGGCGACCCGGCGGTCGCGCGGTCGCTGCTGCGCTAGAGAGGCCGCGCCACGCTGCGACGATTTGCCGCAGCCTGCGATCGATCGCCACCCGCGGTCCCTGCGGCATGTTGTCGCAGCGGGCCTGCGGACGGCGGACTCGCGGAACAAGCCCGGGTATTGAGCGTACCTTGGGCTCTGGAGGCAGCTCTTGATGCGCTCGCTCGCCGTTCTCGGATTGCTCGCTCTCGCCCCCTCGCCGGCGCAGCCGGCGCGGGAGGCCCGCTATACGGACGACGGACAGCTGCTGCTGCCCGAGGACTACCGCGAGTGGGTGTTCCTCGGATCGGGGCTCGGCATGACCTACGGTCCGCTCGGAGCCGGGCGCGGGTTCCCGGCGCAGTTCGACAACGTCTTCGTTCTGCCGGAAGCGCACCGCGCGTTCCAGGAGACCGGTCGCTGGCCGGACGGGACGGTGTTCCTGCTCGAGGTCCGCTATGCCGCGAGCCACGGCTCGATCAACCGCGACGGGAACTTCCAGACGGATCTGTCGGGGCTCGAGGCGCACGTGATCGACGGCCGCCGCTTCGAGGAGCGCTCCCGCTTCTTCGCCTTCCCGGTGCAGGGTGGCAAGCCGGGCCCGACCGCGCGCGCACTACGCCGCGACGCGGGCTGCCTCGCCTGCCACACCAAGAGCGCCGCGGTCGAGACGACCTTCGTGCAGTTCTACCCGACGCTCCTGGAGGTGGCCGAGAAGAAGGGCACGCTGCGAGCGGACTTCGGAGGCCCGGCGCCTTCGCCCGTGCGCCTCTACCACACGCTCCTCGAGCGCGGCTGGCCCGACGCCGAGAAGACGCTCGCCGCGGCGCGCGCCGAGGACGAGCACGGAGCGCTCGCGAGCCCTGCGGTGCTCAACCAGCTCGGCTACGACCTCCTCGCGGAGAAGCGCCCCGAGCTCGCGGTGTCGCTCTTCGGCTGGATCGCCTCGGCCCATCCCGAGTCGGCGAACGCGCAGGACAGCCTGGCCGAGGCGCTCGAGGCCGCGGGCCAGCCGGACCAGGCCCGCGCCGCGGCGCGCAAGGCGCTCGATCTCGCCGCGACGGACCAGTCGCTGAACGACGCGCAGCGCAAGGCCATCCTCGAGGCCAATCGCAAGCGGGCGGGCGAGCGGTACTGAGCGGTGGCGGCGCGCAAGCGCGGCGCCTGCCGCGCCATCCTGCTGCTGGCCGGCGTGCTCGGAGCCGCCGGCTGCTCTGGCGCCCGCGCGCGCTATCCGCTGCGGGGGGTGGTGCAGGCGGTGCTGCCCGACGGACGGGCCGAGGTCGCGCACGAGGACATCCCCGGCTTCATGCCGGCGATGACGATGCCGTTCAGGATCCGCGGCGCGAGCGGCGTGCGTCCCGGCGACCGCATCGAGGCGACGCTCGCGATGCGTGACACGGACAGCTGGCTCGAGGACGTGCGGATCCTCGCGCGCGGTTTGCCGGTCGCGCGCCGCGCTTCGGCCCCGGAGCCGGCCCGGATCGGCACGCTCGTCCCCGACCTCCGGCTCGTCAACCAGGACGGCGCGCCGATCGGGCTCGCGGGCTACAGGGGCGGCGTCCTGGTGCTGACGTTCATCTACACCCGCTGTCCGGTGCCCGATTTCTGCCCGCGGATGATGGCGCGGCTTTCGGAGCTCGACGACCGGCTCGCCGCCGACCCCGCCCTTCTCGAGAAGACGCGCCTCCTCGCCATCAGCTTCGATCCCGAGTTCGACACGCCCGAGGTGCTCCGCTACTACGGCAAGGGCTGGGTGAAGGACCGCGGCCGCGGGCGCTTCGATCGCTTCGCGCTCGCCTCCGGCAGCGCGGAGCAGGTGCGGGCAGCCGCCGACTTCTTCGGCGTGTCGTTCTGGAACGAGGAAGGGCAGATCGTCCACAGCTTCTGCACGGCCGTGATCGACGCCGACGGCCGGCTGGCGGCGCTCTTCGACGGGAACGAGTGGACGGCCGACGAGCTGCTGCGCGAGGTCCGCGCGGCGGCGGCCCGCCGCGCCAAGACCGCCCGCCAGGGCTCCTGATACGCCGGTCTGCGTGGTGACACGCTAGCCGCAGGCTGCGGGCACAGATCGCGCTCCGGAGGGCCGCCTGACGAACCGGGGAGTGCCAATCGCCTCGCTGGAGACGATCGTGATCATGAAGCTTCGCGGCTGCCTCGGAAGGCAGCCGCTCAGTGCGCGGCGTGCGGCGACTGGAAGGTCGTCAGCCACGCGGTGGCGGCGAGCGCGCCGGCGACGAGGGCGATCTCGAGCGTCACGGCGTTCCGCAGGGCGCGCGATGCCGCGACGCCTCCGCTCGCGAGCCGAGGCGCGAGCCGCGTCCGGTTGCGCGCCGCGATCCCGAGCGCAGCGCCGGCCAGCGCCAGCTTGACCGCCAGGTTCAACCCGTACGGGGTGATCCACGCATCCCGAGTCGGCTGCACCAGCACGAAGACGAGGACGGTCCCAGCCGCCGCCATGCCCCCCACGACCAGGAGCGCGAGCCGGCTGAAGCGGCCGACCAGCGTAGCGAGCGCCTCGGCGGAGAGCGATGCGCACGCGCGCCGCAGGAGCAGCAGGCCTCCCAGCCACCAGGCCGCCGCCGCGACGTGCGCCACGGCGACCAGGCCCGCCAGGGCCGCGGCCGCCGCGGCGTGGCCGGTCACTCCGAACGACGAGAGGATGGCTCCACATCCAACGAGGCGGAGCGGCCGGCGTGCGCGCCCGCGCGCCGCGGCCCACAGCAGGATCGCACCCGCGATCCGCAGGCCGGCCGCGAGGCCCGTTGGGCTGGCGAGCACCGCGGCGAGCGTCGGCCCGTCGAGGTCACCGAGCTGCAAGAGGAGGACGGCGACTCCGGCGACCGAGGCCAGGCCCGCGACCGCTGCCCCCCGCCGGACGAGCCGCGGCGCCAGAGGCTCCACGCCGCCCAGTCCGTCTCTGAGGCTCGCCCACGCGAGGGCCGTCCCCGCGCCGATCAAGGCGCCCGCGAAGAGCAGCAGCTTCGCGAGCGCCGCGAGCAGGTCGAGCGTCAAGGCTGCGCGGCGGGCTTGATCACGAGGATGATCGTGCCGGCGATCGGGTGCCCGTCGCTCGACAGCGCCTTCCACTTGATCTCGTTGCGGCCCTTCTCGAGGGCCGGCTGCTTGACCGTGAACGACGTGGCGGCGCCGGACGGCTCGAACTCCAGCTTGCGCTCGGGCTTGTCGCCCGTGACCACCACCACCGAGGTGAGGCGCGCGGCCTCGTTGAACTCGATCAGCACCGAGGCGGGGGAAGCGGCGAGCACCGAGCCGCTGACCGGATCGGTCCGCTTGACGGTCGAGTGGGCGAGCGCGGCGAGCGGCGACAGCGTCGCGAAGATCGCGAGCAGCAGGCCGGCCGTGGACGCGCGAGCGCGCAGGGTGGTCATCGTGTCCCTCCTTCGTGGACGAGCGGGTCCTGCTTCCAGGGATCGGAGAACTTCGGGTCGGTGAGGAACCTCTCGTCGGTCAGCGACTGCAGAAATGCTAGGAGATCGGCACGCTCCTCGGCCGTGATCGTGAAGCCCGGGACGAACGAGCTCTTCAACGGGTTGTCGCGGCCCACGCCAGCGTGAGGGCCTTCGCCGATCGTACGCCCGCCCGCCGCATAGTGGTCGATCACCTCGGAGAGCGTGGCGATCGACCCGTCGTGCATGTAGGGCGCCGTGACCGCGATGTTGCGGAGCGTCGGCGCCTTGAAGCGCCCCATGTCCTCCGGACGCCCGGTATGCTCCTCGAGCCCGGTGTTGTCGGGCGGGTAGGCGCCCTTTCCGTCGACGTTGTAGAGCCCCGTGTTGTGGAAGGCGATCTCGCCGAGCCGGTTGCGCTCGTGCATCACCGAGTCGTTGAGGTTGAAGTTCCCGTGGCAGTGGTGGCACTCGAGGCGCTCGCCGAAGAAGAGCGCCTCGCCCCGGATCGCAGCCTCCGGGAGGGCGTCCACGTCGGCTTCGTAGCGGTAGCGGTCGTAGGGCGAGCGGGCGGAGACGAGCGTGCGCTCGAAGGCCGCGAGCGCGCGCACGACGTCGCCCAGCGAGAAGGGATCGCGAGCGCCGGGGAACGCCCGGGCGAAGAGCGGCGGATAGAGCGGCTCGCCGCGCAGACGCCGGGCCAGCTCCTCGTCCAGGCCTGCCATCCCCATCTCGACGGGCTCCCGGCCTACGAGCGGGACGAGCGCCTGCCGCTCGAGCGTGTGCAGCAGCGGGTTGGCCCAGGTCAGCACCGGCGCGTAGGCGACATTCGCGAGCGACATGGCGTTGCGCGGCGTGCGCTGGCCGAACGCGCCGGGAGACACCGGACGTCCGTCGGTGAAGGCGAGCTCCTGCCGGTGGCAGGAGGCGCACGCGATCTTCTGATTGACCGAAAGCCGCGCGTCGTAGAAGAGCCTTCGGCCCAGCTCCACCTTCGCCGGGGTCGTGGGGTTGTCCCGCGGATCGAGCGGCCGGGGCACCCAGGCCGGCAGGTCCCAGGGATAGCGGCTCGGGACGTAGAGCGCGAGGACGTCGGGCGCCAGCGAGGCCTTGTTCTCCGGCGCGCCGTGGTCCTGCGCCCGCAGCGTCCCGGACGCGTGGAGCGAAAGCGCCGCGGCGGCCGCGCACGCCAGCAGCGCGAGGGTCCCGCGCTTCGCCCGAGCCGTCACCGCCCGCGTTCGACGCGGACGAACTTCTGCCCAGCCGAAGCGCGGCCGCGGAATGGCAGGCCGAAGCGATCCATGATGTCCACGCAATCGTCGTCGTTCGGAAACGACATGCAGCCGGACGCCGAGCCCGGCATGTTGACGGTGACGTCCGTGCCGGCGAGCAGGGCGGCGAGGTCGAGGACGAGCACGTCCCGCGCCGGATCGAAGGCGTCGAAGCGGTAGCTCGGCCGGTTGGGGTTCGCGCACGGAGCCTGGGGCGGGACCCTGGGCCCGCTCGAGGCGCAGCCCGTGCTGCCGAGGTGCACCGAGAAGCCCGAGGCCGAGACCCGCTCCTTCGAGCCTTCGGTCGGCACCAGCGTGCGCTCGGCGGGCGGCTTGGTGTCGAAGTCGATGGTCGTGAACTTGTAGCCGATCGCCCACGGCCACGTGAGCGCGGAGAAGTTGAGCGGCGCCGCGGCCAGCGTCGGGTCCTGGTGGTTGATCTCGAACGGCACGCCGATCTCGAACGCCACGCCGCGATACCTCCCGCGCGGAACCGTCCCGCGCACGCGGGCGTTCGTGGGAGCGTTGCCGTTGCAGTTGCCGGAGGCGTCCTCGAAGTCGAGCAGCGCCACCTTCTCGTTCTGCCAGACGCCGTCCGGAGTGAGGGCGACCGGCACTTCGCGGCCGTCGGCTGCGAGCAGCCGGAACGCGCTCACGTAGACGCGGAAGTCCTGCAGGAAGAGCGAAGCCTTCGTCAGGCCGATACCCGAGTAGGTCGTGCCGCAGCGGACGGGCTCGGCGCCCACGCGAGCCGCGAAGCGCAGCTCGACCGGCTGTGCGGCCTCGGCCTGTACGGCCGCGAGCGCAGCCGTCGAGGCCAGGAGCACGACTCTTCCGGCCAGCATCTTCCTCACTCGACCTCCTGCTCTTCCGGGTGCGGGGCGACGGACAAGGACGGCGGACTCTAGGCGAGGCGACGCATTCTAGGGCGCGACGAGAGACCGCACGGGTGCGGCATGTTGACGCAGGCCCTATCCCCAGCGTGCGGCGCGGTAGGCTTGGTTTGGCATGCGCCACTTCATGGGGAGTGAAGTCGTGGCTCGGCCGCGGGGCGAAAGAGCGAGACGAATCGCGGTACGGCTCGCGGCGGTGGCGACGCTCGCCCTGCAGCTCGCCTCCGCTCGCGAGCCGCGACCGCTCGAGGCCGCTCCCGCCACGGCCGTGGTGCGCGAGCTTGAGGCGCCGGCGGCCCCCGGCAGCCTCGCGCCGAGCCTCTCGGCGACCCCCGACGGCCGCCTGCTGCTCTCGTGGCTGGAGCCGCGCGCCGACGGCGTTCACGCGCTGCGCCTGGCCCGGCGCGCACCGGGGGGCGACTGGTCTCAGCCGACCACCGTCGCCGAGGGAGCGAGCTGGTTCGTGAACTGGGCCGACTTCCCGCACGTCGCGGCGCTCGGCGACGGCACGCTCGTCGCCCACTGGCTGGAGAAACAGCCCGGCGGGACCACCTACGACTACGACATCCGGCTGACGCGCTCGCGCGACGGCGGGCGCGGCTGGGAGCCGGCGTTCGCACCGTACCGCGAAGCCGCGGCGAGCGAGCACGGCTTCGTGGCGCTCGCGCCGCTCGACGCGGCACGCATGGGCATCCTGTTCCTCGACGGGCGGGAGACCAAGCGCAAGGACGGCGCGATGACGCTGCGCTTCACGACGCTCGCGCGCGACGCGCCGCCCGCCCCGGACGTCCTCGTCGACGCGCGCGTCTGCGATTGCTGCCAGACGGCGCTCGCGCGTACGGCGCGCGGCCTGGTCGCGGCCTATCGCGACCGCTCCGACACGGAGGTTCGGGACGTCGCCGTCGCGCGCTTCGAGAACGGGCGCTGGAGCGAGCCCGTCTTCCCGGGCGCCGAGGGCTGGCAGGTCCACGGCTGCCCCGTCAACGGGCCGGCGATCGCGGCGGCGGGCGAGCGCGTTGTGGTCGCGTGGTTCACGATGGCCGGCGACTCGCCGCGCGTGAAGCTCGCGCTCTCGGACGACTCCGGGAAGAGCTTCGGACCGCCACAGGTCGTGGACGACGGGAGCCCGATCGGGCGCGTCGGCGTGGCGCTGCCGGGCGGGGCCGGCGGAGGCCCCGGCGACGGCTCGGCGGTCGTGAGCTGGCTCGAGCAGTCGAACGGCCCGGGAGCATCGCTGCGCGTGCGTCGCGTGGGTGAGGGACGGGTCCCCTCGCCCAGCCTGGCGGTCGTCGCCACCAGCCCGGCCCGCTCGAGCGGCGTCCCGCAGCTCGCCGCGTCGGGCGGCGAGCTCGTCGCGGCGTGGCGCGACAGCTCCGAGCCCGCGCGGATCAGGACCGCCATCGTCGCAGTTCCTTGAAGCGCGAGTTCGCCGCGCAGAGCTCGCACGGCCTTCGCCAGGGTTCCTGCGACGATTTGCCACACTCCCGGGGCGCCTGGCCTTGTCTAGTCTCGGCTCGTGCCGCGTTCGGCCGATCTCCGGGGACCCAAACCCGACGCGGGGCCGCGCGCTCGGCGTCTTCGAGCCGCTTCGAGTGGTCTTGGCTCAGGTCAAGGCGGTGAAGACCTGCCGTCCCGAGAAGTCATGACCATTCCGGCCGAGGTCTACGATCTGCTCAACGACTACGCGCCCATCTGGTACTCGGAAGACCTGCGCGACAAGCTGGCGCGCACACTGCGAGAGAAACGCAGGACTCAGGCTACCTGAACGGCGCGCCCGCCAGCGGGAAGAGAGTGCCGAGCGCGACGGCCGAGATTAACGTAGCGGCCGGGGCCCGATCGAGCCCGGACGCGGAAGTGCCGCCAGCCCGAAGGTCCGCGCCGGCGGCGAAGCCACCACATGCCTACGCCGCTCACGCTCAGCAGAGTCCGTAGTCGTCCCAGCCGGCCCGCCCGATCACGTCGCCCGAGTAGGCGTTCGAGCGGGCCGCGCTCGAAACGAAGAGGGCGGAGCCTGCAGCGGCTGTTCGCGGTTCCGTCCGGTTTCGAGACTTCGAGCGTGGTGGCGATGAAGGTGCAGGTCGCGGGCCCCCGGTTCGACGACGCGGAGACCACCCGCGCTTCTTCCGCGACGCGCTTGCGGCCGTGCGCCAGGTGCCCGGGGTCGCGGCGGCATCCTTCACGAGCCAACTGCCCCTCAGCTGAGACGGTGGCGACTACGGCATGCGGCTCGCGGAGCGCTCACCCGGCGATTTCGACGGGAGCGGCTACCGCTACGCGGTCAGCTCCGATTACTTCGAGGCCATGCGCATCCCGATCCTGCGCGGGCGGCCGCTCGACGAGCGCGACGCGGCGGGGGCGCCGCACGCGATGGTGGTGGGGGCCGAGTGCGCCCGCCGCGTGTTCCAGGATCGCGAGCCGCTCGGGGCCCGCGTGCACGTCGGCGGCGAGGAGCAGCCGGCCTACACCGTGGTGGGCGTCGCAGGCGACGTGAAGCAGGCGTCGCTCGGCGCCGCGCAGGCCGACGCCTTCTACGTCTCGCCGGAGCAGTGGTACTTCACCGACGGCGCCCGCTGGCTGGTGGTGCGCTCGCAGGGCGATCCAACGGCTCTCGTACCGGCGGTCAAGCGGGCCGTGTGGTCGGTGGATCGCGACCAGGCGATCGTGCAGGCCGCGACGCTGCAGGATCTGGTCGCGGGCTCGGAGGCCCCGCGCCGCTTCGCGATGCGGGTGCTCCAGGCCTTCGCCGCGCTCGCGCTCGTTCTGGCCGGGGTCGGTCCCTACGGGGTTCTCGCGGCCTCCGTGGGCGAGCGGCTGCGCGAGATCGGAGTACGCGCCGCGCTCGGCGCCTCGCGCGGGCGCCTCGTCGGCATGGTGGTCCGGGAAGGGATGGGACTCACGCTCGTGGGGGTGGGCCTCGGCCTGGCGGCGGCGGCTTTCGCGAGCGAGCTCATGGCCGCGCTGATCTTCGGCGTGTCGCGCCTCGATCCGGCCACCTTCGCGGCGCTAGCGTGCGGCGTGCCGGCGCTGCGCGCCGCGCGCGTGGATCCCGTGCGCGCGCTGCGCGTCGAGTAGGGCCGACGGAATCTCGACACGGGGTCCCGACCGCCTGGCCGCGCCGAGTCAGTAGCGGAAGCGGTAGATCACCCTCGCCACGACCTGGCCCGGATCGACGTAGTGCGTGCCCCCGAACGTCTCGCTGTTGTCGAGGAGGAAGCGCTGGTCGCCGACGTTGGTGGCGTGCAGGTCCACGCTCCAGGCCTTGCCGAAGGCCTTCCCGAGCCCCAGGTCGAACAGGACGTGGCCGGGCAGGTGCTCGGGCCCTTCGCCGTCCAGGAACCCCGATCCGTAGTGGATGGCGCCCGAGAGGTAGCTCGATCCCGGCAGCTTCGCGCTGACCCCGACGTTCAGCGTGTGGCGCTGATCGTGGTCCAGGTAGAAGTAGCCCTCCTCGGGCGGCGAGAAGTCCGTGAGCCCGCCGGTCACGCCGCCCGCGCCCTGGGCGATCTGGTAGGAGTAGGCGAGGTTGACCCGGACCCGGCCGCCGACGAGCGGCGACTTCACCAGCAGCTCGAGCCCCCGGATGCGCGCCTGGTCGATGGTCAGCGGGAAGAAGATGTTCGAGTCGTCGAGGGCGTCGTGGTCGAAGTAGTTGCGGGCGGCCGTGTGGAAGTAGTTCAGGTCCAGGTCCCAGTTGCGGAGCGCCGCGCCCAGGCCGAACTGGTACTCCTCGTCACGCTCGCCCTGCAGGGGCAGGAAGCCGAAGCCCTGCTCGAGCGCGAGGTCGAGGATCGGCCCCGATACGGTCTGGAGCGGCGGCGCCTGGTAGTAGCGCCCCCAGAATCCCCGCGCCGTGAGCGGAGTGCCCGGGATGCGGAGCGACGCGCCGAGCCGAGGGCTCCAGTTGTCCTCGTGCACCTGGCCGCCGAAGTGCGTGTAGCGCAGGCCTCCCGTGAGCGTGACCCACTCGGAGGGCTTCAACTGGTCTTCCAGGAAGACGGCCTCGAGGTCGCCGTCGAGACTCTGGGCCTGCGCCAGGTTCAGGCTCGCGTCCTCGGAGGAGCTGAGCGCGAGCGAGCTGTCGTCGTGCTGGTAGAACCCGTAGAACCCCGCCTTCCACCGGTTCTTCGCGCTGAGCTGGCTGAAGACCAGCTGCCCGCCGACGTAGTGCGAGTCGTGCTTGTCGGTCGGGATCACGCGGTCGCTGCCGCCCGCGCCCAGATAGTCGGAGCGGTTGAAGTGGTAGAAGGGCGAGACGGTGAGCAGGCTCGTCCCGGC
>Ga0335076_10002866_pt1 | contig 17204 bp, 14 predicted proteins | sample Lox_Sample_25_FD_206717 | JGI IMG/M metagenome (GOLD analysis project Ga0335076, IMG submission 206717) | Soil microbial communities from Loxahatchee National Wildlife Refuge, Florida, United States - Lox_Sample_2.5 | ecosystem: Environmental > Terrestrial > Soil > Wetlands | place: USA... | reverse complement strand
CGCCGGCCCGACGAGGAGGAGAGCCAGCAGGTGTACCTGCAGACTCTCACCCTGCGCGGGTTCAAGTCCTTCGCCTCGGCCACGACCTTGCGGTTCGAGCCGGGCATCACCTGCGTCGTCGGCCCGAACGGGTCGGGCAAGTCGAACGTCGTCGACGCCCTCTCCTGGGTCATGGGTGAGCAGGGGGTCAAGCCCCTGCGCGGCGGCAAGATGGAGGACGTCGTCTTCGCCGGCACCTCCTCGCGGCCGCCGCTGGGGCGGGCCGAGGTCACGCTCACCATCGACAACACCGACGGCGCGCTCCCGATCGACTACACCGAGGTCACGATCAGCCGGCTGCTGTTCCGTTCGGGCCAGAGCGAGTACTTCATCAACGGCAACCAGTGCCGCCTGCTCGACGTCGCCGAGCTGCTCTCCGACTCCGGCCTGGGCCGGGAGATGCACGTCATCGTGGGCCAGGGCCACCTGGATGACGTACTGCAGTCCGGGCCCGAGGCACGCCGCGCGCTGATCGAGGAGGCGGCCGGGGTACTCAAGCACCGCCGGCGCAAGGAAAAGGCGCTCCGCAAGCTGGAGGCCATGCAGGCCAACCTGACCCGGCTGGTCGATCTCACCGGCGAGCTGCGCCGCCGCCTGGGGCCGCTCGGCCGGCAGGCGGCGCTCGCCCGGCGCGCCGCCACCATCCAGGCGGACCTGCGCGATGCCCGGCTGCGCCTGCTCGCCGACGACTACGTCACCGCCGCCGCCGACCTGGAGCGCGGTCAGCTGGACGAGACCGCCGCGCTGGCCCGGCGCGCCGAGCTGGAGCAGGCGCTGGCCCAGGCCCGACGGCAGGAATCCGCGCTCGACCTCGCCGAGGCCGAGCACGCGCCGCGGCTGGCGCAGGCGCAGGAGGCATGGTTCTCGCTCTCCTCGCTCGCCGAGCGCCTGCGCGGTGTGGCCGGGGTCGCGCAGGAGCGTCACTCCCTGGTGGCCGAGCCGGAGCCGCCCCGCCCCGGCCGTGACCCGGACGAACTGGAAGCCGAAGCGGCCTCCCTGCGCGAGCAGGAAGCGGCGGGTGGGGAGCGGCTGGAAGCCGCCCGGGCGCAGCTCGCCGCGGCGATCGGCGGCCGGAAGACGGCCGAGGCCGACCTGGCCGAGGCCGAGCGGCGGCTGGCCGCGCAGGCCCGTGAGGCCACCGCCCGGGCGGAGCAGCTGGCCCGGCTGCGCGGCCAGGTGAGCGCGGCCCGCAGCCGGGTGGCCGCGGCCGCCGAGGAGGAGGGCCGCCTGGCGGACGCCCTTGACCAGGCGCAATCCCGCGCCCGGCTGGCCCTGCAGGAGTACGAGCAGTTTCAGGAGACCTCGGCCGGCCGCGACGGCGACCGCACCGGCCTGGCCGCCGCGCACGAGCAGGCGGCCACGGCGCTCAGCGAGGCCACGACCCGGGTCACCGGGCTCAGGGCGACCGAGCGGCGGGCCAGCGCCGAGCGGGCCGGGCTCGTGGCGCGCCGGGAGGCGCTTGAGGAAGGCATCCGCGCCATCCAGCAGGGCGCGGACGCGTCGGCCGCCCTGCTCGCCGACCCGGTGCTCGCGGGCGAGGTTCTGGGCTCGGTCGCCGGGCTGCTGACCGTGGCCGACGGAGCGCAGGAGGCGGTGACGGCCGCGCTCGGCGCCGCGGCCGACGCGGTGGCCGTCGCCGGCCTGGACGCCGCCGTGACGATCCTGCGGCAGCTGAAGGCCGCCGACGCCGGGAGCGCCGCGCTGGTCATCATCGGCCATGACGGCAGGCGGGAGCGGGCCGGCCAGCCGGAGGCCAGCTACCCGCCGGGCGTTCTGCCGGTTCTTGATCTTGTGAAGGCGCCGGGGGAGCTGCGCGCCGCGCTCGCCGGGCTGCTGGCCGGGGTGGTGGTCGCCGAGGACCTCGATCAGGCCCGCGATTTCGTGCGCGCCCACCCGGAGCTGCGGATCGTCACCCGCGACGGTGACCTGATCGGCGCGCACTGGGCCCAGGGCGGCGCGGCCAGGCCGCCGAGCATGCTGGCCATGAGGTCGGCCGCGGACGCCGCGGGCGACGACCTGGCCGCGGCCGACACGGCCTGGGAGCGGGCCGCGGCCGACCTGGCCGCCGCCGTGGCCGGGGAGGAGCGGGCGCAGCGGGCGGTGGCCGGGGCGCTCGCCTTGCTGCAGGAGGCGGACGCCGCGGCGGCGGCGATCTCCGGGCAGCTCGGGCGGCTCGCCGGTGCCGCGCGAGCGGCCCAGGACGAGGCCGAGCGGCTGGCCGAGGCGATCGCGTCGGCCCGCGACAAGTCCCGGCAGGGCCAGGCCGCCCTCACCGAGCTGAGCGCCCGGCTGGCGGCCGAGGAGGCCGCCGGGACGTCACCCGAGCACACGTCACCCGAGTATGAGCAGGGGCCCGCCGCCGGGCCGGCGGCCGAGCCGGACCGCGAGGCCCTGGCCGGGCGCGCCGGTGCCGCCCGGGAGACCGAGACCGACGCCCGCCTCGAGGTCAGGACCGCCGAGGAACGGCTCCGGGCCATTGCCGGGCGGGCGGACGCGCTGGCCGCGGCGGCGGTCAGCGAACGGCAGGCCGCCCGGGCCGCCGCCGAGCGCGGCCGGCTCCGGCAGCAGCAGGCGCAGGTCGCCCGGGCCGTGGCCCGGGGCGCGGGGATGGCGCTGGAGCGGCTCGAGCAGTCGCTGGCGGCCGCCACCGCGGACCGGCAGGCGGCCGAGCAGGCCCGCGAGGGCCGGTCGGACGCGCTGAAGGCGACCCGGCTGCGGGTCCGGGAGCTGGCCGGGGAACTCGACCAGGTGGTCGACAGCGCGCACGGCGCGGAGATCGTCCGAGCCGAGCACCGGATGCGCCTGGAGCAGATCGCCTTCCGGGCCGTGGACGAGTTCGGCGTGGAGGCCACGGACCTGGTCGCCGAGTACGGCCCCGACGTGCCGGTCCCGTTGCCCGCCGGGGAAACGGACTCGCCGCCGGCTGCGCCCTCCAATGGCAGTGAGCCGGCCGCGCCGGACGGCGACGGCCCGCGTCCCACCATCCCCTACGTCCGGGCCGCGCAGGAGCAGCGCGCCGCCGTGGCGCAGCGCCAGCTCAATCAGCTCGGCAAGGTGAACCCGCTGGCCCTTGAGGAATACGCGGCCCTGGAAGAACGGCACGCGTTCCTCGCCGCCCAGCTTGAGGACCTCAAGAAGACCCGCCGCGACCTGCTGACCGTCGTCAAGGAGGTGGACGACCGGGTGCAGCAGGTGTTCGCGGCGGCCTTCGAGGACACGGCCAGGGAATTCGAGCAGATCTTCGGGCGGCTGTTCCCCGGCGGCCAGGGCCAGCTGATCCTGACCGAGCCCGACGACATGCTGGCGACCGGGATCGATTTCGAGGCACGGCCCCCCGGCAAGAAGGTCAAGCGGCTGTCCCTGCTGTCCGGCGGCGAGCGCTCGCTGACCGCGATCGCCTTCCTGGTGGCGATCTTCAAGGCCCGGCCGTCGCCCTTCTACGTGCTGGACGAGGTCGAGGCGGCGCTGGACGACACCAACCTGCAGCGCCTGCTGCAGATCTTCGAGGAGCTGCGGGACACCTCACAGCTGATCGTCGTCACGCACCAGAAGCGGACGATGGAGGTCGCGGACGCGCTGTACGGGATCAGCATGCAGGGTGACGGCGTGTCCGCGGTCGTAAGCCAGCGCCTGCGGGAGCCCGAGCGCGCTTAGAAGACCACCGAGTAATGACCGCCCGGCTCGCGTGTCCCCGCATCCCGCCTGGCGGCGTGGCCTCCGCCTGGCCATCCGGGCGCGGATGACCCGCTCCACAACTGGGTGCCATCACTCACCAGCCTCCTAGGGCCTGCCCTGAGCGCCCGCCCGCGTCTGCCAGACTGGGGCCGTTATGGAATACCTGATCATTGCCATCGTCGTTGTCGTCGTGCTGGCCATCGCCGGGGGTGTCTTCTTCGTCCGGCCCGGCCGCCGTGGGCGGACCGCCGCCCCGCCCGCCCCGCCCGCGCCGCCGGGTGAGACGGGCGCGGCGGGGACGGCGACGGCAGATACCGCGCAGGCGCCGGGCACCACCCAGGCACCGCCCGGCCTGCCCCCGGTGCCGCCCGGCCCGGCCCCGGTGGCCGAGGCGCCGACGCCGCTCGCGGGCCGGATGGTGCGGCTGCGCAGCAGGCTCGCGCGCTCGCAGAGCGGATTCGGCGCGGTCCTGCTCGGGCTGCTGTCCCGGGATGGCCTGGACGATCAGACGTGGGAGGAGATCGAGGACACGCTGATCGCCGCCGACATCGGGGTGGCGCCATCCCGGCAGCTGGTGGACGAGCTGCGGACCCAGGTCAAGGTGGAGGGCGCCCGCGGCGATCAGGCCAGGGCGCTGCTGCGGACCGACCTCATCCAGGCCATCGGCGCCGACCAGGACCGGAGCCTGCGGATCGGCCCGCACGGCGACCGGCCGGCCGTGGTCCTGATCGTGGGGGTCAACGGCACCGGCAAGACCACCGTCTGCGGCAAGCTCGCCCGCGCCCTGATCGGGGAGGGGCAGTCGGTGCTGCTGGGCGCGGCCGACACGTTCCGCGCCGCCGCCGCCGACCAGCTGGAGACCTGGGGGAAGCGGGTCGGCGCCCAGGTCGTCCGGTCGGACCGGGAGGGAGCGGACCCGGCGAGCGTGGCGTTCGAGGCCGTCCGGGAGGGGATCGACGAGCGGATAGACACGGTCATCGTGGACACCGCCGGGCGGCTGCACACCAAGACGGGGCTGATGGACGAGCTCGGGAAGATCAAGCGGGTGATCGAGAGGCAGGCCACGGTGGACGAGGTCCTGCTCGTGCTCGACGCCACCACCGGGCAGAACGGCCTGCGGCAGGCGCGCGTGTTCGCCGAGGCGGTGGACATCACCGGGATCGTGCTGACCAAGCTGGACGGCACGGCCAAGGGCGGCATCGTGATCGCGGTTCAGCGGGAGCTCGGCGTACCGGTCAAGCTGGTCGGCCTGGGCGAGGGCCCGGACGACCTCGCGCCCTTCGACCCGGCGACGTTCGTCGACGCCATCCTGAGCAACTGAGCCCGTCCGGGGCCGGCCAGCGCAATTGCGAAATACAGACGTTATTGCCCGCTTAAGACGAGGTTAATTGACCCGTGATGCGCGCCACGCGCCACGGCGTGCCATTACGGACAGTGTCTGCCGGAACACATGGGCTTTCTCCGATTGGGCAAGCTTATTTTGGGCTTTAATGGCGCTGGCGCCCGGCCGGGCGCGGCCGCGGCCGGCCGCCCGGCGCGGCGCGCGAAACACGCGCGTAACATGCCGGGCCGGTGTTTCACGGCCCGGAAACACGGGGGGATGGCTGCGGAAACGCCGCCGGGGGAGGTTGGGGCCCGGGCAGGGTGCTCTGAGAGGTGGGTCGGATGAAGCTCATCACCGCCGTGATCAAGCCCTTCAAGCTGGACGAGGTGAAGGCGGCGCTGCAGGCCTTCGGCGTGCACGGCATGACAGTCAGCGAGGCGAGCGGGTACGGCCGTCAGCGGGGCCACACCGAGGTGTACCGCGGCGCCGAGTACGAGGTGGACCTGGTCCCGAAGGTCCGGCTCGAGGTGCTCTGCGATGACGAGGACGCCGACGACCTCATCGACGTCATGGTCAAGTCGGCGCAGACCGGCCGGATCGGGGACGGCAAGGTATGGAGCGTCCCGGTGGACGTGGTGGTGCGCGTGCGCACCGGTGAACGTGGCCAGGGGGCGCTCTGACGGGGCGCCGGCCGGACGCGCGCCGCCGCGCCGCCCGGGGGCAGCGGGCAGCCACCTTCGCCGCTGACCGGGCCCGGCGGGCCGCCGAGACGGACCGCTGGCTGGCTTCGCTGCTCGGCAGTGAGGCCGGTGTGGCGCTGGTCGCGGTCGGTGGGTACGGCCGCCGTGAACTGCTGCCCGGCAGCGACCTCGACGTGCTGCTCCTGCACACGGGACGGCCCGGCATCTCGGCCCTGGCCGACCAGATCTGGTACCCCATCTGGGACTCGGGCACCCGCCTCGACCACGCCGTGCGCACCCCGCGGGAGGGCCGCGAGGTGGCCCGCGGCGACCTGCGCGCCACGCTGGGGATGCTGCACGCCCGGCATGTGGCCGGCGACCCCGAGCTGACCGCCGGGCTCCGCCAGGGGGTGCTGTCGGACTGGCGGGCGGCGGCGGGCACCCGGCTGGCCGAGCTCCAGGCCCTGCATGCCGAGCGCGCCGAGCGCAGCGGCGAGCTGGCCTTCCTGCTCGAGCCCGACCTCAAGCAGGCCAGGGGGGGCCTGCGCGACGCCGGCGCGATCCACGCGGTGGCGGCCGCGTGGGTTGCGCCGGGGCCGGGGCCGCGGGTCCGCGCCGCGCAGGAGTTCATCCTCGACACCAGGCACGCGCTGCACGAGGTGACCGGCCGGCCCGCCGACCGGCTGGTGCTGCAGGAACAGGACGAGGTGGCGCGGGTGCTCGAGCTGGCCGACGCCGACGCGCTGCTGCGCCACCTGGCGGGGGCCGGGCGCACCGTCGCCTACGCGCTCGACCAGTCGTTCCGGCAGGCCCAGCGCAGCCGCGGGGGCCGGGCGGGCCCGGCGGGGGGCGTGGGGGGCGTGGGGGGCATGAGCCAGGCCGGGCGGGCCGGCTTCTCCCGTCTCCACCTCGGCCTGCCCGGTACCAGGCGCGGGCCTCCTCCGGTCAGCCCCCACCGCCGCCCGCTGGCCGAGGGCCTGGTCGAGCAGGACGGCGAGGTGGTGCTCGCCCGGTCCGCCGGCCCGGCCGCCGACCCCGTGCTGCCGCTGCGGGCGGCGGCAGCGGCCGCCCAGACGGGGCTCGCCCTCGCCCCGCGGACGCTCGCCCGGCTGGCCGGCTGCCCGCCATTGCCGGTTCCCTGGCCGGACGAGGCGCGGGACGCCCTGGCCGCGCTGCTCGGCGCCGGCCATGCGGCGATCGGCGTCTGGGAGGCGCTGGACCAGGAGGAACTCATCGGCCGTCTGCTGCCGGACTGGGACCGCGTGCGCAACCGGCCGCAGCGCAACCCGCTGCATACCTTCACCGTGGACCGTCACCTGGTCGAGACGGCGGCCCACGCCGCCGCGCTCACCCGGACCGTGTCCCGGCCCGACCTGCTGCTGATCACCGCGCTGCTGCATGACATCGGCAAGGGCTGGCCCGGTGATCACCGGCTGACCGGCGAGGTGGTGGCGCGGGACACCGCGGCCCGGCTGGGATTGGGGGCGGCCGAGGCCGACCTGGTGGCCCGGGCGGTGCGTCATCACCTGCTGCTGCCGCAGACCGCGACCCGGCGCGATCTCGACGATCCGGTGACGGTCGCGCAGGTGGCCCAGGCCGTCGGAGGCCGGCCGTTGCTGGAGTTGCTGCACGCGCTGACCATCGCCGACGCGCGGGCCACCGGCCCGGCGGCCTGGAACGACTGGAAGGCGGGCCTGGTGGGCGAGCTCGTGCGGCGGGTCGGCGCCGCGCTGGGCGGCGAGCCGCCGCCGGCCCCGCTTCCGCTGCGGGCCGAGCAGATCGCGCTCGCCGCGGGCGGCGAGCCCGCGGTCATGGTGCACGGATCCGGGGTGACCGTGGTCGCGCCCGACCGCCCGGGCCTGCTATGGCAGGCAGCTGGCGTGCTCGCCTCGCACCGGCTCGCGGTCCGTTCCGCGAACGCCACATCATGCGGCGATATGGCCGTCACCGGCTTCACGGTGGCCCACCTGTACGGTGAGCCACCCGACGCGACGCTGGTCACCAGCGATCTGCGCCGGGCGCTGGCCGGCCAGCTCAACGTGGACCAGCGGCTGCACCAGCGCGAGCAGGCGGTGCCACGGCCCACGGCCGGCGTCGCGCCGCCCGCGGTCACGCTGCTCGACGATGCCTCGGACACGGCCACGGTCGTGGAGGTGCGGGCGCACGACGCGCCGGGGCTGCTGTGGCGGATCGGCCGCGCGCTCGGGGAGTGCGGCCTCGACGTGCGGGCGGCCCGGGTGGAGACGCTGGGCGCCGAGGCGGTGGACGTCTTCTACGTGGTGGACGCGGGCGGGCAGCCGGTGAAGGACGCCGGGATCCGCGGCCAGATCGCGGCCACGATCCTCGGCGCGCTCGGCTAGCGGCACCGGTCGCGGCATCCACGGCGGGGGCCGCTACCGGATAGCCTGGGAGGCGTGTTCGAGACTCTCTCCGACCGGCTGACCCAGGTCTTCTCCTCGCTGCGCGGCCGAGGCAGGCTGTCGTCCGCCGACATCGATGCGACCCTGCGCGAGATCCGCATCGCGCTGCTGGAGGCGGACGTAGCCCTGCCGGTGGTCAGGGAGTTCACCGCCCGGGTGAAGGAACGCGCCTCCACCGCCGAGGTGTCCGAGGCCCTGAACCCGGCCCAGCAGGTTATCAAGATCGTCCACGAGGAGCTCGTCACCATCCTGGGCGGCGAGGCACGGCGGCTGCGTTTTGCCAAGAACCCGCCGACTGTGATCATGCTCGCGGGCCTGCAGGGCTCAGGTAAGACGACGCTCGCCGCCAAGCTGGCGCGCTGGCTGCGCGAGCAGGGCAACACGCCGTTGCTGGTGGCGGCGGACCTGCAGCGGCCCAACGCGGTGCAGCAACTCCAGGTGCTCGGCGAGCGGGCCGGGGTCCCGGTGTTCGCGCCCGAGCCGGGCAACGGCGTCGGTGACCCGGTCGCCGTCGCACGCCAGTCGCTGGATGAGGCACGGCACCACCTGCACAACGTCGTCATCATCGACACGGCCGGCCGGCTGGGCATCGACGAGGAGATGATGCGGCAGGCCGCGGCGATCAGGGACGCGACCGACCCCGACGAGATCCTGTTCGTCGTGGACGCCATGATCGGCCAGGACGCGGTGGCCACCGCCCAGGCCTTTCTCGAAGGCGTCGGCTATGACGGCGTCGCGCTGACCAAGCTGGACGGCGACGCCCGTGGCGGTGCCGCGCTGTCCATCGTCCAGCTCACCGGCCGCCCGGTGATGTTCGCCTCCACCGGGGAGAAACTCGAGGACTTCGACGTCTTCCACCCCGACCGGATGGCGTCGCGCATCCTCGACATGGGCGACATGCTCACGCTGATCGAGCAGGCGGAGCGCACGTTTGACCAGGAACAGGCCGCGTCCATGGCCGGCAAGCTCGCGTCCGGCGAGGGGTTCACCCTGGAGGACTTCGTCGAGCAGCTGGCCATGGTGCGCAAGCTGGGCCCGATCGGGAACCTGCTCGGCATGCTTCCCGGAGCGGCCCAGAACCGGGAGCTGCTCAGCCAGGTCAGTGACAAGGACCTCGACCGCGCGGCGGCCATCGTCAACTCGATGACCCCGGCCGAACGGCGCAACCCCAAGATTCTCAACGGATCCCGCCGCGCACGCATCGCCCGTGGCTCTGGTACCAGCGTGGGCGAGGTGAACAACCTGGTCGTCCGGTTCCAGGAAGGCCAGAAGATGATGCGGCAGATGCTCGGCGGCGGCGGCATGCCCGGAATGCCGCCGGTGCCGGGGATGCGGCGTGCCACCAAGAAGGCGGCCAAGGGCCGGAAGGCACCGGCGAAGAAGAAGCCCAAGGGCGGGCGCCCCGGCGCGCCCCCGCGGCCGGCCAGCGGCGTGGGCGGTCAGCCGGGTGCCGTGCCCGACGGGCTGCGCGGCGGCGGCAAGGCGTCCCCGGAGCCGGCCCTCGGTGGCCTGGGCGGCGGCTTGCCGCCCGGGCTGGCCAAGCCCGGCTCCGGTGACGACCTGGCGGCCGGCCTGGAGGCGCTGGCCCGGGGGAACCCCGGCTTCCTCGTGGTGCCGGAAGACGACCAGTCCGGGACCGGGCCCCGGCCCACTGACCTGCCGGCCGGGTTCGGCCGATTCCGCCGCGGCAAGCGCGGCGACCGCTAGCCCGCCGCTTCCCCGGCGATTACGCCTGCGGTCGCCTCCTCTGGCACAATGACAGGGTTGTTACTACCTTCCTTGGTCGGCGACGCCCTCTCTCGCTCGTCGGCCTTGGTCCGTCCGGGCCATGCCGCCGGTCCTCACCTGGCGTGTTCACCGCCCGCAGCCGAGCTTTCATAGGAGAAGACCGCAGCCGTGGCTGTCAAGATCAAGCTCAAGCGCATGGGGAAGATCCGTGCGCCGTTTTACCGGATCATCGTCGCCGACGCTCGCACCAAACGGGACGGCCGGGCGATCGAGGAGATCGGCAAGTACCACCCCAAGGCGGACCCCTCGTTCATCGAGGTCGACTCGGAACGGGCCCAGCACTGGCTCTCGGTGGGAGCACAGCCCACTGACCCCGTCCGGCGCATCTTCGAGATCACCGGCGACTGGCAGAAGTTCAAGGGCCTGCCCGGGGCCGAGGGCACGCTGAAGACCGCTGAGGCCAAGGCGGACAAGAAGGTGGCCTTCGCGGCGGCGGTTGCCGAGACGCTCAAGGCGGCCGAGGCCAAGCCGGACAGGAGCAGGGCCCGCAAGCCCGCCGCCGAGGCCGACACCGCGAAGGCGAAGGAAGCCAAGGCGGCGTCCGGCAAGACGGCCAAGGCAGACGGCAAGCGGACGGCCGCGGCCAAGTCCGGCCGCGGCGCCCAGGCGCGACCGGCCGACGGGGACGGCGCAGCCGCCGAGGCCACCACCCCGGACAAGGCCAGTGCGGCCACCACTGAGGCCAGTGCGGCCACCGAGGCCAGTGCGGCCACTACCGACGACGGCGCGGCCACCGAGGCCAGTGCGGCCACTAACGACGACGGCGCGGCCACCGAGGCCAGTGCGGCCACCGCCGACGACGGCGCGGCCACCGAGGCCGCTGCGGCCACCGCCGAGGCCGGCGAGGCCGCGGAAGAGAGTGCCGCCACGGCCGAGGAGACTACGACCGCGGGCGACAAGCAGGACAGCGAGGCGTGAGGTGCTCGAGGAGGCTCTTGAGCACCTGGTGAAGGGCATCGTGGATCACCCCGACGATGTCCAGGTGAACAGCCACGGCCTGCGCCGGGGAAAGGTCCTGGAGGTCCGGGTACACCCCGACGATCTCGGCAAGGTGATCGGGCGCGGCGGGCGGACCGCCCGGGCCCTGCGTACGGTCATCGGGTCGCTGGCGGGCGGGCGTTATGTCCGCGTCGATCTGCTGGATGTGGACGAGGTCCGTTAGCTGAGCAAGCAACTGGACGTCGGCCGGGTGATCCGGCCGCACGGCATCCGCGGCGAGGTCGCGGTCGAGGTCCGGACCGACGATCCGGGCCAGCGTTTCGCCGCGGGGTCGGTGCTGGGCACCGATCCCCCGGCGGCCGGGCCGCTGACGGTGGAGTCCAGCCGGTGGCACAGTGGGCGCCTGCTCGTCAGCTTCGCCGGGATCGCCGACCGGACCCGGGCCGAGCCGCTGCGCGGTGTCTGGCTGACGGTCGATGCCGCGCAGGTCAGCGACCCGGAGGACCCGGACGAATTCCATGATCACCAGCTGGTCGGGCTAACCGTGGTGACCAAGGCCGGGGAGCAGGTCGGCGTCGTCACCGACGTGCGCCATCACGGCCAGGATCTGCTGGTGATCGAGCCGGCGGCCGGCTCGCAGCGCCAAGGCCAGGTACTGGTCCCGTTCGTGGCGGAGATCGCGGTCAACGTGGACGTGGCCGATGGGCGGATCGTGATCGACCCGCCCGCGGGCCTGCTGGACCTGGGATGATCTGTGATGCGCATCGATATCATCACGATCTTCCCCGAGTACTTCGGCCCGCTGCGGGTCTCGCTGCTGGGCAAGGCCGCGGAGCGCGGCATCGTCGAATTCGTCGTGCATGACCTGCGCACATGGGCATACGACAGCCACCGGACGGTGGACGACACGCCGTTCGGCGGCGGCCCGGGGATGGTCATGACGCCCGGCCCCTGGGGCGAAGCGCTCGACGAGGTGACCGGCGCCGGCCGGCCGGACACCCGGCTGGTGGTGCCCACACCGGCCGGCATTCCCTTCCGCCAGCGCACGGCCGCCGCGTACGCGCGCCAGGGCCATCTCGTCTTCGCGTGCGGCCGGTACGAGGGGATCGACGCCCGCGTCATCGACGACGCCCGCGCCCGGCTGCCCGTCGACGAAGTCAGCGTCGGCGACTACGTGCTCTCGGGCGGAGAGCCGGCCGCCCTGGTCATCATCGACGCCGTGGCGAGGCTGCTGCCCGGGGTACTCGGCAACAGCGAGTCAGCGGCCGACGATTCCTTTGGGGCCGGTACCGGGCCCATGGCCGGCCTGCTGGAAGGCCCCGTCTACACCAGGCCACGGGTCTGGCGCGGGCGCGCGGTTCCCGACGTCCTGCTGTCGGGGGATCACCGGGCTATTGCGCGCTGGCGGAGGGACGAGGCGCTGCGCCGCACCGCCACCCACCGGCCGGACCTGGCGGCGGGAATCGCCGCCGGCGCGCTCGACACCCGCGACCGGCAGGTACTGTCGGAGGCTGGCTTTCCGGTTTGGGGCGAAGATATGGCACACTGAAACCCGCCCCGTGCTAGCTCACCGAGCGCCATGCTCACCGAGCGGGCGCTTCCCCGGCGCCGCAGGGCCAGGGCTTCAGGATTACCGACCGACCGCTTAGACCGAACTGCACGCGTCCGCCCGTGCGCGCGTGAGGATCAACTGAGGAATACCAGTCATGCACACCGCGATCACCGACCTGGAGCAGGCCCAGATCCGCTCCGATATCCCGGACTTCCGGCCGGGAGACACGCTCAAGGTGCACGTCCGCGTGGTCGAGGGCAGCCGGTCCAGGATCCAGGTCTTCCAGGGTGTGGTCATCCGGCGCCAGGGCGGCGGAGCCAGGGAGACCTTCACCGTCCGTAAGATCAGCTACGGCGTGGGGGTGGAGCGTACCTTCCCCGTGCACAGCCCCTCGATCGACAAGATCGAAGTGGTCACCCGGGGCCGGGTGCGCCGGGCCAAGCTCTATTACCTGCGCTCCCTGCGCGGCAAGAGGGCCAGGATCAAGGAGCGGCGCGACACGCCAGCGCGCTAGCCGCCACCACCTCGCCGCAGCGGCCGCGGATGTCCGGCCCCGGGGAGAGCAACACCGTTGCCGCGGAACAGGGCAGCGGCGCAGCCGGCATCCGGACCCGCTCCCGCCCGCGCCGCTTCCTGCGCAATCTGCTCCTGCTCGCCCTCTTCGCGGTCCTGTTCACCGTCCCGGCCAAGATGTTCGTGGCCCAGGCGTTCCTGGTCCCCACGGCGTCCATGGCCGACACGCTGCGCCCCGGCGACCGGGTGCTGGTCAGCAAGCTCGTGTACCGCCTCACAAGCGTCCACCGGGGCGACATCGTCGTGTTCAGCGGCACCGGGTCCTGGGGGCCGGCGCCGTCACGGGCGGCCGGCCCGCTGGCCCGCTGGTACCGCGACGCGCTGGCTTCGGTGGGCCTGGCGGCCAACGGGACGTACTACATCAAGCGCGTCATCGGCTTGCCGGGCGACCACGTGGCCTGCTGCAACTCCCGTGGGCTCATCACCGTCAACGGGATCCCGCTGCACGAGCGCGGTTATCTCTACCCCGGGGACCTGCCCTCCGACCAGCCCTTCCGGGTGACCGTGCCGCCCGGCCGCCTGTGGGTGATGGGTGACCACCGGGCGGACTCGGCCGATTCGCGCGACCACCCCGGTGACCCGGGGGACGGGACGATACCGGAAAGCGCCGTGGTGGGGCGCGCCTTCCTCGTCGTCTGGCCGCCTTCCCAGGCCGGTTCCCTGCCCATACCGGCCACCTTGTCCCGGCCATCGCTGTCACGCCCGCACCCGGCGGCACCCCGCGCGGCCGCGATGCCGGGCCGCGTCGGCATCGCAGCGCTGCGTGCTCGGCGCTAGGCTCGATCCGATGACTGAAGAGCGGGGTACGCGCGGCGACCTTGGTGCCCAGACCGGCCCGGACGCCGGCCCAGGCGCTTCCGATGGGCACCAGGCCGGCCCGGCTCTCGGGCCCGGCGGCAGCACTCCCGGCCTGGCCGGAGCAGGCCCGCGGGCGGGTGCTGGCCGCCCGGCCGCCCCCGGGGGACCCGGTGACCGCGGCGGGGCCGGCCCAGGCGGCGAGCAGCGGGGGAAGCGCGCAAAGCGCAGGTCGTGGTGGATCGAGCTGCCCATCCTGCTGGTATTCGCGCTGGTGCTGGCGCTGCTCATCAAGACGTTCGTGGTCCAGGCGTTCTTCATCCCGTCATCGTCGATGGAGAACACCCTCGAAATCGGCGACAAGGTGCTCGTCAACAAGATGATCTACGACTTCCGCCCCGTCCACCGGGGTGACATCGTCGTGTTCAACGGGGAAGGCTCATGGGATCCGGAGCCGTCCCAGCCCCCACCCCCCCTGACCAGGCTGTGGAACGCGATTTCCGGCCTGTTCGGCACCGCCCCCGGGGTGCACGATTACATCAAGCGGGTGATCGGGATACCGGGCGATCATGTGGCGTGCTGTGACGCCCAGGGCCGGATCACGGTCAACGGGGTGCCGCTGAACGAGAAGTCCTACCTCTACCCGGGCAACCCCCCGTCCACCATGAGGTTCAGCGTCACCGTCCCGTCCGGGCGCCTGTGGGTGATGGGCGACCACCGCAGCGTGTCGTATGACTCCCGCGGCCACCAGCAGGATCCCGGGGACGGCACCATCCCGGAGGACAAGGTCGTCGGGCGCGCGTTCGTGATCGTCGCCCCGATCAGCAGGTGGCGGGTGCTGCCCATCCCGGCCACCTTCCAGCAGCCCGCGCTCACCCGGTCCGCCGCGTCGGCGCGCCCGGCGGGCGTGGCCAGGCTGCCCGCCCTGTCCGGCCTGATGGTCCCGGGCGCGCCGCTCGGGCTCGGGCTCGCCGGCGCGTTCCCCCTGACCTGGCTCCAGTTGCGGCTACGGCGGCGGGTGGCCAGGTCGCCGAGGCGCAGCCGCCGGTGGGGCCCGGGCCGCCGCCCCGGGCCGGGGTGACGTGATGCTGGCCCCCCCGGAGCGGCATCCCGGCTACACCCCGCGGCGCGCGGCGGGCCTGGCCGGATACGAGCGGGTACTCGCCCGGGCCGGCTTCACGCAGGTGGCCGGGATCGACGAGGCGGGCCGCGGCGCCTGCGCCGGCCCGCTGGTGGTGGCGGCGGTCATGCTGGATCCCCGCAGGCGGTCCGGCATCGGGGATATCGCGGACTCCAAGTCGCTGACGGCAGCCGCCCGCGAGGAGGCCTACCAGCAGGTGATGGCGCTGGCCCTGGCCTGGCACGTGGTGGTCATCCCACCGGGGGAGATCGACGGGACGGGCCTGCACGTCTGCAACGTCGCCGGGATGCGCCGGGCCCTGGCCGGCCTGGCCCCGCAGCCGCAGTATGTCCTCACCGACGGCTTCCCCGTGCGTGGCCTGGGCGTGCCGGCGCTGGCCATGTGGAAGGGGGACGAGGTGGCCGCGTGTGTGGCCGCCGCCTCGGTTGTGGCCAAGGTGACCAGGGACCAGCTCATGCGCGACCTGCACACGCGGTACCCGAACTACGGATTCGCCCGGCACAAGGGGTATTCCACGCCCGCTCACATGCGGGCGCTCGCCGCCCACGGGCCGTGCCCCGAGCACCGGCGCTCGTTCGTGAACGTGGCCGGCGTGGTCCGCGACCTTGTGGGCGCAGACACCTGCGATCCCGCGGAAGTCTGTGATCCCACGGAAACCTGCGATCCTACGGACTCGGAGAGTTGACCTATGGTTAATCTCATCCAGGCCAAAGCTCCAACCGCCGCCCGATCGGAGGTGTGGCCATGAGCGCGGAGGACCTCGAGAAGTACGAGACCGAGATGGAGTTGCAGCTCTATCGCGAGTACCGGGACGTCGTGAAGCTCTTCACCCATGTGGTGGAGACCGAGCGGCGTTTCTACCTGACCAATCAGGTCGAGCTGAACGTCCGCACCGCCGACAACGGCGAGGTCTTCTTCGAGGTCACGATGCAGGACGCCTGGGTGTGGGACATGTACCGCCCTGCCCGTTTTGTTAAGAATGTGCGGGTCGTCACGTTCAAGGACGTGAACGTCGAGGAACTGGCCCAAAGCGACTTGGAGCTGCCCGACCCCGAGTAAGCCGGGAGATCTTGCCGCCGTCGGGCGGGCCTGCGCGTATCCAGCCCGCTCCTGCGGCATTAACGCCTGACCGGGCTATCCGCCCAGAACCTGGCCCTCGCGTTCATAGTGATGCTCGCCAGCCAGCCTGAGTTCCCCCGTAGATCCCAGCCGGCTCGAGCCTTCGTAAAACGGCCCGGCTGGCGGGCTGCAATGCCCCCTTCATCAAAGCAAGCGGCAGCGACAAAGCGGCTCCCGGTGTCCACAGACGGGCCGGCCGGGCCCGGCCTTCCACAGCAAATCAACTGACCGCGCGGGCCTCCTCCATCATCGGGCAGCGTCGTTGGCGGAGGTGGTGGCCGTGAACGTCAAGGACAGCCTGGGCCGGCGCGGTGAGCAGGCGGCGGTGGAGTATCTGGAACGGGCCGGGTTACGGATTCTCGACCGGAACTGGCGGTGTGCCGATGGCGAGATCGACATCGTGGCCGCCGAGCGCCAGGTGCTGGTGGTCTGCGAGGTCAAGACGCGCTCCAGCACGCGATACGGCAGCCCGCTCGAGGCGATCAGCCGGAGCAAGCGCGCCCGGCTGCGCCGACTGGCCGTCCGGTGGCTGGTCGCGCACGGCGTGCTCTTCGACGAGGTGCGCATCGACGCGGTCGGGCTGGTCCGGGACGGATCAGGTCAGTACCAGCTTGAGCACGTGCGTGGGGTGGGCTAGGTGCCGGTCGCGCGCACCCATTCCATCGCGCTGGTCGGCGTCGAGGGCCACCCGGTCGAGATCGAGACCGACATCGAGAACGGGCTGCCCGGGCTGCTGCTGGTCGGGCTGCCCGACACCGCGCTGCGCGAGGCCCGCGACCGGATCCGGGCCGCCATCATCAACAGCGGCGAGCAATGGCCGCAGCGCCGGATCACGGTCGGGCTCTCCCCGGCCAGCCTCCCGAAGCGCGGCAGTGGCTTCGACCTGGGCATCGCCGTCTCGGTGATGGCCGCAGCCGGCACCGTCCCGGCCGCCGCCATCGAGGGGATTACCTTCCTGGGTGAGCTGGGGCTGGACGGGCAGCTGCGGCCGGTCCGCGGGGTCCTTCCCGCCGTGGCGGCCGCAGCGGCCGCCGGGTTCCGCAAGGTCGCTGTACCGGAGACCAGTGCGCCGGAGGCGGCCCTGGTACCTGGACTGGTGGTCCTCGGCGCGCCAACCCTGGGTGCGCTGCTGGGCTGGCTGCGGGGAGAGCGTGAAACC